>Ga0310342_100002870_pt1 | contig 11218 bp, 9 predicted proteins | sample S15DNA20500_MG_FD_206155 | JGI IMG/M metagenome (GOLD analysis project Ga0310342, IMG submission 206155) | Marine microbial communities from station ALOHA, North Pacific Subtropical Gyre - S1503-DNA-20-500_MG | ecosystem: Environmental > Aquatic > Marine > Oceanic | place: Pacific Ocean: North... | reverse complement strand
CGGGAGCTGGACCGAGCCATTCCTGCCAATGCAAGTAGGGCGGAATCGGTTTGCCGGGGAGACGTTCGCTCAGCGTCGGCCAAACCGGACGGTTTGTCCAAACATGAACCTCTTTGATCGTTCCCAGCGCACCGGAACGCAGCACGGCGGCCGCTTCACGCAACGGATTGTTCGCAGTGCCCTGGTTTCCCATTTGAGTGGCCACACCTTTTTCCCTCGCCAGTTCGCCCAGCACACGAGCTTCATAAATAGAATGCGTCAGTGGTTTCTGGACAAAACAATGTTTTCCCATGTTCATGGCCATCGCAGCCGCTACGGCATGGACGTGATCAGGCGTACTGACAGTGACGGCGTCGATCTTGTCACCCATTTCATCCAGCATCGTACGAAAATCAAAAAAATGCTTCGGATCGTGACCGTCTGCCTTGAAGCCAACCGCCGCTCGCTTTAAAGTCCGCTCGTCCACATCACAGATCGCAACCATCTTTCCGTGAATCGCCGCATTTTTCGAATCGCTACTACCTTTCCCTCCTACTCCAATCGAAGCAAACTGAATCTGTTCATTCGGCGAACGACTAAATACGGGAGATGTCCGCTCGGCAACCCAATAGCCGGCTCCAATGGCAGCGGTTGACTGCAGAAATTTTCGGCGGTTCTGTTGACAAGACATGTCTTTTCTCCTTGATTCGAAGACAGCAGAAATCACTATCGAATTGATTGTAACACTCGATTTACGACGAATTACCAGGTTTCTTTTGTGGATTCGGTAATTCCCATAACCCCCGGCAGACACCTACGCCAAGTTACCTCACACCTGCTGCTACAAACACCAGCTTTTTCGCTTAGCTAGTGAAGGGTAATATGTTGATATGTTATCTGATTCGTGCGCTAAATTCCAGCTCACCGAATACGCAATTTCACCCGGGCGATACGATACAGGAAAAAATCTATGGGTCAGCTCTCATTCTCTACTCGTCGATCAGCAACAATCGTGCTGCTCAGCGGGCTTTTATTGTCATCTTGCCACCGACCACGGGAAAGAGCTGGCGATCAATCAGGATCCCCAGCGACCACCGCAGACCCTGATCGGCAAGAGTCAACTTCTGCTGCAGAAGACGATCCTGTTTCCGTCGCGGTCATCGAACGAATTGACGGCAAAGTCAAGTTGAACAGCGCGGGCCGTATTCTTAGCCTGGATCTTAGCAAAAGTTCTGTAGTGGACGACGACCTGATACAACTTAAGGGACTTTCGACAATAGAATCTCTGACACTTTTCGGGCGACAAATTACTGACCATGGAATTGCCGCAATCTCCCAACTGACAACTCTGAAACGGCTTGTCTTGGAAAAGACAAATGCCACCGACAAAATTCTTCCCAAACTCGCGGAGCTTCATCAACTCGAACGGCTTGACTTAACACTTACCAATGTAACCGGCGAAGGCCTGGTCCACCTCACCAAATTATCACAATTAGAACATCTCAATCTGTTGCGAACGTCTGTCTCAGACTCCGGTCTTGTCCACCTGGGCAATTGTAAAAATTTGAGATTGCTTGATTTGCGCGGCACAAAAGCAACCGACCAGGGAATGGTACACCTTTCGAAACTCGGCAAACTAAAAAATCTGAAACTTGGTAGTCAAATGATTACCGACGCAGGAATTATCCCACTCAGCGAGATCAAAACACTAACCGTTCTCGGATTAGACAATACGAACATCAGCGATCTGGCACTTGCCAAGTTAGCCAATCTTACACAACTCGAAGACCTCTCCCTATATGCAGCATTTGTCACCGATGAAGGACTGAAGTCGCTAGCATCATTGACACAACTGAGAAAACTTCGACTACGGGAAACGGCGATTTCCGATGCTGGTCTGATCCATCTTCAAAAATTAAAGAACCTGGAGGATCTTGATCTGAGTGAAACGGCGATTGGAGACCAGGGTGCAGCCTACCTGGCCACGTTAAACAACTTGACTCGTGTGAACCTTTGGTTGACACTGGTCGGCGATTCCGGGGTCGAACACCTGACCAAGCTGACACAACTGGCTTCACTGAACCTGGAAAAAACACGAATCACCGCAACCGCTACTGACAATCTCAGAGCAATCTCCACCCTCAAAACACTACGTCTGGGTTCAAATGATTTATCGGACCAGTCATTATCTCATCTTGCAGAGTTGCGCAACCTCAACATTTTGGATTTGACATTTTGTGAACGACTAAGCGAAGAAGCAAAACAGAAATTGAGAGATTCATTGCCGGAAACAGACATTCAGTTTTAGGCAAGAGCCGATCCATTACCATTACGAAAATGAAATTCCAACGTAGTGGATGATCCCGATCTCAGGGAACTCCCGAAATCGTCTCTCCTCCCGCACGACTGCCCAATGCCTCAAAAACAGCTCGATCGACATTATCACTGATAAAATGGGCCGAACCGTCTGCCATGGTAAAATGGGCTCCTCCAGGATGCTCACTTCCCGGATTTTCAAAGAAACCGTTGTTGATACCACCCGGATGGACGACAGGGTCTTGTGGCCCAAAATAAGTGCTGAATCCGACGGACACTCCCCCTACAGCCCAACCATCCTGGCTGCGGCCCGCCGCCCCTCCCGTAACACCCTCATGCAACAACGTGGACACCCAAAGACGTTGTAATTCGCCCAATAAAATCGTGCTGCTGAGACCGTCTCGAATTTCTGCATGTGTGGTTCCTCGATTTGGCATCAAGATACCAGCTGTCTCATAGCCCCAGATAATTTTACCAGCGAGATAACGATGCGAAGGACTGTTAATCCACGTGTTGCCACTGTTGACACAGCCACCATAATCAGTCCCTCCTGATGTCCAATTTTGTAACATCATTGGCACATCAAACGGCCGCACTGTGCTGCGTCGGCTGGGACAGTACAAAAGGGGTATATCCTGTTGCGCCAAGTCCATATTGCCCTTAACACTCTTGCTGAAATCCCAACGGTAATATTTATCCTGTTCGTCAATGTAAGGGAGAATCTCCACAATCCAACTATGTGCATCTGCACCACTTCCTGAATCTTCAGCCGCTGCCTCTTCGAAAGGGTGTATACTCTCGAAGTAACCATCTGTCGGAAATGGAACCGACGGGGTTTTGCTTTTGATAACTGCCGGGAAAACACCGTTCGTCTGTGCGTACTGACTAACGGCAAGGCTCAGTTGTCGCAACTTCTCACCGCACTCGGCCTGTCGTGCCGACTCTCGAGCATTCTGAATAGCCGGGATCACAACCGCCGCCAGCAAAGAAATAATCAACACCACAACAGCCAACTCGATCAGCGTAAAACCGGTCGACAATCGCCATCGACGGACACGACAAAATCGAGATGAATTGCAGATGTCAGACATCGGCATGTTAAACACACCCATCGCTGTTGGCTCGCGACAAGTTCCCTGACACAATTACATCAACACTTTTTAGACAACAAAACGCTCGACACGCCATGGGTTCCACACAGCCCAAGTGTTGGTTACAGAATAGCTTCCGACTGCAGTAGCAAATCAGCGACCTTTCTAAACAACAGAGCCCGACTGTAAAATCACCTGCGACTTCTCATTTGTCAAACCGGCCCAACAATGCTTTGGCCTGTCGAATTTTAGAATCCCTGTTCAGTTCTAGAATCAGGGTCACGACTTCAAGAACAAAAGATCGATCAACTCACCCGGTTTGAGATTCTGGACGCCTTCGGGCATTTTTTTCGGCATCGATATCTTAACAGGCAAGCCCCATTCAGGAAAATTTGGATCACGCAAATGATGGGGAGGGATCGGCTCGATTTGGGGTCCTACCATCTCGATCTGGGAGTCAATAGGGAGCTTCGCAAGACCACGCATTCGCATTTGAACTCCCATATCGACCTTTGGATCAATTCCCTGCTCCTGCCGAATATAACTGACAATGTAACGACCGTGCTCAGCAGCAATCGTAACAATCAGATCACCCGCACGAATATTTTGACCCGGCCACGAGTGGATTGCCGTAATCGTACCGGTTATCGGTGCGAGAATCTTAAGTGATTTGATTTGCAGCTTCACTTCATCAATTCGAGACTCCTGGGTTTGTATACGTGCTTCCCAGGGAGCGAGAATGGACTGCAGGAATACTTCGTTGTCGAGTTTTGGCAATTTATCAAGCAACTTGCGATTCCAGGCAAGTTGCTTTCCAACCTCCTCCAGTGCGTTCTGATTTTCTTTGATTCGTGTCGCCACCAGATCACGTTGAAGGCGTTCATCTTTTACTTCAAATTCCGTCACAAAACCCAACTCGACTGACTCGAGGAAACCGATCCTCATGTTGCGCCGTTGCAACTCCATTTTGTCAGTTTCGATAATGATCTTGCGATCCAATTGATCGAGCTGGTGCTGAAGGATCTTCCAGGCAACCCGATTAGATTCCCGATACTCGTCAAAACTCGGGTCTGTCAGCTGAACGCGAAAACGGGCTTCCTCGGCTCCCACTTGCGTTTTCACTTCATTCAGCTCACTTTGCAACGTCACCAGCGTCGATCTTATGGGACCATCGTCAAGCTGAGCAATGACCGTATCTTCTAATACATGTTCAAAAAGATCCCACGGCTTGCGGAATTGAACCATTTTGCCATCCGTAGCTGCCGCTACGTCAATGCGTAGTGCCTCGACTTCGCCGACCGCATTGGGCATACGTCCTTGACGTTGCCACAAAACAAGTGTCAGCACGACCAACATCGGGAACGCCAGCACCGGGAGGAGCTGATAGCGAAATCTTCGCCACCGGTGAATTAACGGCGTTGGAATTCGATCGCCACGAGGCATTGCTTACACTTCCGATTCGTCGTCACGCATATGCAAGGATACGTGTTGAATACCTTCTGCCTGACCCAGATCCCATTGCAATTCGTCACTGCGCGACGGATCTCGCATCAGCAGACGATAGGAAAGGTCAACACCCTCATCGGTCAACCGACGTTCACTTGCAATCTGTGATCGTGCGGCATGGCGGATAAGGATCTCCTTCAACATAGCAACTCCGTTAGCCAGATCTCCTGTTAACTGCAATGTCAATACAGCGTCAAATCGATGCCGACTGCCAAATGATGTTGTACGCAAATAAAGCAATACAAGCCCAATGAAAAGGACTCCTATGACGGCAGATGTGTAACGCATCGTACCTACCGACATCCCTTCAACAATCGCCCACAACACAAAAGATGTGTCACGCGTATCTTTGAGCACATTTCGAAAACGCACGACAGCAAACACCGCCAAAAGACCAAACGCAACGACAATACTTCCTGACATCAAAGACATCATCATTGCGACGATCGGTGGTAGCACAACGATCGATGCAACGAACGTCTGCGAATAAGAAAGAACTTGATGCGTCCACATGTAGACCCATGCGATCAAATGTCCCACGACAAAGGACAGCAGTAAAATAAACGCAATCGTTTCCGGCGACCCTGCTGAACCACCCATATCACTGTGCAGCACAAGGTCAAACCAATTATTAACCCAATGGGTCATCATTAACCTCGTGAATAAACATCTCGGGTGAGGAAAGGCAATTCTTTTAAAGCATCAACGCAATCGATATATTTCGGCACAGATATACTCTGCAGGTTAAAACTCCTAACTAGTTCTGCCATCCAACCGGGAAAACGGTCGGTAAATTTCAACTCTAAAATCACCAAATCAGATCCTGCATCGGTCAAAAATGGAGGCAGTTTCAACGGTGTTTCAGGTTCATAGCTTCCACCCTGCAATTGACGGTCAAAAGTAACACGGACATGATCACTTTCCGGGTTGACGTACGCCTCACGAAGATACGCCACATACGTTTTCCCAATGGCTCCTATTTCATCACGAAGTTTGCAAAAATTATGAAGCGCGTTTAAGGATTTCGCATCCCAGCGGTCCTCAAATAGCATATCTGGATCCGGAGCAGCGCCCTTCAAGACTCGCATCACGGCCTCACGTGTCACTTGCGCACGTTGTTTCAGGATTACTGTATTCTGCCGACGCTTGATTTCTAAAAAAGCCGATGACTCAGGATTGTCGTCATAAAACCGAATCCGAAGTTTGAACCGGTTCCGCATTCCCGCAGTCGTCTGTTGATAAAGCTTGAATTTGGACGAATCCAAATACAGACTACTGACCCGATAGCCAAGTGGCTGATCAGGCTTCATATGCTGATCGGGCGACAGGTACATACGTACATAACTACGAATCGCCTGTGCCCTGGATTCCCCAATCAAATGCTTCAGCTCATAACGGCTGCTCTGGAGTTTATGTTGATCAACCATCTCCTTTTCCCAATCACCACGACGTACCACCAGACGTCGCATTCGGTTGCCCTTCATGCTGTCCATAGAAAACCCACTAGGATACTCTAATCCATCACCTATTTTAACCACCAACAGTCCTAATTTCGAGCGAAAAACCCGCTATCTTGTTACCCCGCATCCATACACCCCCCTTGTGGGGTACACATCTGATTGAAGTGTCAAACTGCCGTGCCAACTCTCAGTCATCCCCCATTCCGACTACCAAAGACAACTGTAGTCCCCACGAAACAAAGCAAATAACACATCAGAGGCATTCAAACACCATGAAAAGCTGTTCTTTAGTCATCCTTTTGAAATCGGACTCGTCCAAAAGCAAGGGGTATCCAACCGGTACAAAATGGTTGCCTCTTTTCCTAACACCCACCTTATCTGTAAGTCATATAGCTGATAATGATTCCTCTTCAAATTACAAGATAAATCGTATGCGGTTTTTCAAATGGAGATCGATTGCTCGTCGGCAAGTACGGGTCGTTAAACTGCTGTCAGCTTGACGATCGGGACCATCGCTCCAGTTGTCAATTTGGGACAAACACCTACAACGGTAACAATCCGGCTCACCAACGAATGTTTCAACAACTCTCACAACTGTCGGCAATCCTCGAAGTTAACATCGTCAATTGTCGGCAGGCTTCCTGACTGATTAAAAAACCAAACACAATCCGGCCACTGGCTACACCCACTTGAAACCGAGGACTTTCTCCCGAAATTAGATTCGATCGACTGATGAAAGAAAGCGCCCAATTCAATTGTCAGAATTCAAGATTCATCACAGAATTGATCACTGATTCGTAGCAATTGTAATCGAATCATCTGCAATTGATGAGACATTTTCCGAATAACTGGCAACTATTTACACCATTTAAAAATAGCAATTGATCGTTTGTTTCATCATCAACATCCTGAGGTTAAGAAGTCAGTGAAAAAGTTTTCTTGAGTACATCTGCCAACTCCCAAAAAAACAATGGATTCCCGGTGCGACTTTCGATTATCATTCCAACTTTGAATGAAGTTGCCAATGTTTGTCGCGTTGTGCGCCATGCCTGGGCTCTCAATCCACACGAACTCATCATTAGCGATGGTGGAAGCCAGGATGGTACCATTGAGCTTGCTCAAAATCACGATTGCAAGGTCATCCAGTCAACACCGGGCCGCGCTATCCAACAAAACATGGGTGCAGATTTAGCAAGCGGTGATGTGCTTCTGTTCCTACACGCAGATTGCTGGCCCAGTCCCGATTGTTCCAAGCAAATTTCGACTGCGCTGTCAAATTCTCACATTTTGGCTGGTGCATTTCATCAGCGTATTGCGGCCGAGGGTTCCGTCTTTCGACTTTTAGAATTTGGGAATGACACACGAGTCCGTTGGTTCGGTCGTGCCTACGGTGACCAGGGCATTTTTTTGCGTCGTGAGCTCTTCCATCGGCTAGGTGGTTTTCCTAATGTACAACTGTTAGAGGATGTCCTATTGATGGATCGAATTCGACGTCATACTCACCCCGTTTTGTTGCCCGGTCCTATCCATGTTAGCGCACGGCGCTGGCAACGTCATGGAATTATCCGACAAACACTGCGAAACTGGTGTTTGCTTTCGGCACATTCTGTTGGTGTTTCACCTAATTATCTGGCACAGTTCTATCAACAACACGATCAAAGCTGAGCCTCACATCGTCCAATCCAACGTTTTCGTAAAACTACAGTAATCAACGAGCGCAGCAACGGGATACCGCGCTAGTCGCAGCCGGAGGAATTGCTAGAATCAGAGCCGGCAGTAGATTCATGGCTGAAATGTTTTTTGAAACACAAAGGGGTCACGTCGTGTTGATCGGAATTCAATTGGCTAGTTTACAAATGCCTTTCAAAAAGGCCTTGTATACAGCGGCCCGTTTGGGCGCAAAGGGAGTCGAAATCGATGCCCGCAATATGTTGCCCAGGGAACAATTAGGCCACACAGGTCTTCGTCAACTAAGAAAAATGCTGGAAGATCTGGATTTACGAATTTGTGCGATTGGATTTCGTACGCGCCATGCATACAGCGTGACCGATGGCCTGGATCGCCGAGTCGAAGCTACCAAAAAGACACTTCAACTGGCCTACGAATTGGGAGCTTCTGTCGTGATTAACCAGATCGGCCAAGTTCCCGAACCCGACACCGACCCCTGGAGACTGCTGGTCGAGGTTCTGGATGACCTGGGCCGCCATGGCCAGCGAGTGGGTGCTCTGTTGGCTGCTGAAACAGGCACCGAAGATGGCAAAGAATTGGCCCAGCTTATCAAGGCGGTCCCCAACGGCGGGATTGGAGTTAATTTCGATCCCGGTAACCTGATCATCAACGGTTTTTCTTCTCGAGATGCACTCAAAGATTTGGGGCCTTCCATTCTACACGTACACGCCAAAGACGGAGTTCGAGATCTGGCACAAGGCCGAGGCCTGGAAGTACCACTGGGACGTGGCATCGCTGATTTCCCCAACTTGCTGGGTACGTTAGAAGAGTACAATTACCAAGGCTACATGACCATCGAACGAGAACAATGTCAGGACCCGGTGGCAGAAATCTCGGCTGCCGTTGATTATTTGAGAACGCTAAATTCTGGTTGTTAGATATGGTAAATTGAATCTACCAACAACGGAGGAATCTGAATGACACTTCGACTTACTTGGCTAGTGGGTATTTATTGGTGCCTGGCTGTTAACATCACTTTGGCTGAAACAGCTGATCAGCCAGCCGAAAAAACGGATGAGAAAGAACAAAAACATTTTCGTGCATTTACCGACCATTTGACCGACGCGATATTGACCGGTGAATTTACCGTTGACGGTCGAGAAAAGGGTGATCGACATCAGGAGCGATACGAGATTCGTCGTATCAAGAAATTACCTCGTGGCGACTACTGGTTATTTGAAGCTCGGATCGCTTACGGCAAGCATGACCTTACACTACCGATCCCGCTGCAGGTGAAATGGGCTGGTGATACGCCGGTGGTAACACTCAACAAAGTAACACTCCCCGGACTGGGAACCTTTTCAGCGCGAGTTCTATTTCATGAAAACTACTACGCTGGAACTTGGCATCATGGTGATGTGGGTGGGCAAATGTTTGGAAAAATAACCAAAGGTCCCAAAGAGTGAACTGCCCGCTTTCATCAAAGAACATCGTTGGCGATTCGCTGATCCACTGAAATTGTGGCATCCTCTCATCTGTCTGCGGAATACGAAATCAACCATGACGGAACGATTTTTTGTCGAATCTCCAATCCAGGGCCACCGCGCGTCATTATTTGGCGCTGAAGCACATCACTTGCTGCATGTCATGCGCGTGCAAGTCGGCCAGGAAGTGACCCTGGTCGATGGAAGCGGTGCCGAATTTACAGCTACTTTGGAGAACGTCGAGCGCAACCAGGCCGATTTAATCATTCACCATCGAAACCAGGTGGATCGTGAGCTTCCATTTCACTTAACTCTTGGTGTCGCATTGCCAAAAGGACAACGCCAGCGGTGGCTTGTAGAAAAGCTGGTAGAGTTAGGAGTCAATACACTTGTTCCGTTAAACACCGTACGTGCTGTGGCAAGTGCCGAAACAAAAACTCTCCAGCGACTTCAACGGACGGTTATCGAAGCCACCAAGCAGTGCTCACGCACTCGGTTGATGGAAATCACCCGTGCCACGGACGTTCATGATTTCTTCGTGACGACGCCAATGGATGCACGACGCTGGATTGCCCATCCCGGTGGATCTCAATCCTCCACCCTACTGACAGCTTGTGAGTCACCCTCGGCAAGTTATTTGGCAATTGGACCAGAAGGCGGATTTACCGACCAAGAAGTCGCTACTGCCGCCCAGGCAGGCTGGAAAATGGTTCACCTGGGTCCCCGCATCCTGCGCACCGAAACAGCTGCCATTGCGCTTAGTTCTCTCCTTTCATGTACAGGAGTTTGAGTCAAGATCGGCTAACGAATCTACCGATTACGATAGAGACGCGGAATCGCCACGTTGCAGCATCCCGATTTCAGCATAGATCAATCCCGAATGAGAGTGAACCGTCGTGTACACGGCACATTGGGGTCTCAAGTTCTCACCCTTTAGCACTCCTGGCAAGCCTGCATCGTTCTTCGCCAGTCCGACTCACGACGAAGCGCTGGCACGTCTGCAGTTTATCGTACAGCAACGACGGCAGCTGGGCTTGCTTACCGGAGCAGCGGGCAATGGCAAATCACTGCTATTGGAAGTTTTTGGCCAACAGATGCGTGGCCCCCGGTGTGAGATCGTTGTATTTTCCGTTTCGGGCATCGGAGGACAAGAGTTTCTCTGGAACGTGGCAGACCATTTTGGTTTACACCTTTCCGCAAATGACACAACGTTTCGACTGTGGAGATCGATTGCTGATCACTTGTTTGAAAACCGCTACCAAACGATCGATACGGTATTTTTGTTAGATGATGTGGACGAATGTGAGAGTGACACAATTACACTAATCGCTCAATTGACACAGTTGGCTTTGACATCTGGCAACCAACTGACGACTGTCGTGACCGCTCAATCAGGGCGCGTAAAATACTTGGGTCCCAGGCTGCTGGAACTGGCTGAACTGCGGATCGAGGTCGAAGCTTGGGAAGCAACCGATACCGTCAATTTTTTGTCGCACTGTCTCGAGCAGGCGGGATCTACGGCAAGTATTTTTTCAACCGCTGCTGTAAACCGACTTCATGAGCTTTCCGAGGGCATTCCTCGGCGCACGTGCCAGTTGGCCCATTTGGCTCTGTTAGCTGGAGCCAGGCAAGCCCTATCGGTGATCGACGACTCAACCGTCGAATGGGTCCATGACGAACTAGGGGTAAATCCGTTCGATCCACACACGCGTCA
>Ga0310342_100002869_pt1 | contig 11220 bp, 3 predicted proteins | sample S15DNA20500_MG_FD_206155 | JGI IMG/M metagenome (GOLD analysis project Ga0310342, IMG submission 206155) | Marine microbial communities from station ALOHA, North Pacific Subtropical Gyre - S1503-DNA-20-500_MG | ecosystem: Environmental > Aquatic > Marine > Oceanic | place: Pacific Ocean: North... | reverse complement strand
CCTTAGGCGCCTCTGATCAAAGGCCGGTAAGGTGCGGCGGTGTTGACCCTTGTCGACCCCCGCCGCAGGAAATTGACAACCCGATTCCTGCCGAGGTGGTGCACTTCGAAGCAGCGAACAGCGCAATGGACGAACGCTCTTACGACTACAGAAGTGATCGATCGGCCGGGCGTTCAACCAGGAGTTCTGGCGCACTTTGCGCCTGGTTGCCCCCGTTGGTGGTCACCCCGGCAGACGCCGCTTGAAAGCATCACCAATAGGCGGGAAAATAGACTCAGCGCGGCTAGGGTGTGCACCCCGAACCGCCGGCTCCTGACGCCGGCTGCCGCGTTTTTCTCTTTATCAGGGCCACAGATCAGGAGTGGCGTCATGTCCGAAAAACGAGTCGTTAAAGGCCTTCCACAGGCGAGTGCGGTACGGGAACCATGTGCTGCTGGTATATCTGAGCAAACTTCTAAGTTCCATTGCCGGCACGTTAGAACGCTTTGACGATATTGGGATTGACTTCCCAGCATGTGCCCCGAGTACGCTCAAGGCCGAGATGCCACGGTCGGCTGAACTGGCAATTAAAGAATTGCAGAAACTCCTTTACGAGGATTGCTGGCGATGCGATCTGCTGGCATCGGCCCTCTTTAATGTGGACTTGAAGCGACGGTCACTGATACATCTTGCTGAGATTCGAGAGTCGATTTGCCAAGCTGATATACCGGCTGAGGCGGCGTTGTTGGATGGCTATCCCGATGGCATCTTCCCGGCGAGCTGTTCGTGGAGTACCAGCTTGCCGCCGGGGCCATGCGCCCCGATGCCGCGGTCTGCATGACCGCTTACGGCGACTACGGCCCCGGCTACATCGGCACCAGCATCTCCTATACACAGGGAGGCTACGAAACCGGCCCCGTCTCCCGCACCGCCCCCGCGGTCGAGGCGGTGCTGATGGAAGCGATGCGGGCGCTGCTGGAATGAGAGGCGAGGCCCAACCTACCTGATCTCGCCAAGCTCGTAGGTCGGGCGCCGCTTCATCTCGATGGCGGCGTGGCGGTAGAAAGGATAGACGCTCCATTCCACGCCGCAGAGGATGTCGGGCCTGCCGTCGCCGTCCACATCCCCGACCCACGGATGGGGGCCGTGGCGGGTCACGAAAATGGTCTGGCCGAAGCATCTCAACGGGCGTGCCCGGGCAAAGACCGCCTCGGTGGCGGTCCCCACGTTCCGCAGCAGAAAGAGGCTGCCGTTGCGGTGCCAGCCGGAGACGCCCCCCACCAGATCGTGGCGCCCGTCGCCATCCCAGTCGGTACAGACCACCGTCAAGCCGCCGCCGGAGTTGGCACTGCCCAGAATCGTCGCGTCGGTGATCAGGGAACCGTCCTCCATTTTCAGGTGACGGGCCTTCTTGAGGCGCAGCTTGCCGCTTTGATCGCGGTAACGCTCGAAGAGGGTCACGGCCGCCTTGGCACCATCCAGACTAATCAGATCATCCAGTCCGTCGCCGGTCAGGTCGGCGGTGGTGGCCCGCGTGCGCCACCCAAAGGGCTCCTTTTCCTCGAGGGGGTAGGTGTGCTCGAGGGCAAGCTTGGCCGAGGCCTTTCTTTTCTCCGGCGAGTCGGCAAAGCCGTCGACCTCGACCTGTCGCCGTCCACTGAAGGTCGGCCGGGCCACGCTGCCGGTGTTGCGGTACCAGAAGATGCGGTTGGTTTCGTTGGGTACGATCAGGTCAGGGCGGCCGTCAAGATCCCAATCGCTGTAGATGGGATAGGGATACCCCATGTTGTGCCCGTGGTGAGGCTCGCCCAGCACCTGGTTGCGAAGGATCCGGATCGGGGCGCTGCCGGCAAGGATCCGACGGGCTTCGTCGTATTCGGGCTGTGCGGTGGTGCCGCGGTTGATGAGAATCCGCACCCATCCATAGCCGTGCCCTACCAGCAGATCGTGATCGCCGTCGTCGTCCCAGTCACCCACCCACGGCCACGCCTGATCACTTAGCGACAGGACCGCCGAGATCGACTCGGCCCGCCCGAACCGCTTGAAGGCCACCGCCTCACCCCGCTCATTGACCTGCTGGTAAAAGACCACCTGCGAATAGAAGTCTTCGCCCACCACAATGCCGTCATCGGCAGCCAGCAGGGAGCAGGTCCCCCCCGCGCCGCACCGCGGCTCGACGCCCTCGAGGGGCTGCGGTGGTCCGAATCGTTCGCCGCCGAGATTCCGCTGCCACCTGAGCACCCACCCGAAGGCCGGGTCGCGGTTGTGCTCGTCGATCACGCAGACGGCATCCAGCCGGCCATCCTTATCCACGTCGTAGAAGCAGGCGCTGCCGCCGACCTCCAGCTGCACCGCCTTGGCCGGCCTGATCGGCCAGCCTTCGGGGTTGGTGTTGCGTAGGTAGCTCTTGCCCACCACGAAATCGATTGCCCCGTCGCCGTTGAGGTCGACGGCCCTGATCGGATCCCACCGGCTCGAGGGGTGCGGCAGGCTGCCGGCGGCTTCAAAGACTGGCATGCCCCCGGGATCGCGGTCACCGGAATTGAGAAACAGCTGAATCTCCTTTCCCCCGATGGGTGAGACCACCATGTCCACCAGCCCGTCGGAGTCGAGGTCGGCCAGGTCGGCATGCATGTAGACGTGGCTGACGATCTTCAATTCGCTCGAGTCCTTCTCACGATAACGAAGTCGCACCAGGTCGCCGAACTCGAAGCGGCTCGTATCACCGACGCGCGGATAACAGACCACCCCGTCCCACGGACTGCCCGGACGATAGGCATAGTTCCAGCATCCCACCAGATCGCGCTTCCCGTCGCCGTTGAGGTCGATCAGGCGGCTAAGCCATATCAGGGCGATCGGGCGCGGTTCGCCGGCGTTGTAGCGCAGCAGGTCCCCCACCCCGATCATCGGCGTCTGGGCCTGCGGTTTGATGGGCAGGCGTTCGGCGGCGAGGCGGAAACGGATCTCGTATTCCTTATGGGCCGGATCCTCGATCACCCATTCCACCCGCCCTGCGTCGGCGTAGGCGAAATCCTCGTTGACATCGCAGGGAATCTGCCTTCCCGTGGCCAGGTTCACCACCTTGATGGAATTGGGATCCAAAACCCCTGAAAGCTTCGCCCTCTGAATCAGACCGGCGAAATCGATGGTGGGATCCATCGGAATTCGCCCCAGGTCGGCGGGCAAACGGGAGGTGATGGTCAATCGAACCGCGTGTTCGGGCCTTTGCGCCGCTACTGCGGCGATACCCAAAAAGTTCATAGATACCGCAAGGCAAATAATCTTCAGCATGCGCTGATCATATCCTGGCCCGCGGCGACGATCAATATCCTTCGGGCGGACAATGGGCCAGCATCCGATCAATGAACCGGTAGGCCTCCTGCCGGACGGTCGAGGGAAATTCGTGCTCGCAATCGGGATGGCGCACCTGCAGGCGATCGGGGGCCACGGCGTTCAACGCCGTATCGTCGATTCTGTGATTTTCCGCGATTCATTGCAAAAGTTGGGTTGGTCTTCATGGGCAACAGCCTGTTGTGGCGGATACCACGACAGATTTCAACAGCCGTTCTTCAAGGTCATACTTCGTTTCGGTATTCATTTCCTTCATTCGACGTTGAAAGTTGGGCGTTGGGTGTTGGGTGTTGGGCGTTGGGTGTTCGACGCTGGATCTTCGACATTTTCCTTTCCTTCCTTCCTTCATAGTTGAGACTTGGACGTTGGAAGTTGGATGTTCAACGTTCAGCAGAGACCCACTGACCCCAGCACCGGTGAAATTAATAATCGCCCGCGTCAAATCTCCTGTATCAACATCGCCATCACCGTCGGTATCGCCGTTAGCCCATGCTTTCCCTGATCCCCCGGCACTGGTGAAATTAATAATCGCCCGCGTCAAATCTCCTGTATCAACATCGCCATCACCGTCGGTATCGCCGTTAGCCCATGCTTTCCCTGATCCCCCGGCACTGGTGAAGTTGATGATCCCGTTTGTTAAGTCGCTCGTATCGACGTCCCCATCTAGGTCCGTGTCACCGTAGTTCGTCATCAAAATTACTTGAACCAGATGGTCAGCATCCGAGTCCGTCACTTGCATGTCGCCAGTAAGATCGAAACTCACGAGATGCGTTCCCGCATGGATTTCGGCCATCAACAAGTCGATATCCGTGGCGTTGACCAACATGTCACCGTTGAAGTCGCCCAGCAGCGTGCCGGTGAACGTTCCTGGCGTGGGTAAGTCTGTCGACCAGCTGGTGGCATCGTTACCGTAGGCAATCGACGAGTTGCGTTGCAGAGAATTGCCCCCAGGGTTGGTGATGGGCCAGGGGAGCAAATCGTCGTAAACCACTTCGTCCTCGATAACCCGCGGAATGAGCGTCGGGTCTTCAGGTGGCGGTGCGAGGGCCTGCTGGAGTGTAATCCGTTCACTGCCGTTGTTGAGCTGCCCTTGGTAACCACCCACTAGCTCCACACTCCCATCGATCCCGTAGTGCGCCCGAAACGCCGCGACCCGATCCGTATTGACGACGCTGCTCGGATCGAACGAAACCACCGTCAGCGCGTGGCCTGCACCGATCGTGGTCCCGGTGAGGAAGTTGTAGTCCACTCCACCCCGCAGCCGCCAATTGGACAGATCTACGGTTTGGCCGGTCGGATTGAATACCTCGATAAACTCCAAATCATTCGACTGCAGGTTCGGATCGATGAGCAGATCGGTCGCCGTAGGAAGAGCTGGATTGTAGTTGACCTCGCTGATCACCAGCGGTCCGACTCGGGCCACGCTGTTTTCGCTGCCAAGCGTAAGCGATGCAGTTGGCACAAGTCGGTCGCTGCCATCGGGCACGCGTCCCAGTGACTCGCCATTGAAGGCTGCGTCGAAGTGTACATCATCGACGAACAATAGGGTCCCGCTGCCTCCGGCAGGATCGACTAGCCAGACGTCATCTCCGCCGGTGCCACTCAGCGCAAAATCATTCGGACCCGGCGTGAGCGGCGTGGGATTAAAGTCATCCTCGTCGAACATGATGTACCCGCCGGCAGCCAGCATCGTCCCACCTGGGATCTCGTACTTGAGCAGGTTGTTCGACGAGTCGCTGAGGTACCAACCACCGATATCGATCGAGCTGCCAGTCGTATTGAGCAGCTCAATGGAATCCGAATCGACCACCGGCGGATCGGTGTGCGAGAGCACCTCGTTGATCACCACGCCGACCGGGTCCTGGCCAACCGTACCCGGCGATCCGCCCAGTTCGGTGCTGCCCCGCCAGTTGTAGTACTTTTCGTATTGATCTGGCGCCGTCCCAGCCGGGTCGATCAACTCCAACGTTCCCCCGTGCCCATCGGGCCGCTCCGGCCACGGGTCGCCGTCGTTGTAGGAGAAATCGAGAATCACATCGGCGGCCCCGTCGACCATCGTCAGACGTTCCCCCTGACCGCTCAGGCTGCCGCTGTTGATTTGGCCGAGGATATTGACCGCCCCATACCGCAAGGTAAGCGCCGCGGTATTCTTAGCGATTACCCCTCGTTGTCCGACATTCAACAGCGTCGATCCGAACGTGAAGGCGATCCCGTCGGTAAAGGTGACGTTGGTCAGATTAAGCGTCTGGGCCCCTACGTTCTGAACTTCAATAAACTCGAAATCGTCGTCCACCAGCGTCGGATCCAATGCCAACTCAGCGGCCGTAGGATTGTACGGATTGTAGTTCAATTCGGTGATCCGCAGTGAATCCTGGAGTGACGGGTCGGTCGAAGTGCCGGTGACGGTTATCGTGTCCGAGCCCACCAGCGCGCCCTGATGGTTGTACGCCTCGAGCGCAAAAACATTGGATCCAAAACTGACCGGAAGGGTCAGCTGCCAGTTCTCACCGTCCAGCCACTCAACCCCCAGTGGGGTCGTGCTTCCCGTGAGTCGAACCTCGCGTACGTCGATCCAGCCTTGCCCATCCAGATCGACGGTGGTGTCTCCGGTCGAAAAGTTGTTCCCGCCGTTGGAATTTATCTGAAAGGGAATCTGAGCCGGCAAATTGTTGAGCACGTACGAGCGACGCCCGGAAATGTCGCTCTTGATCGAATTCCAATTCTGGCCTGCGACCGATGAGTAGTGATCGATCCAGGGATTCAGATAGGTGTTGTTGAAGGTGGTGTTGATGATATCCAACATGTGACCATAGAAAAGACGCTCGACGGTGGGCAGCATTAACAATTTGGTTCCGTCGGAAGTGTTGATCGAGCCTCCAATCTCGCCACCAATCAAAGGTGCATTGGCCGGCATTCCAAAGATGTAGTCCCAATCCCAGGGAAACGCCAATACCCGTCCGTCGCTGGGGCGCACGTAGAAATTCATGTTGTGGCTCGACGGATGTTGCGTGTAGCCGTCGCCCAACCCGGATAGTGATGCGATGGTGAATGTACGGGCCCATTGATCCACATCGATCACATCGGGCGCGGCCGCTTCCAGCGCCGAACCGGATAGTGCCAGCACCTGGCCGGCCGCGATAATTCCGCTGTAGTCGTCAGCAGCTCGATTGTTACGAATCCACACGTACGGCCGGTAAGACTCCTTGTCAGCACCCAGGTCCCCAAGGTCGTCTCGCACGGGCCCAAAACCTTCCATCTTAAACACCGTACCATCGGAACCATTGTCGTACTGCGAATCGAGATAAACATCCCCATAGCGGGCCATTACCAACAGTGCCGAACGGTTGAATTGCGGGTTGGGGGAGATCACATGGACCAGGTCGTCATATCCGGAAGGAATGTCACCGGCATGATTGGCAATGTGTTTGAGGAGAATCTCCGATTGGGTCGCGGTCGGGCCTCCTCGTCCCGAACGGTCGATCGCCACCGAATCGTGAACGCCTCGGAACTTTTGCGTCTCATCGAACGCCACGTTGAAACTCAAAAAATGCTCGCCCGCAATGGTCTCGGTTCGACCTACGTTGGATCCCCTGAGCCGGACACCCGTGTTGTAGTACACCTCGCTTTCGTTATAGATCACCGTGGCGCCAAGTCGCCGGTTGGTCATCGCGCGTTCATCCAAAAACGAGGTCGTACCCGTAAATAGATCGACCTCGTCGGACTGGGTCATCACGATCCGGAAATTGTGAATTCCGCCCGATTGTGCCTGCCCATCCTGAACCTGGTACAGGGCACGGGAATTGGCGCCAGCGGCCGGGAACGTCGACATCCCTCCCAATCCGTCGGTGCCCTCGACGTAGAACTGGATGATCGAACCGGCGGTTTGTCCGGGAATCGTCCCCTCGTAGAGGCCATCGCCCACGTCGGCCATACCGACAGTTTGAAACGCACCTTCATTGACAGAATAATACAGCGACATTGAGGTGACACCGTGCGCATCGTCTGCCTGAACCGAAACCGTCACCGCCTGGCTCACGTCGGGCACGGCGGGCCGGTGGATGAACCCCTCGAAAGTCGGTCCGATGTTGCTTTCCAATGCAGTGTTCTGTGCGCCTGGCGTTCCCGATTGGCTCGGCAGATCGAGTAACGTCGTTTTCGGGATTCGATTGTAATAGAGATGCGACTGCAACTGGTTCGAACCGCCCAACCATTTGGCACGGTAGCTGATTTCGTACTCAATATTGTTAAGGCTCGTGCTCGTCAGATCCGTTTCTGCGTCATTGAGAAATTCGCCCAACGCCGCGGTTGCCGTCAGGTGCAAGACCTTGTTGGAAGGATCGTCCGGATCGGTCGCCACCACTCCGTTTTGTGTTCCGGCGATTGCCCAGCCAGAAGGAGACTGGCCGACGGTATCTCCCTGGAACGTGCCGTTGGGCATCCGCTGGGTCGCTGAGCTATTGGGACGCTCAATGACTGAAATGTCGTCAATGAGCACCTCGCCTGCGTCCAGCAGCCCCATGATAAATTCCCGCACGCTGCCGGACCCATCGGATACCGTCGTCGACGTGTATGAATAATCCTGCCACTGGGAGCGGCCCGATTCGTCACTGGCGGCCCACGCTTCCGGCAGGCGATTGTCGGCAAACGGGTCGCGCAATTCCAACGAGGAACCGCCACCGTCGGCGAACTCGCCCCATCTGCCTCCTTCGAAGTAATGCACCTGGTCACCCGGGTTTTTGTTGGCATCGATCAGTTGAATGACATCATCTTTGTTGGACAGACCTCCGGAAAAGTTGCCGATGATCTTGTCGGCCACCGGGGGGAATTTGGCTTGTAAGTCGGCAGCGTCATTCGCCACGACCAGATAATCCTGCGGACCGATCGTCGTGCCCCCCGGGAAATTGAAGTCGATCCCACCTGCAACCGACCAGCCAGTCAGATCAATCGTTCGCGTGGTGCTGCGGTTGTAAATTTCGAACCACTCTTCACTGACCGGCACGGAGTCCGATGCGCCAGTATTCGGATTGCCCGGGCCCAGGCCGGACAGGGCCGTCAGTTCGACAGCCATCACGATGTCACTGCTGGCCGCGCCCGGCTGATGCACCTCGACCGAGAGTCGATTGGTGCCGTTGATCAACGCGATAGCAGGCACCGAGACGGGGCCGACAAAGCCTGCGTCGCCGACTGTCGGCGATGCAGTATCACTGGCCAGCACCTGACTGCCGACCGTGCCGGCCATGTTGTACCGCGTCAACTCCACGCCGTTGAGATAAAAGACGGCGCCGTCATCGATCAAATGCCGTAGCTCAAGCTGGTCCACTTCAGCCGGATCGCCGGAAAACGTGAAGTCGGTTTCAAAATAATACGTGTTAACCAGCGGGCTGTTGGTCGCCGGGTCGGTCAGCTGAGTGCGGATCGTCTCGGGAAGCGAGGCGGACTCAAAACCGATCGGTGCGGGGCCTTGCCGCCAAGTCACACCGTCGACGGCGTGTGACGATAGTTCCCAGATCCCGCCCAGGTCCTGCCCCGTTTCGTTGTAGCGCCACTGTGTCGTCGCGTCGATTTCGACCAGCGGTGTTTCGGTTGCCGCAGCGGCCGGATTGGTGGTGACGTTAGCCCGCTGGTGGTGATAAAGGATCTCGTTGATCACCAGATCCTGCTCCAGCGCGAAGCTGTTCGCCGCGCCAGGGGTTGCGACGTCGGGGTAGAGCCATTGGCTGTTCAACTGGCTCGAGCCTCCGCGTAGCATGTTGCCAATCCGCACGGCGTCGAGCAACATCAGCTGGCCTGTTGAGTAGAGAAACAGCTTGTCGCCCGGGTTCACGCTGAATCCGAGTTCGGACTCGGTGACCTGAAGGTGGGAAACGGCCGGCACGACTTGAGATGAAAACGTGTACGGTGTTGTAGGGGCAGAGCTGCTGACAATTTGCGTTCCGTTCAGATCGGTGGATACTTCTCCGATGTTGGCGAGCTCCAAAAAGAAGGAGGCATCATCTCCCGAGGCGGCTTCGTTGATAACCAGGTCGGGAAGCACCACCAGAGAAGTTATTTCCGCCCCGAACGCCGCATCCTCGGCGGCGCCGTAGACCTCCAGCTCATCGACCGACATCGCACTGCTGGAAAGTTGAATCCGCAAATGTTTGGCCTGAATCGGCGCGGAATTCTTGCGCACCGCATACTCGTGTCGAAGATAGGATGTAAAATCACCTCCCACATCGCTGTCTGCCGACCCGGTGTAGGTCAGTTGCCCAATCTGTTCCCATCCGGTGTCCGCGTCGCCTGTCACTTGGGTGAATATCGTGGGGTTGGCAATTCGTGTGAATTGCAGTGTATAAGTGCCTATTGAGCGATCGGTGCATTGTACGCCGCAGGCATCTCCGGGTTGATTGGAACGGCCGTTGTCACGACCAAACGCCACACTGCTCACGCCCACCGTGCCGCCGAATGATACGATCGCGTACGGACTCCCATCGGCAGCTGCGGGCGCCCAGCTGAACGAATCTCCGTAGCGGCCGTCGATGATGTTCGACAGAGAAAATCCGGACGCCTCGCTGCTGCCGGAGGTCGTCGCGCCGGCAGAAGCCGAAGCCAGGTTAACCGGGGCGGGAGCCACGTCTGCTGGGCTAAAGAAAGAGCCGTCATTCCCGTCCCAGGTGATCGAGAACCCTGGATCGGGTGATATCGTGCCAACAATCGATTCATTTCCCAAACCGGAGCTGCCCGCCTGATGCAGTTCGACCGAAAGCACATTGGAGCCAATCAGCAGTTCGCTAATCGGGATTGGGATCGGCCCGGAAAAGCCCGCTGTGGCGACCGAGACATCCGCCTCGGTCGTATGCGTTATCGGGCCGTCGGGCATGTTGATCCGGGCAACTTCCGTACCGTTCAAATAGAAGACGGCGCCATCGTCGACGATGGCGTCCACGAACAGCTGTCGGTTTTCGAGCGTTTGATTGAACTGAAACTCGGTGCGAAAATAGTGCGTCGACGGACCGAAGTTGATGGTTGTTTGCACGGGCTCAGGCAGGCTGAGCGTACCGTTGGCAAAGAGTCCGGCACCGCTTGCCCAGGAATCGCTCGTGTTGCTGTCCCCATTGGGGTCGTTGAGGTTAAAACCGGGGGCCAGCCAGACGCCGCTCCAATCCGTGTCGGAGTCGTCGTAGCGCCAGACGGCGTCAAATTCCAAGTGCGTGACGGGCGGCGGTCCTTCGGCGGTGGTACTGAAATTCGCCGCGCCGGGCGTCCCTCCCACGACGTCACTTGCTGTCCAATTATCAACCGGTTCGGTGGCACTATTCGGGTTGATCTTGGCCAGCGTCGCGCCGGAGCCGTCCGGCCCGACCGGCCAGGGTAAATCGTCGCCATAGTCGATCTCGTCCATCACACGATTGGAGTTGTTGATCAGTCGCAACCGTTCGCCGCCGTTGGCCAGTTGACCGGTGTAGGGACCCAGGGCGCCCGTAACGCCCGCCGCGGCCTGCAGCGCGGGCGGCGATTTGGCAATGACCACGTAGTCCCCTGCCGAGACAATCGTCCCGATGGGGAATGTGTAGCCAATGCCATCGATCCGCCAGTCGGATAGATCCATATCGACGGCCATCTGGCTGTGCAGTTCGATCCACTCCAAATCCTCGTTGTCGCCGGGGTTGTACTGAAGCTCGTTGAACACCACGGTGCTGTCCAACACGCGGCGAGCCTCCAGCCGCTCGAGGCGGCAGGTCGAATAGTTGAGCTTTCGGGATTTGGCGGAGCGTCTGCGTCGCCTGAGCTGCGTCTCTGTTCGCATCGATGAAATCTGCGCGGAAAATGGAGTTTCGTTGTTCGAAATCTGTCCCGGCAAGAGACAAACCCTTCCATAATAGCAGAAATCGCCGGATCAGAGCGAATTCA
>Ga0310342_100002868_pt1 | contig 11222 bp, 10 predicted proteins | sample S15DNA20500_MG_FD_206155 | JGI IMG/M metagenome (GOLD analysis project Ga0310342, IMG submission 206155) | Marine microbial communities from station ALOHA, North Pacific Subtropical Gyre - S1503-DNA-20-500_MG | ecosystem: Environmental > Aquatic > Marine > Oceanic | place: Pacific Ocean: North... | reverse complement strand
AATGATTTCTGTCGGGTTGGTTTGTCATTCGACGCGTCGGATTAGAGGTTAACCCCAAGCTGATGCGTATTGATACTATCGAGATTTTTCATGTTGCCATGCCCTTGATCTATCCTTGGCGGACTGCCTATGGCGAGGACGCTACGATAGATTCTGTGCTGGTCAGGATGCAGAGTGGCGATCTGAAAGCCTGGAGTGAGACAACACCCTTTGTGGCGCCCCAGTACAGCCCAGAGTGGGCGCGAGGTGTATTTCACTGCGTCCGTGAGTGGCTGGCGCCTTCGCTGATTGGTCGCGACATAGAAAGCGGCGAGGAACTGCAGCAGCTCCTGTCTTTCGTCAAAGGTAATCCATTTGCCAAGGCTTCTCTGGATATTGGATGGTGGATTCTCAAGGCCCTGGAGGAGGGGCGGCCTCTCTATCGTCTGCTGGGTGGGAATCGGTCTGAGATTGACGTGGGAGCAGACTTCGGAATCATGGATTCGATCGCCGACCTCCTGCGGGGCTTGGAGGGAGCAGTGGATGCCGGTTTCAAGCGCGTCAAGTTGAAGTTCCGTCCCGGCTGGGACCTCGAGATGCTGCGGCAAGTCAGGGGGCGCTTCCCCTCAGAGACTTTTCATATCGACTGCAATAGTGGCTACCAACTGAGCGACGTCGACATGTTTCGGCGGATCGATGAGTTCGGCCTGGCCATGATCGAACAGCCGCTAGCGCACGATGATCTGTTGGATCATGCCAAGCTGCAGAAGGAGATTCAGACTCCAGTCTGCCTTGACGAGAGCATTACGACACTCGAGAAGGCGAGAAAGGCTATTGAACTGGGGAGTTGCCGCTACGTCAATGTGAAGCCTGCTCGAGTAGGAGGACTGACGATCGCCAAACAGATCCACGATTTGTGCAGGGAAAAGGGCATCCCCTGTTGGATCGGGTCCATGTTGGAGAGTGCCATCGGTACTAGAGCCAACGCTGCCATGGCTACTTTGGAAAACTTCACGTATCCCGCTGATCTGTTCCCCACAAGCCGCTTCTACCACCAAGACCTGGGCTCTCCCCCTGTGGAGCTGTTTCAAGAGGACGATGGGCCAAAGATTGTCCTTCTGGACCGGCCCGGAACGGGCACAGAGCCGGATCGGGAGATGCTGGAACGCTGCAGTCTATCCCGTGCTCTGGTGAATTGTCCCCTGCAGTCTTGAGATTTTCTTAAGTCGTTACCTCAGCAGCCGAGTCGGGTTCCCGGAACACGGCCCAGAAGATCACTGCACAGAGAGTCGTGACCAGAGCGGGAACGGCAAAGACGATGCCGTAATCGGTGATCTCCCCCGCGGTACAGATCTCTTTCAGCCAACCCGCGAAAATACTTCCGCCAAAGAGGCCGATCCCCAGCACAGCCACGTTAATGAGGGACTGGGCAGAGGTCCGAATATCCTTCGGTGCCACCATGTCCGTGTAAATGAATGCCACTACGAAAAAGAAGACGTAGCAGAAACCGTGTAGGGCGAGGGAGCCAACCGCTACCCAGATTACCCCGGGAGTCGACTCGTGCAGCATCCAAACCAGTGCGAATATGACATATCGGATGGGCCAGGCCAGAATTCCCAGGAGCATCGACTTGCGCACTCCCCAACGTGCGAGGGCGTAGGGAAGCAGCGCTGCCATGGTGAGTATCTCCGCGATCTGTCCAATCGTCATCCAAGCAGGGAGATTCTCTGAATTGATGCCTACGGCAGGTCCGATCGTCTGGAGATAGGGAAACGTCAAGACGTAGTACAGTTGTAGTTCGGTCGCGACCACGAAGGCAATCAGAAAGAAGTAGAGGTAGTTTCGATCGCGGAGCAGTGCCAGAGCGCGACGAAACGCCAGCGGATCAGCCGCCTCCCTGGAGGGCGGAGTATGAGGCAGCCTCAGCGAGAAGAGTGCCATTGTCAGGGAGAAGACTCCCGCCAGTACGAAGGCGTCTATATAGCCGGCACCCTCGGTATTGTAGTTGACCCGCAGCAAGGTTAGAATCCAGTTGGCCATGATCCAACCGATGGTTCCCCAGACACGAACCGGACCAAAATCTCTCTGCCCATCCTCCAAATGCTGGAACGCAAGGGCGTTGGTTAGTGCCAATGTGGGAGCAAAGACGAGGCAGTAGAGGAACATCAGGGCGAGCATGGGGGTAAGCGTGGAGGTGAAGGCCATCGCGACCAGCAGTGCTCCTCCCAGGAGTTGGAATAGAGCCAGCGCCTTTTGGGTTGGCAGCCAGCGGTCAGCGACCTGGCCGGCAGTGAAGGGGGATAACAGGTTGGCCAGGGGAAAGGCCGCATAAATAAGGCCCAATCCCCACCCCGTAAATCCAAGCCGAACCTCCAGGTAACCAGCCAGAGCCGGAGCCCAAGCTCCCCAGATCGCATACTGCAGAAACATCATCAAACTCAGTTGGGGATGTCGGAACATGTTTCGCATCGGTTACGGCCTTTCCGGGGTCGTCGGTTACGGGTTACAGGTCGCAAGTCGGAAGGACGACGCTCCAGGCCCCTGGGAGGCATCTGCCTGTGATGCGTTGGCCTGGCACCCCGCCATATTGGATCTGGGGAAACCTGCAAACTTGTGATCTGTGATCTGAGACGCTCGATCGCTTTTCACGCTCTATTCTGATTCCGCCACAGTTCCAGGCGGTCCGGTAATTGCTCAGGTCTTGCCGTCCCGGTCATTGCCAGTTGCTGAATCGTTAGGGAGGCCACCAGATTGGCTATCAGGGCCGCCTCGGGAAGGGATGCGCCACTGGCCAGGGCGAGAATGGCGCCGGCGCAGGTCGAATCTCCGGCCCCGGTAGAATCGGTGGGGCCCTCGATTCTTACTGCGGGTATCAGCGTCATCTGCGGATCGGTCACAAGCGCGCCTCGCTCACCCAACGTGGCGCAGACCGGTCCCCCGGTCTCGGCTCGCAAGTCAGGCAGTGCCCTTTTTACCGATTCCAGGTCAATTCTTTCTTCCGGCAGCGGATTGGGATGATCTACGACCTCGAACTGGTTGGGTTTGATGATGAGGTTTCGGAAGAGCCGAATATGCGTCCGGCTGTCCGCCAGGAAGACTACATCAGGATGTCGCTTGGCCTGTTCGGCAAGCCTGCCGCGCACTCTGGATGTGATGATCCCGCAGTCGTCTTCCTCCACCTGGTCAGCTATGACAACGCCATCGACGTCCCCGAGCAGCTGATCAAGGATCTCGATCACAGCTTCGATAACCTGGTCGGGCGTGGGTTTTCGGTTCTTTGTGTCGTAGCGCTCGTGCTCGCCTGCCAAACTGGTATCTGTCATGTTCCTGGGTTTGAGGTAGGTTGGGGTCATCAGTAAGGGATCCTGCAGGAGGCCCGAGGTGTTGCAGCCGAGGCGTCCCAGGGCCGTCAAGAGGTCGTGAGCCTCACCGTCTTTACCGATCGCTCCCACCGTATGAACCGTGGCGGTTCCGAGGGATACCAGGTTGTTGACAATTGTTCCGGCCGCTCCTGGAGTGCGACGAATTCCAACGACCTGGTGCGCCGGCTGGCCGCTTTCAACACTACGCTCCAGGATCCTCGGGTCAGTGTCGAGGTACTTGTCCAGGAAGAAGTCCCCGATGACCGCAATCCGGCGAGAGTCGAATCTAGCGATCAATTCTTGGAGGCGCTCTGGTGTCATCTCTACGTGGTTCGCTGATGCTATAGCCTGGAGATGATCTCGTCATAGAGCGCTGGTACGGTTTCGCGATGGTGACCTCGGACGTAGTAGCTCTCTCCACCGTCTGCTATGGTTCGGACCAGAATCGTTTTATAGGGCCGAAAATAGTAGCGAGGATCTTCTTTGGGCGCTTCCTGGGAGAGATCTTCTCCCAACTCTAGAAGGTCAAATACTCCCGTAGTAAACCGACTTATGGTGCGATTCTGTTGGGTTGCCACGTTTCGGGCCATCGCTAAGGCTTTGAGATAGATTTCGGGGCCCATGACCGCCGAACCAATGTTCAGGAATACACCTCCTTCCAACTCCGTGACCGACTGAGTGAAGATCAAGAAGTCGATAAACGAAGTGGCTCCGGTGGCGGCTCCATCACAATTTGGATGTTCGTGAACGATGTCCTGACCGATGGATACGTGGACGGTGACTGGTACTCCCAGGCGATATCCCGAGGCGAGAAGACTTTCGTTGCGGAAGGCGAAGTTGCTGTCTTCGATCATGCGGCCAACGGCCTCGCCCAGGCCGATTCCGTCTTGATGTCCCTCCACAGCAGCCTCATTGATCTTCCCGGTTTCGCGCCATAACCCAAACTGGCCCTGCTTGATGTAGCGGGCCACGCTCTCGCAAGTTTCTCCGATCAAAGCCATCTCGAAATCATGGATGGCGCCGGCACCGTTGACGGCGACGTGCCGGAGCAATCCACGCCTCATCAGGTCGATCAGGAGCAGGGAATTTCCCTCCCTTAAAACGTGCGCCCCGCACGCGAAGATCACCGCGCGATTCGAGCTGGCGGCCTTGACGATTCTCTCTGCCAGGATCGGAAGGGCCGGATGTTCGAAGGGAAGGCGAGGCCCCTCGGGTCGCTTCAAGACCTCTTGGCTGCGCAGGTCGTGGTCGCGTTCTCGCAGGGGCAGGAGCGTCAACCTAGTCCGATCGAAGGTGGGGAAGGGCACGCTCTCAGCTTTCCCTCCAGAGATGCCGGAATAATACCTCGAAATCTCGAAAGTCAGGAATGACAAAATCGGCACCGGCCTGGATCAGACGTTCTCGTTTCCATGGGTCCGGACGGCCACTGCGGCCAGTTTCATCAGTTGCAACGGCCACAGCGGTGCCTCCCACTAACTTGACGTTTTCTATCTCCACATAGCCGTCACCGAAGCCAATCAGGACGGAACCATCGACATCGTTCTCGCGCAGAATCCTCTCAATGACCAGTTGCTTCGAAAAGTTCTTGTAATCGGCCACAGCACCGTAGATCTGATTACCGAAGAACGCCCCGAGACCGAGCAGTTCGACTTCTTCCCGGACGTATTCCTCATCTGTTCCGCTCGCCAAGTACAGATCGACGCCCCGGGTTTGCAAGGCCTCCAAGGCCTCCCGTGTAAAAGGAACCAGCATTTCCCGAGGTTCCTGGGCGCCACTGCGTAGCTTCTCTCTGCGACCGTGGATCTTCTTCATCATACGCTCCAGGTACTCCTTCTTGTAGGTCTGAGCGTCCTCAGGCTGCGCGCCGCGAGCGGCAACCTCGCCCGCCAGCCGGATCATCTGGTAGATCGTCTGTCGTCCGGTTAGATCCTTCACGAACTGCATAGTCAGGCTGGTGAGGTCCTCTTCCGATTCCTCGGTGCCGGTCTGTCGGAGAACCTCAACCATCATTGCGATCATCACCTCGAGCCAGCCTTCGCGGATGAGGCTCAAGGTTCCATCGAAGTCGAACAGCGCATGGCTGGGCGGACGCTCCAGAGTGGTCTGACGGATCAGTTCGATCGTTGAGGACTCTGGGAGGTATTCAGACTCCGGCGAGGAAGGTGGATTCTCTATGTTCTGCTCTGATTCCATTAACGTCTCCTGTTTCCGCAACAGAGTGAGATTCTACTGTATAGGAAGCAGGAGATCGACCGAAAGGGTGAGCTGAACAGGCCCAAATCATGGCGATTGAGCGTTCATTTCGAACGTCAAAGGACCGAAGATGGGCGGCGCAGCCGGGAGCCGCAATCAGATTCAGGCGTTTATCGATGACCCGGGTGTTGAAGAGGGATGGCCAGAGTGCGTGACCTTCATGGAGTGGGTAACAGGCATTAGGGTCACGCCTCTGACTCTCTTGCCGGAGTCTTTCCGTACTGGCGGATTTGCCAGCTCCGGTTTCCGAGATGAAAGTGCACTCATAGCCGTGGCGCTGAACCAGCGCAGCAGCTAGATGTCCAAACTGAGCTGGGAAATTCTGATGGACAAACAGAACGCGCATAGGAGCAAGAATACCTGACCTCTCCCTTTCTATTGTCTCTTCAGAGTTGGATTCACTTTTAAAATAGAGTAGTAACAGAGTGAGCAGTGAGCAGTGAGCAGTGAGCAGTGAGCAGTGAGCAGTGAGCAGTGAGCAGTGAGCAGTGAGCAGTGAGCAGTGAGCAGTGAGCAGTTAATAGTTAATAGTTAATAGTTAATAGTGAAAGAATGAGACGAACGGGTCAACTGCCCATACTTCGCAGCCAAGTCCGGCGGAGCCGCGAACGACTTGATCAGGTAGCACCAAGAGGCCAAGTTCCGAGGAGAGAGCTGGACAACAGCAGAATCTCCCCTATCGCCGACCAAGTTTCCTCTCCCAAATGATCCATTACTCAGCCGGAGGCAGAACCGACATGGGCCTTTCGAATTTTGAGAGAACCGCTAGAGACCTCATTTCTAGACGTCATCTGCTTCGCAGGATACTGCTCGCAGCGGGGATTCCCGTCCTGGCTTCCCGTTTCACTGAGGCCGGTCCCGTCATCTCAACAGGCCTTGATCCCCGCTTTCTGGAAAAACTCCGAAACTGCCTGCCCGAGGACACTCTCTTCTTCCACGCCGGAATCAGCTTCGGGAGCATGAGGGAACTGACTGGAGGAGACCTGCTGCACATCTCTACCCAGCGAAGAGAGCGTACCCTCTCTAGAGACGGAGGAAAAAGCTGGGACGCGCCTCAGCCCCTGCTAACCGTTTCGGGAGAAACGCTAAAGGGCGAAGGCAGACCGGAAGGGGGCAATCCCAGCCTGCTCCAGCTCGAGTCTGGCGGCCTGGCACTGGTCTATTCGAAGAAGACTGCGGATCCCGCCCACAACCATACAGTCTGGTTTTCCCGCTCCGATGACGGTGCCGCCTCCTGGTCGCCTCCCCGGAAGATATCCGAGCCCTACAACAACGCCTGGAAGTTCCACAACTCCGCGATCGTCACCAGCCGTGGCCGGATCGTGGTACCTGTCTTCACCCTGGTAGGCAAATCGCTGAAGGAAAGAGGTCGGGCTCTCTTCGACGATGGACCCGCCCTGATTGGACACCATGGATGGGAGGAGTTCTTTGCCTACTGTTGGGCCTACTACTCAGACGATGAAGGCAGGACCTGGAAGACCAACACGGGCAAAGGAGTCTGGGCTGCCGGAGGAGAGCTGTTCGCGACCGTCGACCACAGCAGCGGCGGCCACTATCAAACCACCGAGCCCTCGGTGGTAGAGGTGGCTCCAGACCACCTCTTGATGCTGCTCCGGACTCCCCTGGGACGTCTCTATCAGTCCTGGTCTGAGGACGACGGAGCCAGCTGGAGTCGTCCCGAACCCTCCCCAGTGGCATCGGCCTTGGCGCCTCCTGCTGTGGAGCGGATTCCGGGCACCCATGAGCTCTTGTTGGTCTGGAATCAGTCTTCGGCAGAGGAGATCCGACAGGGGCTGCAGCGCCATCGTCTGTCGTCGGCCATTAGCCGAGATGGCGGGGCCAGCTGGGAGTCGCGCCCCAACGTCTTCTCCACCTTCCAGAAGGCTGATGGTCGGATCCGAATAGAGCCACCGCCAATTAGCTTCTACCGGGCTCGGGAAAGGGCAAGCCGTTTGCCCCCCAATGATCTGGAGGGAACCTACCCGTCGATTGCTTTTTGGAAGGACACGGTCCTGGTATCCTTCATGTGCCGCGAGCGTTCCTATTACAGCCTGGACTCGGAGGGTCGGACAGGCTACGACCATCCCCCTGGCCAACGAGGAACGACGACCCATGTCTGCGTCGCTCTTCCCCTCTCCCGGTTTCGGGGAGGAGCTCCATGACGACCGAATCAGATCTGTTTTGGGGAATAGAACAGTAGCTACAAGATGAGCGAGATGAAAGAGGAGAAATGATGACGAAACAAAGGGGTGCGATCTTCGCTTTTATATTTCTAGTGGGCTGGACATGCGTGGAGTCCGCACAAGATCTCCTGGCGCAGAAAAAGGCCGCTCAGTACGAACGAATCGATGGCGCCGTGATCTACGACCACGACCCTTCGACCAAGCTCGGGGATGACATCTTCGGTACCGTCATTGCCGACTTCAAGAACGATGCTCCTGGGCGTTGCTCCCACGGGGGCCCGGTGTGCATGGAATACGCCAACGGAAATATCGCGGCATTCTATGCCAACACCAGCGACCACAATCTGGACGGTTGGAGCGAGTACGCCCTCAGCAAGGATGGAGGTAGAACCTGGGATAAATACAACAAGCTCCCATACTCCTTTGAAGCGTATACGAGAGATCAGGGAAACACTGTCTGGGTGGAAGAGGGTCTGGTCACTGAGAAGGGTACCATCGTCCTATTCCTTACACACTTCAAGATCGGAGGAGAAGAGACCAGAACCAAGCTCGGCACGATCAGAAGTTACGACGATGGCTCTACCTGGACGGACTACGAGACCCTGGATGGTAATTTCCGCGGCTATCCTTGTTCGACGGCGGTGACGGGCGAGACCAACTACGTCATGATCGACAGCAACGCCGGCGGCCCCCATGTCCTGTACGTCAGCAGCGATGACGGACGGACTTGGAGCAAGAGAAGCGCACTGTCGCTGGACGACGACAAATGGTACGGCACGATGACCACCATGGAGGATGGTCGCCTGCTGGCCGGTGCCTACACCGAAAAGGACGAGCACCATTTCTACTATTGCATCAGCAAGGATGAGGGGCGTACCTGGGACCCGCAGAAGCGCGCCTACATGGACAAGATGCTTCGCGATCCCGAGCTCGCCTATATCGGTGGCAAATACTATGTGCAGGGACGTTCGGGCCAGGTTGGGGAAGGGAGCCGTCGCTTCGTCCTCTATCAGTCCGACGATGGGATCAAGTGGGGGAGTGGAATCATCATCAGCGGCGATACGAAACATCCCGACGGATACAGTCAGAACTGCATCATCAACAAATACGACGACGATGTCCCCAACGAGTTGATGGCTGTGTACAGCATCATCTACAAGGGACGTGACACCAATGAGTATGTGTTCTTCATCAAGCCAGACCGGGAAGCGTCCAAGAAATGAGCCCTGCTCTCCTAAGCTGAAACTTCAAGAATTCGTCGCACGCCTGTGCTCCCGGGAAAGTACGAGGAACGGTTCCGACGGAAACTTCGAATGGCGAGGCAATCATGAAGAATCTCCAGTTGACAGAGCCGTGACCGTGAGAGGGTGTCGCAAAGTCCGTTTTAGAGTCCGGACAGAGCCCTGCTGGTCAATAGAACAGCGCTGAGTCAGAGAGGCTTCTCTGTAGGTTTTCCAGCGTCCTGGAGATCGAGGTCAATCCTGAAGGGATTGTGTATTTTAGCCCAGGGTTTCCGAACCCTGGGCTGTCGGTCCTCTTTCCCAGGAATCTACCCAGAAAGGGTTGCGTACACTGCTTCATTTAGGCCACCTGGAAAATATTTCGAAACGATGTAACTTCCGATTACTTAACCCTTTCAGGATTGGATCTGAGGAGGGACCAGGATGACCCAGGGTTCGGAAACCCTGGGCTGAAATACGGAATCCCTTCAGGGTTCACAGACTCCTGAGTGCTCGAACCAGGTCAAGGTGAAGCCAAACAAGTAAGCTGCCTTTAGCAGCCTCCTTGGAAGGGCCTATCACAGAAGTGTCAGCTAGACCTGCTCTCTTAGCGTCGCAGATTCTGATGTGGACTTTTGCGACACCCTCGTGAGGGAGCGGGCCCCGATCAAGGGCCCAATCTTGCAGCTCCGCCTTGGAAGTTCCCTCCTGAATGATTCAGCGCGGGGCGGGACTAAGGGTCTGCGCAAGAATAACTTGGTAGAATTGGCGCTCAGATTTGCATCAGATTTAGCCGCTAACGATTGAGCGAAACCGCAGACGCAGCCGGGTCTACGTTGAGGATTTCGCGATTGAGGAGCGACCGAAGATGGTGTGAAGATGAGATGCCAAAATGCCAAGTTATTTTTGCACAGACCCTAAGGGCAGGGTTGAAGCCTGGAAAGGCATCGACCCAGGTCACGCCGACAAGCGGGTGCGGCTGGGCTTGTCGCCGGTCTGAAGCCAGCGGATGATGTCGTCCGTCTGCATCACGTAGCCCCAGACCCGGCCGAAAAGGATCTGGACGGCCTCGGCGCTGCCGGCGTCGAAGCCCGCGCAGGCGTCGGCTGCCAGAATCACGTGGAATCCACGGTCTGCCGCATCGATGGCGGTGGCTAGCACGCACTGATCCGTAGCCAAACCCGTCAGCACCAGGGTCTGGACCTTCATATTGCGTAGAAGCAGGTCCATGGGTGAGCTGTGGAAGGCACTGCTGGTGTTCTTGTCGAGAACCAGCTCTCCCCTCCGGGGGCCGACCTGGTCGAGGATCTCGTGTCCCGAGTCGCCTCGGACGGCCATATGCCCCGAGGAACAGTCCCCGGAGCTCAGGGCCACCTCCTCACGTCCGCGGCGTCGGACGATCAGATCCGGCCCACCGGGCAAAAAGGCTCCGTGGCGGGTGTACACAACCTGGCGATGCTGTTCCCGGAAAGCGGAGAGGAGCCTCTGGATATTGCTCACCATCCGCTCTGCCTGGCGCGAGAACTCCTGGAAAACACTGGTGCTATTGAGGCGCAGGGTGTGGGCCAGATCACCGTCGCTGTCGAGAGCATAGTGCTGGACGTCGATCACCCCCAGAGCACAAGATTCGGGTCGGATGGTCAACTCGAAGCTGAATCCTGCTGAGGGCCAATCCTGGTCGTCTACCAATGTGATCTGTTTTCCTGTCACACCTACCTCCTGGAGAACCTCCTTATAGCAACCGTCGGCTCGAGTTCCTTCCTTGGCTATGGCTGTTTCCGAAATTTATCGCTGACCAGTCCAGCGGCGACGGGGACATCCTCGTTCTCCTTCGCGGAGTTGGATATCGAGACGAGATTCCCGATTTCATTGCCGGCCAGGACTCGTTTCGCAACCAGGACGTTGTCGACAAAGCCGACCAACTGCTCCTGGTTTGAGGCAAGGACCTCTTTTCCCCTAAAGATGAAACGGCCGCCCTGATCCTCTCCAAGACGGAGGTTCGCCGCCAGGTGAACTCCCACACTTGACTCCGTCCCTGTAGGGGCAAATATTCGACCAGCGATCCATCGGACATCAAACGAGAGTTCCCGGGGCGTACCTGCCCCTCGCCTACCTGGATCCCGTCCAGGTACAGCTTGACGTCGCCTCGAGCATAGGTAGCGGAAAAATGATGATATCGATCGCCAAGCCAGAACCGGGGTTGAGACTGGACTTTCTGTCCAGCA
>Ga0310342_100002866_pt1 | contig 11226 bp, 8 predicted proteins | sample S15DNA20500_MG_FD_206155 | JGI IMG/M metagenome (GOLD analysis project Ga0310342, IMG submission 206155) | Marine microbial communities from station ALOHA, North Pacific Subtropical Gyre - S1503-DNA-20-500_MG | ecosystem: Environmental > Aquatic > Marine > Oceanic | place: Pacific Ocean: North... | reverse complement strand
ACATGCCTAAACGGACTGATATTCAAAGCATCCTCATCATTGGCGCCGGTCCGATCGTGATCGGCCAGGCCTGCGAGTTCGACTACTCCGGTGCCCAGGCGTGCAAGGCCCTGCGCGAGGAAGGCTTTCGGGTAATTCTGGTGAACTCCAACCCGGCCACCATCATGACCGACCCGGCCATGGCCGACGCCACCTACATCGAGCCCATCACCTGGGAAACGGTGGCCAAGATCATTGAGCGCGAACGTCCGGACGCGCTGCTGCCCACCATGGGCGGTCAGACCGCGCTGAACTGCGCTCTCGATCTGGAGCGCCACGGCGTATTGGAAAAATTCAACGTCGAGATGATCGGCGCCAACGCGGACACCATCGACAAGGCTGAGAACCGCGACCGCTTCGACAAGGCGATGAAGAATATCGGCCTGGAGTGTCCCAAGGCGAAGATCGCCAAGACCATGGAAGAGGCCTGGGAAATCCAGCAGGAGCTGGGCTTTCCGTCGATTATCCGTCCGTCGTTCACCATGGGGGGCTCCGGCGGCGGTGTGGCGTACAACAAGGAAGAGTTCGAGGAAATCTGTACTCGCGGTTTCGATCTGTCGCCCACCCATGAGTTGCTGATCGACGAGTCGCTGCTGGGCTGGAAAGAATACGAGATGGAGGTCGTTCGCGATAAGAACGACAACTGCATCATCGTCTGCACCATCGAGAACTTCGACCCGATGGGCGTGCACACCGGCGATTCCATCACCGTGGCGCCGGCGCAGACGCTCACCGACAAGGAATTCCAGGTGATGCGCGATGCCTCCCTGGCGGTGCTGCGCGAGATCGGCGTGGAGACCGGCGGTTCCAACGTGCAGTTCGGCATGTGCCCGGATACCGGTCGCATGGTGGTGATCGAAATGAACCCGCGGGTGTCCCGTTCGTCGGCGCTGGCCTCCAAGGCCACCGGCTTCCCGATCGCCAAGGTGGCCGCCAAGCTGGCGGTGGGTTACACCCTGGATGAACTGCAGAACGAGATCACCGGCGGCGCCACGCCGGCCTCCTTCGAGCCGTCCATCGATTACGTGGTCACCAAGATTCCGCGCTTCAACTTTGAAAAGTTCGCCGCCGCCGATCCGGTGCTCACCACCCAGATGAAATCCGTGGGTGAGGTGATGGCGATTGGCCGCAACCTGCAGGAGTCCCTGCAAAAAGCACTGCGCGGTCTGGAAACCGATTCCGTGGGCTTCGACCCCAAAATCGATCTGAACGCGCCGGACGCGTCCGAGCGTATCGCCCAGCAGTTGTCGACGCCGGGCCCTGAACGTATCTGGATCGTCGGCGATGCCTTCCGCAGCGGCCTGAGCGTCGACGACGTCTTCCACATTACTCAGATCGACCGTTGGTTCCTGGTGCAGATCGCCGACCTGATCGCCGAAGAGAAGCGGCTCGAGCCGGGCAGTTTCAGCGAACTGGACAAGGCGCGTCTGTACAGCCTCAAGCGCAAGGGCTTTTCCGACGCGCGTCTGGCCCAGTTGCTCGGCGTCGGTGAGGCGGATGTGCGCGCCAAGCGTCGTGAGCTGGGCGTGCAGCCGATCTTCAAACGGGTCGACACCTGCGCCGCCGAGTTCGCCACCAGTACCGCCTACATGTACTCCAGCTACGACGAGGAGTGCGAGTCGAACCCGTCCGACCGTGACAAGATCATGGTGATTGGCGGCGGCCCCAACCGTATCGGTCAGGGTATCGAGTTCGACTATTGTTGTGTTCATGCCGCCTTCGCCATGAAGGACGACGGCTACGAAACCATCATGGTCAACTGCAACCCGGAAACCGTATCCACGGATTACGACACCTCCGACCGGCTGTACTTCGAGCCGGTGACCCTGGAGGACGTGCTCGCCATCGTCGACATGGAGAAGCCCAAAGGCGTGATCGTGCAGTACGGCGGTCAGACGCCGCTGAAACTGGCCCGCGACCTGCAGGCCGCCGGCGTGCCGATCATCGGCACCAGCCCGGATGCCATCGACGAGGCGGAAGACCGCGAGCGCTTCCAGCACATGGTCAACAAGCTGGGCCTCAAGCAGCCGCCCAACCGCACCGCGCGCTCCATGGACGAGGGCATCAAGCTGGCCGAGGAAATCGGCTACCCGCTGGTGGTGCGGCCGTCCTACGTGCTCGGCGGCCGGGCCATGGAAATCGTTTACAACGAAGCGGAACTGCGCAGCTACATGAACAACGCGGTGAGTGTGTCCAACGACTCGCCGGTGTTGCTGGATCGCTTCCTGGACGACGCCATCGAAGTGGACGTGGACGCTATCTGCGACGGCACCGACGTGGTGATCGGCGGTATCATGCAGCACATCGAACAGGCCGGCGTGCACTCCGGTGACTCCGCCTGCTCGCTGCCACCTTATTCCCTGGACAAGTCGGTGCAGGACGTGATGCGCGAGCAGTCCACCGCCATGGCCCTGGAGTTGGGCGTGGTGGGTCTGATGAACGTGCAGTTCGCGGTCAAGGGCAACGAAGTCTACGTGCTGGAAGTGAACCCGCGCGCCTCGCGCACGGTGCCTTATGTGTCCAAGTGCATCGGCGTGTCCCTGGCCAAGGTGGCCGCCCGTTGCATGGCCGGCTCCTCGCTCAAGGAGCAGGGCTTCACCGAGGAAGTAGCGCCGCGGCATTACTTCGTCAAGGAAGCGGTGTTCCCGTTCGCCAAGTTCCCCAAGGTGGACCCGATCCTTGGTCCCGAGATGAAGTCCACCGGCGAGGTGATGGGCATTGGCGCAACCTTCGCGGAGGCCTTCGGCAAAGCGTCACTGGGCGCCGGTGAACGGCTGCCTGACGGCGGTACCGCCTTTATCTCCGTGCGCGACGTGGACAAAAACGCCGCCGTGGACGTGGCCCGCTCACTGATCGGCCATGGCTTCCGGCTGGTGGCCACGCGCGGCACCGCGCGGATGCTCTCCGAGGCCGGTCTGGACGTGAAGCCGGTCAATAAGGTGCTGGAGGGGCGCCCGCACATCGTCGACATGATCAAGAACGACGAGGTGGACCTGATCGTCAACACCACCGAAGGCAAGCAAGCGATCCGCGACTCTTTCGCGATTCGCCGTTCCGCCCTGCAGCACAAGGTGTTCTACACCACCACCATCACGGCGGCCCACGCGGTGTGCCAGGCGATGGCCATCAGTGGCGAACCCGAAGTTCGCCGGCTGCAGGACCTGCACGCCGAAATGCATTAGCCGTAAGTCGCCTCGGGGCCGTCCCCGGGGCGGACCCAAGGAAGACATCAAGAGGTTAATACTATGCAACGTGTTCCCATGACCACCGCGGGCGCCGAGGCCCTGCGCAAGGAACTCGATCAGCTTAAGAAGGTGGATCGTCCGCGCATTTCCGCCGCCATCGCCGAAGCCCGTGAGCACGGTGATCTCAAGGAGAACGCCGAGTACCACGCGGCGCGCGAGCAGCAGGGCTTCTGTGAGGGCCGGATCCAGGACATCGAAAGCAAGCTGTCCAACGCGCAGATTATCGACATCACCAGCATCCAGAACACTGGCAAAGTGATCTTCGGCGTCACCGTGACCATCGTCGACGTGGACTCCGATGAGGAGAAGGTCTACCAGATCGTCGGTGACGACGAGGCGGACATTAAAAGCGGCAAGCTGAGTGTCAATTCACCCATCGCCCGTGGCCTGATCGGCCGGGAAGAAGGGGATACGGTGCAGATCGATACCCCCGGTGGTACCAAGGAATACGAGGTCGACAAGGTCGAGCACCTGTAAGGCGCCCGAGGCTTTAGCCCTCGGCGCGCAGGACGTTCGAGAGTTTCGGGTCCGGCTTGGCGGCGGCCCGGTACAGCAGCGCGATATTGCCGATGCGTTGTACCAGATCGGCGCCGGTGCTTTCGCACAGGCTTTCCACCATGCCGGCGCGCTGCTCACGGGTGGACGCATTGATCTTCACTTTGATCAGCTCATGGTCCTCAAGGCGGCCTTCCAGTTCTTCCAGGAAGGTTTCCGTGAGGCCCTTGTCACCGGAAATCAGAACCGGTTTCAGGTGGTGGCCGATACGACGCAGGCGTTTCTTGTCCTGTTGGCTCAAAGGCATGGTGTTCTCCAAAAACGGAGCGCTATTCTAGGGCCTGTTCACTCTATTTGCATCCAACGGGCGTAGCCATGGCGAAATCGAAAAGCAGCCAGCGTTGGCTCAGGGAGCACTTCGACGACCACTGGGTGGCCCGGGCCCAGGCCGAGGGCTACCGTTCCCGGGCCAGTTTCAAGCTTCTGGAAATCCATGAAAAGGACAAGTTGTTCCGGCCCGGGATGACGGTCCTGGATCTGGGGGCGGCGCCCGGCGGCTGGTCCCAGGTGGCGGGCCGGCTGGTCGGTTCACGGGGCACTGTCGTGGCCAGCGATATTCTCGCCATGGATGCGATCCCGGATGTCTCCTTCGTGCAGGGCGATTTCCGGGAGCAGGCGGTCTACGAGCAAATCATGACCCATCTCAATGGACGGAAAGTCGACCTTGTATTGTCCGACATGGCCCCCAATATGAGTGGTAACAAGGCGGTGGATCTGCCGCGCTCCATGTACCTGGCCGAGCTGGCCCTGGACATGGCGCTCAATGTTCTGGAACCCCGTGGCGCCTTTCTGGTCAAGGTGTTCCACGGCGAAGGGTTCGATCAGTACCGCAAGGCTCTGCAAGGCCATTTCCAGCGGGTGGTCAGCCGCAAACCGGCGGCCAGCCGACCGCGCTCTGCCGAGGTGTACCAATTGGGGTCGCACCTGAAGTAGTGTAGAGTTGAAAGTCTGTCAGTACGCGCGAATGCGCCCAGTAAGGCGAGGTCTCCCTTGAACGACATGACCAAGAATATTGTGCTGTGGCTGGTGATCGCCGGGGTCCTCTACGTGGTGGCCTCCAGCATCAACACTCAGCCGACGCAGCAAATGCTGAATTACTCCGCGTTCATCGACAACGTGGAAAACGGCAATGTGGATCAGGTCACCATCGGTGACACCCGTATTTCCGGTCAGATGAACGACGGCACCCGTTTCGAGACCGTCAAGCCGCCGGCCATGGACACCAACCTGATCCCCACTCTGATTCAGAACGAGGTGGAGGTGACCGGCAAGGAGCCCGAGCGTCAGGGCTTCCTCACCCAGCTGTTCCTGTCGGTGCTGCCGATTCTGCTGATCCTGGCGATCTTCATTTTCTTCATGCGCCAGATGCAGGGCGGCGGTAAAGGCGGCGGCGGGCCGATGACGTTCGGCAAGTCCAAGGCCCGCCTGATGGGCGAAGATCAGATCAAGACCACCTTCGCCGACGTGGCCGGCGTGGAAGAAGCCAAGGACGAAGTGCAGGAATTGGTTGAGTTCCTGCGTGATCCCGCCAAATTCCAGCGTCTTGGCGGCAAGATTCCGCGCGGCGTGTTGATGGTCGGCTCGCCGGGTACCGGTAAAACCCTGCTCGCCAAGGCCATCGCCGGCGAGGCCAAGGTGCCGTTCTTCAGCATCTCCGGTTCCGATTTCGTGGAAATGTTCGTCGGCGTGGGTGCGTCCCGGGTCCGTGACATGTTCGATCAGGCGAAGAAGCATGCCCCCTGCATTATCTTCATTGACGAGATCGACGCCGTGGGCCGCAGCCGTGGCGCCGGTCTGGGCGGCGGCCACGACGAGCGCGAGCAGACCCTGAACCAGTTGCTGGTGGAAATGGACGGTTTCGACGACAACGACGGCGTGATCGTGATCGCCGCCACCAACCGTCCCGACGTGCTCGACCCGGCGCTGCTGCGCCCTGGCCGTTTCGACCGCCAGGTCACGGTGCCGCTGCCGGACATCCGCGGCCGCGAGCAGGTGCTCAAGGTGCACATGCGGCCGGTGCCCATGTCCGAGGACGTGGACGCTTCGCTGATCGCCCGCGGTACCCCGGGCTTCTCCGGCGCCGACCTGGCCAACCTGGTCAACGAGGCGGCGCTGTTCGCGGCCCGCGCCAACAAGCGCGTGGTCTCCATGGAGGATTTCGAGAAAGCCAAGGACAAAATCCTGATGGGCGCCGAGCGCCGCTCCATGGTGATGGGCGAAAAGGAGAAGCTGAACACCGCCTATCACGAGTCCGGCCACGCGATCGTCGGTCGGCTGGTGCCGGACCATGATCCGGTTTACAAGGTCAGCATTATCCCCCGTGGGCGCGCTCTGGGTGTGACCATGTACCTGCCCGAGGAAGACAAGTACTCGGTGTCCAAGCGGGCTCTGGAATCGTCCATCTGCTCGCTGTTCGGCGGCCGTATCGCCGAGGAAATGACGCTTGGTTTCGACGGCGTCACCACCGGTGCCTCCAACGACATCGAGCGGGCCACCAAGATGGCCCGGGCGATGGTCACCAAGTGGGGCCTGAGCGAGAAAATGGGCCCGCTGGCTTACGAGGAAGACGAAGGCGAGGTGTTCCTCGGCAAGCAGATGTCCCAGCGCAAGCATGTGTCCGAGCAGACCGCCGAGGAGATCGACCGGGAGGTGCGCGCTATCATCGACAGCTGCTACCACCGGGCCAAGGACCTGCTGGAGAGTAACCGCGACAAGCTCGACCTGATGGCGGAAGCTCTGATGCAGTACGAAACCATCGACGCGGACCAGATCAACGACATCATGTCCGGCCATAAGCCGCGGCCGCCCAAGGACTGGCGTGATCAGGGGCCGGGCCCCGGCGCGTCCGCGTCCGCCGGTGAGTCCGGTGACGGCGAGACCGGCGACGACGCCATAGGCGGGCCCGCCAACACCCATTGATGATGGTTCGATGAACACCAACACGCTGAGCTGTGGGGCGCGGACACTGGATGTGTCCGCGCCCGTTGTTATGGGGGTCCTGAACGTGACCCCCGATTCGTTTTCCGACGGCGGTCGCTATACCTCCCTGGACGCGGCGTTGCGTCAGGCCGAGCGGATGCTTGCCGACGGCGCCGCGATTATCGACGTGGGCGGCGAGTCCACCCGGCCGGGCGCCGCGCCGGTTTCCGAGCAGCAGGAGCTGGACCGGGTGATTCCGGTGGTGGAGGCCTTGTGCCGGGAGCTGGACGCGCTGGTTTCCGTGGATACCAGCACGCCCGCGGTGATTCAGGCCTGCGCCGGCGCCGGCGCAGGCCTGATCAACGACGTGCGCTCGTTGCGCCGCCCCGGCGCCCTGGAGGCCGCCGCCGGTACCGACCTGGCGGTGTGCCTGATGCACATGCAGGGCGAGCCCGGCACCATGCAGAACGATCCCTTCTACGAAGACGTCACCGCCGAGGTAATCACGTTTCTGGAGCAGCGCGTGGGCGCCTGCGTGGACGCCGGCATCCCTCGCGATAAGCTGCTGGTGGACCCGGGTTTTGGTTTTGCCAAGACGGTGCAGCATAATCTGCGTTTGCTCGCGGAGCTGTCACGGCTGGCGAGCCTGGATCTGCCCCTGCTGGTGGGGCTGTCGCGCAAGTCCCTGTTCGGCAAGGTGCTGGACCGCCCGGTGGACCAGCGCCTGGCGGGCAGCCTGGCGGCGGCGGTGATGTGTGTGGAGCGGGGCGCGCGTATTGTGCGTGCCCATGACGTAAAAGAAACCGTGGACGGCGTGCGTTTCGCCCATGCCGTGCACCGCAGCCTGTAAGTGAAGACGGTGCTGCTTCAGGGAGGCTACGGATGAGTCGCAAATATTTCGGAACCGATGGCATTCGCGGCACCGTCGGGGAACCGCCGATTACCCCGGACTTCGTGCTCAAGCTGGGTTGGGCGGCGGGCAGGGTGCTGGCCGCGCATGGCGGCAGCAAGATACTGATCGGCAAGGACACCCGCATCTCCGGGTATATGTTCGAGTCCGCCTTGGAAGCGGGCATTTCCGCCGCCGGTGTCGATGTCCGGCTGCTCGGGCCAATGCCCACACCGGCCATCGCCTACTTGACCCGCACCCTGCACGCCCAGGCGGGCATCGTGATCTCCGCGTCGCACAACGCCTACACTGACAATGGCATCAAGTTTTTCGGTGACAACGGCCGCAAACTCAGCGACAAGATCGAGGCTGAAATCGAGCGCATGCTGGATGAGCCCATTTCGGTGGTCGCCACCGACCGGCTCGGCAAGGTGCGCCGTATCGACGACGCCCGTGGCCGCTACATCGAATTCTGCAAAAGCACCACGCCGGGGCTCAACCTGCACGGCCTGAAAATCGTGGTGGATACCGCCAACGGCGCGGCCTACCACATTACTCCGGATGTGCTGGAGGAGCTGGGTGCCGAGGTGGTGGCGATCGCCAATCAGCCGAACGGCTTCAACATCAACCTGGATTGTGGGTCCACCAAGCCCGAGGCGCTGTGCCGCCGGGTGGTGGCGGAGGGCGCCGACCTGGGTCTGGCCCTGGACGGCGATGCCGACCGGCTGATCATGGTGGACGATCAAGGCGCCCTGGTGGACGGCGACCAACTGCTCTATCTGATTGCCCGCGACCGCCAGCGCCGTGAGCGTCTTAACGGCGGTGTGGTGGGGACCCTGATGTCCAACCTGGGCCTGGAGCTGGCGCTTCAGGACATGGGTATTCCCTTTGCCCGTGCCAAGGTCGGTGACCGCTACGTGATGGAGCAGCTCGATCAGCGCGGCTGGCTGCTTGGTGGGGAGTCCTCCGGGCACCTGGTGTGCCTGGATCGTACCTCCACCGGCGACGGCACGGTGGCGGCCTTGCAGGTGCTGGACGCGTTGCGCCGCGAGGGGCTGTCTTTGCGCGAAGCGGCCGGTGCGGCGCCGTTGCTGCCACAGACACTGATCAACGTGCGCGGCCGCCGGCGGGACGGGTTCATGGAAGAGGCCGGCGTGCGCGCGGCCATCGAGAACGTCGAACGCGAACTGGGCCGTGACGGCCGCCTGCTGTTGCGTCCCTCCGGCACCGAGCCGCTGGTGCGGGTTATGGTGGAAGGCAAAGACGCCGACCAGGTGGAGCGGCTTTGCCGGCACCTGGCGGAAGCCGTGGAAACGGCGATCGCATGACAGGAGCAAAGCTCGAATGACACGAACACCGTTAGTGGCGGCGAATTGGAAAATGAACGGCCGGTACGGCCTGGTGGGCGAGTTGGGCGCCGCGTTGGCGTCGGCGGATCCGGGCGCCACGGAAGTGGCGGTGTGCCCGCCGTTTCCGTACCTTCAGGCGCTGGGCGCGGAGTTGAAAGGCAGCGCCGTGGGGCTGGGCGCGCAGACAGTGTGCGACCATGAGGACGGGGCCTTCACCGGCGAAGTCTCGGCGGAAATGCTGGTGGACTTGGGCTGTCGCTATGTGATCGTCGGACATTCGGAGCGCCGCGAGCACTTCGGGGAAGACGATGATCTGGTGGCCAGCAAGTTCCTGCGTGCGCAAAAAGCCGGGCTGATACCGATTCTGTGCGTTGGCGAAACGCTGCGCCAGCGCGAAGCCGGAGACACCGAACACGTGGTGGTCCGGCAACTAATGGCGGTGGTCGAAGCCGCCGGCAGTGCTGCCTTTGACCGGGCGGTGCTGGCCTACGAGCCGGTCTGGGCCATCGGCACCGGGTTGACCGCGTCGCCGGAGCAGGCCCAGGCGGTACATGCCGACCTGCGTGCCGCCCTGGCGGCCCGCGACCCGGATGTGGCCGCCGGCGTGCGCCTCCTTTACGGCGGCAGCGTAAAGGCGGATAATGCCGCCCCTCTGTTTGCCCAGCCGGACATCGATGGTGGACTGATCGGCGGGGCCTCACTGAACGAAAAAGAATTTATCGCCATTTGTCGGGCGGCAGGTTGATTTAACTTATGGATATTGTGCTTCATGTGGTGCACGTGCTGGCGGCCCTCGGTCTTATCGGCCTGATCCTGATCCAGCATGGCAAGGGGGCCGACGCCGGCGCCTCTTTCGGTGGCGGCGGCTCGCAGACCGTATTCGGCAGCGCCGGGTCCGCTAATTTTCTGACCCGTTTCACGGCGGTGTTGGCGGTGGTGTTCTTCATCACCAGCTTGGGCCTGGCCTGGATGGCGCGCCAGGAAGCGGAAGGCGCGGGCAGTTTCCTGCCGGCACTGGAATCCGTGGACGATCAGGACGTGCCGGCGCTGGACGAGGCCGATGCACCGGCTTCCGGCGACGTGCCGGCCACCGGTGTGCCGGCCACCACTCCCGCAGAGGGTGCGGACGTTCCCGCGGACGCTCCGACAATGGATTCCGGAAAATCTGAAAAAGAGACTTCAGATGTGCCCTCGGCTGGGTTAGAATCCCCGGCCCCGGATGAGACGACGTCCGATTCCGGGAAGCCGTAAATCAGTTCTTTGCCGAAGTGGTGGAATTGGTAGACACGCTATCTTGAGGGGGTAGTGACCTTACGGTCGTGCCGGTTCAAGTCCGGCCTTCGGCACCAAAATAAGGTTGGGTTCCTGGCGGAACCCGCTTGTGATTGTTGGCCGCACTGCCGGCCAACGCCGACACGCGGCGGACGGTTTTCCGCCGCTGCGTCGACGCGGGAAGCGGGGCTTCCCGCCCAGTCTTCGGCGGCAAATTTGGAAAGGCTTTGTCTGCCCTTAAGGTTCGGAAAAATAAATACTTTTTTCTCGAACCGGATTGACAAGGTCCGCGTAAATCCTTAGTATTTGCGCTCGATTTCAAGTGCGGGGTGGAGCAGTCTGGTAGCTCGTCGGGCTCATAACCCGAAGGTCGTAGGTTCAAATCCTGCCCCCGCTACCACTTATCAGGGCCGACTCCCGGTTCTGACGAACAAAAAGCCCCTCTAGAAGGGGCTTTTTGCTATACACAACCGGGGTCGCGAGTGGGAATGGGCGTTATGCCCATTTTTTGTTTGTGGCACCGGAAAAGAGAGGCAATGTCGAAACGCGCGGAACAACTCAAGGAGCTGCTGGCTCCCGTGGTGGAAGACCTGGGTTATACGCTCTGGGGTGTACAGTATCTCCAGGGGCGCGGTGCGGTATTGCGTCTTTTTATCGACCACGATGACGGCATTAACGTCGATGATTGTGCCCTGGTGAGCCACGAGGTGAGTGGCGTACTGGACGTGGAAGATCCGATTCCCGGTGATTACAACCTGGAAGTGTCCTCCCCGGGTCTGGACCGCCCTCTCTTCGAGCTTTCCCACTTTGAACGTTACCAGGGCGAATCCTTGCAGCTCACGCTGCTGGCCCCGGTGGCGGGCAAGCGTAAAATGACGGCGACCCTGGTGGCCGTGGACGGCGACACGCTGGTAATGGAGCTTGATGGCGAAAGCCTGCGCGTTCCTTACAGTCAGGT
>Ga0310342_100002865_pt1 | contig 11230 bp, 10 predicted proteins | sample S15DNA20500_MG_FD_206155 | JGI IMG/M metagenome (GOLD analysis project Ga0310342, IMG submission 206155) | Marine microbial communities from station ALOHA, North Pacific Subtropical Gyre - S1503-DNA-20-500_MG | ecosystem: Environmental > Aquatic > Marine > Oceanic | place: Pacific Ocean: North... | reverse complement strand
GTTTAAAAGAGGCGCCTATTAAAGAATTAATTATCACAGATACAATTTCTGTAAAAAAAGAAAAAAAATTACCTAATATGAAAATCGTTTCAGTCGCTAATGTTTTTGGTGAGGCAATTAAAAGGATTCATAATGGTGAATCAGTCAGTGCATTGTTCGACTTATAAAAAGGAAAAATATTATGCCACAAGAATATGAACAAATAAATGTTGGAGAAAGAACCCATAAGGGTAAGTCAAAGATTCGTGCTCTGAGGAGAGATGGTAAAATCCCAGGAGTATATTACTATCACGGAGAAGAAAATGTTAGTCTAGAGATTGATAAGAAAAACTTATACCATGCACTGAGTACTGGCCAGCATGTATTTGAAGTTACAATGAATGGTGAGACCCAATATGTTATGATTAAAGCTGTACAATACCATCCAGTAACAGATGAAGTAATGCATGTTGATCTTATGCGCGTCAGGCGATCGGAGAAAATGACATTTACCATCCCAATCGTATTGCAAGGAGATGCTATAGGTGTGGAAGAGGGAGGTGTTTTAAGTCAGATTTTGACAGCTATCGATATTAATTGCTTACCAACTGATGTACCTGAAAGTATTAACGTGGATATTTCTGATCTAGAATTAAACAGTACCATCTCTATTGTTGATATTACAGATATACCTGATGATGTAGAAATCGTTACAAGTGAAGAGTCTACTGTTGCTACAATTACACCACCGAAGGAAGAAGAAGAACCGGTTATCGAAGAGGAAGAAGAACTTGCAGAGGGCGAAGAACCTGCAGAAGGTGAAGAACCTGCAGAAGGTGAAGAACCTGCAGAGGGCGAAGAAGGCAAACAAGAAAAAAGCCCAAAACCATCTGGAGATAAAGAAGAAAAACAATGATCGCTTTTATTGGACTTGGTAATCCTGGAAATGAATTTATCGATACAAAGCATAATGCTGGCTATTGGGTAATTGATGAATTAGCCAGACGCTGGGAATGTAATTTCATACCAGGGACTGGGGATTATGTATATGCTGAAAAAACTGGTAAAGATACTGTCTTAATGAAACCTACAACAGGAATGAATGCCAGCGGTATAGCAATAAAACATTTTTTGCGACTTTTTGATATAAATTTAAAAGACCTTATTGTCTTTCTAGATGATGTAGATATCCCATTAGGGCGGTTACGTATTAGGCAGAAAGGTGGGGACGGTTGCCATAGGGGGCTGGAATCAATTATCTATCACATTGGCGATACGCATTTTCCCCGGGTCCGATTTGGGGTTGCCTCAACTGATCATAGGAGACCTGCGGAACAATATGTACTTAAGCCATTTAGAAAACAAGATCGGCCTATGGCAAAAGAAATGATCCAGGTAGTAGCAGATGCTGCAGAATCGCTTTTATATGAAGGACTGGATAAAACAATGAACCAATATAATTCAAGTGAGAGAATTGAATCATGACTGATATAAATACTTATTTATGGGCCGTGTTAATTACAGGCGTTCTAGCATTAATCTTTGCTGCTTGGAAAACTAATTGGATTAATAAGCAGGATCAGGGAACAGAGCGAATGATATTAATCGGAAAGAGTATTGCTGAAGGTGCAATGGCATTTTTGAAAGCTGAATATAAAATATTAGGAATATTTGTAGTTGTGGTAGCGCTTTTACTAGGAATTACAAATGCAGGAAGAACAGATTCTAGTGCATTGATCTCTTTATCATTTATAGTAGGTGCATTTGCTTCTGGATTAGCCGGGTTTCTGGGCATGAGAGTAGCTACAAGGGCAAATAATCGTACAACCCATGCTGCCCGTAGTAGCCTTGCCGCTGCATTAAATGTCGCTTTCACTGGCGGTTCTGTAATGGGCCTAAGTGTTGTTGGTCTTGGATTAATAGGCCTGGGATCTTTATTTATTATTTATCAAAATATATTTGCCAATGACTATAATAAGGTTATAACAGTTATTTCTGGTTTTTCCTTAGGGGCTTCATCAATTGCATTATTTGCTCGTGTTGGTGGCGGTATCTACACAAAGGCAGCTGATGTTGGTGCTGATCTGGTTGGAAAAATAGAAGCTGGGATTCCTGAAGATCATCCCTTAAATCCGGCAACTATTGCTGATAATGTTGGTGATAATGTTGGTGACGTTGCAGGAATGGGCGCTGATTTATTTGAATCATACGTCGGTTCCATAATTGGATCAATGGTGCTTGGTGCAAGTATAGTTGTAATGGGAGGCTTTGATATTAGTTTTGTTATTTTACCATTACTGATTGCCGCTTCTGGAATAATAATGTCTATTGTGGGCACTTTCCTTGTTGTGGTCAAGGAAGGAGGAAATCCTCAAAAGGCATTAAATAAGGGCGAATTTATTTCTTCTTTTATTTTGATTGGAGCAATCTACTTTTTAATTCAAAATATTTTACCGATTAATTTTACCCTTAATGGCTTATCCTACACGAATACAGGCGTATTTATTGCCACCATAATTGGTCTATTCGCAGGTCTTGGCATTGGGCTTATCACAGAACACTATACGGGGACACATACTAGTCCTACCAATTCAATTGTTAAACAATCACTAACAGGACCTGCGACCAATATTATTGCTGGTCTTGGGGTAGGAATGCAGTCAACTGCAATACCTATATTAATAATTTCTGCTAGTATTATAGGTGCTTACCAATTTGCAGGCTTATATGGTATAGCTATGGCAGCACTGGGCATGCTTGCGAATACTGGAATTCAATTAGCTGTAGATGCTTATGGACCAATATCAGATAACGCCGGAGGTATCGCAGAAATGGCTGATTTGCCAAGTGAAGTACGTGAACGAACGGATAAATTAGATGCGGTAGGAAATACAACTGCGGCAATTGGCAAAGGTTTTGCTATCGGTTCTGCTGCTTTAACTGCATTGGCTTTATTCGCGGCATTTATGGTTCAGACTGGAATTAAAACGATCGATATATCTAATCCGATGGTTATGGCTGGATTATTTGTTGGCGGTATGTTGCCTTTCCTTTTTTCTTCAATGGCAATGGGTGCAGTGGGTCGGGCAGCTATGGCGATGATTGAAGAAGTACGTCGACAGTTCAATGATATACCAGAATTATCGGCAGCACTGGCTGTTATGAATAAATATGGTGATGCCGATGAATGGTCTGATGAAGATAGAGCTGTTTTTAATGCAGCCGATGGGAAAGCTGAATATAGTAAGTGCGTATCCATTTCAACGCAATCTGCTATAAAAGAAATGATAATTCCTGGGCTTTTGGCCGTACTAACCCCAGTTGTTGTTGGTTTCCTTTTTGGGCCGGAAATATTAGGAGGATTACTTGCCGGAGTGACGGTGTCTGGTGTCTTAATGGCTATATTTCAGTCAAATGCTGGGGGCGCCTGGGATAATGCGAAAAAAATGGTAGAAGAAGGCGTGGAAGTAGCGGGTGAAGTCTTTGGAAAAGGTTCTGATGTTCACAAAGCTGTAGTAGTTGGAGATACAGTAGGAGACCCGTTTAAGGATACCTCTGGACCATCTTTAAATATCTTAATTAAGCTAATGTCTGTAGTATCACTTGTAATAGCACCATTGATTGCATAGGAGAGGAAAAAAATGAAATATTTTGAAACACTATATATAGTTAATCCAAACTTTGAACAAAGCCGTCTAGACACCATTATAAAAGATGTAGAAAAGAATGTTGGGAAATTCAGTAAAGTAATTAGTCAAAATATTTGGGGTAAGAAACGATTAGCCTATAAAATTGATAATCAAAAATACGGCACTTTTGTTTTACTGAATTTTGAAACAGAAGAGGGCTCTAGGATTGCTGGTTTTGAATCATACATGAAATTGAATACATCCATTCTAAGGGCTCAGACTATTAGAATAAAAACACGTCCAATTGAAACAGTTTATGAAAAACAAATTCCATTAGATGACAAATATAAATTAAAGCAATCAATTAAAGACGAGGGTAAGATTGATAAAACAAGCAAAGATAATTCAGCAAATGATGAAAGCGTAGAACCAGTAAAAGTAGAAAATACGAATGTGATCAACGAGGGGGAACCAATCGCTGAATCGGTTGATACTGATACCGAGCAAGAGTAATTCAGATAATCTAGAGTAAGGAAATATCATGGCATTTGTTAGTAAAAGGAAATATTGTTATTTCAAAGAAAATAACATCACAGAAATCGACTATAAAGATGTAAAACTTCTACGCAGGTTTATTACCGAGCATGGTAAAATAATGCCTCGCAGGGTAACCGGTACTAGCTCAAAGATGCATCGTAAACTTGTTCGAGCAATTAAGCGTGCGCGTAACATTTCATTAATGCCATACGCCAATGTTGCAAGCGATTAATTATGTGTGATCAAACTAAGGGATTAATATTATGGATGTAATTTTACTTCAAGATGTTCAAGCCTTGGGCACAGCAGGTGATATTGTGAAAGTAAAACCTGGTTATGCTCGGAATTATCTTTTTCCAAGAGGGTTTGCGCTGCGGTCGTCTAAACGAAACCGAGCAGTAGCCGAAGAAAAGAAACGCAATATAGAAATAAGTTCCAAGCGACTTGAAGAAACAAATAAGTCTTTGGCAAACAAGATAAGTAAAACTGAATTAACGTTTGAGATGCAAGTTGGTGATGAGGAAAAAATGTTTGGCGCTGTGACGACAAAAGATATCCTGACAGCATTGAAAGAGAAAGGAATTTCTATAGATCGAAGTGCGCTAATTTTAGATGAATCTATTAAGGCATTAGGTATTTACCATATACCTATTAACCTTTCAGGTGGGCTCACAACGGAAATCAAAATATATGTTATCAAAACTTAGTATGTAATCTGTATTTGTAAATAAGCCCTCACTTTATTACTTGATTTATTAGTGAGGGTTTTTTATTGCACCCTTTTTATTGCCCCTCTATTTTTAATGACCATGTATGCCGATATTGCATTTCCCATCTCTAGTTACCAGGTATTTACTTATCTAATACCAGAAAAATTGCGGAATAGTATCAAAATAGGTATTCGTGTCAAAGCACCATTTCAAAAACGTTCAGTATATGGTGTAGTCGTAGGAGTAAGCGACACTACGGATTATAAAAAAAGAATACGCTCCATAGATTCTTTAGTTGATAATGAATTAGTGTTAGATAAGTATTTATGGATTTTATTGGAATGGGTAAGCGATTATTATTTTACTCCACTTGGGCAAGTTGCACAGACAGCGCTACCTGCAAGATTATCATTGCGGTATAAACCGCCAAGTCGAATAATGGTTTCTTTTCGAAAGAATCCAGACATTGCGCTAACTAATGCTCCAGTTCAAGAAAGAGTGCTTAGGTATCTTCAGCAAAATAAAGGGCCTGTTAAACTAAGCGTTCTTAAAGATATTACCCCCCACCCATCATCTGTTTGTAAGGCGTTGTTAAATAAGAGTTTGATCACCTGGGATAAGCATGATCTATTACCTGATGTTACTGGATTTACTTTTCCACCAATACATAAAAAAGTAAAATTCACGAAAGAACAAATACTTGTTTTAGAAAGTTTGCGCCAAGGTCTGGAAAGTAAAAAATTTATACCGTTTTTATTACATGGAGTAACTAGTAGCGGAAAAACGGAGATTTATATTGATATTGTTCGTCAAACACTCGAAAGCGGTAGATCCGCTATTATTTTATTACCAGAAATTGCGCTTACCCCTCAGATTGCAGGTCGTTTCCGCGCGGTATTTGGAGATACGGTGGCGTTGTGGCATTCGAAGCTAACCCATGCTACCCGTGCCTGGACATGGAAGAAGATTTGTGCAGGAGAATTCAGGGTTGTGATCGGTGCTCGTAGTGCAATTTTTGCACCATTAAAAAATCTTGGCCTTGTTGTAGTTGATGAAGAGCAGGAACATTCATATAAACAGGATACCAATAATCCCAGATACCATGCGCGTGATGTTGCACTTATGCGTGGAAAAATACATAAGATACCAGTTTTACTGGCTAGTGCTACTCCTAGTTTAGAGAGTTACTATAACCATATTCAGTCAAAATTTAAGTATTTGCGTTTAACAAAACGGTACGGTGGCGCTAAGTATCCACAGGTTCACATTGTTGATATGGATCAAGAGCAGGAGGATTCTGGTAAGACTGGTCAGATATTATCTGGATTTCTACTGGATAAAATCGAGGAACGTCTGCAGAAAAAAGAACAAATAATTCTTATGCAAAACCGCCGCGGATATTCACCTATTATACGTTGTGGTGATTGTGGGGTTTTGGAAACATGTCCTGACTGCAATGTCCCCATGGCCTACCATCGAACTGGGCCAGCATTAAAATGTCATTATTGTGGACACAGTATTGATAGAATACCGGCTAATTGCAGAAGTTGTAATAGTATAAATATTCGAATGTTTGGTACTGGTACACAAAAGATTGAGACTATAATAGGAGAAACATTTTCAAATGCATCATTTGAACGCTTAGATATGGATACATCCAGAACAGCAACAGCGATAACGAGTGCTATTAGAAGTTTTGGCTCTGGGGATGTGGATATTCTTATTGGGACCCAGATGATATCGAAAGGATTAGATTTTGAAAATGTAACATTAGTAGGAATAATTAATGCTGATACAGGAATGTTTCTGCCTGACTTTCGATCGGGGGAACGATTATTTCAGTTAATATACCAAACTGCTGGTCGAGCAGGACGTCGAAAAAAATCCGGTGAAGTCGTAATTCAGACCTATAATTATGATAATCAAGTAATAAAATATGCTTCTAGTTTAGATCTGAAAAAATATTATAATATCATTCTAAATGAACGTAATGATCTTAATTATCCACCATTCAGTTGGATGGCAAAATTAGAGATTTCAGGAACTAGTAAAAATAAGCTGCAATTAGTGGCCAATAAAATTCGTGATAATTTAAAAACCCCTTATACTGGTTTAGAAATCCTCGGCCCGGTTGATTGTTATTATGAACGTTTACGGAACAGATTCCGCATGCAGATCGTATTAAAATCCTATAAGACAGCAGACTCAAATGGAAGAAAACTTCATCATTATATTAAGAAAAATTTTCCCAATGGTAGTTATTTAACTAACTCCGGGGTGAAAATAACTATTGATGTAAATCCAGTTTCGTTGTTATGAAGTTATTGATTTTTATCAACGTAATATTATTGATTGTAGTCAGAATTAATGCTACTGCCTATGAAGCGCTTAATACTTGGTATCATCCCCACACACTTGCCATGGTGGGCTCAGGATCATCTCTTCATATAGCTGAAAGTGATCGCTTGAATCCATCCTTAATGTTCAGTAATGAGCAACTATTAACTATAGGCTATGTTCAATATCCTGCGGATATTTCTTCACAAATGGTACAGATAGTATTACCACGTAATTATGGCACATTGGGTGGTACAATTCGGCACATAAGCTATGGAATATTTGAAGGATTTGATAATAATGGTAGCCCTACTACAAATTTTTCGGCAGGTGATAGTTGGGTTACTATCAGTATTGCAAAGCGGTTATTTTCAGGTAAATTAAACTGGGGGGCCAGTACAGGTTTTCTTTTCAGCGATCTGGGAGAATACTCTTCAACGCTTCTTACGGGTACATCAGGTGTTTCATTGAATTTGGCAAAATATAATATACTTGTCGGATTGGCTATTCGAAATCTAGCAATTTCAATAAAAGATTATTCAAGCGCTGAAATAAATTTTCCTGCAATACTCAATCTTTCTTTGGCCAAGAGGTTGGCCTATTTACCTTTAAATATGGCTTTAGATATTGATTACGGTTTATATAATCAATTGATGACTTTCCACTTAGGTGGAGTATTTGAATTACCGTACAATACGCAAATAAGGTTTGGTACCTCCAGCCAACGAATCGACCAACTATCCCAGATTAATCTGATAAGAGATATTTTGACTGATACTGGTTTGGGTATAACCATTACCACTCATCAATACATTATTGATATTGGTACATATATTTACGGTACGGGAGGGTCTGTTATAGCGATTGGGCTCGGACTAAAATTATAATAAATGTTTATTTTATATTTTTTGAAATATTATGTAGTTTGGATCATTAAGAGTATATAGTATGATTAAAAATAATTTTTTATATGTTTGTGTAATTGTTGGTCTGTTTTTCACTGGCTGTGAAAAAGATTCTCCAGCAAGCATCGAAGAAGAAACACAAGGATTTACTGGACGTAGTACCTGGAAGATCATTCAACAAGATATACTTGATCAGAGTTGTACAGGATGTCATATGGCTGGCACATCCTTTGCCGAGCAGTCGGATCTTATTTTAACTGATGATGTTTCTTATTCACAGTTGATAAATCGAGTTCCGCACAATCAAGTAGCGATAGATGATGGCTTAAAGCTTGTTGGAACCGAAGGATTACCCAGTTTATATAAAAGTTATTTATGGGAAAAGATTAATGCACCTGATAAAGATCATTTCTATGCAGATCATCCTTTTTATGGGGCTATTATGCCGCTAGGTCTTGATTTTTTAAACAATGGTCAATTAGAATTTATCCGACAATGGATAGTAGCTGGTGCGCCGGATTCAGGTGTTGTTGCTGATTCTACAATCTTGCAGGATACGTTACGCTTTGAAGATTTTTTGTTTGAACCTCTAGCACTCCCTGAAAATGGTATTCAGTATCATATTGAACCTTTTGAAGTGCAGCCAAATAGTGAAGTAGAGTTTTTTATGCGGACAACTGGAGATACTAGCGGTCCAGTTTATATCAGCCGTTATGAACTTATGATGCGGCCCAATAGCCACCATTATATACTATATGGATTTTCTGATTACACACCATCTCACCTTTTACCTCCCGAAGGAGTAATCCGTCCTATAAGAGATGACGATGGGAATTACATACTTGGCACATTCATTACCATGCAATACCATGTCTTTGGATTAGGAACCCAGTGGCGCAGGCTTGATTATAGCCTTCCTCCTGGCGTAGCCCTGTACAATTCCAATGTGCACGGTTTTGATCATAATCCGCATTATTTTAACTATTCAGATACAACTATAATTGGTGAAGTATATGTTAATGTTCATATGGTTGATCCATCTGAGGTTGAACACGTTGCACACATATTACAAATTGGAGATAATAGCATCTACTTACCAAGAGGACAGGTTAATACTGTTGTGTATGAAGAATACTTTGATCAGACATTATATGTATTTGAACTTTTTAGCCATGCCCATGAATTAAATACGGAGTTTGCTATAGAAATTGCTGGTGGTGAAAGAGATGGCGAGCTCGTATATATATCCTATGATTGGGAACATCCACCGGTTCTAGAGCTGGACCCACCTATGATAATTAATCCAGGCGAAGGATTTCGATTAATTGCAACCTATGATAACTGGCGCGATTATGACGTTTCATTCGGTTTTTTAAGTACCGATGAGATGATGCTTATGTTTGGCAAATATTACACTAATTAGGGTGTAATTTTATTTAGTATGGATTAATTATAAGAATGCGCTGCAGCATTTTTATTGCAACTTTTTATTTATTTATTCCTTTCTCAATTGTAGAGGCTAAGAATAACTATCCTATCGTACTTATCCATGGGTTTATAGGCTGGGGACCAGAAGAAATGGGTGGTTACAATTATTGGGGTGGAGATTATAGCTATGTTGAATTCTTAGATTCGCTTGGTTACGAGGTTTATAATGTTTCTGTTGGTCCCATTTCATCTAACTGGGATCGCGCAGTTGAAGCATATTACCAGATTAAAGGCGGCCAGGTAGATTATGGCGAGAGACATTCAAAGCAATATGGAATCATACAAAAACCCGTTAGTAAAAAGTGGCCAGGATTATATCCAGAATGGGATGTAGATCACCCAATCCACATTATCGGCCACAGTATGGGTGGGCAAACTGCGAGAAGACTACAGTATCTTCTTGAAACCCAAATATACGTGGATTCTGCTCAAACAATTCCAGAATCAAGCGACCTGCTTGGGCACAAACATCAGAATTGGATCAGGTCAATTACAACAATGTCCTCTCCGCATAATGGTACAACCCTATCAGATATTTTCACAAATTCCGTACCTTTTTTACAGGATTTTATTGGGCTAGCAGCAGTTATTGATAACCGGTTTTACAGCTTTGATTTGGAGCAATGGGGTTTCAAGAAAAACGATGAGGAATCATGGTCTCGTTATTTAACTCGCATTCGAAGTCATCCTGCTTGGGGCACAAAAAATTTCTCTTCATGGGACGTGAGCCTCGAAGGAGCAAAGCAGTTAAATACGGTAGCTGTCGCAAATAAAAATATCTATTATTTTTCTTTTGCTACATCAAATACGTACCTTGATACCTTAAGTGGACACCATGTACCTAATAAGGATATGGGTTTAATACTTAGGCATAACGCCCGCGCAATGGGTAAGAAAATTGACTATTGGGCAGACAGTAAAGGCACTGATTCCACGTGGTTTGAAAACGATGGTATTGTTAATACTATCAGTATGATAAGGCCAACGACAGGATTAAAAGGACCAGACCCGATAACAGTATACCAAGGTAAAAATGTTTTTGTCCCAGGATCATGGCATTACATGGGAAAATTGACCATGGACCACAGGAGTTTAATGGGGCGTGGTAAAATTTCCGATGATTTACGTAATAGTATTCTAATCCTATTAAAAGAGCACACAGAAAGATTGTCTGCTCTGCCGTCTTTTTGAACCTTATATATTGCCCAATATATATAAATTAGCGTAAAGATTTTTAAATTCTAGTTTGATAAATAAATATATATTTGTATTATACAACAATGGAATTTGGTGAATTGCTCAAGGCCTTACTCCTTGACCTTCAATCATTATTCCGTTTTCAGGTAAGTAATCCTGATCTAACCCTTCCACAGATATTACTTTTATCATCGATCTCGGACGAAGGCGTCGATATGTCTTCTCTTTCAAAGCAAATGGGTGTGGATAATAGCACTATGACCAGATTAATTGATGTACTAATTCGTAATGGGTGGGCAATAAAATATAAAAATAAAAAAGATGGCAGAGTCGTCATGGTTGAAATAACAAAGAAAGGAGAAGTACTTCAGGAGGAAATTGACAAGAATATAGACAAATTTGGATATGAGATTTACAATTCGATATCACTGGAAGATAGAGAAGAAGT
>Ga0310342_100002863_pt1 | contig 11233 bp, 10 predicted proteins | sample S15DNA20500_MG_FD_206155 | JGI IMG/M metagenome (GOLD analysis project Ga0310342, IMG submission 206155) | Marine microbial communities from station ALOHA, North Pacific Subtropical Gyre - S1503-DNA-20-500_MG | ecosystem: Environmental > Aquatic > Marine > Oceanic | place: Pacific Ocean: North... | reverse complement strand
ATCCGTCGCAGCCGCGCGGCCCGCCGCTCGCGCCCCGCCCGGTAGATGGTGGAGCGGGTTCGGCCGAATCGGTCGATGAGTTTCTGCACCGATATGCCCATGGCCAGGGCCCGGGCAATGACATCCTTCTGACGCGTGGTCAGCGGTCCGGGCCGCGAGGGAAAGATCGCCTCGTCCGGGTGATCGCGGTCATGGTGCTCAAGCATGAGACGCACCGTCTCCACGGCCCGCCCCGAGGCCGCTGCCAGCCGGCTGGCTACTTGGTGCAGCGAGGCCCTGGATGCCCGCGCTTCCCGACGCGCGTCGACAATGAGCCGTTCGCGGTCAGCCGGTTCCATTTGCGTGAAGTTGCCGGCCCGCTCGACCCGCCGTCCGTGTCGCTGAAGGAAGCAATCGACCCCGCTGCGGGTGAAGCAGATCACGCGGCGGCGGCCCTGCACGGGTCGTGCCCAGCGCCAGCGTAGGCCGAGGCGTCGGTACCGTTCGATGGTCTTGGTACTGACACGCAGCCGCCCCGCCAGTTCGCGGATGGTCTCGATGGGATCTTCCGGATCCTCCGGGATGTGCACGGTCCGACTCAGGGTGTCGATCATCCATCGCAGGTCGGGCAGTACCGCTGCCCCCACCAGCAGGGTCGCTTCCTTCGCTTCGGGCGGATAGCCCGTGATGCGGTAGGTGATGAAGTCCAGCGGGTAGTTGACCGTGCCGTCGATGTCGTCGTGAAGACCTTCTGCACTGCAGATCTGGTCGATGCGTTTCGCCGGCGGGGCAAAGAGCAACTGCCGCGTCAGATCCTCGAGGGGCTCGCACATGAACTGCGTTGCCGGCTTCATGATCCTGCATTGCTTCCACGGGCCCCGTGACCCTTCTGCCGTCGCGGTTCAGATGGGTTCCATCGCGGTGACTTTGCCGGACTGCGGGTGAAGGTGCAGTGGCCGGCGTTCCGCGATCAGGCCTTCTTGGGCTGCCATGTCGGCGAACAGTTCGATCGCACGCAAGTGTGCTTCGGTCACCGTGAAGTGCAACAACGTTCCGAGATAGCGTTGGGCCAGATCGACGGGCCATCCGTGTCGCGGGGCGTGCCGCTGGGCGATGGCGTCGGTCCTCGCCATGTTGTGGCGGCGCGTCTCGACCAGGCGTCGTGGCAACTCACCCAGGTCGGTCTGCCGGCGACACATCCAGATGGCGAAGACGAAGGGAAGCCCCGTCATCGCGTGCCAGCGTTCGCCCAGGTCGATCTGGTGTGGCATCGGATCGTCCGGTGGCGCTGTGACGACCTTGTCCCCGATCAGCATGCATGTTTCCGGATTGCCACCGCCAGGGGCATGGCGATCGTAGGGCACCACCTCGGGTCGCACCCCGTGATCCCTCGCTAGCAGCACTCGCAGCAGCGCGATACTGGTGTGGCTATCGACGTCGGCGTGGATACGCTGGATCTGCTCTGGTGGCACGCGGCTGAACAGACGCACCGTCAGCGTGGGGCCCGCGCAGCTGATGCCTCCCACAGGAATCAACGCCAGGGGCGACCGGCTGTGGAAGTAGTCGATGACGGGGCACAGTGCCACATCGACGGTGCCTGCGTCGAGCCGCTGCAGCAGGCGGCTGGGTACGTCCAGCACCACCCGGTCTCCGGACCGCTCAGCCAGGCCCTCGATCAACGGGGTGGCGTTGAGAAAGCTGACGCAACCAACGCTGGCCGCCTCGGGGGCGGGGGTTGGACGTGGGTCACTTTGAGGGATGATCTGTGGCACGTTGGGGATTATAGATTTGATCCGCGGGCTTGACCGTGACCCGCCCGAGGCGGATCATGCGTGCGGTCATGATCGGCGAAATGAACGAATTCGAAAAGCACAGCGCCCAGGTGCTGGTGGTCGATGATGAGGCAGACCATGCCGAGGTCATGGCCGAAGCGCTGCGTCGCCTTGGCCACGTCTGCACCATCGTGCATGACCTGGCCTCGGCCGCGGAGGAGTTGCGTCACGGCGCGTTCGACCTTGTCGTCACCGACCTGGTGATGACCTCGCCCGACGACGGGCTTCGGGTGCTGGCGGCGGCGAGGCAGATGCAGCCCACCGCCCAGACAATTCTCGTCACGGCCCATGGTGACGTTCCCACCGCAAAGGCCGCGCTGAAGGGCGGTGCCTACGACTTCATTGAGAAGCCGTTGGACCTCGATGTCTTTCGCACGCTGTGCAGCCATGCGATCCGGGAAGTCATGTTGCACTATCAGAATCAGTCGCTGCGAAAGCAGGTCGACGACCGGTTCGGACTGGAGGGCATCATCGGTGCCACGCCGACCATCCAGCGGGTGATCGCGCTGATCGGGCAGGTTGCGCCCAGTCCCATTCCCGTGCTCATCACCGGGGAATCGGGCACGGGCAAGGAACTGGTGGCCAGGGCGATCCACAACAACTCGAAACGCGCCAAGCAGCACTTCAAGCCGTTGAATTGCGCGGGTCTCAGCGAGTCGATCCTCGAAAGCGAGTTGTTCGGCCACGTGAAGGGAGCATTTACCGGGGCCGACCGCGATCGCGAGGGTGTCTTCGAGTACGCCGATCGGGGGACCCTGTTCCTCGACGAAATTGGTGACATGTCGATGCCCATGCAAGCCAAACTTCTGCGGGTGCTGGAAAGTGGCGAACTGGTGCGGGTTGGGGCCAACGAGCCGCGGACCGTTGACGTGCGTCTTCTCTCCGCGACCAACCATGACCTTCAGGCGCTGATCGAGGCGGGACGTTTCCGCGATGATCTCTACTACCGGATCCGCGGGGCCGAGATCCACTCGCCGCCGCTGCGAGAGCGGCGCGATGACATTCCGTTGCTCGTTCGTTTTTACGCTGAGCAGCACGCGACCGCTGCCGGTGGGGCGGCGGAGGGGATCGACGACGACGCGATGTTGGCCCTGATGCGATTCGACTGGCCCGGCAACGTTCGCCAGTTGATCAACGTCACGCAGAACATGGTGCTTGCCGCAGAAGGCGGGCGGTTGGAAATGCGGCACGTGCCAGTGGAGGTCCGCGGCGTGGCCGACGAGGAAGGCGACGCCCGGGGCCTCGATGGACTCACGGGCCTGACGCTGGAGCAGATCGAAAAGCAGGCGATCCGCGGTGCCCTGAAATCGAAGAGCGGCAACCGGGAACAGGCAGCCAAGATGCTGGGCATCGGCGAGCGGACGCTCTACCGCAAGTTGAAGGAATACGGCCTCAAATGAGTACCGATCTCGCGTCGTTCCCGCCGGTGCGGGTGGGCCACGGCTTCGATCTGCATCGGCTCGAGCCCGGCCTTCCGTTGGTCGTGGGCGGCGTTCGCCTTGAGCACGACCGTGGATGCCAGGCCCATTCCGATGGGGACGTGGTCTACCATACCGTCACGGACGCAATCCTCGGCGCCTTGGGTCAGGAGGACATCGGAACGCTGTTTCCGGACACTGATCCGGCTTGGAAGGCCGCCGACTCGCGTGTCTTTGTCCAGGCGGCGTGCCGACGCATGCACGAGGCTGGATACGCGTTGGCCAACCTGGATGTGACGGTGATCCTGCAGAGGCCAAAGATGGCGCCCCACAAGGCGGCCGTGCGTCGGAACCTGGCCTCGCTGCTCGCCTGTGACGTGTTCCGGGTGAACATCAAGGCCAAGACGCACGAACACGTCGACGCCATCGGAGAGGGGCGGGCCATCGCCTGTCATGGCGTGGTGGCGATTTGCCTTCGCCCGGCGGATCGGTGACGTGGGGATGGATCCCACCGCGGGGAGGCGTTAGACTTTTGCTGCGTACGGTATGTTAACCCTGCGCGGCGAGGTCGATCACACCGTGACGGTCCGGGGCCCGCCCTGTGGCAGCGCCGCTACGCTGCTTGCCGAACCGATCAAGAGACAAAGCCATTATGGCCCGACTCAAGCGTAAAGTGGCGATGTGTCTGATGGCACATCCCGATGACTGTGAACTGCTCGCCGCCGGCATGCTGGCATTGCTGCAGCGTCGCGGTTGGGACGTTCACATCGTGACGATGTCACCAGGTGACTGCGGCACGATGACGATGACGACCGGGCAGATCGCCGCCGTGCGTCGGGCGGAGGGGGCCCGGGCGGCCAAGATTCTCGGAGCGACATACCACTGCCTGGAATCACGCGATCTGTTCATCCTCTACGACGAGCGCACGATCCGCCAGGCCCTGATGCTCGCCCGCGAGATTGCGCCGACGCTGATGATCACCCACAGCCTCGTCGATTACATGGTCGATCATGAACAGACGGCACGTATTGCGAGGACGATCTCGTTCGCCTACTCGAATCCGAACGCGACCTCCGGCCCCGTGCAAAAGGGATCGATGATCCCCTATCTCTACTATGCCGATCCGATCGAGGGCGTGGACGTCTACGGCGATCGCGTCGCGCCGCGCACCTACGTGACGATCAAGGACACCATCGGGGTCAAGACCCGGGCGCTGAAGGCACACGCTTCGCAGCGTGAGTGGTTGATGGCGCACCATGGGATGGACCAATACATCCAATCCATGAAGGATTGGGCCGGGTTGCGGGGCAAGGAGATTGACGTGCCCTACGCCGAGGGGTATCGCCAGCATCTGGGTCACCCCTATCCGCACGACTGCATTCTCCAAACGGAACTCGGCGACCTTGTGACACGGGTCGACCGGGAAGGAGCCTGACATGCCCTCAGATTTTCTCAGCACCCGCGACGGTTCTTACGCCGGCCCGTTCTACCCGGAGGGTTGGGACTATCGAAAGATCAAGCGCATCACGGGTTTCGGGCTGAAGCAATTCAGCGAGCGGCAACCCTTCTGGCACCGCAATTACGAACCGGTGGTATGCGACGACGGTGGCGGCGGGGGTGAGACGTTGGCCGCGATGATGGGTTACGAGATATTCAACGTCGTTCGGGAGGCGGCCAAGGACAAGCGGCCGCTGGCCCTTATCCTGCCCGTCGGGCCCATGGGCATGTACCGATGGGCCATCTACTTCAGCCGCAAACACCGCGTTTCCTGGAAGCACGTCTCCGGCTTCAACATGGACGAATGGTCCGACGCCAAGGGCATCAGTTCGCCCGCCAGCGCCCCCGGCAGTTTCCAGGGGGCGATGGAGGAAGCGCTTTACGGACCACTGGGTGAATTGACCGTCCCGAAGCGTCAGCGCTATTTCGCCACCCGCGCGATGCTGCCGAAATATCCTGGCAAGATCGAAGCCCTGCGAAAGAAAGGTGCCCGACTGGTGGTGGTGTACGGGGTCGGACGCGCCTGTCACATAGCGTTCTGGGAGCCGCACTTCGCGGCGGAGTATCGCAGTGCCCGTGCGTGGCGGTCCGATCCGTTCCGTCTCGGTGCCAAACTGCATCCGCTGACGATTGAGCAGAACTCGCTGCACTCCTTCGCCAGCCGCATGACCTTGATTCCGCTTTGCGCCAACACGATCGGCCCGGGGCTCTATACGAAGGCCGATTACTGCATCGGCGGCGCTGATGGGGCGGCTGGTTTTCTCAACTGGCAGGGGCAGTCGGTCTGGATGACCTTGCGCTATGGCCCCGACCCGTGGGTGCCCAGTTCCTATATGCCGACGATGGCAGGGCGTTTCTTCGTCATCCGTGCCTTGGCGGGGCCCCTGCGTGCCGATGCTAACTAACCATCCCGGCCGCCGGGAGTCTCGGCGTACCGGTATGCCGAAGCGCCGACGGGATGCGAACCGACGCGTTATCACCCCGATGGAGAACCACGATGAAAACGATATTTGCGATGCTTCTTTTGATCGGACTGGTCGCGCTGGGCGGCTGCAAGAAGAACCAGACCGTGGAAGCCCTGCCGGATGAACTTTCCGGTGCTGCGAGCCCGGCCACCGAGGCAGATTCCGTGGAGGTGATCGATGTGGGGCCGGTGGTCGATGAAGGATACGACTACGAAGCGGCCGACAGTGCGTCGACGGTCTCTGCTGATCGGTACGAAGTACGGCGAGGTGACACCCTTTGGTCGATCTCCACGGCGGTCTACGGGGACGGCAAGCGGTGGCGTGACATTGCCTCGGCGAACGGCATCCGCGATCCTGCCCGCCTTCCGGTGGGTTTGACCTTGGTCATCCCCTGAACGGGTGTTTGTCCGACCTTGGAGGCATGGATCAGGGGGCGGGGATCTTTCCGGACAGATGCGAGGAGTCGCTTGGCGTGGGCACGTCGGGCCGAGCTTACGTCGGCGCAACCCGCGGGCCGATGCCGATGAAGTCTCTTCTCTGCCACCATGAAAACATGGTAGGTGGAAAAGTATTGTCTGCCGGGCGGGTCAGTCGCTTTCGGTCCGGCCCGATCTGCCGGTTCACCATGTGATGGTCATGCCCAACGCCTGCTCCAGGGCGAGAAGATAGGTGGTTCGGGTGATCGTCGACGCGCCGAATTGTGCGAGGTGGGGGTTGACGTACTGCACGTCGAACAAAGCGAATCCCCGCTTGCGAAGGTGTCCGGCGAGGTGGGCGAGGCAGACCTTTGAGGCATCGGGCTGGCGGCTGAACATCGATTCGCCGAAAAATGCGCCGCCAAGATGCACCCCGTAGATTCCCCCCACCAATTCAGGATTGCCCGTGGCCGGATGTGACCAGGCTTCGATACTGTGGGCCAGGCCGGCCTGATGCAGGTCGGTGTAGGCACGCACGATCTGATCGTTGATCCACGTTTCGTCGGACGCCAGGCGCGGGGCGGCGCAGCCGAGCACCACCGGGGTGAAAGCGGTGTCGACCCGGATCGAAAATTTCGCCTGCCGTATGGTCCGTCCCAGTCGCCGTGGGACGTGGAATTGATCCAGGGGCATGACCCCTCGCTGCTCGGGGAAGAACCAGTGGATCTGCCCCGAGCGGGGGTCGGCCATGGGGAAGATGCCATGGCAATAAGCCTTCACAAGTTGTTGTGCCGTCAGGACATTGCTGGAAGACACGTCGCTAGCTTTCGATCCGAAGTTCGGTCCGAGGGATCTTGCTGGCATCGGCCTGCCTGTGTTGGCGGACGTCGTTTGCAAGACGCGTCGGCCTCCCCGTCGGCAACCGGTTCACGCGGTCTTGTCCCTGGGGGCTCATTGGTCGAACGGAATCAGGGGTGCTGTCGATGGCGAGGATGGTGGCTGCCGCGGAGCGGCGGATTTTTGCGGATTCGGTCGGCAAGTTTTCTCGTCGCTGGTGGCTCGGCGTTATTGGGTACATGCCGATGCGGCAGCGGCGTAGCGATGGGTGATCAAGGCGGCACGGTCGGCCTTGCCGCGCGGTGGAAGTGCCAATGGCCAGGGCCGGATTTGAACCGGCGACACCGGCATTTTCAGTGCCGTGCTCTACCAACTGAGCTACCTGGCCGTGCGATCCTGTTCCGTGGCCTGGGACAGGGGCGCGATGCCGAGACAGGCGCGACGCCGCATCCCGTCGTCGTGCGGACGGCGCCCCGGACCGGAACGGCGAAGGATAACAGGAAGGCCAAATCGGGTAAAGGAGGACAGGCCGGTTCACGAGGGAGGACGACCGGCATTTTTCACGGGCGCCCGACTATGATTAGATTCCTTGTATCGCCCACGGGGGAGCTGATGCCGGAGTGACCATGAAGCAACAGTGGCGCGACATCCTCAGCATCGACCTGCGATCGTTGGCACTGTTTCGTTTGGGTCTGGCCGCCTTCGTGTTGTTCGACCTGGTCAACCGAGCCGCGGACCTGACTGCGCACTACACCTGGTCGGGCGTTATTTCGGCCGGCTTGATGAAGTCGACGCACGGGAAACTGATCTACCTGACGCCGCACTACTATTGCGCGTCCAGCGTCCTGCTGCAGGCTGGCCTCTTTTCGCTGCATGGCCTGTTTGCCCTGGCCCTGTTTACCGGCGTCTACACGCGTGTGGCCACCATCGCCTGCTGGTATCTGGTCTGCAGCCTGCAGATGTGCAACGGCTCGCTCTGGTACGGCGCCGATGACGTGTTACGGCTCTGCCTCTTCTGGGGCATGTTTCTGCCGCTGGGCGCGCGATTCTCGGTCGATAGCGCTGCCGACCGTGCCCCGCGGCCGGTGCCGGATGCCTACATGTCCGCGGCGACCGCCGCGTACCTGATCCAGGTCGCCCTTATTTACCTGGCCGCCGCGGCGTTCAAGCTCAAGTCGCACTACTGGATCGAGGGCGACGCCGTTCGCTACGCTCTGCACTACGACTGGTACGTGACCACCTTGGGTGTCTGGATTCGCGAACAGGCGTGGCTGATTCCTTGGCTGACCTGGGGCACGATCGCGGTGGAGGGCCTGGGGGCACTGATGGTGTTTTCGCCAGTCTGGAACGGCCCGTTGCGGATGGTCGCCACCATGGCCTTGATGGCCTTGCACGTCGGCTTCATCTTCACCATGTCCATCCTCCTGTTTCCCTACGCCAGCCTTGTATGCCTGTTGCCGCTGATACCGACCTGGTGCTGGCAACGCTGCTTCCATCGCCTGCGCACGGAATCCCGTCTGGGATTACGGGTCTACTACGACGGCACCTGCACGTTCTGCCGTCGAATGGTTCGGCTCATCCAGACGGTGTTCCTGTTGCCGGAGACACGGGTGGCAGCCGCCTCTTCCGGCACCGACGAGGCGGAGTTGATGGAGCGGGTGCGATCGTGGGTGGTGGTCGATGGAGATGGCCTCGCCCACACGCACTTCGACGGCTTCGTGACGGTGCTTCGCCACTCGCCCTGGGCGGGTTGGATGGCGTGGCCGTTGGCGCTGCCACCGATAGGGGCGATCGGAGATGGGCTCTACCGTTGGGTGGCGGCGCACCGGTCGCGTCTGGCATTTCTCGCCGAACCCCTCGCGGAGCGACCGCTGCGGGTGCGGCTGCACCCCGTGGCCGGCGCATTCGTGGTCTGCGCCCTGGGCATAGTAATACTGCTGACGTTGCGGACGTTGAAGGTGTCCATTCCCGACACCCCCCTTTGGACGGTGGCTCGCGTGCTTCGCCTCGGTCCGCAGAACTGGTCCATGTTCAGGATGGGCAACGAGGTTTCCGACAGTTGGCTGGTGATGCCGGCACGACTTGTCGATGGCAGCGAGATCGATCTGCTCCGCTGTGGTGAACCTGTGGATTGGTCGAAGCCGGCGGATGTCCGGGCGATCTATCCCAGTTACCGCTGGATGCAGTACCTTCACTTCAGGCCACGTTGGCCGATGTACGTCGAATACCTGAACAAGCAATGGAACGGCAGCCATCCCCCTTGCCGCAAGATCCAATCACTGAATATTTATGCCATGGTGGAGGTTACCCACCACGATCATGTCGCCGAGCCACGGAAGGTGCTTCTGCACTCGACCGGTGTTCTCCGGTGAAAGCCGGCCGTGCATGACCGGTGACGGTGGTAGAGGCGGGGCGATGGCCCAGGGACGAGTCCGTAGGGCTTTCGACAGCAACGGGTTAGCATGGACCGGCAGCCCGCGTTCTCCGCTGAAGAGGTGCCGGGAACCTTTTCTGCGGGCCGGTGGGGGCCAGGGACACTTGACCCCCACCGGCCCGCAGGGTTTGGCCACTTGATCCCGGGCCTTTTCCGGTTGCTTCTCGGCATGCGGCGACTTGTGGGCTCGAACGGTCCCGGTACAATGTATGGCTCGCCGGAATCGGCGGTTCCAGCGCTTGGTGACGGTACACCGGCACGCAAGAAGGGCATCAGGCATGGCCAAGAAGGAAATCACGTTCCAGTTCAAGATCCAGGCCAAGGGTGGGCAGGCCACGCCCGCGCCGCCGATCGGTCCGGCCCTGGGGGCACACGGCGTGAACCCGGGCCAGTTCATTCAGCAGTTCAACGAACGCACGAAGCAACTCAACGGGAAGGTCGTGGGTTGCGTTATCACGGTCTACGCTGACCGAAGCTTTGAATTCGAGGTCAAAAGCCCACCGGCAGCCGTTCTGATCAAGGACGCCGCCGGGATCGAGAAGGGTTCGGGGGTCCCGAACAAGGAGAAGGTCGGCAAGATCAACGCAGATCAGTTGCGGGCCATCGCTGAGGAGAAGGGAAAGGAATTGTCCGGCCACAGCGTGGAGGCCCTCATGCGAACGATTGCCGGGACAGCCCGGTCGATGGGCGTGGAGGTCGAGGGTTGGGAAGCCTCTTAGCAGCAACGCCGATGTCGGCGGTCCGGTGGAAATCCGGCCGGTCGTCGGCGTAGCACGAAAGGATGCGCCATGCCGCGTCACGGAAAGCGCTATCGCGCCGATGAAGAAATGGTCGAGCGGGACAAAGCCTTGGGGTTGAACGACGCCCTTGAAAAGGTCAAGGGTTTTAAACCCGCCAAATTCAACCAGTCCGTCGAGTTGTGCATGCATCTGGGCATTGATCCCAAGCAGGCCGACCAAGCCATCCGCGGGTCGATTTCCCTGCCGCATGGTGTCGGCAAGATGAAACGTGTGATCGCCTTCTGCGGTGATGACAACGTCGCGGCCGCCAAAGAGGCCGGTGCGGTGGAAGCGGGTGGCGAGGACCTGGTGAAAAAGGTGCAGGACGGCTGGATGGAGTTCGATGTCGCCGTGGCCAGCCCCGACATGATGCGTACCGTCAGCAAACTGGGTCGGGTGCTCGGGCCACGCGGCTTGATGCCTTCTCCGAAGAGCGGCACGGTGACGCCGAAGGTTGCCGACGCCGTGCAAGAGTACAAGGCCGGCAAGCTCGAATACCGCAACGACGACGGTGGTAATGTGCATGCCGTCATCGGCAAGATCGATTTTGACACGAACAAGCTGGCGGAGAACGCCCTCAGCTTTATTGACACGATCGAAAAGATGAAGCCGGTCTCAACCAAGGGCACCTACGTCAAGAAGGTCAGTGTCTCGGGGACCATGACGCCGGGTGTCATGGTGGCCATCTGAGCCGGAAGAACACCGACCGCTGACCGGCGGCGATGACCGGGAGCCGACCCCGCAGGCCGACGCGGCGAACCCCCGGCAGGAGCGATGACGCATGAGCAAACCAGTGAAGAACATGATCGTTCACAGCTACCAGAATCGGTTCGAAGGACAGACCGGTGGCGTGGTGATCTGTCTCCGTGGCGTCGATGCGAACAGCAACAATGCCCTTCGCGGGTCGCTGGCCGAAAAGAAGATGCACGTGATGATCGTGAAGAACAGCTTGGCCCGGCGGGCTTGGGTGGACACACCTCTGGAGCCTTTGGGTGGCGTGCTCGATGGCCCCAGCGCCATGGTCTGGGGTGGGGAAAGTGTCGTGGACGTGGCGCGTGCCTTGGTGGAGCAGGCAA
>Ga0310342_100002862_pt1 | contig 11233 bp, 9 predicted proteins | sample S15DNA20500_MG_FD_206155 | JGI IMG/M metagenome (GOLD analysis project Ga0310342, IMG submission 206155) | Marine microbial communities from station ALOHA, North Pacific Subtropical Gyre - S1503-DNA-20-500_MG | ecosystem: Environmental > Aquatic > Marine > Oceanic | place: Pacific Ocean: North... | reverse complement strand
GGCCGCCCTACCCCCGAAGAGATCGGCCCGCAGCCACCGGTGATGGGACTCGCAGCCTCACCTAGAGACCGGCCACCTCGACGAGAGTCGCGGCGATGTCCGCCGGGCTCCTGGCAACCGCCGCACCCGCCTTTTCGAGGGCGGCGATCTTGTCCGCTGCCTTCCCACTACCGCCGGAGATGATAGCACCTGCGTGGCCCATACGCTTCCCTGGAGGCGCTGTCTGGCCAGCAATAAAGGCAGCCACCGGCTTGTTGACGTGGCCGCTGATGAAGTCCGCGGCCTCCTCTTCAGCCGTGCCGCCGATCTCGCCAATCATGATGATGGCGTCGGTGCCAGGGTCGTCATTGAACAGGCGCAGGGCATCGACGTGGGTCGTCCCGATGAGCGGGTCACCCCCAATACCGAGGCACGTGCTTTGACCGATGCCGCGCTCCGTCAACTGCCACACAGCCTCGTAAGTCAGCGTTCCAGAACGCGATACAACTCCGACCCGGCCAGGCTTGTGGATATAGCCGGGCATGATCCCGATCTTGCACTCACCGGGAGTGATAATCCCCGGACAGTTGGGCCCGATGATCCGCATGGAGCTGCCGCGGCGCTTCAACGCCTGGAACGTCTTGACCATATCCGCGGCGGGTATGCCCTCTGTGATGACGACACACAAGGCCATCCCGGCCGCGTCCGCCTCGAGGACGGCGTCCATGCAGCCGGCGGCCGGCACGTAGACGACGCTGGTGTCCGCCTGCGTAGCCTCCTGAGCTTCTGAAACGCTGTCGAATACGGCGAGGCCTTCCACCTCCTGCCCGCCCTTACCGGGCCGGACAGCCCCGACAACCTGGGTCCCGTATTCGACCATCTGTGCCGCGTGGAAGCGGCCAGCCGAACCCATGCCCTGGACGATCACCTTCGTGTCCTTGTTGACGAGGATGCTCATGAGGAGGCTCCCGCGGCTTCGACGATCTTGTTGGCAGCGTCGGTCATATCGGTGGCCGTGATGATGGCCACACCCGACTCCTCGAGGGTCTTGCGCCCCTCCTCCACCTCGGTCCCTTCCAGGCGCACGACCAGCGGCACGCTGAGGTCGATCTCCTTGGCCGCCGCGACGATCCCGTCGGCGAGCGTAGTACAGCGGAGGATGCCCCCGAAGATGTTCACCAGGATCCCCTTCACGGCTGGGTCCTTCAGGATGATGCGAAACGCGGCGGCAACCTGGTCCTTGGTGGCACCCCCACCAACGTCGAGGAAGTTCGCCGGCTCACCACCGTGCAACTTGATGAGGTCCATGGTCGCCATGGCGAGGCCGGCCCCATTGACGAGGCAACCGATGTTGCCGTCGAGGTTGACGTAGCTGAGTCCGGCGTTCGCCGCCTCGACCTCGGTCGGGTCCTCCTCGTCCAGGTCGCGCAGCTCGGCGACACCCGGATGGCGGTACAGACCCGACCCATCGAAGTTCATCTTCGCGTCGAGAGCGATCAGCTGCCCGTCTTCCGTGACCACCAAGGGGTTGATCTCGGCGAGGCTGCAATCCTGCTCCAGGTAGGCCCGGCACAGCGCATGAAAGAACAGGGTCGCCTGGTTCCACAACTCAGGCGCGAGGCCGATCCCCTTGGCCAGGCGACGCGCCTGGTAGGGCTGCAGCCCCATCGTCGGATCCACGGACTCCCTCAGGATCTTCTCGGGCGTCTTCGCCGCGACCTCCTCGATCTCAACACCGCCCTCGGAAGACGCCATCAAGACGGGGACACCGACAGAACGGTCGAGCGCGAGACCGACATAGAGTTCGTTCGCGATGGAACTGCCAGCCTCAACGAGCAACTTCTTGACGGGCTGGCCCTCGGGACCGGTCTGCGGCGTGACCAGGGGGCTGGCGAGGATGGCCGCCGCCGCCGCCGCCGCCTCTTCAGCCGATCGCACGAGCTTCACGCCGCCGCCCTTCCCGCGTCCGCCAGCGTGGATTTGCGCCTTGACCACGCACAACCCATCGCCCAGCTCCTGGAGCTCGTCATACGCCTTGGCCGCGCTCGCCGGATCGTCGACGACAACGCTCTGAAGCGTCCTCACCCCGTATTCCTTCAGGATCGCTTTGGCCTGATACTCGTGGATCTTCATGTTCGTTATAAACTAATGCCTACAAGATACTTAAGGTGGATTCCGCGCTCGATCAGGAGGCCATCATAACGATGGATCGAAGCGACGGCACACAGAGCAGCAGGATTGTTGCCTACGCTGCGCCGCGCTTACGGGAGATCGGCCCGCAGGGACCGCATGAAGGAGCGCTGTGGCTTGCGGGCTGTCGCCCCGCCTGACGCACGGGCCAGACGCGAGACGCCATCCGGGCGCGGGTCTGAACGCGACCTACTCGGTCAGCTTGAGGAGCTTGCCCTTGTTGTCGCCCCACCAACGTTCCCAGTTCTTCACCCGGCCCTCACGATCCGAGGGAGGCCCATCCGGATCGAAATCCATCTTGGTACCGGTGATGGAGCGCAGGGCGCCGCGAGCCGCGACGCGGACGAAGTAGTCGGTGTCACGGAGCGCACCGATGATGTGTGGAATCGAGGTCGCGCTCCCCAGTTTTCGCAAGGTCTGGATGACCGCGACGCGGACGTAGTCCTCAGGGTCCGAGTCGGGAGCGAGCATCCCCTCGAGCGCCGTCACCACGCGATCGCCGGAGTAGCGCCCGAGGGCGATAACCGCCGAATAGCGCTTCCCCGGGTCCTCGGAGGCCAGCTTCTCGATGTGGGCCTTGGTCTCCTTGTCCTCGAGGGATTCTCCCGCGTCCGCAGGCGCATCAACGGCATCCCCCGGAGCGAGGGCGGCCGGCTCCCCAGCAGGCGCGACAAGGCTCGCAACGCGCGCGGTCACGACGTCCTGCAGGAGTTGGAGCTTCTCTTTGAGGACCTTGATCTCCAACATCGCGTCGCTGTTGAGGCTCGCCTTCAAGGTCCGAACCTCGTTCTTGATCGCCTCGATGTCGGGCTGCAACGTCGCCATCAAGCGCTCGATCGCATCCTGGATGGCCTTCTGCTGCTCCACATGGTGGTCTTGTTCACGCTGAGCGAGGCTGTCGTGCCGTGAACGGATCTCGTTCTTGGCGAGGGTGAAATCGTCACCGAGGAGACGGACTTGCGCGCGTAGCGCGCCGATGGCTTTCCCTGCCTGCTCAAGCTGGCCACGCAGGCCTGAAGACGGCTTTCCGGAAGCCCCCGACAACGAGCGGTCGAGCCGCTCGACCGTGTCCGTCAGGGCCCTGAGTTCGGTCGCCTGCTTCGAGATGAGCTGCCAGCCCATGGTGCCCAGGGCCCCTACGACGAGGATCAGCATCACCAGCACCGCCAGCACCGGTCCTGGGACCCGCTCGGACGCACGCCCCTTCTTCGGAGCGCACTTCTGGCAGAAGATCTTGCCCTCCTCGATGGTGATCCGATTTGAGTTGATGTCCTTGAGCGGGATGCTCTCGTTGCAGATGTCGCAGAAATAGATTTTCATGCTTCGACCCGGGGCGCTAGCCCCGCTCCCGCCAGGTTTGACCTTGATGTCCATGCTACCGCGCCCATAGGCCTCGAGCCAGCCCACGCATTGCCCAGAACCTGTTGCTCACCAAGGGGATATGTGACGGAAGAACTCCGCGACCCACCTTCCGGCGAGGAGCCACCGGGCACGAAACGCCCACCCGCTCCAAGGCATTGAACGAACGGGAACGCGGGGCGTAAGAGACTTTCTCAGCGCGACTCAGGATCTCGAAGCGCGCGCGTCCAGGCGCAACTCAGGAGTCGCCGCTGCTCCGCCGCTCGTGCAAGGAAGTGACGTAACACCAGGCGACGATCAGCGCCGACGCTCCCCAGACCGCGAGTAGGACCTCGATCCACGACATGGTAGTTCTTCGCCGGCCGAGGGCGGCCTACTGCTTGCCGTAGATGATCTCGCCGCGGCGACTCTTCCACCACGCTCGCCAGCGACCGACGGCCTGGTAGCGACCTTCGTCCACGGAGTTGAAGTCGTAGCCGAAGTCCTGACGCGTGGTGGAGCTAAGCACTTCGTGAGCCTTGAAGCGCAGACGGCGATCCCCTGAATCCATGAACGTGATCAGGACCGGGACAGCGCTCAGGTCACCGAGGGTCATGAGCGCGGCGGCCGCCTCATAGCGCACCACCTCGCTCTCGTCCTTGAGGTGATTCACGATGATCTGGTGAGCGTCGTTGCCCCCCATGAATCCCAGCAGGTAAACGAGGTTGGCCCGGGTCCGGGGGTCGGCAGTAGGCAGGGCATCGGCGATGGGCTCAAACGCGAGCTCCTTCAGCCCGATCAGCTCCTGCATGGTTTGCAGAAGAGTCTTGCCGTGCTGGTACTTCATCTTGTCAATCCGAGCGTTGACCTGGGCGTGAGCCCGCTCCAGCCGACTCGGAGTGTCGGGCCGATCGGTCTCCTCGGCGATGGGCTTGCCATCCCGGTCGGTCGTGACGCAAGCGGAGAGGAGCAACAGGGAGACGACGGCGATCTTGCTCATGGGAAACCTCTGGGGCGCAACCAGGCCCCCCCCTTCCCCCACGCTATCGGCCAGGAGAGGTGCTCCTGCTTGAGAGAAACCGGCCCTCAGATGCGTGATTAGCGGTCCCGCAAGAGGATGAGGGCCACCATGAGGATCAGGGCCAGCAGCCCAGGAGGCCACCTCACCCGCGCCGGGGGCCGGGGGTCGGGCCAGGAGTCGGGTCCGAGGGGCGGGAGCGGAGCCAGCAGGTACTCAGGGTCGTCCGCCAGGCTGAGACTTGGCCGTGCCAACAGTTCCCCGGACGCACCATAGACACAGAGAACGGTGGTCGCTGCGGAGCCCGGGTCGATGTCCGCGCGCCAGATGCCCGGCGCCACCTCCGTGAGTCCCCCATCCACCATAGCTCCCGCGGTCTCGAACGACCGCAGGCTCAGGGGCCCCGTCACTCCGGGCGCGGACCGCACCGTGAGTCCAGCCGCCGACGCCCGCGCCGACCAGCCCGCGTCATCCGGAGGGGCAACCGTATCGACCAGAAGCTGGGCCAGCCCGTTGGTCCATCCCTCGAGGGACGGATCGGTCGCCAGCGCCATGACCCGCCCCGCACCGCGCCGGACCTCACCCAGGATCGGTTGCCCGGTGACCGTCCGCAAGAGGACCCGAGCGCCATCTCCGCGCAGCACGGGATTCCACGCCCGGATGGATGACGCGTCCGGCCTACCCGCCGGCGCGTCCACCCAAGTGGTATCCAGCGGGGCGGTCTTCCAGCCGTCCTCTTCGACCTGGGCGAGGAACAGGTCCGGAGTGAGCTCACGGACGGGTACGGCTCGCAGCCCTGCATCACGGGCCGTGCGGGTCGTCTTGGGCGTGGGGTCGAGCAGCAGGGCGACGGCGCCCCCCGAGAACGCCGCCACCTGCTCGCTGATGACCGCCAGCGCCGGAGGATCGAGGCCCTCGTCCTTCAGGTCCGACAGCACGACCAGGATCGCCTCCCGTTCGTCGCCAACTGCCGCTGCGGCCCGCGCCGGACCGTCCAGCGACCCCAGCACCCGCGTCCCACCAGCTGGCACAAGCCGCCACAGGTCGGGCAACCCGTCCGCCAGGAACGCCACCGGAGCCGTGGCGACGGGCGGCACGGGGGGCAGGGGCTCGACTCCGAAAGGCCAAACCTGGAGACGATCGACAGGCGACAGGCCCTTCGCCAACTGCCTCAGCGCCTCGACGGCGCGGGTGAGGCGGTCGTGCTGCTCCATGCTCCCGGAGCGATCGAGCAACACGTGCACATCGCGACCGCGAGGGGAACGGGAAGATAACGGCAGGAGCGTGTCGAGATCCCAGCCCCCATAGCCACCGGAGCGGAAGGCGTGCGGACCACCGAGCACGACAAGCCCTACACCAAGAGACACCACACGGCGCCGGATGAGCTCGGTCCAGGCGGCGCGGAATTCATCGGTCGCTGGTTGGTCCGCGAGGACGATGACATCAGTCTCGGGGGCGGGCCCGGGCGCCCCGGGGCGGACCACGTGATACGCCTCGGGTGATAAGTCGATGGCCCCCTGGCCGATGACCAAGACCGACGTCTTGTCGCCGGCGGAGACGGGCAAAGACACCACGTTGTTCAGGTCGTCCGAATCCGGCCCACCGGGATCGGACACCGTCACGCTGACGGTGCGCTCGCCCTTCTCGGGCCTGACGGTGACGGCCAAGACCTTCGAGCGTCCGGGCCGCAGGCGGACAGCAAACGGGCGTCCAGCCGCCGACACCGTCACCGTCCGCGGGCGGTCATCTTGCAAGTGAACCCGGACGCGCACGACGGTCGGCACTCCGATCACCACGCTGGGCGCGGCGCCCGCCATACCGAGGCGCACGTCGGGCTCCGGGTCCGTCAGCCGACCACGCACATCGAACCGCGCGGTGGGCGGCAGCATCCGTCGCAGGCGATCTAGAGTCCCCGGTGGGTGACGCAGGTCACCCCATAGGGTCACCACAAGCCGGCGCTCAGGGTCGCCCACGAGGGTCAGGGCACGCGCGATCCCAGCGCTGACCCGTGATCCACTTCGCTCGCGAAGAGACAACGTCGCCAGGCGCGCCCGGGCCGCATCCAGAGCAGACTCAGGATCGTCCGCCGGCCGCGGGGAGGCGAGGGTCAGCGCCGACGCCCCGAAGCCGACGATCGCGATGCGGTCGTCAGAGTCGCCCGTCAAAATGCGCGCTCCGAGGGCGTCGATGAGCCGCGAGGTGTCCGCGCCGCAGCTCCGTGACAGATCGACCAGGTGGACGTGGTCGGTCGGCACCTCGCCTACAGGCAGCGGCACCCCAATGGCCGCGGTGACGAGGAGAGCCGCCGTAATGGAGAGCACGACGAGGCGAGTCGGACGCTGGATCATCGACCGAGGAGCGGCGCCACCCGCTGACCGGTTCACACAGCTACCTCATCTCGAGCGATCCAACCTCCGGCGAGGATATGGTCGCCTTCGTAGAGGACGGCCGCCTGGCCAGGTGTCACCGCCTCGGCGGGCTCATCCAGGAGCACCGAGAAGGCGTCGTCGTCGGTGACCGTCAGCACTCCAGGAACCGGCTCGTGATGGGCCCGGATCTTGACGTCTCCACGCAACGTAGAGCCTATCGCTGGCGCCGATACCCCGGACCACGTGGCGCCCGTTGCGCTGAAGCTGTCCCGGAGCAACGCCGCCTTGTCGCCCACCGTCACCGTACGCGTCTCGGGGTCGAGATCGGAGACATAGATCGGCTCAGACTGACCGCCCGGCAGCCCCCGCCGCTGACCGATCGTGAACATGGCTGTGCCACCGTGGCGACCGACCTCGTCGCCACTCAGATCGACGATCTTGCCCGGCTGGAACGTCGCCGGGGCGCGCTCCCGAAGGATGTCCCGATAGTCGCCCGTCGGCACGAAACAGATCTCCATGCTCTCCGGTTTCTCGGCGACAGGGAGCGCCAGTCGACGCGCGTGCTCCCGGACCTCCGACTTAACCAACGAACCGAGAGGTAGTCGCGTGTGGGCGAGCGCGTCCTGCCCGAGTCCGAAGAGGACGTACGACTGGTCCTTGTCGCCGTCCGCTCCGGTGGCGACGCACCACCGGTCTCCGTTACGCTCGACTCGCGCGTAATGGCCCGTGGCGATCGTATCGGCTTTGAGTTTACGAGCGAGGTGCAACAACGCGCCCATCTTGAACCGTCGGTTGCACTCGATGCACGGATTGGGCGTCTCTCCGCGAGCGTAGGCTTTCACGAAATCATCGATGAGCCCGTCGAATGCGTCCTCGAAGTTCAGAGCGTAGAAAGGGACGTCGAGCCGGTCTGCCACCCGGCGCGCGTCGAGGGCATCGTCGACGCCGCAGCAGCCTTGCCGATGCGCACGGTCGGCGTTGGCCTTCACGCCATTACGCATGAAGGCCCCGATGACCTCGTGGCCCTGCTCCTTGAGCAGCGCGGCGGCGACGCTGGAATCGACGCCTCCGCTCATGGCCACCAGCACGCGTTCTCTGGGTCGGGCAGCGGTCATAAGATGCGCCGTCTTAGCACCTCCCGACGCCGCTGGGAACGCGGAGCCCGCCGTCGTCCGGTGGAATAACCAGGCCCCTTCGCCTCCATATCCGGTTGCGTGCTCGGGCCGGCGTCCTTACCGTGGGCCACCATGCGGCACCCCCTCACCCAGACCTTTCTGCTCCAGGACGCCACAGGAGGATTCATGGAAATCCTCCCCATGCTCGGCGTCATGTTCCTGATCTTCTACTTCCTCCTCATCCGCCCCCAGAACAAGGAACGACGCCAACAGCAGGTCATGCGATCGTCCCTGAAGAAGGGCGACAAGGTCCTGACCCAGGGCGGCATCGTGGCCAGCATCCGCGACGTCAAGGAGAAGGAAGTGGTCCTCGACATCGACGGCGCCAAGATACGCATCGTCCGGGATGCCGTCGTCCGCGTCCTCGAGGCTAAGGACGCCGAGACCGCGACCGTCTAACCCTGTCCCCCCCGGGCGGTAGGTTGTCGGGATGCTCCCGACGCTGCTATTCGGTCATCAACAAGAACGCCTGGCCGCCCGCTTCCTCAAACGACAGGGTCTGCGCATCCTCGGCCGCAATGTGCGGGTCGGCCGCGATGAGCTCGACCTGGTCGCTCGCGACGGTGACGTCGCCGTTGTCGTCGAGGTTCGCTACCGCAAGCGCGACCGCGTCGCCGCCGACCTGTCCATCGATCACCGAAAGATCGCCTGCCTGCGACGCGCGTGGTACCGCTTGGCGCGAGATCTTCACCTGCCTCCCCGTACTCCGGTGCGCTTCGACCTCGTGCTGACCTCGGCGGATGGCTCGCTCTCCTGGCACCGCGGAGTCGTGTGATCCAGGTTGGATTGCCGTCCAAGAAAACACCCGGAGGTGCCGGCCGCTGCCACCGCCCGGAGACCAACGTGGCGCGCTGAAAAGACGCTTCTCTTCTCGAGCGCGTCAGACCGGTACGGCCGGCGCCATCCGGGGCCCGCACGATGCGGACACCCACCTGACATCGAACGTGGTGCCCGCGTCCGGACTTTTCTCGATCGACCCCGCTGACGCGGCGTCGGACGGCTCCTATGGGCGGAGTCGACGCAGGCCCGTTAACACGCCCTCAGGACTCGCGGCGGTTGCCGATGCGGCCTTCGATGACGAAGTCGGACGCCTCGTCCCCAACGACCCGCAGATGGAGGTCGGAGAGCCAGACCGCGTCGTCCAGCGTCGGGAAACCCGACCCCGCCACCGGCCCCGGCGCCGTGATGCCGCCGATAAGCAGGGGGCACACGTACACGCGCGCCCAGTCCGCCAGCCCACGGGACACCAACGCGCCGTGCACGGTCGGGCCACCCTCGACCAGGATGCGGTGGAAGCCCGCCTCCCGCAGGCGGCGCAGCGCCTGCTCCGGATCGAGGCGTCCGCCGTCACCTGCCGGAACCGCGACGACGTTGACGCCGAGCGCTTCCAGCGCCGCGCGGCGATCATCCGCCTCGGCGCCCGCACAGTGGAAAACCCAGGTCGGCACGTCGCCAGCAGACATCACGAGCTTGGAAGTGGGATCGAGATGCAGCCCGGAGTCGAGCACCGCGCGCACCGCGACGTGCCCGTTAGATTCGCACATACGCACCGTGAGCTCGGGATCATCCGTACGAACGGTAGCCCGCCCGACCATCACCACGTCCGCGCGGGCGCGCTCCTCATGAACCTCCTTGCGGCTGTTCTCACTGCTGATCCACCGAGATTCCCCGGTCACCGTCGCGACCTTACCGTCGGCGGACATGGCCCATTTCAACACGACCCAAGGGAGCGTCCCTTGCTGGTAGGTCGCGAAGTCACTGATCAGCTCGCCGGCGGCGGCGACCGCGTCGGACATATCGAACTGCACGACCTCGATATCCGCGTCCTCGAGGATCGCGCGGGCCCGCCCGCCGTTCTCTGACGAGGGGTCGCGGGTCGCGAAGAACACACGCTTGATGCCGCAGGCGATGATGGCCGCGGTGCATGGGTCCGTCTTCCCGTGGGACGAGCAAGGCTCGAGGGTCACGACGAGGTCGGCCCCGCGCGCCGCTTCGCCCGCATCGGCGAGCGCGACGACCTCGGCGTGAGGGCCGCCATACTCGCGATGCCAGCCTTCGCCGACGATATCCCCATCCCTGACAACGAGCGCGCCCACTCGCGGATTGGGCTCCACAAACCCGGAGCCCTTCTTGGCGAGCTTGATCGCGCGCTCGAGTAATGCGTCCGTACTAATTTGCACTGTCACTGCGACATCCTCAGACAAGTTCCCCGAACAACGTCAGCGCCGTGCAATCCGTGAGACGCACGCGCACCAGGCGACCCGTAAGGTCCTTGCCGGCGGGGAAACAAACGATGAGATTCCTGTCCGTGCGCCCCGTCCACTTGGCCGAGTTGCGCTTGCTGATGCCCTCCACCAGCACATCCACCTCGGAGCCGACCCGCGCTCGGTTTTTCCGCAACGAGATCTGCTTCTGCTCTTCGAGGAGGACCTGATTGCGCCGCGCCTTCTCGTCCCGCGGCACCGGGTCCCCGCGGTCGAAGGCACGAGTGCCAGCCCGCGGCGAGTACTTGAATACGAAGGACCCGTGAAAGTCCAATTCGCGAAGGAGGTCCACGCTCTGGTCAAACTCAGCCTCGGTCTCCCCCGGGAACCCAACGATCCAGTCCGTCGCCAAGGAGAGGTCCGGGATGCGGTTTCGCATGACATCGACGGCGCGACGATAATCGTCCACCGTGTAGCCACGGTTCATCTCCTGCAGCACACGATCACTCCCGGACTGTACGGGCAGGTGGAGGTAGCGGGAGACGCGAGGATGATCAGCCACGGCCCGCGCCAGCTCATCTGACATGTGGTTCGGATGCGACGTGAGGTAGCTGATGCGCTCAAGACCCGAGACGTCCTCGTGGAGACGCTCCAACAACACCGCGAGGGTCGTACCGTCCTGCCGATCGAGCCCATAGGTGTCGATCCGCTGGCCAAGCAACGTGATCTCGACCACGCCGTCGTCTCGGAGCTGCTTGGCCTCTTTCACAAGCTCCGTGACGGAGCGGCTGCGCTCACGACCCTGGGTGAACGGAACGATACAGAACGTGCAAAACTTGTTGCACCCGCGCATCGCCGTGATGAAAGCCTGATCCCTGCGGGGGCGCACGGAGATGTCTCGATCGAAGGCCAGATCTTTGCGGTCAAGCGCCATGACACGCTCGCCATGCTTGACCTCGT
>Ga0310342_100002861_pt1 | contig 11235 bp, 7 predicted proteins | sample S15DNA20500_MG_FD_206155 | JGI IMG/M metagenome (GOLD analysis project Ga0310342, IMG submission 206155) | Marine microbial communities from station ALOHA, North Pacific Subtropical Gyre - S1503-DNA-20-500_MG | ecosystem: Environmental > Aquatic > Marine > Oceanic | place: Pacific Ocean: North... | reverse complement strand
TCAAAAGCTTTTTTCACATCTAGGTGCAGCTTGAATTGCCACATGTGTTGAAAACGAATATTCAGATCCCCACCTCGCGGGCGTTGATCGTCAGAAATTTCGGCCTCGGCGTACAGATCCCAGTTTTTGAGGAATTTCGTGCTTAGCCCTGCACGAAATCGACGCATTTCATCCGTTTCGTAGTTCACGTCGTTCCCACCGACCGAGCCATCAACCAACCCATATTGGTAATGAAATCGTCCAATGAATTTAAGTTCCTGAATGAACGGATCCTCAGGGTTGGAGTAGAGCGCTCCCATTTTTCGCCATCGCTTGAAGAAATCCTTGCGCTGCGAATCCTTAACCGCCAGTGAGCACCCATCATCACTTGGCTCTTCTGTGGGTCGCACGGATACGGGGTCGATCAGTACCTCGTCCTCGTTCACATTTTGTCCAACAGCCATCTGTGGCAAGATCAGAATCGTGATTAGCGAAATAGCCAACTGTTGGAGTAAAACAGTATAAGAGCAAGGTTGGTAATGTTTGCAGTGAACGCGTTCACAAACAGGTGCGCTGGCAAATTGGTTCACTGTAAAATCTCAATAAGTATTTAGGAAGCATTAGGTCGTGTTAGTCGAACATTCGTATTGAATTGACCATCATTGACTGGGACCCCTTCCGGAGGTATGAAAAAAGGGACGAAAATCTGCGATACGCAGCATGAATTTCAGCCTTTAGTGTAATCCCAATAATCCTTACAACCCTAATAGGTTAACACTCTTTACCTATCGGCCGAGAAGAACAAAACCTTGAAAACGCCTCTCTAAACGTCCCGTTTACAGCCAAATTACCTATGTCTTGGGGTTCTAGATGCCAGGCACCCTTTCCGCCTGATAACTGCCAAAGGAAAAACCCGGCCGATCGGCCCACGACGCGACTGCGTCACAGGCCCACCGACTCGGGTCTCGAAGTTATCTGAGAATCCCGTCGTGACGACTAGATATCGAAGTCCAGCGGATCCAGATCCGTAATCAAGACATTGATCAACAACAGGGTATCGGTAGTCGAGTTATTTGTGGGTAGCGAGATTTCGACCCCCTGTGATGTCTGCGAACAATGGTTTAAGAGGTCTGTAAAGTTGACAAGGTGAATGCCCGGATGCGACAGGTCAATCCGGTCAACAGCAGGCATGAAGTCGATGATCACGTTGTATTCAACTGCACTGGTGGGCCGGATGATAAAATCATCCCCGTCAGTCCCGCCGTACATGAAGTCGTTACCACCCCATGAGTGCAAGTCGTCTCGACCAGAGCCGCCGTTCATGATGTCATCTCCGCGTTCACCCTTGATGACATCATCTCCAGCACCGCCGTAGAGCGAGTCATTACCATCGTCTCCATAGAGCCTGTCATTACCGGCTTCTCCATACAGACGGTCATTGCCATCTCCACCACTGACGTAGTCGTCACCGGAACCGGCGTAGACATAATCATCGCCACCACCGGCAAGGACGTAGTCATCTCCAGGCCCTGCGTAAACAACATCGTTATCCGGTCCACTTCGAACTTTATCATCGCCGGGGCCAGCATAGATAAGATCATCACCAGCATAGCTTTGGATGTTGTCATCGCCGCCTCCGGTCATGATCACATCATCTTTTGATGTCCCGTCGACATCTTGAGGTTGTGTCCATTCCAGAAACTCTTCGAGCTGTTTGTGTGCCATTTTTTCGTCTACCGGGCGAGCCTCAGACTTCCGCTTGAGCAAGGGGTTCGCAGCCTCAGCCCGTTGTTCATGGTTGAGGGCTAAGAAGCCCGCCAGGGAAAGTAAAAGGATTGCGATGAGGCTGGTCAACTGGTTTTTTCGTAACAGGTTCATGATAAAACTTCCTTTTCTATTGTGTTTTCGAGCAACGATTGCGACATCCGCCGACGTCGCACAGGTACTTCAACGAAGTTCATCAGGTTGTCTCACGGAAAAAATCATAGAAACCTCGGCTTTCCTATGGGGTTTTAAACCGTATCCGGTGACGTAAAGGTGATTTCGAGATTAATTGGATAAATGGTATAAATCTGTTTCTCTTGTCCCAACTAGCAGAAAACGACTATGAACCGATTAATAAGAGGCAAAACCTGCCTGCTACTTTGCCTTCTCTTGCCAGACGTGGTAACCGCCGCCGGACCACCGATTACAGCCGTAACATTCGCCCCCGACGGTAAATCCGTGGTGACTGCCAGCCAGGCAGGTGTGCAGGTTTTCAGCTGGCCTGGATTGAAACGACAACGAACTATCAAAACCTCCGCAGCGAATCTTCACTGCCTCGCCTTCTCGCCAACCGGTAAACAACTGGCCGTCGGCGGTGGCAATCCGTCGGAGGAAGGAAGCGTCGAAATATTTTCCTGGCCAGCGGGAAAATCGATAACAACTTTTCAAGGTCACGACGATTCGGTTCGATCGATTGCCTGGCGGGATGATTCCCAGTTGCTCTCGGCAAGTATCGATCGTCAGATCAAGCTCTGGGATCTTGGGAAGAAAGATAAAGCCATCCTGACGCTGAAAGGGCATTCGCGAAGCGTCGACGCCATTTGCCTGTTAGAGGAGAGCAAAACCCTCATCAGCGCTGGCATCGACCAGTCGCTGCGGGTCTGGGACCTGGCGTCAGGAAAACTCACACGAAGCCTGAGCCAACACACCAAGCCCATTCACGCCCTGGCACTGCGCCCTGCCGAGGGTGGCCTGCCAATGGTCGCCTCGGCTGCCGATGATCGTACCATTCGGTTTTGGCAACCGACAATTGGCCGGATGGTTCGTTACGTCCGCCTCAACGTGGAACCGCTGGATATCGCCTGGTTAGCTGATGGTTCACAGATCGTGGCTTCCTGTGTGGATGGTCACATCCGCGTGATTGATGCGGACGAAGTCAAAGTCACCCAGACTCTGCCCGCGATCAAAGGTTGGGCCTACGCGTTGGCGGTGCACCCGACCGACGGCAGTCTCGTGGTGGCCGGAGCTGACGGACAGATCCACAGAATGGAGTTGGGCTCCCAGTAAAGTGATTACTGCTTGTCCGCAGGAACACTGCGGAGCCGCGAAAGACTACTCGTTAAAGCAACTCGTCGATCGCCGTGGGATCTTCCAGGACCGGCGTGGGGCGGCCGCTGTGATCCAGGATGTGCAGCTTGGGATCAATCCCCAGGCACTTGTAGATCGTCGCATGGACGTTTTCCGGGCGGACTGGACGGTTGAGCGGCCGGTCTCCCTTGCTGGTCGTCGAGCCCACAACCTGGCCACCCCGAATGCCACCCCCGCCAAGCAGGCAGAACATGGAATTGCCCCAGTGATCGCGACCGGGAGTCCCTTTACTTAAGGGCGGACCACCATTTCCGCCGTTGTTCATGCGCGGCGTGCGGCTAAACTCACCACACAAGATCACCAGCGTGGAGTCGAGCATGCCGCGTTGATCCAAATCGGTAATCAAACCGGAAACCAGGTCATCGACTCGGGGCAGATAACTTTCCATCGCTGACTGTAAATTCCAGTGATTGTCCCAACCACCACAATGAACCGTCACAAAAGAGGCCCCAGCTTCCACCAGGCGACGGGCCAGCAGCGTGCTTTGTCCCCAACCGTGTCGTCCATAGAGGTCGCGAATCTTATCGTCTTCGCGTGAGAGGTCGAAAGCTTGCCGCGCCTGCTCACCGGCAACAAAGCTAAAGGCCTGCTGATCGAAACGGTCCATAGCTGCAAACAGACCAGTCGATTCACTGTCACGGGAAATACGATCTAACTGGTTCACCAGGGCTTTACGATCATCCAACCGATCGACCGTCATCCCTGATGCCAATTCCAGATTCTGCACCTTAAATTTATCGCTATTCGGATCCCCCTTGGTTTGGAAGGGATTGTAATGCGCCCCAAGGAAATCACCACCAAAATACCCTGGTGACAGCCCAATACTTGATGCCACTGGGACAGACACATAAGGCGGAACCGTCGTGGGTAAATGTCGTCGTTGATGAGCCACGATCGCTCCGAGCGACGGAAATCGCCCCTGGTTATTGGCACCACTGACTCCCATGTTCTTGGTGGTCAGCATTCTGTGTCCGCCAGCAAAGTGATCGCCCGTATCATGATGTAATGAGCGAACGATGGAAAACTTGTCCGTCACCTTGGCCTGCTTGGGAAACAACTCGGTGATATCAAACCCAGGGACCTGGGTCGAAATCGGTCTCCAAAGCCCACGATACTCAACCGGGGCATCCGGTTTCATATCGTACATATCCATGTGGCCAGGCCCACCATCGAGCCAGATCAGGATTGCCGAGGTCGCTTTCCTATTCGTGCCACTTGCTGCCGACGCCTCTTTCGCTTGCAACAGGCTGCCCATTCCCAGGCTGGCCATACCAGCCACTCCCAATTGCACAAAGCTGCGACGTCTCATGCCATCGCAATACGGCGTTGTGTGGCCAGCATAAATACGCATGATGACTCAACTCTCTAAATTAATCGGCAGGAATTATTTTCTGTGGCGGATCCTTTACTGAGCATTATTGTAGATAAACGGTTTGATTAATTCCATGTGAAACTGACCACAAGACCTTAAATTATCAGGATCCCCTGTTGAGCAGGCCTAATGCAGGGAATGCTGGGGACAGCCAGTCCATAGTGATAGCTGATCTAAAACGAAAGGGGTAAACTAGTCTCTTTATCGTCCTTCGCTATTTAGCAAGCTGGTTTCCAGTAAAAGGTACTATGATGATTGTTGTCACTAACTGTATCCCTGTCGCGCAGGGACATGAAATCGATTTCGAGGACCGTTTTCGTAATCGCGTGCACCTGGTCGACCAGTCGCCTGGATTCATTCGCAACGAAGTTCACCGCCCGCGACCGGTTCGCTTTGATCATGAGAGTGGCGGATTCGTGGCAGACCCCGACGCCGAGGGCTACTACGAAGTGAAAACCTGGTGGCGCAGCATGGATGACTTCGTTGCCTGGACACGCAGCGAAGCCTTTGCCGAAGCCCATGCCAACCGGGCTCCCAAGGAAATGTTTCGCGGGCCCAGTAAGCTGGACGTACACGAGGTCTTTCTTTCGACCGATCTTGCCGTGCAAGGTGACTAGAAGTTAGCCATCGGGTCTCGGCATTCAGACATCAAGTAGCGCAGCGTCGATATCAGCAACCCGGGCACAACCGGAGGTCAGCATGGCATTGGATAATTCATCGCGCAGTAATTCCAACACTTTTCGTACCCCCGCTTCACCGGCGGCTCCCAATCCCCAGGCATAGGGACGACCGACAAAAACCGCGCGGGCTCCCAGGGCCAGTGCCTTGAGAACATCGGTACCTCGACGAATGCCACTATCCATGTAGACTTCTGCCCTATCTCCCACGACATCCATGATCCGTGGCAAGACGTCGATGGTGGCAGGCATGCCATCGAGCCGCCGCCCACCATGATTGGAAACAACGATTCCGTCCAGCCCCATCGCGACGGCACGTTTCGCATCGTCGGGCCGCAGCACCCCTTTGATCAAAATCGGTAATCGTGTCTGCTTTCTGAGCCAGCCAAAAAAGTCCCAGGAGAGCGAAAGATCCCAGGCCTCGGCATTGAACGCCTGGACCTCCTTGTTACTCATGGCATTGGTGATCTGTTTAAATCCAATATCGCGCAGATGCTTAACCAGCATCTCCTTGGGCAAGGTGAACTTATTGCGGCGATCGGCATCTTTCCACTCGCCCAAATCGACTGTCAGAATAATGGCCTCGAACCCGGCCTGATTAACGCGCTCAACCAGTTGTCGCGTCACCTGGCGATCCTTGGGAACGTAAAGCTGAAACCATTTTGGTCCCTTACTGGCCTGGGCAATCTCTTCAACACTATTACCGACGCTCCCGCTCATAGCATAGATCGTTCCCATGGCTGTCGCGGCACGGGTAGCGGCCAGGCCGCCGTCGGGGTGATACATGCGCTGCGCCGCGACTGGCGCCAGCATGATCGGCATGGCAATCTTCTTACCCAACACCGACACGGAAAGATCCGCCTTGCGTACTCCCTTGAGTAACGGAGGCAGAACCTTGATCTTCTGCAAGGCAGCCAGGTTGTCCCGCAACGTATACTGATCGGCCGACCCGGTATCGATATAGTCAAACGTAGCCTTGGGCAGTTTCTCCCTGGCCAATTGTCGAACATCGGCCACATTCACAGCATTCTCAATGGCACCGACTGGAATCGCTTCCTGCGGACCAGCCCCTTCCTGGCCGGCAGCGACTGCCTGGTCATCGTCACCGCTCAAGCTGATCGCACCGGCAGCGGTGGCCAGCACCTGACCAAAGGTTCTGCGTCGGATGGGCTGCTTCATCGGCTATTCCTCGTCGAGCACTTTTTCGTACTCTTTCTTGAGCGGCGCAAAGGCAAATTTATTTAAAACGGCAATCAGACCACGATCTCCCTGGTCCTTGACCACATCGCTGAGAGTATCGATTGCATTGTAAAGTTTTTCCATGGCAATTTCGTACTGTTCAAGGGCCGCGTCCTGGTCGCCTGCCTTGATCGCCAGGCTCGCTTCCCGTACGGCTCGAATTGTTGCCAGGTATTCCAGCACATATTCCCCCCGTTTTGCCCAGTAGAAAAGCAACCGCCGTGAGCGCGGATCCGCAGCCCCGTGACTCCGATACAACTCGATCATCGCATTGGTATAAAGCTCGTTCACTTCATCCCACCACTCTGGCACCGGTTCTGGATGATGATGTTTCATTAGCATTCCCTTGACGGGAAAGTTGAATCCCAGGTTTTTTTGATCGGTCAACTCGGTCGCTTTCTCGATATGCTGCATCGCCAGCCACAGGCGGTCCGCCACCTCCTGCTTGCCGGTAATCGTGGCAAACAGTGCGTCGTGAGCTGACCGCGCGGTTACTTCGGGATCCCAGGAAGCGCGGGAAAGAAAATGAACCGCCGGATCGAGATCGGCGAGCATCCAGTAGCGGGTGGAAAACCCGTCCCAACCATGCTCGCGAATCTTGTTAATGAGTGATTCGAGTCGCTGCGTGACTTGCTGAGCAAGCGGGCCAATGTTGTCATCCGCCAGTGTCGCGATAAACTGAGCCTTCACTTTGTCGGTCGGTATCCTGCCCAGGTAGTGGCTATTTTCATCGACCCGGCGAGCCGTGTAATCAACAAAATTGAGCGTGGCCGCGTCCGCAGGCAACAACTGGTCCAGGTAGGGATACAACTCCGGATCCACGGACCGCACAACCAGTTGGACCCGTTGACCATCGGGTCGTTTCAAGAGGTCATGATCACCGGAGAGCAGATGATGGAGAAAGGCCAGTGCCACCACGTTCCCTTTTAATGCCTGTCGGCCACGGGCACCAGAAGCAATCAATGAACGGTTTCCGGCAGCTTCCACCAGTGATGTCAGGTTCGGCAAGCTGGCTCCCGGCCGATTGCCTAAAAACTTCCAAGCTGCCTCGGCATGTTCTTCCCACTCCGGAAACTCTGGCAAGGTGAGATAGAGCGAATCGACCGTAGGATACGTTTTCAGGTAAGCTCGCAGCTTGGTGGCAACCAGGGCCTGTAGCGTCTTGTCATCAAATTTTTGCCCCGCTCCGGGCGTCATCGTCAGCTGGTTCAAACCGCGGGCTGCCTTGGAACCTTTTAAGGCAGGACCAAACTCCTTGGGAAAAGCGAGCGGTGAAACCAGGATGCCAACTTTCATTCCCAACCGCTGCGATTCCGTAATAATGCCATTGGCATAACGAATCCCGGCCGTGGTCATCTCCTGGTAACTGGTCTTGCCGGCAAACTCGGGATTTTCAAACAAGGAGAGGCCGCCCAAAGCATTGCGTCCAGGTGCCCCACGAGGCAGATCAAACCGTTCCCCGTACCAGAGCATGGCGGTCTTCTTGTTGATCCCCTGGAAGCGATAATCGACAAACGGTTGCCAGGGGTAGACCGCCAGCATGACCTGGTTGAATTTATGTTTGGCTAACTGCCCAAGAACCTGCTTATGCTCTGCCAGGGACCAGGACTCAGGGCCGATCGCGAAATCATTGATAGTCCGCCAGCTGCGAGTTTTGAATTCCGGCTCGTTGACATAATCCAGACCGCTTATCTTCAGTGGTTTTGGATCGGGATAAATATCCTCGCGAAGCAGGTAACGAATCCCCTGCTGGTAACCAAATTCATAAACAGCCCAGAGCGTTGCAGGCGGACTGCCACCGCCGATGATGGTTCCTTTTTGCTGGGGAAGCGAACGAATGACGATCCCCTGATCAGAGACCTTGGGCCAGAACCCCTTCAGACGCCGGCCAATGGTCCGATTTGTCTGGGGACTGCCGAGGAAAATCAGCTGGGTCTGTACCTGGGCCGGCAACCGAGAGGAAATCGTGACCTCTGCCGCCGACAGCTTAGCAATCATCGCCTTCAGTTCCTGGGCAGCAAATTTTTCCAGGGCCGGTGCCTGATCATCGAGCACGATGTGAACTGTTTCGGCAGCAATCGAGGCCGTGACGCAACCAGCAAGCAACCAGCAACTGACCAGCAGTCCCGTAATCCAACGCATGATGAATCCTCGTGGAAATCTCTCTATTGCCCGGCTTCCTTCGAGAAGCAGTAGAGGGTATTGAGTGTTCTGACAAAGATGCGACCATCGGCAATGGCAGGAGTCGCAATACAGCTGTCTCCCATATCGTTCTTGGCCAATCGCTTCAACTGGTTTCCCTGCTCCAAGACGGTCAAAAATCCATTTTCACCCATCACGTAGATCTTGCCGTCACCGGCAACTGGGCTGGCATAGTAGTTGCCAAAATTGTTGATCCGTTTCTTCATCCAAATCGTCTTGCCATCATGGCTGTCAAAACAGGCGCTAATACCACCTTTCTTGACCATGAACAACTGTTCTCCATAAACCAGCGGTGAAGAAATATTTGATGAAGCGGGGTGATCCAGGTTGAAAATGACGTGTGTCTTGGTCACGTCACCAATGCCTCCTCCACGAACAGCCTGAATGATATTTCCCCCTCCAACCCGGTTCGTCGGTGCCTGAAAAGCGTCATCGATTTCGGTGTCGACCAGGAAGCCATCCTTGTTAGCATCTCCCTGATCAAATTTCTTCCAGAAAGCCTTGTCGATCTCTTTCTTATCGAGCTTGTTATCCTGGTTGGTATCTTTCCATTGCAGCAATGCATATTTCAGCACCCGGTCGGTATCCCCGTAGCTTTGCACGGTGATGTAAATTCGGTCCTTGTTCACGACCGGCGTGGTCATAATGGTCCGCAGCAGTGAATTACAGTTCCACAATTCCTTGCCGGTGGCCGGGTCATAACCTTTTAACTTGCCGGATCCTGCCAGCACCAGGTCTTCACGACCATTGGCCCGGCAGATCACTGGCAGCGCATAGCCTGCCAGCATTTCCGGTCGTGGCGTACGCCACCGTTCTTCACCAGTCACCGCGTCATAAGCGACAACAAACGGATTTAAATCATCATCCTGGTTAAAGATGACCAGATCTTTGTAGACGATTGGCGACGCGGCGGCTCCCCAACTCAACAGGTAAAACGGTTCCGGTATCTTCTGTTTCCAGAGCAGTTTACCGTCGGCCAAATCGAAAGCCATCAGGCCCAGCGTATCAAAGAAAACATAAACGCGCTTGCCATCAGATGCCGGGGTGGATGAAGCAGGCGTGTTGGGCGCGGTGATCGCTGGCAATCCGCTCACCTTAAAGTCCTTGCTCCAATACTGATCCCCGGAGGCAGCGTTAAAACAACGGATCGAAAAGGTCTCCTTGTCCGCCATCGTGGTGGCAATCACTCGCCCCTGCACCACGATTGGACAGGCAATGCCTTCACCCAACGTCTTTTTCCAAAGGACGTTCTTCTCAAACGAAAAATCGACAGGCAGGTTCTTGCTTTCGGTAGCAACTCCCGAGGCATTGGGGCCCCGAAACTGTGCCCAGTCTTCAGCTTGCAGAGAGCCGACCAGCGGAAAGATGACCAGCACTAGCAGACATTTGAGCAACCGAGACATAAGAGACTCCCCTCTCCGGTAAGTAACCTGGTTGCACTTACAATATCTTGTTCGGAGGGGTGAAACAAGTCACGCCAAGGAGAGCTGGCAGTCTCCTCGGCGATTTTAGGACCTGCTTCGCTATTTAACGAAGGCCAGCTTCTGAGGTAAACTAACATAAAGAGACTGTCTACCATTCCCCCCATCACATTCTGGCTGGTTAAGTCCTGTTCTCATGTTTCAAACTGGCTACATCATTAACCCCCGACAGGACTATATCTGGTTCATTGGGCTTCCGCTGGTGGCCTTAGCAGCTGCCCTTGGCAGCCAAAATTGGCTCCCCTTTGTGGCGCTGGCCTCCATCAACTTGTGGATTACGGTTCCACACCATTTCGCAACCTGGTTTCGAACTTACGGACTGGCCGAAGATTGGCGACGTTTCAAGGAACGTCTCATCATCGGTCCCATCGTGATTTACAGTTTCGTGTTCCTGGGGCTACAAGTCGCACCGATTACCCTGTTGCTGGTTGTCAGTCTCTGGGACCACCAGCACAGTATCATGCAACAGCATGGATTCGCACGGATCTATGATTTCAAGGCGAAAGCCGGCACTCCCCAGACTCCACGTTGGGATTTGGCGCTCAACTGGATCCTCTACGGCAACATGTTCTTAAATGCCCCACTACTAGTTACGATGTGGTTACGGGAACTCTATCGGTTGAACCTGGTGGTCCCCGTGGGATTGCTACAAGGGATCCAACTGGCATCCTGGACGGTAACGGCCCTGTTCCTGGTGGTCTATACCGTGCATGTCATCCGTGGATCTCGGCAGGGTTACCCCATCAATCCCATGAAATACCTGTTCTTGGTCGCCAGCTACTTTCTCTGGTATTACGCTGCCTGGCACACGGCCTCGATTCTTGTCTTTGGAATTGCCCATCGTTTGATGCACGGCCTGCAATACATCGTGATGGTTCTTTTTTATGTGCGCCGCAAACGTCAAGCGGATGGTGAAAACCGTTCTCAAAATCGTTACGGCAAGTGGCTTTTCGGAAGCACACTTACGTTTATTCTGATCAGTGTTGTTTATGCCGTCATCTATCAACTGGCGATTCAGAAACCCATGGATGAGTTTGGTTTTGGGCTATTCAACATTGCCGAGCAGTACCCGGCAATTCCAGAGCATGGCATTGACGCGATGCCCGGCTGGTTAAGCCTGCACCTCTTGGGTGAGGCGTTAATCAGTGCAGTC
>Ga0310342_100002860_pt1 | contig 11237 bp, 12 predicted proteins | sample S15DNA20500_MG_FD_206155 | JGI IMG/M metagenome (GOLD analysis project Ga0310342, IMG submission 206155) | Marine microbial communities from station ALOHA, North Pacific Subtropical Gyre - S1503-DNA-20-500_MG | ecosystem: Environmental > Aquatic > Marine > Oceanic | place: Pacific Ocean: North... | reverse complement strand
CCAAACTTGACGGCCAGACTCTTTTCCGTACCGGACTTACCTCGGTCGCTGGGATGTAAGCCCAGTTTTTCCCCTGAAACCAGCTTTGCCTCGAGACTCACCGACCACCGGCCGTTCCCAATCGATGTCGTCCCACTCATCGTATTTTTCCAGTAAGATCACCCATAGCTAGATGAAAATCTCATCTCCTAGCCAGCGATGAACCAACCGGTCATCGCCAAACATCTTGGGCTGACGATTCCACTGACATCCGCTCCGCATCCGGAGGATGATGCCGTTGATGGTCTCAGGCAGCGGGTTTGGCGGGATGGGTTTCGACCAGAATCGGTTGCAGTCGTTGCCAAGCGGTATCAGGAATTGGCCAGATCGTTTCCGAGGGAACCGTAATCGCCTTTTTCTTACCTGCCATAATGTTACCCTTGGCCCAGAGGTTATTTATCTTTCGGCAAAGAAATAATATCCCTTGAGGGGTTTTGAGATCGTTTCTAAGTAACCGTTAAAAAAGTTTAAAAAATATATTGACTTCGATAATAGGCCTGTTCTATAATAACCGGATGTTCTTGCATCGCAGATCCAGAATTTTTGCTAAATTGCAATTGTTAGACATCTATTATTTATTAGCGCAGTATTATCCTTTCGACCAAGCGACTGGGGAATAAAATGATTGAGTTTGAACACACCGAATTGGATGCCCATGCACGAATCAAGGTCGTCGGTGTCGGTGGTGGCGGGAACAATGCAGTCAAACATATGATCGAGGCTGAGTTAACTGGTGTTGACTTCTACGTCATTAATACTGACCTACAGGTACTCCAGCAATGCCATAATGCGACCCAACTCCAAATTGGCACCAACACGACTAGCGGTCTTGGGGCGGGTGCTAATCCTGAAATCGGCCGCAAGGCGGCTGAAGAAAATCTCGAAGATCTACAACAGATCGTTGAAGGCGCTGACATGGTATTCATTACTGCTGGCATGGGGGGGGGGACGGGTACAGGTGCAGCCCCAGTTGTCGCCAGACTGGCTAAGGATATCGGTGCCTTGACAATTGGTGTCATCACCCGACCTTTCCGGTTTGAAGGCCGAAATCGCGAAATTATAGCCGATCAAGGTTTGGAAGAGATGCGTGACAGCACCGACTCTGTGATCGTAATTCCAAATCAACGGTTAATGGAGTTTGTGGATAAAAAGATGCCGTTGCGCGCCTCTTTTCGTATGGTAGACGATGTGTTGCTTAATGCGATACAAAGTATCTCTGACATGATCCAGGTACCTGGCGAGATCAACCTCGACTTTGCCGATATTAAAACAATCATGGAAGATTCTGGTAGTGCGCTAATGGGCATTGGTTTCGGTACAGGAGACACCCGGGCGCAGACCGCCGCCCAAAATGCGATTTCATCTCCGCTTTTGGAACAAAGTTCTATCGATGGTGCGACCGGCATCATTGTCAATTTCACGGCACCACCAAATTTCGCAGCGCACGAACTTGATGATGCCATGGAAGTTATCGTAGAAGCCTCAGGAACCAACCAGGTTATTTTTGGACTGGCCTACAACGAAGAGCTCGAAGATGAATTGTACATTACGGCCATCGCCACCGGCTTTGATACTAATCGGCCAATAATGGAAAGCGAGGGAGAGTTTCCATTGGGAGGGAATAGTTACGGCCCAGAAGCTCAATCCCCACTGGGGCAATCGGAGAGAAGATCAGGGACGCGACCCAGTGGAAACCCGTTTGCGCAACCGACTGTACCTAAGCCGAATATACGAGGGACTGATTTAACACCCGCACCATCCCAAGTTAATGCAACGCGCGCTGTCGCGAGAAATCAGAGTCGGGACCTTTCTTATGTAGATGATGACCAGACATTTCTCACACCAACAAGGCGACCTCGTGACGATAATCAATCAAGCCGAACCGAAACGGCGAAAAATGATGATCTAGATAAACCAACTTTCTTACGACTTCGGAAGCCCCCCCGGTCTAGTGGCTAGCCCAATTCGCCGATTTAATTCAATAATTTCTTAGAATGTCGCTGGTTGGATTTCAACTGCCTGGTATTCGATCAGGCTCTTAACTTCGGTTGCTAGGTGTTGTCCATACATCTCCTTGACGATGTAGAGTCCAACATCTACTCCTAAAGCCCCTCCAGCACAGGTAATGACACGTCCCGTCCGTACGATTTTGCCAGGATAGGGAATCACATCTTCTCGTCGCTGTAAGTCCGCTAACGCTAACCAGTGGGTTGTAGCTTGGCGTTCCCTTAAAATCCCCGCCGCCGCTAAGATCAAGGCCCCTGTTGAAACCCCGAGCACAAAATCGCACTGATCGGCAATTGCATTCAGCTTGGCTTGCACCATCGGATTGGCCACCGGAATCCGCCGCCCCTCGCCTCCGGGTACAACCAGGATATTCATCTCTACCTCACGGCTCAGATCACCAAAGGTGTACTTTGGCATAATGGTCATCCCGCCAGTACAAACGACAGGTTGTAATCGCAACGCAAAAGTAAACATTGACATCGTACCGGGTCGGATACGGTCGACTGCAGAAAACACCTGATAGATTCCGGCAAAATCACCAATTTCGACTTCATCAAAGAGAAAAATACCGATCTGATTAGCAGATTTTGTCTTCTGATTCACTACTGCTGCTCATTAAACGTGCGAGTTGTACATATTCCAAGACACCGTGTCTCGTGCGTTCTATATCCTCCGCACCAACTTGGCGACGAACTTTAGCCGGAACACCTAAAGCAACACTATCCGGTGGAATCTCCTGCCCTTCCAATACTACGGCTCCGGCTCCAATAATAGATCTGGCACCAACCCTAGCACCACTCAGCACTACCGCTCCCATCGAAATGAGGGCTTGATCTTCAATCACGCAACCGTGAATAATCGCATTGTGACCGATCGTAACATCGTTTCCAATCAGGCAAGGATAATCTGGATCCAAATGGACAACGGTACCGTCCTGAATGTTGGTTCGATCACCAACTACAATTTGACCGATATCAGCACGTAGTACACAGTTGAACCAAATTGACGACTCTTCACCGAGCGTTACGGCTCCAATTAGCTTAACCCCTACAGCAATAAAAGCCGAAGGGGAAACCTGTGGGTATTTGTCTTGAAATTTAATCAACATGGTTTGTTATTTAAACTCCAACTTGGTTGGTGTATTCGATTCCTCTAACAGAGGAGATCTAGGGCTGTTGTAAGTGCTATCAGATGTGCGGAGACACGATCTTCTAGTTGCCAGAGCTTGAGGAGGGCGTTTCACAGGTAAGAGTGCGGCTTGAGGTTGCCGCTTGAAAGCGGTAAACTGGCATCAGTACTCTCACTCGATCCTCAGGAGATGGTCCAAACAGCAGCGTTATTAGTTTGATAGCTATTAACTTGGGCGTTTCGATGAAGTTTGGCGACTTGACTGACCGTGGCTGTAATTTTCTCATCGATCGACTTGTAATTCTGGCTCAACTCAAAGAGGTAAAACCCATCGTATGCCCAATCTTCGTGGAACTCGACAAAGAGATCGTACTGCCGCCCAACCAAAAACGACCTTACTATTTTGGCTTCGACTGTGGATAGATCGTCAAACGTACGATTAATATCAATACCATCGACGTTTTCTCGGTAATTACGAAAATTACGAATAAATCCAAAGGGATTGAGACAAGGTAACACATCAAACTGAAACCGATCCAGTAACTCTAAATCATTCTGCGCTAAAAACCTTAGAGACGCCGCCACTCTGCAGGCTCATTCCATGAATACCCACAGAAATTAAGACCAACTGTACAGGATTGGTTAACCGTTGTTCAACTGTCGACATGTGTAAGTGAAAAATTGGATATCCTGACGCTTCACCCAAAGTCTGTAAAACAATTCCATCAGACCTGGCCGTCAAAGATTCGAGCCGGTCAATCAGCTTTTGATAATCTCGTATGGGAATCAGGTCAAGCACCTGAAATCCGCGGCATTGGCAACGGTTCCATGCCCAATTGCGCTGACAAAAACCTAGCCGTCAATTCAGCCTTTAAGTTAGCCGAATCGGGGTCATTCCAAAGATTGTTCAATTCTTTGGGATCTGCTTCCAAGTCGAATAGTTCGCCGTAGGGTTGGTTATAATAAACGGTGATTTTATACCGGTCCTCAATATAGGTTTTGAGGTGGATCGTGGTTGGCTCATGCCGATTTTCGACAATTACGTGATCCCGTTCTAACTGCTCAGCCTCGTCATACCAAACACGACTTTGATCTTGTCCTGTCATTGAGTAGGGAATCCTAATCCCGGCGCAACTGAGAAAAGTCGGTGCATAGTCAACCAGTGATTGAAGCGCATTAGAGATTTTTCCCGCCGGAACTTTTCCCAGTTGACGCACGATCATTGGCACTCGAATAACATCTTCATAGTGATGTGGCCCTTTGGCAGTTAGACCGTGATGGCCGTAAAAGTGACCGTGGTCGGAGGTGAAAACAACCAGTGTATTTTCAGCCAAGCCCAAACTGTCTAGGTGATCAACAATCCGACCGATGTAGTGGTCCATCATACTAATCATGCCGTAATAAATGGCGATGTCCTTGACTAGTTCCTCTGGATCATGGAGGTGGGAATGGCAGCCGTGAATCCCTTGTCCACTTTCACGATAAGCAGAGAAATCCGGGTTTTTCTGTTGCGTCATTTGAAAGTGTGGCGGATTACGGTCGTGCTCACCTTCAGCAACCGAGGGTACCGTCAGACGGACAGAATCGTACATCGTGTCCCAAGGCTCAGGTACTAAATACTTCGGGTGTGGATCTAAAAAGCTAGCCCACAAGAAAAAGTTATCATCATTCTGATGGTATTGATCCAGCAACCAGTTAGTCCGTTCGGTAATCCACGTATTATAGTGAAACTCCTCTGGAATCAACCACTTGCGGTGTTGGTTAGCATTATTTCCCGTTGGAGGACGGAAATAGTCTCGCCAGTTATGGCACCCTTTCTCTTCCATCCAGATAGCATAGTGTTGTCCGACATGTGCTTCATCAGTATGGTTTCGTGCGAGTTCCACATGTTCAAAGCCATAGAATGGCTGATCGAAATCACGCCAAAAATTGAGATCTTGTAAGATTGGGTAAGATTCTAAGGATGGGAACTCTTCACTCTCTCGGAGTGGCTGAAAATGCGCTTTGCCGACCAAGCTAGTGCGATAGCCCGACTGCAAAAAGTCTTCCCCGACCGTATGACGGTCTTCCAACAACTTGGTACCTAAAGAGTATGCTCCATGCTGGCTGGGATATTGGCCGGTAACAATTGAGGCTCGAGTTGGAGTGCAAGTTGGATTGGGACAGTAAGTACGATTAAAGGTTGTACCGGAGTTTGCCAGTCGATCCAGATTCGGGGTCTGGATTTCCGGATTATTGATGCCCAGTGTGTTCCAATGTTGTTGGTCACTGGTAATCAGTAGGATATTAGTCCGATCTGTTACCATTAGAAAGCTTCCCAGAATCAATCTATTTTAATCTGTTCCTATTGGCTTGTCAAGATAACCAGCCGGGAAGGGGTGGATCTAATCCAGAGCACCAGCAATTATCAAATCACGTGGATTCAATTCGCGAGTGCAACGGGTGGGTTGATTGCTAAAAATACCTGATGAGGTGTTTTAATACCAAGGCATTTTCTGGGTCGATTGTTGAGTTTAATCATGACCGGGTTAATTTCCTTCTGGCTAATGGTTGTAAAGTCCCTGTTCTTTGGCTAGTATTGGCCAATGAGTCCATTGCTATTTTCGTTCCAGCCAGGTTCCCATCAAGCATCTGGATGAGCAAAGTAAAATCTGGCCTTGAGTTGGTGGGCAATATTTTTGTGATCCGCAAACTCTGTTCCATGATCCGAAGTCCGGGTGAGAACCGGATCAGGTATTGTGACCAGAGCTTTATGATATCCTTAGAAAGGCATTGAGCCGTTTTGCCTTCAGTTAATAAGACGATGGACAGCTGGTGCCCTTGGCCAATGCACGCCTCGAAACAAGTGCCAGTTAATTTCTGTCAGTTGCTGGCTCAACGCCTTCTGGATAGACGGCTCACTTTAGCTGGGGGATGGGATACAGCTGCCGCCAAGAAGCCTATGAGCAAGGAACCTGGAGGCCAGGGTTCAGCGGCCGAAAAAACCATCCACCAGAAGAAACTAGGTCCAAGAAACTTCCTTCTTCTTTCATCTGGAAGCAGATGTTTGGCCAACAGTGGCGCAACTGCTGGTCCGAGAGAATTTGTTAAAACGAAATCTGTTCTTTCTGAACCATCTCTTTTCTGCTGACTACTCAGGCTGCCATTTCTTCTCCTTGCTTCCTCCTTAAATGATAATCCGTTTCGTCGAAATTATCTTCTCACACGTCTTAGAAATCGCCCTCTCAGCTTAAGTTGACACCTATCGTCGGAGAATACATCGAGGAAGTTTTCGGGGCTGGTCTGCGCGAGTATTCATTATCAATGGTGCGGGCACGTCGGATGTAGGAGCAGAGGTCGAGGCCAAGAGATAGGTTGTTGCTCTAGAGGCAGTTGAAGTCGAGGGATTTGTGATCCACTCTAATTTCAGCATTCCAAAAGGTTCTGTGCGCAAATGTTGATCGGCGCCTTGGGGTAATCGGAGTTCCTTTTCCCAGTGTCTGTGATTGTACCAGCGGTAGATTTTGGGCGAGTCAACGTGGTTTAATCTGTGAATAAGGGAGGCGTTGCTCGGTTTTTTAGAGGCGGAAGAACCCTGTTGCTTCGCATTTTAGTTTGGTCCAGCCACCGTATTTATCTCTGTCTGACATTGTGTATCCTTTTCTCTTCATTTCTCATTCGACTTTTGTGCCACGCATTGATCTGCAGATTTGTCTGGGTAACCCGTTCAGTAAAGACTTTGTAGGTTTCTCCGAATGGATTGATGAAGCTACTGCGCGTGGCGTAGGTTTTCCGCCGAGGTGTTTGCCAGCTTTGAATGAATCCGCAGTGGTGATAACCTATGATACAGGGGTCTGATGCAAGAGCCTGAATGAATTGTGAATAAAATTTGCCCGTTTTGCCATTATGGTATTTGTGATAAGTGACCTCTTCGATGACGAGTTCTCGCGCTTCTTTATAATCCGGCACGCTATCTCCGATAAGAATGAGCTTGCCGGTTTTTTGATGTACTTCTCGAAAGTGTTCCTCAAAATCCGGATTTCATCCGCCTCGCCTCAACGCGAAGGTATTCTCCATTACAACCCAAAATCATGGATTCTAGTGAGGCGTGCAGATCCCCAACCCAAACACTGACCCGGTATTTTCCGTCAAATAGATCAAGCCAGAAAACCATCTCCTGTTCCGAGGAAACGCTATCTCGTATCGTGTCCGTAACATAGACATCATAGCAGATCCAGTCGGTTGAAGTTTGCGCCAGTACTAAACCGTGGAACCTTTTGTGGCTCGAAGAACCTATTTCACTGGAGAATATCGACGTACTCGCCAAGATTACGCACGCGATTTCAAGCCGATATTTATGTGGGTGAGGATCTCTATCTACACCACCGGTTCCATGACCTACTGGGGAATCAAGCGACGGACATCATTATGCCTGACGTTTCAAAGTATGGTGGCCTTTGAGAGTGTCGGAAGATTGTGAACATGGCAGAGATCTGCTATATCCCGCTTGTCCCCCATAACAGCGGAACGCTGAATACAGTTAATGGTAGTATGTGCCAGCGTTCCCAATTTCCTGGCGTTGGAGTTTCATCGATTCTCCGACACGGATTAGGAAGAACAGTTAGAGACGGATGGACCCGTTTCAAGATAGTCATGTCGTGCTGACTGAAAAGTCAGGGCTGGGTGTTGAACTGAACGAAGGCTTCCTCGCCTTGAACCTGTCCAATAGAGAACCGTTTTGGCAGTGATGGACACCCCATCAGTTTTTATGCCAGCAATGTAAGTAGCAGTATACGTTCCATCATTATTATTGACCACTTCTATCGTTAACTTCTGATCAGTTAAAGCGTCTCCATCTGCTTCCAATGATATTTTAGATGCTACTGCAGTTAATGTTTCTGCTTCTGCAAACGGTTCTAAACCAATTTCATCAAAATGCATAACATAGTGGTGGGACTATTTATCAATCAATTTAAGTTTGGTTTAGTAACATAGTCAACAACGATTCTGGAACATTACCGACCATTGCTTGCAATAACGACCTGAATTCCTGTAAAATAAGAAACGCGATTGCTATTAATAATTGAATTTACGAATCGTTAAAAATGTGGGCAAAGATGTTAGTGAGATGACAAGGTCTTTTCGAATTACTGAAATCAAAGGTAACGGTAAATATTCGGTCAATTGTATAGGCTTTCTAGCCCAAATAAGTGAAAAGTGGATGATAAATTTTTAACTTTCAATTCTTAACTCTCAACTCTTTGAAATGGCACATACATATACTCCAGGCCTAAAAATCGTAGCCGAAACTACTATTCAAAGTGAGCGAAGATTACCCCTTGTAGGTGATGTGTTGGTGGAAGTGGGTGATTGTGTTCAAGCTGAAGATGTGGTGGCCCAAACCGACCTGCCAGGCAACGTCCAGATGATCCATGCAGCCAACCTGATGGGAATCAATGCGCCCAGCGTCGGGAAGTTCATGCTGAAGCAAATCGGTGACGCCGTTGCCCACGACGAAATCATCGCCCAATCAAACGGTTTTTTAGGACTGTTCAAGTCAGAGGTCAAATCTCCAATAGCGGGAACGATCGAAAGCATTTCTGACGTTACTGGTCAGGTAATCGTTCGGGAACCACCAACGCCGGTCCAGACCAAAGGATATATCGGTGGGCAGGTGGTCGAAGTTATCCCTAACGAAGGTGCAGTAGTCGAAACCTGGGGAACTTTAATTCAAGGTATTTTCGGTATTGGTGGAGAAACCATCGGTACTTTGCAGACCATCGTCTCGGCACCTGAGATGCCGTTGACGCCTGACCTAATTCAGTCTTTACACGTAGGCCAGATTCTGGTTGGCGGATCTTACGTCGATTACCAAACAGTAGAAACCGCAGTTAATAACGGAGTGCGGGGGATTGTTTGTGGTGGCATCAACGACCACGACCTACACCGGTTGCTCGGATATGAGTTAGGGGTCGCAATTACAGGGTCTGAACAGGTTGGAATTACCCTGATTATCACCGAAGGTTTCGGTGAAATTGCGATGGCCAAACAAACCTTCAGTCTGCTGGCTTCTCGCCAAGGAATGAAAGCTTCGATCAATGGGGCGACGCAAATCCGGGCCGGTGTCCAACGCCCGGAAATTATCATCCCATTAGCGGGAGTTGGTATCGAGAACGCCTTATCGGACCGAGAAACCACTGACTCTAACAGTAATCCAGAGACCGCATCGACACTAACTTCAGCGGCGCTTGAAGTCGGAACGCCGGTCCGCATAATCCGAGAACCCTATTTTGGTCAACTTGGAACTGTAACCGATTTATTAGTTGAGCCGCAAGAGCTGGAGACAGAGGCCAATGTTCGTGTCTTAAGGGTCGTACTGGAAAACCAAGAACGTGTTATTCTACCTCGGGCCAACGTAGAAATCATCGGATAGGCGGTGTCGATTCCTGGTTTAGCGGAATCTTTTCAAGGCCCCCCAGTTTGTGGCACAATTGCCAGAGTTTAACCTTACTCTCGGCTGTTTAGACTCAGACTGGAACTTAGACAATGGCTCAACCGCCAGCGCCGGTGCTTCTTCTCCTTTGAAGATTTCCAGATGATCCCAATAAGCATCGGTGTTACCACCCCGATCTTCCCGTCCAAATACCCCCAATCCGACGATACCAATACCTTCCCACTGATCGGGTAGTTTCACTTCATTCTGGTCATCAATTCGAATTTCGGCGTTGCCTTCTGATTCTACTACAAATTCAAACTTGACCCATCGTTTTTGGTTAGCTCTAGTTTTGCTTTTCTGGGAAATGCCGTTAACAAAGACAACATAAAACCCTTGGTAATCTTTGTGGCCTGACTGCCCAATCTGACAACGTCGCTCAGAGTTAGCAAAGGTGTCTTTATCTCCGATAAACAGGTATTGTTGATCGACTTTGATTCTGTTTTCCCATCCACGTTCATAAAACCAAATCCGCAGATGAACAGGCCGCTCAACTTCGATTGGATGCCTGATCTCTTGCCAAGCACCTAATTTTGTTGGTGACAGCCTCAAACTCTTTTGGCCGTTTGGACTTTTGTTGTAACGCGAGCTAAGCTGCCATTGAACATCTTTACCCTGCCAATTTTTTTGAGCTTGCTCCAGATTCTCAAAGGTATCTTGAAAAGCCAGTTCTGCCCATAAAGGAAGAACGAGACAGACCAGTAGCCAGAAGCTTGCCAGTTGTAAAAGGAGGGGAAAAAATCGATGTGTAATTTTGCCAACTAAAGGTGTCAACTTCAGTTGGGTTATTTTAGGTTGACTTGGCAAAACGTTTGGCTATAGTATGTTGATTATAGTATCATACAAACTAACGGTATTTCAGGAAATGGATCAGAAAAAGCCGACCGACGTTAGCAAACCACCTCGGTCAGAAGAAGAGTCGTCAACTAAAGTGACCAATCAACTTCGGCCTACTCGTTCAAGAAAAGCAGTCGCTTGCCCTCAGCGTAATCTCCAAAAAGCCCATTTCGACTCTTACCATCTGGCTCAGGACTACCTGCAGCGTGCCGTCGGTCACCTCAATGCCAAGTGTTACCCTGAAGCCATTAGCGACTTCAAAATTGCACTTCAGCATAATAGCGAATCAGCCGAAGGACACTTTTACCTTGGGTTAGCCTATTTTATGATCAGCGACTACCAAAAGGCAAAATCAGCCTATCAGGAAGCAGTTGTCTGTGAACCAGGAGATGCCACGATACACGAAAATTTGGGGATTGTCTGCCAACTTCTCAACCAACATTCGGAGGCGGCTCAGGCGTTTACCCATGCGATTGCACTCGATCCTGACCAGGCAGAATCTTACTCGCGGCTAGGATCCTCCTTACTTCAACTGGGTAAAAGAGACGAGGCTAAAGCCGCCTATTGCCAAGCTTTACTGGTCAAACTGCAGAAATAAAAGATGGGTCGCACCATCGGTGGAACCGGGTCACAAAGGTCTTAGTCTTCTATCTGGTGCAGTAACCCGCGCAGGTCAAACAGAGTTTCAGCAATTTCCGGGATCACTGTACGAGCATTTTTGCTTTGGTAAAGGGCATAACATAACTCAGCCAAA
>Ga0310342_100002859_pt1 | contig 11237 bp, 10 predicted proteins | sample S15DNA20500_MG_FD_206155 | JGI IMG/M metagenome (GOLD analysis project Ga0310342, IMG submission 206155) | Marine microbial communities from station ALOHA, North Pacific Subtropical Gyre - S1503-DNA-20-500_MG | ecosystem: Environmental > Aquatic > Marine > Oceanic | place: Pacific Ocean: North... | reverse complement strand
AAAACGCCTGGATACCTGTGTGGTTCGAATTGTAGTGTTGACTTGGCAACCTGCAAAGCGTCGTGAACTAAATGTCTCTCACTTGAATCGATCTGCAGATAATTCGATTTGATTTGGCCTCCGCATGAAGCGAAAATCTTACCCGACTGCAGTTGAACCGGGACCAGCTACCGCCCCCTCGCGGCGCGGGGCTATCTTGCTGGTTTTTTTTGCCACCCTGTTGTGGAGTACCAACGGTTTTTTTGCCAAGTCGCCCTGGTTTCACGACTGGTCGGGGTTGTCGATCGCTTGCTGGCGAGCCGCCTTTGCCAGCCTGATCCTGCTCCCCCTGGTACGACGCCCAGTCTGGAGCCTGAAATTGCTACCCGTGGCACTGATCTTTGCTGCTATGAACTACTTTTTCCTGACCGCCATGCAACGTGGCTCAGCGGCAAACGCCATTTGGTTGCAGCATACAGCCCCCTTTTGGATTGTTCTGTTTGGCTCCCTGTGGCTGGGAGAATCGGCTGGCTGGCGCGACCTGCTGGTACTCGGCTTTCAAATGATCGGGGTGGTCTTGATACTGGTCGTGGAATTGCAGGGAACGGCTGTTGCTGGAGTTGTTTTTGGACTGCTGGCCGGTCTCACCTATGCACTGGTTCAATTGTCGCTGCGCTGGATGCGTGACCAGGACCCTGCTTGGTTAGTGGCTGTCAATCATGTTGTCACCGCCCTGGTGCTGCTCCCATTTGTTGCCCGCTTTGGGCAGCGGCCGGAAGGAATCCAGTGGCTGCTGCTGGCAATATTCGGCATGCTGCAAATGGGGCTGCCGTATCTCCTCTTCGCCCGTGGACTCCAGACCCTTTCGACTCATGAAGCAGCTGGAATCGTACTGCTTGAACCGGTGCTGGTTCCCTTCTGGGTTTACCTGGCCTGGAGCCAGACGGACCACTATGTGTCACCGGGCTGGTCAACGTTTGTCGGCGGTAGCTTTATCCTGCTGGGGCTCCTCATGCGCTGCTGGAGCCTCAAGCTGGAAACTCACAACAAGCCTCGGTCAACTGCGCAAGATAATGATGCGAGGTGCGAAGCAGAGCAGCGGGATCAGAAGTGAACTGAACCCTAGCAGGACTCGCACCGGACCGAGCCGCGCACCATCGTCTCGCGTGGGAGGATGGTCGGTTCCCATCAGCAAGACCAGCAAGACCATCACTCCCAGGTTCCAGTTGTCCGCATAGACAATGTAGGCAATTGCAAAGACCATGAATCCGCGAGCAATCCAGTGTGCCCGGCGACCGCAGAGCGTGTACATGACGTGTCCGCCATCAAGCTGACTGACTGGCATCATGTTGAGCCCGGTGATCAGCAGCCCTACCCAGCCGGCCATGAACAAGGGCGTTAACTGACTGTAAACAACCTGGGCACCCGACTGGTAACCTGTTGGTTGCAAGTAGTCCAGGATCATCCGCATAGCTAATGGCAGTTCAATCGCAAACGGACCATGAACCGGTGTCTGAAAATCCAACCCGGCCAGGCCAAACCAGACAATGGGCAGCGCTACCACCAGGCCAGCCAGTGGCCCCGCCAGCCCGATGTCAAACATCTCACGGCGATTAGCCCGCGTGCCATCCATGCCAATCACCGCTCCGAAAGTACCAATCGGTGACATGGGAAATGGCAGAAAGATCGGCAGACTGGCCGGAATTCGATAACGGACCGTGGCCAGAAAATGTCCCATCTCGTGGGTCAATAAAATAGCCAGGACCGCCGCCATGTAAACCAAGCCATCGGCCCAGTGAGCGACTAAGGTCTCACGTACTGGCATCCAGCTATTCTGGATCGAGGACATTTCCAGAAAGTGAATCGGAAACCAGACACTTGCTCCCACCCAGAAAGTAGAGGCACAGGTCAACAGGAACAGTATGATGGGCAGCCGCCAGCGTCTTTTCCAGCGACGGCTAGCAGTCGGCGGATCGGCAGCGACGGTGGGGTCAAATGGATCTGACGCTTGTTCGGGCTGGTTGGTCAAGGAAGAAGGCTCGCTCATAAGCCCAACATATCACAGGGGGAGACAGTTTTGCCACGGGCAGGACATTGATCTTTTCACGTCTCGTCTTTTTTGGTATTTACCGCAATCCGCCTGTTTTACGTCGACGCTGTTGTATGTAACAGGCGGCCAAGAGTGTTGCCAATAGTCCGAAGTGATTTTACGGAATCGAGCCGAAACTGGCTTGTTGGGGTGCTGCCATGAAGATCGTGAAATGTCTGCTGCTTCGTTCATCCATGATAGGTGTCGGTTTGATTGTCGGTGGCTTGGCCCTGGCGGTCTGGCATTTTTCCGGAAATAGCCAAAAAAATTCCGATCAACAGGCCGCTGGCAAAAATGGCGGCGCGCAGCAAGTGGCGTCAGGTAAGTCGTCCGGCATGGTTCCGGTCAAAGATCTCGACCCTGCTCCCATTCAACCACCAGGGAAAGAAGTCTTCGACCGTGGCTTCCAGACAACGACAAGTGCGTTAGATACGGCTGCTGCCACGGAAGATCCTCCCTCTCCCCCCTCGCCCTCTACCTTTGCCTTTAGTGATCAGGATTCCGCACCCGTAAGTAGTGAACCGCTCAATTCAGACTTTCCGGTCGATAAAACGAGTGCTGGGACCGAACTGGAAAATCCAGCCGCTGGTGATAAATTTGTCCTTCCCCCACCAACTAGTTTGACGACTGACCAGTTAGTCGTATCAGCGCCTGTCGCTGGTAGCTCTACGCCGCTGGAAGCGACCGAGGCGGGTACGCCAAGCCCAGCGAACTTATCTGCTCCGAACGATTTTGGGACAGCTCCGTTACTGCCATCGCCTGCCGGTATCGTCAGTGATAATAGTGCGTTCTCGACGACCCCAGCTACGACCAATCCGGTTAGCAGTCCAGTGGTCAGTGGTCTTCCAGTTGATTCCTCCCTTACCACGAATCCTGCTGGTCTGGCCCCCTTGTCGGGACCCTCTCCAACCTTGTCTCAACCAACATTGGGAACACTTGCAGGCAACGCCGCCTTGGACTTAACACGGCCGGGGGATGCTCAATTCGATGGACAGCAGGCGCCACAGTTGACGATTGAAAAACGAGCTCCGGCCGAGATTCAAGTGAACCAGTTAGCAACGTTTGAGATCAAGGTAAGAAACACGGGACAAGTTTCTGCTCACCAGGTACGGGTCCGTGATTTTGTTCCCCAGGGAACAAAATTGGAACGGGCTTCACCCGCCGCCGTACCTGCTGCAGATGGTTCCCTGGTCTGGAACCTGGGAACATTGCAGCCGGGACAAGAAACGACTATTTCGATGCAGTTGTTGCCGTTGCAAGAAGGCCAGTTGGGCAGTGTTGCCACGGTCGATTTTCAGGCCCGTGCTTCGGTTCGAACGACTTGCACCAAGCCACAATTGATGGTGAAGCAATCAGCACCTGAAAAAGTTCTCATTGGAAAAGATATTACAGTTTCTATCACCGTCTCGAATTCGGGCAGCGGCGATGCGGCCAGCGTGGTCCTGGTAGAAGACGTGCCTGAGCAACTGACCCATGCCGCTGGCCGAGAACTGGAATACCCGATTGGGACACTGCGGCCAGGTGAAACCAAACATATTTCCCTAACCATGCGTGCTAGCAAAGCAGGCCTGGTCCGTAATGTGCTCGCCCTCAAGGGCGTCGGCAAAGTTTATGTCGAAGATGTCGTGCAATTTGAAGTCATCGCCCCCCAATTGCAGGTCGCCTTGGAAGGTCCCAAGGTCCGCTACCTGGATCGTCCAGCCACGTACTCGGTGACCGTGGCCAATCCTGGCACGGCGCCAGCCAATAACATCGAACTGGTGGCCTACTTGCCCAAGGGTTTGAAATTTATTGAGACCGATCATCATGGTCGTTATGACGCAAATCATCATGCGGTTCTTTGGAGCCTGGAAGAGCTGCCCGCCAATGTGCGTGACAGTGTATCGGTCACGGCTCTGCCAATCGAGGCGGGTGAACAGCGGATGCGCCTGGAAGGCCGGGCAAGTTTAGGTTTGTCGCATCAGTATGATCACCTTGTAAAGGTAGAATCAGCAGCTCAGTTGATGTTTCGCGTGACCGACCTGTCAGACCCGATTGAACAGGGAAACGAGACAACCTATGAAATTCGCGTGACGAACGTCGGCACACGTGCTGCCACCGGGATTCAACTGGGAGCCGCCTTGTCACCTGCTTTACAGCCAGTCAGCGGTACCGGTCCGACGGCCGTGGCCATTCAGGGACAACAGGTGTTCTTTGGGCCCTTGGAACGAATTGCCCCGCGTGGCGAAGCAATCTACAAGGTTACAGCGAAGGGTCTGCAGCATGGCGACCATTTAATACGTGTTCAGGTTATTAGTAACGAATCACCTGCGCCAGTTACGAAAGAAGAAAGCACTCGTGTCTACCAGGACCAGTGATTCCTTGACCGTTGCCCATAAAGCCGACAAACTAGAGAGTCGGGCGTGGTGTCATGCTCGGCTTTTCTCTTTTTCTTGATGCTGGTTTGTTATGTCGTCGATCAAGTTTTGTTGTAGCTGTGGTTACGAGCGAGAAGTTTCCAGCAAGAAGTATGCTGGGAAGAAGGTAAGCTGTCCCAAGTGCTCGGCCGTGATTCGCCTGCCACGGTCTGCCTGGAAGACTGAGCCAGCAAAGGATGTCGTTTCTCCCTCGATCCCTACGGCAGTTGTTTCTGAGGATGAACCTGCTGGTGCAGGTGGCATGCCCGCTCTGGCACCGCCGCCGTTGAATGAAGAAGAGGTCTGGGATCTTGGCGAGATCGAAGAGGAGGTGTCGCCCGAGTGGCGAGGGTATGCACCGCGATCCAAGGAACGCAGTACGGTCCACTGGTTGGCCGCAATATTTTTCCTGTTAGCCTTGTTTGGGATGGGACCAGCACTGCTGCGATTGATAAACTGGTCCCACTACTGGTTCAACGACCTGGAAGATCCACCGGGTATCTATTGCTGGACTTGCGTGCTATTGATCGCTGGAATTGTGCAACTGGCATATGCTATTTATCTCTACCAGTTGCCTGACTGGAGTACCGTCTGGGTGATTGCACTGGTCTCACTATTTGTCACTACGGCTTACACGGTCATGCTCGTTATTGAACTGCAGGCGGATCTGATGAATCCAGTTCTGGTGATGCTGGATTTGCATCAAGAGAAGATTTCCATGGGTAAACAAGCGGCCTGGTGTTTTTGTGTGTTACTGGTCAACGGGACCTTTACGTACTTTGTCGGGCGTTATGGGATTCGCTGGAAACAGGAGTACAAGCAAATGTTTGCGAGCGAAACACCCTCGTCATGATCCGATCTGGCTAAGCGCCGCACGGCTGGTTTCATCCAGCCAGTGCGCATTGTGGCCGGCACCACGCAGGTCTTCCACAAATGACTTGGGGCCGTGCGTGCAAAAGATGACTTGCGGTTGCACCATTTCGACCGTTTCAAACAGGTCGTCATAGTCGGCATGATCACTCAGAGGAATCGCCACATCAACGCCCAGCCGGTATCGCGTGCTGGGGCTGTTGGCCCAACCGGTAACGGCGATGGTCGTTTTCTTACCGGGGACCGGGATTTCAAAAGCGGTTTGCCGCCTGGGGGGAACGACCAGTGCCGAGCCGGCCGGAATCGAATCCTCGTAACACTGCACGTCACCGAGGGGGCAGCCCGTCTCTTCGTAAATCTGGCTGACTTCGTAGGCCAGCGGGTGTTGCACCACCGGGATGCCGTTACTGGTCAGCAGGCGGGTCACTTCCTGTGCCTTTCCCAGTACGTAAGCGTGAATGACCGGCGTCTTATTGACGGCCAGTGCGTTTTCGACAGCGCTGAGTAACTGTTCTACGACCTGGTCCCGCGATGGCATCCGGTAAGCTGGCTGACCAAACGTGGTCTCCATGATCAGGATGTCGGCGCAAGGAGGCTCGGCCGCTTCGGCCGTGAAAGACGGTCCCAGCTTGTAGTCGCCCGTGTAGAGCAGTCGCTGCTGGCCGTTGTCGGCCAGCAGCATGGCAGAACCCCAGCAGTGGCCAGCCGGTAGCGCGGTGAGCTGGAAATCATCCCACTCGATCGATGCGCGGTAGGGCATTTCGCGAACCGGCCGCTTGCCCAGGCGGTGCCAGTAGAGGCGAGCGGTTTCCGGGGTGCAGTAGGCCATCTCGTGACGTCCCATGTGGTCCATATGGGCGTGGGAGATGAAACCCCGTGGCTGGCGGCGGCGCACATCGACCGCCAGGTCGATGGCCGTTAACTTGATGCCGCGGTCATAGTGAAACATGGTTCTGGAAAGACTCTTGCCGGTGGCCAGTTACCTGAAAAGCGGACTTATTTTCATCCCTGCCGGTCAAGTCGACAAGCCGCGAAATAGCGAGTTGTCCTAATTTAGGCGGAAAAACTCAAGCCGATCGGCAGCAACAGGCGAGGACTATTGGACGGCCCGTCTTTGTCCCTGTTTTTTGGGCAGCCTGAGGGGTATCATAGAAACAGTCGTTTTTACAGACAGAGTTTCTTTTGAGTGAAAAGGGGGCGAACTGGATTCGACCGGATAGCTTGAAGTGTCCGTGGCGTGTCGTGGTTGGTCAGTTGGCCACGTTAAAAGCTGACCGCATTATTTATTTGCCGAGGAAAACCTCGCACTGGCCGCCTAATAAAGGTGTCCCCGGCTGCGGATCTTTGCCGGAGAGATCCAAAAGTCGGTCGCAATTCCGGATCGCTTGGAGTCATGTAGAGCACGCTGCAAGCTAAATAAAGTTCTCTGCTAGTCGCAGCTGTACCTCGTCGGTTAGGGCCAGCTCGGCAAAACCCAAACATCCGACTACACACGTAGAAGCTGTCATGGAAATGTCGCGGGACGCGGGTTCGATCCCCGCCGCCTCCACTTTTTGTCCCTGGTGCCATCCAGTGCCAGGGGCTGACAAAGAAGATGAAAACCCCTGTTACCGCAGGGGTTTTTTTCGTGGGCGGTGGCCAGTTCCATGGTCACCCCGTTGCCAGCTGATGACGGCAAATGACAGGGTTTGCCGCAGGTTTTACTCCCAATATGCTCCCAGGATTCTTCTTCGGGTTGATCAGTGTGCCGAGGTGTGGGAGAAGTGCGGGTTCATTGATTATGCCAACGAGCCAACTGTTCCCGTAAGAGAGAAAACGACGAGTTGGTTTCGTGTTAGGCGGACGGAAGCCGGGGAAGAGAGAGGCAAATGCTGAAAGTGACCGAAGAGAAGCTGCAGGAAATGGAGGACCGCTACCCAGGTATCATCGAGTCAATCTTGCGGTTCGAAGAAATGGAATTGCCACCTTGTTCAGTCTGCAGCTCAGGAAGTACGGCCCTGGTTCAATGCGGGGTCATTGGACGTACGATTTCGATTTCAATCGCGACAACGAAATTCAAGTTGGTGCCCAATCGGCCAGCGAACGGGCCAGAAGCCCGGAAGTTCTACTGCAATGACTGCCAGGTTTTCTTTGATGAGCCTGGCGAAGCGAGTTCCTAGATGGTGAGCACGGTGGTCCGGAAGAGTGCGGAGCACGATTTGCTCTCGGCCTGCTAGTTCACTTCCCACTGTTCCAGCAGCATGATCTGCTGCCAAAAGCCTTGCAGGCGTCGCCTCAGCGGGCGAAGATGGGCTGTGTTGAAAAGAGACTCAAAGTCCGGAAGGAAACGCTATGAAGAAGAGACTTACCATCTTACTGATATTGTTGATCACCGTTGGGTGTGATGACTCTACTCAGAGTGAGCAACCAACTGAACACACAGCCGAGCAACCAACCGAACAAGCGTCAGACTTGGAGGGCAATAGCGACGACGAGCAACCTGACGAGGTAGAGCCAAAACCTACAAAGCCTGTTAATGAGTTAACAGCTGAAGAAAAGGTCATTGGGACTTATGAGGCAAAGGAGGGAGCGGATACAGAACGGATTGTTCTACTAGAGAACGGTGTTACCGAGAGTTATTATAACCTTCAGAAAATAGACTCGGGACCGAAATGGGAAATAAGCAAAGAAGGTGAGATTCATATTCAACACGCCAGTGGAAATACATTTGCTTATAGGATAAACGCAGACGGTAGCATAACTAGCATTGCATTTATCTATAGAGGAGATAGAAGTAAAGAACCGTCTCAAACTTACAAAAAAATAAAATAGAACTCCGGCGGATCGTCAAACGTGGCCCTCCCACAGGGAATAGCTTCAATGAAGACAAAACTCGGACTACTGTTATTGATGTTGTTGATCGCCGTCGGGTGCGATGACTCTACCGAGAGTGAACAAGCGACGGAACAACCTCAACCAGTTCCATTAGGTCCATCAGATCTCCCAATCATAGAACTGCCTAGCATCACCAACACAATCGGCATGACGCTTAACGGAATCCCTGCTGGCACCTTCATGATGGGTTCGCCAGAGAGTGAACCTGACCGAAGTGAAAATGAACACCAACACGCGATCACGATCAGCAAAGCATTTTACATACAAACCACGGAGGTGACTCAAGGGCAGTGGACGGCCGTGATGGGCACCGAACCGTGGAAGGGCCGAGCCAGTGTCAAAGAAGGCCCTAACTACGCAGCGACGTACGTAAGCTGGGATGATGCCGTGGCGTATTGTAAAAAACTGAGCGAGATAGAAGACAAGACGTACCGCTTACCCACCGAAGCGGAATGGGAGTACGCTTGCCGGGCAGGAACCCAGACAGCATGGAGCTTTGGCAACGATGAAAAGGAACTTGGCGATTACGCTTGGTCTCGAGAAAACGCATCTAATGCAGGTGAACGATACGCTCACCAAGTTGGACTAAAAAAGTCCAACGCGTTTGGGCTGTACGACATGCACGGCAACGTTTTTGAATGGTGCCACGATTATTACGAAGAGGATTACCAACAGTCACCCACAAATGATCCACGGGGACCAGCGTCCGGCTCTTCCCGTGTTTTGCGGAGTGGGGCGTGGGACAACACTCCCGCCGCCACTCGTTCCGCTTTACGCCCTAGTTTCGTCGCTGCTGACCGTTCCAACAACTACGGGTTTCGGTTGGTTCGTGAGCTAGATTAGTTCCGTAGTCCCTAACCGACCAGCAGCATGATCTGCTGCTGGACGGCCTTGCTCAGCGTCGACCAGCGCTCTTGCCAAGCAACTGCAGCTGCTATCTTTCCAGGACAATGACTAAGGCGTTGGGAGGGCGAGGCTCCTGCCGAGCCGCCTGGAATCCTCTAGGGGGTTCTTGTAACAACTTCCTCCGCCACCGCCACCGAGCGAACAATTGCCAGGATGGCCACCCTGAGGTCCGCCGAGAGCAGCGGCCAGGCAGTCATCACCTCAGCCAGTTCTGCCTGCTCGAGTGCCACCGGGTGCCGATTGGTGTCATCGGTATACTCCCAGGACACTCCCACGTCCTGAAGCATGTTCCATAACCGCTGGGCTACTTCGGAGTTACAAGATTCGACCTGCGGGTTCGATCCCCGCCGCCTCCACTCACAAGGCCCACTGGTTATTGCCAGCGGGCCTTGTTCGTTTTGTATACTTATACAGAGGATTTGCTTACGTCTTCTTTCGCCAATGAAAGCTGAAGATTCATGAAACCATCAACCAGAGAACGCGATCACATCGACGCCAGTAACGCAAACCGGCGTCGTTTCCTGACCTCGGTCGGTGCCGGAATGGCGGCAGTCGGTCTGCCTGCGGCCAGCTGCCTTGCTGATGACGGTGAAGCTAAAGCACGCCGTCCCGTGATTGCCATGGACATCAAGCTCCGACATTTGCGAGCGTCGAAAGCTCCCCCGCGCAAATCAAGCGCCGACCAGGCTGAGTTCGCTCGCAGCAACGGAATCGTTGGCCCAGAAGAATACGAGACGGACTTCGCTTACCGCGATGAATACCGCGTCTACAATCGCTATGTAGATCAGATCTACGAGTCTGGCGGTATCCCGCTGCTCGTTCCATGTTTCACCGACGAAAGCATTTTACAGCAGTACGTTGATATGGCCGACGCCTTCCTGTTTGTAGGAGTCAATGATTACCCGCCTGAATTCTACCGCGAGCCAAAGAAGATCGAGACACAGGTAAAAAATACACCAGGGTACAAGAAGCTGGCTGAGTCGAACCTGATTCTGGCTCGGCTGGTGTTGCAGCAAAACAATCGCATGCCCGTGCTCGGAATCTGCGCCGGCCCTCAACTCTGCACCATCGCTCTCGGTGGCAAACTGATCCAACACGTGGACGGTCACATTGCCCATAGCAACATCCGCGACCGGGAACACAAGATTACGATCCGAGGCGGTCACATTATGAAACGGATGTTCGGAGAGAAGTCGATCACCGTCAATTCAAACCATCACCAGGCGGCCGATCCTAATCACATCGGCAAAGGCCTGCAGGCCGTGGCTTATGCAGAGGATGGAGTCGTCGAAGCAATCGAGTGTATCGACCCCAACCGTTTTGTGCTTGGTGTCCAATGGCATCCGGAACGTGTTCGTTTTGATGATCAGCGAGAAAAGATATTTGGCGGATTCATTGATGCCGCCCGGCAATATCAAGGTGTGAAGACAAGCAACTGATCCTGGTATCGAGAAGAGGTAGGTAATGAAGTTCACCATGACTCCCCGCGTCATATCCTTATCTTCCGGGCTCATGGTCCTGCTGGCCTTCTTGCCGACTGTTGCCGCTGAGGAAGTGGAAGTCGTCGTCAGTCCGCGTGCCACGGTAGTGCAGCGAGTCGGCATCACCGGTGGCGGTTATCCCGTGGTCGCGGGAGATCGCCTGCTGAATTTTTATCCAAATCACCCGGATGACTACGGAATCACCAGTGGGATCGGATCAGCGATTTCGACTGACGGTGGCGTGACCTGGACGAAGGGACGTGATAACTGGCCGATGAACAAAATGGTCGACCTCTGGGCGCAACGTTTTAAGAATGGCGACTTGTTCGCTTTTGGTATCAAATGGGTTCCTCCTCCAGAATCGCGACGCGATCCGAAGCTTCCTGAAGTGCCCGCCGATGCTTACCAGATTGGGATCTCTAAAGATGGCGGCAAAAGTTGGCAGCTGGAGCGGGCCAGGATTGATTGTCCAGCAGAACTTGGCGGTATCGCTCGCCCCTTGGCGCATATTATTGAACATGAAAATGGCATGTTACTGATGCCTGCTTACGTCTGGAAAAAAGCGGGCAACAAGATTGTGTTGTTGCAAAGTGAGGACGGTGGCCGGGTCTGGAAAGTCCGGTCTCTGATCACAACCAGTGT
>Ga0310342_100002858_pt1 | contig 11238 bp, 8 predicted proteins | sample S15DNA20500_MG_FD_206155 | JGI IMG/M metagenome (GOLD analysis project Ga0310342, IMG submission 206155) | Marine microbial communities from station ALOHA, North Pacific Subtropical Gyre - S1503-DNA-20-500_MG | ecosystem: Environmental > Aquatic > Marine > Oceanic | place: Pacific Ocean: North... | reverse complement strand
CACCGCCGCGATGCCAGCAGCATCTTCGACTCGCTCTGATCTCACGGTGAAGGACACGGCATTCATCCGCCACTGGGAGACAGTCTACTCCCCCGGCCTGGAGGCCCTCATCCGAGCCCCACGGGGGCTACTAGCTCCTTCGCCAGTCTCGCGCTCGCAGCTGGCAAGAGCGTTCGCTGGGTTGCTGCCCAACTCGGTCACGCCAACCCCGAGCTGACCCTCCGGGTCTACGCCCACGCAATGAAGGAAGAGGAAGCGGACCTCAGCCTCCTCGACTTCGGCGGCACCAAACGGCATGCCCGCGGCACCAAGGTTCGCGCGGTCGCCGCAACGAGAAAGCCCCGCCGCGCAACACCGCGACGGGGCTCTCGGAACCTGGAGCACGAGACCGGGCTCGAACCGGCGACCCCCACGTTGGCAACGTGGCGCTCTACCAACTGAGCTACTCGTGCTCGAAAACCGGAGGGTCACCATAGCACCGGGCTCCGCCCCCCGCCCCGGGGCCCGGACCTAGAGTTTGCGCACCTTCTCAGCGCCTTCGGTGACGCGTCGAGTCGAGTTCCGCGTGTCGAAGATGCGCGGTGCACGCGCCACGACGCGCGCGTAGTCGACTTCGTCGTGGTCCGTCAGGATCACGGCGACGTCAGTGCCACCGAGAAGATCGTCACTGAGATCGGAAGTCTTGTAGCTCGTGTCGTCCACCACCAGCTCGGCGACGTGCGGGTCGTGGTAGGAGATCTCGGCCCCGCGCTGCGCGAGCATTCGGAGGATGTCGATCGCCGGCGACTCGCGCATGTCGCCCACATCCGCCTTGTAGGCCACGCCGAGGATCAGCACCCGCGCGCCGTTCACGGCAATCCGGTCGTCGTTCAGGATCGCAGCGATCCTGTCCACCACGTGCTCCGGCATCTGACCGTTGATCTCGGTGGCAAGTTCGATGAAGCGCGCCGGGAAGTTCAAGCTTTTCATCTTCCAGGCCAGGTAGGTCGGGTCCACGGGGATGCAGTGGCCGCCGAGCCCCGGCCCGGGCTGGAACTTCATGAAGCCGTAGGGCTTTGTCGCGGCGGCGTCGATCACCTCCCACACGTCGAGACCGAGCCGGTCGCACATGAGCGCCACTTCGTTCGCGAGGCCGATGTTGATGGCGCGGAATGTGTTCTCGAGCAGCTTCACCATCTCGGCGCTCTGGGTAGACGACACGGGGACAACGGTGTCGAAGATCGTCTCGAAGACGCGGCGAGCGAGATCGGTGCACCGCTGCGTCTCGCCGCCCACCACCTTCGGGACATCGCGCACACGGAAGCTCTGGTTGGCGGGATCGATGCGCTCGGGCGCGAAGGCCACGGCGATGTCCTCGCCTACCTGCAGACCGCTCGACTCGAGCATCGGCACGAAGAGTTCATGGGTCGTACCCGGGTACGTGGTGCTGCCCACCACCACCAGCTGGCCGCTGCGGGCGCGCTTGGTGATTTCCTCGAGGGCGCGCGCCATGTGGGAAACGTCCGGGTCCTTCGACTTGGTGAGCGGCGTCGGCACGCAGACGTTGATCACGTCGCAGCGCGAGAGCAGGTTGAAGTCGGTGGTCGCCGACAGGTGTCCTGCCTCGACCGCCCGGGCGATGGCGTCGTCGGGGACGTCCTCGATGTAGGACTCGCCGCGGCCGACTGCCTCCACCTTCTGCGGGTCGAGGTCGAAACCCACCACCGCAAAGCCCGCGCCGGCGAATTCGACCGCCAGCGGAAGCCCGACGTAGCCCAGCCCGATCACGCCCACCTGCGCGTCGCGAGATTCGATGCGTTGCTCGAGCTCGTCGAGACGGCTCATCCGCCCTCCCCTGCTCCGGCGGCCCCCCGACCGCGGAAATATTGGGCAAAGTACAGATAGCCCGATCCGAGGGTCAGTGCCGTCGCGATCCCGAGAAAGACCATCCCGATTGCGTGGGCGGGTAGGCCCAAGGTGGTGTAGTGGAAGAGCAGCGCACCGATGGCGATGTTCTGGCTCAGGGTCTTGGTCTTGGCGAGGCCGGACGCGGCCATCACCTGGCCGCCCGCCGCAGCCACGCTGCGCAGACCCGTGACGGCGAGTTCGCGGCCCACGATCACCACCACCATCCAGGCCGCCCACGCCGGAATGTAGCCGACGGCGAGCAACACGATCAGGGCGGTCGACACCAGCAACTTGTCGGCCAGCGGGTCGAGAAGCTTCCCGATGCTCGTGACCTGCTGGCCACGGCGCGCGAGCCACCCGTCGATGACGTCAGTGACTGCCGCGACGATGAAGCAGATGGCGATGATGGCGCTGCCACGCTTGTCGAGGGCCAGGGGCAGCAGGAGCAGCACCGGCACCACGGCGACCCGCAGCATTGTCACCGAGTTGGGAAGGTTCCAGAAGGTCTCCCGGGCCCTCGCGGGGGCCGAGGTCGCCGGGGGAGCGCTCACCTCACCTCCGCGCTGTCGCCAGTGTGCTCACCGAGCAAAATCGTCATGGTAATCGCGATAGTAGGTCAGAACCCGGCGCACGTAAGCCCGGGTTTCCCGGTACGGGGGCACGCCCCCGTAGCGATCGACGGCGTCAGGACCCGCGTTGTAGGCAGCGAGCGCGCGCTCGAGATCGCCGTAGCGATCCAGCATCCGGCGCAGGTAGGTGGTGCCGCCCCGCACGTTCTCGGCCGGGCGCAGGGGGTCCGATACCCCAAGCGACGCGGCCGTCTTCGGCATGAGTTGCATGAGTCCCTGGGCTCCCTTGTGGGACACTGCCTCGGGATTGAAGTTCGACTCCGCGGCGATGACCGCCTTCACCAGCGCGGGCTGCAGCCTCTGCTCCCGGGCGGTGAGGCCAATGAGACCGTCGAACTGTCCGTAGCGCGGCGCGCGGGCAAAATCACGCTCCCGTTGCTCGAAAGCCACATGCTGGTACCGACCGTCGTGCGGGGTATTCGTGAAATGGGTGACGCCGTTTTCATCGGTATAGGTCCAGATCCGCCCCCCGGCGCCGGCCGGCGCGGCCAGGCTGAGCAGGGCCATGCCGCCCGCCGCCAGCATGCCGGCCTCGACGCAGCCCAGGAGCAGCAGCCCGCACCCCGTGATGCGCACCGCCCGTCCCCGCGCCCGACGCCTCCCGAATCCCAGCAACGACCGGCCTCCAGTTTCGCTCGCGCAACCCGATTCCCCCGCGGGGGAAACCGATTGCCCTGCCCGCCGCCCGGCGGATAGACTTGAGCACTCCTGACCCCTGCTATCGGAGTTCCTGGGGCGGTTCCTGAGGGCCCGATTTTCCGAGGTTGCATTGGGCGACCCGCCGCGAAATGACATCCAACGGGCCGATGTCCTGGTGATCGGCAGCGGCATCGCGGGGCTCTACTACGCGCTGCGGGTCGCAGAGCACGCCACGGTGGCGCTCGTGACCAAGAAGCAGGCCGCAGACTCGGCCACCAACCGGGCCCAGGGCGGCATTGCCGCCGTGATCTCGCCCGATGACTCCTTCGAGAGCCACATCCGCGACACCGTGACCGCCGGCGCGGGCCTCTGCAACGAGGCGGTGGTGCGCCACGTGGTCGAGCACGGCCCGGACATGATCGAAGCTCTTCTCAAGTTCGGGACCGACTTCGATGCCATCGCGGACCCACCGGGCAAGCCGGTGCGCTTCGACCTGGGCCGAGAGGGCGGTCACCGCCACCGGCGCATCCTCCACTACCGGGACACCACGGGGCAGGAGATCGAAACGGTGCTGCTCAACCACGCCCGGGCGCACCCCAACATCACGATCCACGAGGACCACTGCGGCGTGGACATCATCACCCGCGCCCGCGTCGGTGCAGCCGGCCCGGACGCGGCGCTCGGAGCCTACGTGCTCGACGCGCGCAGCGGGCAGGTGCGACGCTTCCTGGCGCGCGTGACGCTGCTGGCCACGGGAGGCGCAGGCAAGGTCTACCTCTACACGAGCAACCCGGACATCGCGTCCGGCGACGGCATGGCCATGGCGTACCGGGCGGGCGCAACGCTCTCCAACATGGAGTTCGTCCAGTTCCACCCCACCTGTCTGTACCACTCCCAGGCCAAGTCGTTCCTGATCAGCGAGGCGGTGCGCGGCGAGGGGGGAACCCTCCGCACGCGTTCGGGCCGCGCCTTCATGGAGCGCTACCACGAACTGGGCGACCTGGCGCCTCGCGACGTGGTGGCCCGCGCGATCGACACGGAACTCAAGCAATCTGGCGACGACTGGGTCGGCCTCGACATCACGCACCGCGACGCCGCTTACGTCGAGGGCCGCTTCCCCAACATCGTCGCGCGCTGCCGCCGTTTCGGCATCGACCCGACGCGCGAGGCGATCCCGGTCGTCCCGGCCGCTCACTACTGCTGCGGCGGAGTGCGAACCGGCCTGAGCGGCGAGACCGACATTCCGAACCTCTTCGCCGCGGGGGAAGTCGCGAGCACGGGCCTCCACGGGGCCAACCGCCTCGCGTCGAACTCCCTGCTCGAGAGCATGGTCTTCGCCGACGGCGCCGCGCGCGCGACGATCGAACGGCTGCGCGACGGCGTGCCAACGCCCGAGCGCACGCGACCCTGGGAGGAAGGCGACGCGACCGAGAGCCACGAAGCCGTCGTGATCACCCAGAACTGGGACGAGATTCGCCGCTTCATGTGGAACTACGTCGGCATCGTGCGCAGCGACAAGCGGCTGGCGCGCGCGCGTCGGCGCATCGAGCTGTTGCGCGAGGAGATCTCGGAGTACTACTGGAACTTCAAGCTCACTCCCGGGCTGGTCGAACTGCGCAACCTGGCCACGGTGGCGCGGCTCGTGATCCGCTGCGCCGAGCAGCGCAAGGAGAGCCGCGGGCTCCATTACACGGTGGACTACCCCGAACGCGACGACGACGTGTTCCTCCGAGACACGCACGTGCGGCGCGAGGTCCCGGAGGACGCCGACGCCAGGGGGTGAGTCTATTCGGGCGTCACGTAGGCGGACGTGATGCCCCCGTCCACAAGGAACGTGGTCCCGTTCACGTACGACGACTCGTCGGAGGCCAGGTAGAGGGCGGCCCGCGCCACCTCGCTCGCCTGGGCAAGGCGGCCCATGGGAATGTGGGCCAGCCGGCGCGCCCGCGCAGCGGGATCCGCCAGCAACTCGCGGAGTAGCGGCGTGTCGACCGGACCGGGACACAGCGCGTTGGCGCGAATCCCCTGCCGCGCGTACTCGATGGCGATCTCGCGCGTCATGGCCAGCACGCCGCCCTTGCTCGCGGTGTACGCGATCTGCGACGTCGCGGCTCCCATCACCGCAACGAACGAGGCGGTGTTCACGATCGAGCCGCCACCGGCCCGCAGCAGCGCCGGGATGCCGTGCTTGCAGCACCGGAAGACGCCCGTGAGGTTCACCTGCAGGACCCGGTCCCAGATCGCCTCGTCGGTTTCGGTGGGGGAGCCATCGGCGTCCGGGAAGATGCCCGCGTTGTTGAAGAGGACGTGCAGCGCACCGGTGACACGCTCGGCCTCGGCCACCGCCGCCGCGACGGACTCGCTCCGGGAGACATCGGTGCGCACGTAATGCGCGGTGCCCCCCGCGGCATCGATCTCGGCGACGACGGCGGCGCCCTCGGCGTCCGCCACGTCCGCCACCACCACGCGGGCCCCCTCGGCCGCAAAGAGCAGCGCGGCCTCCCGGCCGATGCCGCTCGCCGCCCCGGTGATGAGTGCGCTTCGCCCGTCGAGTCGTCCCGCCACGCCGGCGCAGGCTATCACACGTCGATCACGCCGCGGTCGAGCAGCACGGCCAGCGCGCGCTGGATCAACGGATCGGGATCGGGGAGGACGGCCACCATGCGCCCCACGGTTGCGCCCGTGCGCACCAGGTCGAGCACGGCGGCCTCGGTCTTGGTCAGTTCCGCCGCTCCGGCGTGACTTTCGTCCACAACGCGGGGCCTCGCCTTCGAGTCGAACGGGCGCGGTCCCGCGTGACGGTCCTCGTCCACCAGGGCAAGCGCCTCGAGCAGCGCCGCCGCGAGCATCCGGGGCTCGGTCATGCCCGCGACCGGATCGAGCCGCGCGTGAAACTCGAAGCTGCCTTCGTTCCAGTCGAGCAACCGGACCAACGCCTTCATCCCGGCGACGGGCCCGGCGCGAACGAAGCGAAGCAAGCCCCCCTCGAAGCCGACGACGCCCTCGCGCTCGCCGTGGCGCAGCGTGAGGGTGCCGGCCTGGGCGCCGCTGGCGAACATCTGGAGCAGGTTGCCCACGCCGAGTTCGGCGAGGTCGCCGGTGATCCCGCCGATGCGCCGCGCGTGCTCCGCCACCTGGACCGCTTCGACGAAGCGCCGCAGGGCGGACTCCTCGCCGTCCCGGGGCTCGAATTCGACCGCGACCGCGGCAACCGCACCTTCGCTCCGCACCTGCCGCACCGCGACGCCCCCGACGCGCAGACACTCCCCGGATTCCGGGTGCACGAGCGCAACCCGAACGCGCTCGCCCACGGCCACCTCCCGATCGCCCACCGAGACCAGAACCCCCGTCTGGCTCAGATCGCAGGTGTGTCCCGCGATGGCGCCGGCTCGGGCCTCGATGCGCGCCGGCACCCGCGCCAGCGTGCGGCGCGAGCGGCGGCGCCCCGGATCGTGGAACTGGGGCTCGGCCGCGCCCGCCGCCTGCCGCAGGGGCTCGAGCTGCCCCCGGAGCGCAGAAGGGCTGCCCTCGAACTGAACGGCGACGCCGGTTGGAGCGCCCATGGCGGCGAGTTCGGGCGTCACGCGGTGCACGACCTCGCCGTCGATGACCCGCGATTGACCGCAGAAACGCAGCTCGAGCCCGACCCGAACCGGCTCGCGCAGCTCGATGTCGTCGGCGGTGGCGACGAAGACGCCGCCCTTTACCAGGTTCGCGGCGTACTCCCGCCGGAACGCCTCGGCGTTCTCGAAGCTGACGGTCAACCTGCGCCGCGTGTCCCTCACGGAGCCTCCACCGGGGAAACCTTGCCCCCGAATGGCCTATCGGCCATTGGCGCCCGCCCCGTGACTCCGCGGGTCGAAAGCCCCCCGCCGCCTCAGACGCGCTCGAAGTAGCGGGCGCGCTCGACGTCGCTGACCCGCGCGGCGACCGCAGCGGCCTCGCTGCGGGCAAAGTGCAGGTAGTGGTCGATCACCCCGGTCCCGAAGGTTTTTCGCGCCAACGCGCTGGCCTCGAGTGCGGCGGCGGCCTCGGACAGGCCGTGCGGAATCTTGGGCAGTTCTGCGGCGCCGTAGACGTCGCCCCGGAACGCGGGCCCCGGCTCGATCCGCTCCTCGAGCCCGGCCAGTCCCGCCGCGAGGAGCGCGGCGTAGACCAGGTACGGGTTGGCGTCCGCCCCGGGCACCCGGCACTCGATGCGCAGCGAGGCCCCGGACCCCACGATGCGAAAGCCGGCTGTTCGGTTGTCCCAACTCCACGCGATCCCGGTGGGCGCGAAGGTTCCCGGGCGGTAGCGCTTGTACGAGTTCGGGTTCGGTGCGAGCAGCAGCGTGAACTCGCGCAGGTAGGTGAGCAGCCCGCCCAGGAACCAGCGGAAGCTATCCGAGGCGGTCGCCGGGGCACCCTCGAGCGGGCCGCCGCCCGGGAAGAGCGGCGTGCCCGCGTCGTCGAGGAGGCTCACGTGCACGTGAAGCGAGCTTCCGGCCAGCTCCTCGTGCCACTTCGCCATGAACGTCACCGCGGTTCCGGCAGCGGCGGCGATCTCCTTCGCGGCCAGTTTGTAGATCACGTGACGGTCGGCCATCTCGAGTGCGGGCGCGTAGCGCAGGTTGATCTCGTGCTGGCCGGGGCCCCATTCGCCCTTGCTGAACTCCACGGGAATGCCCGACGCATCGACGAGCCGGCGAATCGCACCGATGACCGGCTCGACGAAGGTTCCCGACAGGACGTGATAGTCCTCGACGTAGCTCTGGCTCGTCGCGAGGTCCCGGTAGCCCTTCTCGCGCGCGGCGCGGTAGTCGTCGCGAAACAGGAAGAACTCGAGCTCGCTTCCGATCATGGGGTGCAGCCCCCGCTCCGCCGCGCGCGCCAGCTGCGCCCGCAGCACCTGTCGCGGCGCAACCGCCACCGGCGCACCGTCGGCGGTGTCGCGGCTGTCGCACAGGACGATCGCCGTGCGCTCGAGCCACGCCGCCCTGCGCAGCGTCGAGAGATCCGGCACCGCGTGGAGGTCCCCATAGCCGCTCTCCCAGCTCGCGAACGCGTAGCCGGGAGTCGGGTCCATCTCCATGTCGCAAGCGAGCAGGTAATCGCACACGTGCATGCCGTGCGACAACACCTCATCGACGAAAAAGCGGCCGTGGATGCGCTTGCCCACGAGACGCCCGTAGAGGTCCGGCAGCGCGGTCACGACCGTATCGATGCGCCCTTGGGTGACCTCCCGCTCCAACTCCTCCCGAGTCAGCATCCCCTGCAGCGCGGCACTCACGGCTAGTGCTCTTCTTCCACTTCCCGAAAGAGCGAAAGCTGCGGCGTCGTCTTCTCGTCCTCGACGGCCACCGGGTACTCGTCCGAGAAGCACGCGTCGCAGAAGCCGTGTTTCAGGCTCTCGGCCGTACGCCGCAACCCTTCGAGGGAGAGATAGCCGAGCGTGTCGGAGCCGATGATGTTGCGGATCTCGTCCACCGTGTGCGACGCGGCGATGAGTTCCTCACGCGTCGGGGTGTCGATCCCGTAGTGGCAGGGCCCGACCGTCGGCGGCGACGAGACCCGAACGTGCACCTCTCGCGCTCCACCGCCGCGAAGCATCGTGACGAGCTTGGTCAGCGTCGTGCCCCGCACGATCGAATCGTCGACGAGCACGACGCGCTTTCCCTTGAGGACGCCCTGCACGGCGTTGTGCTTCACCTTCACGCCGAAGTGACGGATCGATTGGGCCGGCTCGATGAAGGTCCGGCGCACGTAGTGATTGCGAATCATCGCCTGCTCGTACGGAATGCCGGTCTCCTCGGCGTAGCCCAACGCCGCCGTGTTCCCGGAATCGAGCACCGGCACCACCAGGTCCGCGTCCACCGGATGCTCGCGCGCCAGGGCGCGACCGAGCTCCTTGCGGAAGCTGTAGACGTTCGCACGGTTGAGATTCGAATCGGGTCGGGCGAAGTAGACGTACTCGAAGATGCAGAAGCGCTCACGGGGGACCGGTGTGAAGGGCCGCAGCGTGCGCAGTCGTCCGCGCCGCACGACCACCACCTCGCCGGGATCGAGGTCGCGCTCGAAGCTGGCTCCGATCAGATCGAGGGCGCAGGTCTCGCTTGCGGCCACCCAGGCCCCATCGAGCCGACCCAGCGACAGCGGCCGGAAGCCGTGCGGGTCGCGGGTCGCGATGAGGGCGTCGGGCGTCATCATCACCAGGCTGAAGGCCCCCTTTACGCGCGATAGCGCGTCGATGAGCCGCTCCTCGAGGCTGTGTTCCCGCGATCGCGCCAGCAACTGCACGATCACCTCGCTATCCGCCGTGGTGCTGAAGATGGCGCCGCGGCCCTCGAGCTCGCGGCGGATCACGCCCGCGTTGACCAGATTCCCGTTGTGGGCGATGGCTACCGGGCCGGCGTCGGTGGTGGCGCAGAACGGTTGTGCGTTGCGGAGCTGGCTGGCGCCGGCGGTCGAGTAGCGCACGTGTCCGATGGCGTGGCGCCCGGGCAGCTTGTCGAGGGTCTTCTCACCGAAGACATCGGCCACCAGGCCCATGGCGCGGTGCACGTAGTGTTCGCGCCCGGTCGACGAAACGATGCCGCAGCTTTCCTGTCCGCGGTGCTGGAGGGCGTAGAGCCCCAGGTAGGTGATGTTCGCGGCCTCCACGTGCCCGTGCACTCCGAAGACGCCGCACTCGTCGTTGAAACGGTCGCGTTCGCGCTCCCGCAGTAGCTCCACGGCCTCGTCTCTGCGCATCATCTCCCCTCCCCAAATGCTGCGAAGCGCCGCGGAAGCGCACCCGCCCATGCGGCGTGCAGCCCCTCGACATCGGCGTCGATCCAGGGGTCGCCCTCGGCTGGCCGGAGCACGAGGCGGGTGCCTCCGGTCGCCCCGACCTCGCAAGCCGCAATCCCGTGTCGCCGGGCCAGCGCGAGCAGTGAGCCGGCGTCGTGGCTGGCAACGATCACCCGTCCGGTCGACTCGCTGAAGAGCAGCGCGTCGGGCCGCAGCGGGTCCGCGAATACCGCGTCTACTCCGATGCGCTCGGGCCCGGTGATCGCACACTCCGCAAGCGCCACCGCGAGCCCACCGTCGGAGACATCGTGCGCCGTGACGATCCAACCGGCGGCGACGCCCTCGGCCAACACCGCGTGCAGGCGACGCTCCTGGTCCAGGTCCACGACCGGCGGATGCCCCGCCTCGACTCCGCGCCGCAGCGCGAGCCATTCACTCCCGCCGATCTCCTCCCGGGTCTCGCCGAGCAGCAACACCGCGAGGCCGGGGGCGGTGAAGTGCGAGACGGCGTGACGCTCCCAGTCCTCGAGCAGGCCGACCATGGCGATCGTGGGCGTGGGGAAGATCGCACGGCCCGAGGTCTCGTTGTAGAACGAGACGTTGCCCGAGACGACCGGCGTGCCGAGTGCCCGCGCCGCGTCGCCGAGGCCCCGCGTCGCCTCGGCGAACTCCCACATGATCTCCGGCTTTTCGGGGTTGCCGAAGTTGAGGCAGTTGGTGAGCGCCAGTGGCGTTGCGCCGGTGCACGCCACGTTGCGCGCGGCCTCGGCGACGGCAGCCTGCGTGCCGGTGTAGGGGTCGAGCCAGCACCAACGGGAATTGCAATCGACGGCCAGCGCCACGGCCTTGTGCGTGGGCGTCCCGTCCTCTCGCGTGATGCGCACCAGCGCCGCATCGCCGCCCGGACCCGTGATCGTCCCGCCCTGCACCAGCTGATCGTACTGCCGCCAGACCCAGGACTTCGAGCCCAAATTCGGCGCGTCGAGCAGCGCCTCGAGCGCGCCCCGCAGGTCGTCTTCCGGCGCAACGGCGGCCGGGTCCAGCTTCTGGCGCTCGCGCAGCGTGGCGGGCTCGCACGTGGGCCGCTCGAGTTCGGGCGAACTTTGCGCCACCGGGGCAACCGGAATGTCGACCACCGTCTCGCCGTGCCAGCGCACCTTCATGCGGCCGCCGCTCGTGACGGTGCCCACCACCGCCGCATCCAGATCCCAGCGCCGAAAGATCTCGAAGACGCGCTCCTCCTCGCCCGCCTGCGCCACCAGAAGCATGCGCTCCTGGCTCTCCGACAGGAGCAGCTCGTAGGGGGTCATGCCCT
>Ga0310342_100002857_pt1 | contig 11241 bp, 7 predicted proteins | sample S15DNA20500_MG_FD_206155 | JGI IMG/M metagenome (GOLD analysis project Ga0310342, IMG submission 206155) | Marine microbial communities from station ALOHA, North Pacific Subtropical Gyre - S1503-DNA-20-500_MG | ecosystem: Environmental > Aquatic > Marine > Oceanic | place: Pacific Ocean: North... | reverse complement strand
AAAATTCAGAAATTAGAGAGTCTCATCGAGAAAATGACAATCGAGTTCAAGATCCCTATTGTCTCCGTTGTATGCCTCAGGTACATGGTGCTACTCGAAATGTGATGAAATATGTTGAGGAAGTTCTTCAGGTTGAAGCTAATAGCACCACCGATAATCCTTTGATCTTTACCGAAGTACAGTCAGTGGTGAGTGCAGGAAATTTCCATGCACAAATTGTCTCTCAAGCTCTGGATTTCCTCTGCATTTCACTGACGGATATGGCAGCGATTAGTGAAAGGCGCATTGAAAGGATGCTCAATCCAGATGTGTCTGGGCTCCCTGCCTTCTTAGCTTGTCGGCCAGGTTTGGAATCGGGCTTTATGATAGTACACGTGACTGTAGTAGATTTACTTTCAGAGATGAGGGTCTTATCACATCCAGCTAGTGTCGATTCTGTTCCCACTAGTGCTGGTCAAGAGGATCACGTTTCCATGGGACTGACGTCAGCTCGTAAAGCTTCTAGAATCCTCAGATGTTTAGAGTATATATTAGCGATCGAACTCCTAGTGGCTGCAGAAGGTATTCAGCATCATCGTCCTATGAAGGCTGGGGATGGAGTGGAAAAAGCACACAGTGCGGTGAGGAAATACGCGACAGCTTTGAAGGCGGATAGATCGCACTCCAAGGAAATTGAGAAATTGAGGGAAGGGGTTGGTGATGGGGTATTTTCAACAATTTTACAGGCCGATGAAGTTTAAACCAGGAGGAGTGCAGACGATTTGGACGATTCATTGAAAACTAGGGAGATAAGAGCTCCGAGAGGTGGCGATTTGTCGTGCAAGGGATGGACTCAAGAAGCGGCTCTTCGGATGCTGATGAATAATTTGGATCCGGAAGTGGCCGAACGTCCAGAAGACTTGGTGGTTTATGGAGGGACTGGGCGTGCTGCACGGAATTGGAAAGCGTTTGATCGTATCGTAGAATGTCTTCGTCAGCTTGAAGATGACGAGACTTTACTTATTCAATCTGGCTCTCCAGCAGGGATTTTTCGGACGCACAAGGAGTCACCTAGAGTGTTGATTGCAAATTCCAATTTGGTGGGACGATGGGCCAATTGGAAACATTTTCGTGAGCTCGATCAAAAAGGACTCATGATGTACGGGCAAATGACTGCTGGTTCTTGGATTTATATCGGAACCCAGGGAATCCTGCAGGGGACCTATGAAACTTTTGGTGCTATGGGAAGGAAGCATTACGGGTCAAATTTGGAAGGTCGGTGGATATTGACTGGTGGAATGGGTGGAATGGGTGGTGCACAACCACTGGCAGCTACCATGAATGGTGCTTCCATACTTGTGGTGGAAGTGGATCCGGAACGGATTGAGAGAAGGCTAGAAAATGGTTACTGTGATCGTATGACCGATGATATGTCGGAAGCTCTAGCATGGACTATCGATTCTGCAAGAAAAAAGGAAGCATTGAGTGTCGGTCTGGTAGGAAATTGTGCTGAAGTGTTGCCCCAGATGGTGGCAGAAGGAATCGTCCCCGATATAGTGACTGATCAAACTTCGGCACATGACCCTCTAAATGGCTACGTCCCGGCTGGGTTGTCTCTTTCAGAAGCTGATTCTTTGAGACAGGCTGATCCTGAAGAATATCAGAGACGTTCAATGCAATCTATGCGTCGGCACTGTGAAGCTATGGTGGAAATGATGAAAAAAGGATCCTACGTCACCGATTATGGGAATAATCTGAGAACTCAAGCACTGGATGCAGGGTTCGAGGATGCGTTTTCTTTTCCGGGTTTTGTTCCAGCTTACATACGGCCACTATTTTGTGAAGGTAAAGGACCTTTTCGTTGGGCTGCACTTTCTGGAGACCCTAAGGACATCTATCGAACTGATGATCTGGTCTTAGAGATGTTTGCCGATGATGAACATTTGGTGAAGTGGATTACTATGGCACGTGAAAAGATTCCATTCCAGGGACTGCCATCCCGGATCTGTTGGTTAGGCCAAGGTGATAGAGCCCGTTTCGGATTGGCGATGAATGAACTGGTTTCGAGTGGAGAAATTTCTGCACCCGTTGTCATCGGAAGAGATCATTTGGATACGGGATCTGTTGCTTCTCCCTTTAGGGAAACAGAAGATATGAAGGATGGTAGTGATGCGGTGGCTGATTGGCCGATTCTAAACGCACTGCTAAATACTGCATCGGGTGCCAGTTGGGTGTCTTTCCATCATGGTGGAGGAGTGGGGATAGGGAATTCACTACATGCTGGCCAGGTCTTGGTTGCTGATGGTTCTGATGAAATGGCCAAAAGGATTAATCGTGTATTGACCAACGACCCTGGTATAGGTGTAGCACGCCATGCAGATGCCGGTTACAGGTTGGCGGAAGAGACAGCAGCCAGAGAAGGCATCAGGATACCAATGAAGAATATTTAGAGATCTAGGCAGTAATGTTTGATAAAAAACTATGACCCCATGACAATTTTTGACTTTCACCTCAGGAATCTATGTCAGAATCCATTGTAGAGTGCGTACCGAATTTTTCAGAAGGTCGGGATTCAAAGATCCTGGCAGAAATTGTTGGTTCCATTGAAGCCGCTGGAGGAGTGAAAGTTCTCGATGTGGATTCTGGTCCTAACACGAATAGAACAGTAGTGACTTTTGTCGGACCACCAGATGCTGTGGAAGAAGCAGCATTCCAAGCCGTGGCTACTGCTAGTCATTTGATTGACATGCGGAATCATCATGGAGAACATCCACGCATAGGTGCCACTGACGTATTGCCTTTCATTCCAGTATCTAAAGTGGCTATGGAGGAATGCATAAACATGGCTAAGCGGGTCGGTGAACGTATCGGACAGGATTTGGTCATACCCGTTTATCTGTATGATCAAGCCGCTAGCGTTCCTGAAAGACGTAATTTGGCCACAATTCGTTCGGGTGAATATGAGGGTTTAAAAGATAAAATTATAGATCCACAGTGGCTTCCCGATCATGGTCCTGCAGAGCATAATCTCAAATCTGGAGCAACTTGTGTCGGTGCTAGGGAATTTCTCATTGCATACAATATCAATTTAAACAACGCAGATCGTAGATACGCTAATGACATTGCGTACGCTCTCAGAGAGAGAGGGCGCTGGAAACGTACCGGTAACGTTGAGCCTTTTTACTATAAAGGTGAGACTGTCCATTTCGATCAGAATGGCAGATTTCCGTGTGGTCCATGTGACTTTGTTGGAGGATCTTATGAAGAATTACGGAGCCACTATGCAGAAGAACATCAGGGCGATCTGTCCGAGCGCTATAAGAGCCTAGGAATCGATCCGAAAAATCCTTCGGGACCAGTGTTTGACGATGGCATCTTTAAAGAAGTAAAGGCGATTGGATGGGTTATAGACGAGTATGACCGTGCACAGATCAGTATTAATCTGACTAATTATAAAATCAGCTCGCCGCATCAAGTGCTTGAAGCAGCCCGTCGTGAAGCAGCGAAGAGAGGGGTTGTAGTTACTGGTTCTGAGTTAATAGGACTAATCCCCTTTGAAGCCCTTAAGGAAGCAGGCGTCTATTATCGAAAACAGGCCATGAAATCGACTGGAATCCCAGTTCCCGATCTGCTCGAAACCGCGATACAATCAATGGGCTTGCGTGACGTCAGCCCCTTTGATATTGAAGATAAAGTGATAGGGCTCCCGACCTCAGGAGGCCCTCTGATGAACTTGAGTGTTTTGGGTTTTGTCGATGAGGTTTCCCGTGAGACGCCAGCCCCAGGAGGTGGATCTGTAGCAGCTCTTACAGGGGCATTAGGGGGTGCACTAACCTCGATGGTAGCGAATCTTTCTGTCGGTAAAGGCGAATTTGATTCGATGTACGATCAACTTTGCCAGATATCGGCCCAAGCCCAAGAGATCAAGGACCTTCTTGTGACCGCGGTAGATGCGGACACAAAAGCTTTCGATTCAGTGCTCACTGGAATGAGAATGCCCAAGGACAGTGAAGAAGAAAGAAAGGCCCGAGCCACCGCTATAGAAAATGGGTATAAGAGAGCCACGCTGGTGCCTCTGGAAACAGCTAAGACATGTTTGAATGCCATGGAATTAGCCAATGAAATGGCAGGTTTGGCTGACTCCACGATGATGAGTGACGTTGGAACTGGCTGTCTCATGGCAGAAGCTGGTTTGCGTTCAGCTATTTACAATGTAAGAATCAATCTTCCTAATATTTCTGATCAATCCTTCCAAGAAGATGTTGGAGGTCAGATTATAGACTTGTTATCCAGTTGTGAAAAATTAAGGGATACGGTGAGTGAGAAAGTTGAAGCCGTTTTGAGCCTCTAGCCTGTGAGTGAGAGAGGAGAAGACACGGATCTTTCAGTATTTGAGTCTGTCTGGACCAACGCCAGGATAGCTACTGCAAAGGACGGAGACACCGACCTGGTCAGCATAATAGAAAACGGTGCAGTTGCAATAAATAATGGAAGGATTGTGTGGATTGGACGTACTAAAGACCTTCCGATCCATAAAGTAGATTCTGGCACTGTGATTCATGATTGTATGGGATCTTTAGTAACTCCGGGATTAGTGGACTGCCATACCCATCTCGTTTTTGGAGGCAATCGTTCACGAGAATTTGAATTGCGCCTACAGGGCGAAACCTACGAACAGATTGCTCGATCTGGTGGAGGGATTGCTTCTACTATGGACTCGACCAGGAACACTTCTTCCGCTGAACTCGAACACCAGGCCTGTCGGCGAGTTCTCGGATTGATGCACGAAGGTGTAACAACCCTTGAAATTAAATCAGGCTATGGAATGGACGTTGATCAAGAACTGAGGCTATTGGAGGTCATAAATAAAATCTCTAAAGTGATGCCAGTGAGAATCGTAAGGACCTTGCTGGGTCTTCACGCTCTCCCTTCGGAATTCAGTGGACACAGAGATCAGTTTGTCAAAGTGATTTGTGAGGAACTTTTGCCCACTGCGATCTCAAGAGATTTGGTGGATTTGGTGGATGCCTTCTGTGAATCTATAGCTTTTACCTCAGAGGAGTGTTCTCGATTCTTCCAGAAGGCAGAATCTTTTGGAATCCCCGTCAGGGTCCATGCTGATCAATTTTCGGATGGTGGAGGTGCTGAGTTGGCTGCTGAACACTCCGCTATTTCAGCTGATCACTTGGAATACACATCCGAAGATGGAGTGATAGCTATGGCACGCTCTGGCACTGCTGCAGTCTTGTTACCGGGATCGTTCTATTATCTCAAGGAGAAACAGATACCACCGATTGATTCGTTTCGGAAGTATGGAGTTCCTCTGGTTCTTGCTACTGACGCCAATCCAGGGTCGTCTCCTGTGTTTTCAATTTTATCGGCCATAAATATGGGGTGTGTGCTTTTTGGAATGACTCCGGAAGAAGCTTTTGTTGGCGTTACTCGAAATGCTGCCGCGGCACTGGGTTTACAGAGCGAGATCGGCACTTTGGAAGTTGGGAAGATAGCAGACATGGCGGTATGGGAACTAGAACACCCGAGAGAATTGGCTTACTGGGTTGGTGTCAATCCTTGTAGAGAAGTAATAGTCGGGGGTGATAGAATCCATTTGAGCGTTACAGATCGATGGACTTTAGACGGTCAAAAAGGATAAGCCCTTGCATTAAAGTGTAAAACAAGTGAAAATTATAGCATCTGTTCAAGCCCCCAAGCTGTGGATCTTCGATGTTACTAGGGCGGCTCGACTCAATCCAGACGGTTTAGACTGCAAATTACCGTTCGTCACTACCAGAAACACTTGTTGGCCAATAAGGTCAGAAAGTTGGGGAAGTGGCTAGTAATAAAGACGGTAGAAGATTTGCTTATTTGATTTTTAATATACCAGAGTGGTATCGGCCCTGTGCTCACCATTACTAGTAGAAGTAATGAAGTTAGCTTTGTGTGACTTAAAGTAGATTACTTTGAGATTTTCTATCCTCAACTGAAGGAATCCACAGAAGTGGAAGAACAGGCATTGAAGGAACAACAAGAGAAACCTCTAGGAATTTTGGATGTCTTAGGCAGTGGTTCTGGGTTTATTCGTCGAAGAGAGGCAGGATATACACCCAGCAAAGAGGACATTTATGTCGGTGCAAAAGTCATACATAAATTTGGCCTGAAGACGGGGGATGAACTTGGGGGCACTGTAGGTCGTAGGCCTAAAAACGGGAAAAGCCCTCCCCTTACTCATTTAGATTTCGTGAATGGCAATCCTCCTGAGAAGCTTCTTGAGAGGCCCGATTTTGACATGCTAAGTGCTGTTCATCCCAATGAACAACTCATTCTCGAATGCGATCGATCTGTAGCTGGGCAGGCAGATTGTACCAATAGAGTCATTGATTTGTTTTGTCCGCTGGGCAAAGGACAGAGAGCTATGATTGTGGCTCCATCAAAGGCAGGAAAGACCACCGTTTTGCAATCGGTAGCAGAAGGGGTAGTTACTAATCATCCCGAGTGTCGATTGATGATCCTCCTTGCTGACGAAAGACCGGAAGAAATTACTGAGATGGAGATGTGTGGTTTTGGTGAAGTAATAGCTTCAAGCTTTGACCGCCCAGCCGAGAGACATTGTCAGGTTGCAGAAATTACTCTAGAGCGGGCCCGTCGATATGTAGAGAGTGGCGAAGATGTAGTCATAATATTGGATTCTATTACCAGATTAGCACGAGCGTACAACACTGTCGAACAGGGTAGTGGGAGAACCTTGTCAGGAGGCCTGGACGCGAATTCTCTAGAAAAGCCTAAGCGATTCATAGGGAGTGCTCGGAAGATAAGCCCAGATCAGGGAGGAGGTTCCCTGACGATTGTGGCCACAGCGTTGGTCGACACTGGCTCAAGAATGGATCAGGTAATTTTTGAGGAATTCAAAGGCACAGGAAATAGTGAGCTTGTTCTGAGTAGAGAAATAGCGGATAAGCGGATTTTCCCAGCGATTGATTTGAATGCCTCGGCGACTCGGAAAGAAGAGCTGTTACTGCCTTCAGACACTCTAGCTGTGTCCAGGGCCATGCGCCGGCAACTAGCGGATGTACATCCTGCAGATGCAATGAGTGAATTGTTAGGGGTTATGACCAAAACTCGGACTAACGATGGGCTGGTCGCAATGGCTAGTCAAAAACTTTAGTTTTTAATCGCCCCAGTCCCAGTTTCATCTGCTCTGTCTGCGATTTTCCGAGCCTTCTAGCTAAATAGCCCATAAGAGGATTCGCTCCCAGGTTTCCTTTTTCTATCCAAGTAATCAGGGTGCTTCCCTGTAACTCAGTTAATAAGAATGTTCCTGAGACTTGTGCTCCACTATCTAAAGCAACCACATATCGTAGCAATTTAGGAGGGTTGCTTTGTACGATGAGTATTTGGCCCGAACCGAAGTCCTCGTCATCCCAATGGCGTTTTGCTCCTTCGCCGTGGGACGGCCTTGTGATCTCTGAATCAACATCATTCCAGATAGTCCATTCGTCCCATCTCTCGAGGTCATTTAAATAGGGGAAAATGGCTTCTGCATCTGCCTGGACTTCTAGCGAAAATTCGGCAGACCAACTTGCTGGAAGCAAGAATCCAATGGCCAAAATAAGAATCAAAAAGGCGGCAACTACACCGAATATTTTAGTGAGACGCAACCTCATGGCCTCTCAACCTCTGTTTTGGGCGAAGTGCCTCAATCTATCTCCGGCTTCTAAAAGAGTTTCTGATCGCTTGCAAAATGCGAATCTGACGAGAGACTTGCCCAGTTTTGCTGGAGAATGGAAGCTCGACCCAGGAACAGGTGACACTTTGGCATCTCGTGCAAGCACCCTGGAAAAAATATCATCAGGCTCATCACTTAATTGTGAGAAATCTGCCAGTATATAGTAGGCTCCTTCTGGTTTGTTGCATGTAAATCCAGAATCTTTCAATGCGGCATAGAGAATTTCCCTGCGGTCCCGGTAATCACTGATCATTGATGAATAATAGTCTTCACCCAGTTGGTTGAGTCCAACCGCACAAGCTTCCTGTAAGGGAGCTGGTGCACCAACTGTGAGAAAATCGTGTACTTTCCGGATAGCTTTGGTTAGGTCTGGCGGTGCTATAATTGTGCCAATTCTCCAACCAGTAACACTGAAAGTCTTCGATAAACCACTCAATGTTATGGTACGATCTTTCATTCCATCCATGGTTGCCATGGGGATGTGTTTTCCCTCGTAATATATGTGCTCATAGATTTCATCTGTGATAGCGAGTAGGTCGTGCTTGATGCACAGATTCGCAATGGCGTCCAGTTCCTCTTGATCTAATACTCTTCCAGTCGGATTGTTAGGAGTATTAACTATAATTGCTCTAGTTCTCTTGGTGATCAGAGAAGCCAAATGATCTGGATCAAGACGGAAGTCTGGACCTTCTAAAGTCAGGAAGACTGGTTTGGCTTCACAGAGAATTGTATCGGGTCCATAATTTTCGTAAAAAGGTTGGAGAATTATCACTTCATCTCCGGGATTAATAACCCCCAGCATGACGGAAGCCATGCCTTCGGTGCCTCCGCAAGTTACTGTTATTTCCTGGTCACCCTCTACATCCATTCCATACCATTTGTGATATTTTTCAACCAAAGCATCTCGCATAGATGCCGTTCCCCATGTCACAGCATACTGGTTTATGTCGGCATTGATGGCATCACAAGCCGCGTCTTTTAAGAGTTGAGGAGCGGGAAAATCAGGAAACCCTTGAGCCAGGTTTATGGCATTGTGTTCATTCGCCACACGAGTCATATCTCTGATGACCGATTCAGTGAAAGAGTGAGTTCGGAGTGCTGTACGTTGAGGTCTCATGAGTAGTTCCTAAGTTATCTCAGTCGCTGTATTGAGAAATTAGTTTAGATTCTTCCAGGGATATGTTGAACAGACTAGGCCCAGACGATATTAGGAGATATGGTAACGGTTCAGTTAAGATGTTTAGCGAACAGTCGTTCCAGTATTACCATTTTTGAAAACGGGGTTATCCTCGTAGTCGGCTTCTCCTTAACAATTAATTAGTACAAATAGATTTAGCCAGTAAAATACATGAAATGTTTCATTATTAAAATGCTTCTTAAAGATTGTTGGAGGTTCCGTAAACCCCAAAAGGATCTACAAGCTCATGACGAACATCTTGCAGAATCCTAAATCTAGGAGGGCAAAGTGCAACTGTATTATCAATATGACACTTGTGCTTTGTATCAACGGCTTATGGGGATTGGAGTTGAATGCTCAGTTAAGCTCAAAGGATCTCAGTGGATTTGTGTTTCGCAGTGTCGGTCCCAGGATCCAGTATGGCAGTGTTGAGTCAATTGATTTCGACCTGGAATTGCCTTATAACATTTTTGGAGCTATGGCGGAGATCGGGTTTTGGAGGGGGCCAGTAGATATCTGGAGACAGAAAGGGAACACTAGTGACTATTGGAATAAACTGGATACTGGGTACGGGTCGGCGATTTTAACCGATCGGTTAAAATCAGAGAACAGCTATTTGGTCTATGCAAATGGCGGCTTGGGTCTATCCAGTAGGGAGACTGGAGTAATAAAAAGGATCGATCCTTGGGCTCCTGAAGGGATCAGTTTGAGACATGCCGCAAACCCTCCAGTATCTGTAGACCGTCAAGATTTTTCAGTGGTCTACTATGGCAGCCAATTTGTCCACAAGAGTACCAACGGGGGCGTCAGCTGGCAAATCATTAGTGGCGATCTTACCAATGGGAGTCTGTCTGACGAAAAAACTGATATTTTTCCATCACCACATCCGGAAGAAAGTGGTCCCGCTATCACAAAACTGGTAGTCGATCCACTTGACTCCGAAGTGATCTGGGCAGCTACAGAAGACGGGAATTTGTACGTTACACGTTCAGGCGGTGGGCAGTGGGAAAATAAGAGGTCTAGGATCCGAGGACTTCCTAGATCTTCAAGGATTTCTCATGTTCATGTATCTGCAGTTTCTGCTGGAACTACCTTCGTGGTATTTGAAAATCTAGAAACCTCAGATAATCAAAACACTTATATCTACACGACCGAAGACTATGGGAATAGATGGAATCGTATCTCAGAAAACAGAGACATTGTTGGATCAGTAAACACACTCGTTCAGGATGCTGTAGCCAAAGATCTACTATTCGCGGGTGCAGAAGATGGTTTGTACGTTTCACTGAATCGAGGTGAAGATTGGATCAAATGGCCAGATAGTTTCCCTACGGTTCCTGTACAATCTCTAGTGGTACACCCCCGAGAGCATGACTTGATTTTGGGTACGGATGGTCGAAATGTGTTAGTCTTGGAAGATTTGAGTCCGCTGAGAGAGATGGTCAATAACCCCCAGATTTCGAGACTTGAGATTTTCTTATTCGAACAAGACACGGCGTATATACACGTCAATTCTCCGACTTCTCGAAGGTCGCCACAGAGGGATCGACCGTATAATGGAGCACCCAACTCGTATGGGTCTTCTTTCTACTATTGGATCAATAACTCTGAATCGGCCAGCCCGGTCAGTATCGAGGTGCTGGACTTTGAGAACACAGTTATTCGAACAGTCTTGGATTATCCCAGAAAGGGGATCAATCACTTCGTTTGGGATTTGCGTGAAGACCTTCCTGAATACTTGAGGAGAGTTGGCGAAAGAGATGGACGGAGTCACTTCAGAGGGGTAGAGGTGCTTCCAGGAAGTTATATAGTGAGGGTTAAACAGGATCTTGAAATTGTAGAGCAAAGGGTGGACATCTTAGCAGACCCAAGAGACGAGCTTCCATTGGTTGAACGGATCACAAAGTATCAGGCTGTGAAGAAGTATCTGACGATCGAAGAAAAAATTGCAAAGATGGATACTTGGGTCGATAGAGTAAGAGAAGGAATTAGCGAAGTAATGGAATATCTGGCTGAAGAGTCTGCTTCCGCTGAACTGGAGAGATTGAGATCAGAGACTTTAAATGTGAGAGATAAACTGGTACAGATCAGTGACTTTTCCGAGGTGTATCAGTATCGTGAACAAGTTGGCAGTATGTCCAGTTCCTACGATGCTCCAACTGAAGGGCAACGCCTCGATTTGTTAAGAATAGAAGAGGCTTCCGAGGCACTTTTCCGGAGACTAGAGACTTTCAGATATTCGGACTTGGAACCGTACACAGAAAGACTGAAGGCGGTTGGTATAGGACCTCTGTTCTTTCTTGGATTTATGCCGATAGGGTAGAAATCGTTGTTCTTGCAGATTGGTGACAATTATTCTTGG
>Ga0310342_100002856_pt1 | contig 11241 bp, 7 predicted proteins | sample S15DNA20500_MG_FD_206155 | JGI IMG/M metagenome (GOLD analysis project Ga0310342, IMG submission 206155) | Marine microbial communities from station ALOHA, North Pacific Subtropical Gyre - S1503-DNA-20-500_MG | ecosystem: Environmental > Aquatic > Marine > Oceanic | place: Pacific Ocean: North... | reverse complement strand
TAGTACTAGGTATTAAAGTAGACACGGGAACGAAGCCCTATTTTGATGGTGGTAAAACAACCGAAGGTCTTGATGGGCTTACCACACGACTACAAGAATATAAAAAATTAGGAGCCCAATTTGCCAAATGGAGAGCCGTTATTAGCGTAGAAGATACTAATCAATGTATACGTAATAACGCTTGGAGTCTTGCTCGCTATGCCAAGCTATGTCAAAGGCAAGACATTGTTCCAATTGTTGAGCCAGAAGTTTTAATGGAAGGTGAACACGACATATATGACGCCGCCCATACAACCGAGAATGTTTTACATAACGTTTTTAATAGTCTATATGATGAAGATGTAGATTTAGAACATATGATTTTGAAACCCAATATGGTTTTACATGGATATTCATCCAATCAACAAAACGATCCTATTGAAACAGCAAATATAACCCTTAAGTCTTTTAGAAAAACGGTGCCAGCAGCCGTAGGTGCTATAGCTTTTTTAAGCGGAGGACAAGATGATGGGGCAGCTTTAAATAATTTAGCATCACTTAATAAAGAATTTTATCTACCTTGGATTATGTCTTTTTCATTTGGTAGAACAATGCAAAATGGAGCACTTAAATATTGGTCCAAATCAGATATACCAGCAGCACAAGCTTGGACATATCACAGAGCAGAGTCTTGTTCTAACGCAATTGAATTTGGTACAGACTACAACTATAAAGCTCTCTCATTATATTTATAAATAAGATAAGATACACATGAATAATAAACAAATAGGTATAATGGGTGCTGGCAATATGGGAACCCCCATTGCTTGGGCAATGGATGTTTTAGGATATGACATAGTAGTATTAGATCAAGATGAACAAGCACTATATAAATGCAAACAATATATTAATACAAATAATCATCAATTTATTAAGACCACAAAAAAAAAGCGATGGGGCGTTGCCCCGTTATCATTTGATCATCTTCGACAGTGCGATACTGTTATCTCTTCTTTGCCTTACCATCAGAATATTCCTTTAGCTAAGTTTTGTATTGATAATCAAATTAATTATCTAGATCTAGGAGGCAGTGTAAGTACAAGCGATTCTATTAATAGATATGCGACACAATCACAGAATGATAAAACTTCTGTTATGACCGATCTCGGATTAGCACCCGGATGGGTTAACTTAATTGCTGAGAGTATATATCAAGAATATGTATCTGAACATAATAAGCCGCCTACAAATATTCAACTGATGGTAGGAGGCTTGCCACAACATCCTACTAACACACTCAAATATGGTTGTACGTGGTCATATGACGGATTGCTTAATGAGTATCGCGACAATTGTATAGCTCTAATAAATGGAGAACAAATAACCGTTAATGGAATGGACGGATATCAGTTTCCAATCGATAGCGAGATTGGTCCTCTAGAAGCTTTCTATACAAGCGGAGGAGCGGCTCATACTGTTGCAATAATGCAAGAGCGAGGTGTATTAAACTGTTCTTATAAAACTCTGAGATATCCTAAACATCATCAGATAGTAAACTTTCTTATTAATGAGAGCGGTTTAGACAATGCGTCTATTATGGATATATTTAAAAAGACTTGTCCCCCTCAAAAAGATTTGGTTATTATGAAAGCGACGGTGGACCATGTGCAGTTTGAAAAAATTATACAATCAGATAAAAAGTTCTCTGCCATGCAAAAAGCAACGGCGTTTCCCATAGCCTCAGTCGCCCATATAGTCACCTCATCAGACCTTGACGCCCACGTTTTAAAATATGATGACATCCCATACCCCCAATTTAATAAATGGCTAAACCGCCTATTTCATACCACGCTTTAAACAGGCCATTTAGGAGCTTCGGGAGAACATCGACCCGTTAATTCATAGAGTCTTTTTTTTAAATCAATAATTCTATTTGCATATTCTAGTATATGCTCTCTCTTGACAGTTTCACCCCCAAGTGCCTGTCCCGGCATAACATCACCCGCCATATAGTCAGTTCTTTGTATTATGCTTAATGCGCGCTGATATTTACGAATCCTATATTCTATTTTTTTATCCTCTTTTAAAGGACCGTTAGGACCGTTAGGACCATTCATGATTTTTTACTCAATCATTAAGTCTGTTTAGGATTTTAACGATAATATCATTACGAACTATATCGGCTCCTTCCAGTCTACAGATCGATACGCCTTCTAGTCCCTCTAATTTATTCATGCATGTATTTAAACCTCCTCTCGTATCTGCATATAAATCAGTTTGTGCCAAATCTCCATTCACTACAGCTTTGGAGTTTCTACCTATTCGTGTTAAAAACATTTTAATTTGCTCAAACGTAGCATTTTGCGACTCATCTAAAATCATAAATGAACCATGAAAATTTCTACCTCTCATATATTCTAAAGGGCATAGTTCAATAATATTGGAATGGCGAAATATGCGCAACGTTTCTGCGTCCAGATATTTAGACATCTCTTCTAAAACCGGGATAAGATAAGGTTGAATTTTAGCGCTATAGGTGCCGGGTAAATGACCAAGGCCACGACCAGATTCTACAGTGGGACGAGCTATAACAATTTTCTCAACTTGTTTATTAATAAGATACTGACAAGCTAAACCTACCGCAATTGCTGTCTTGCCTGAACCTGCCGGTCCAGAACAAAATATGATATCTGATTTATGTATAGAATTTACATAGATACGCTGATTAGTACTTTTAGGTTTTAAATATGTTAAAAGAGAAAGGTTGTCACCACTATTATATTTGCGTTTTTTTCTAGTCAATAAATTACTCTTTTTTTCTAAAAGATAAGATAGCGTTTAAGAACTTCTTTCTTTTATCACAGCCACATCCGCCTTCTTGTGTACCAGACCATTTTTTCACAATTTCTTCAGTAACGCCGACCTTTGATAAAGCATTACTTATCAGGTCTCCTAACCCTTCTGTATTTTCTTGATAATTTTCCGACGTTACTCCTGCTTCTTTGATATTGTCAACAACCTGCTCTAATTGTTGTCGTTCAGCAATATCTTTTTTACGCTGCTTTAGATATTCTCTTCGCTTTTTCTTGTAAATTTCTTTTTCTTCTGAAGAAAGAGATTTAAAATATTCTATTTCTTTTTTCAGCTTTTGTTCTTGATATTTTTTATATTCTTGTTGTTGTTCTTTTATATCATTCCTTATCTTTTGAAGTTCGATTTCTACCGCTTCCACCATCGCTTTATATTCTGGTTGTTGTTGTGCATATTCGTGAAATGATGGGCTATTGAGTGTATTGTAAAGCCTTATATAGTCTTTACGCCACGACAGATCATGTTTACAGTGTTCATACCTTCTTTGGTTCATATGAGTTTTATACACAGGGCAATAACCAGCACCATCACATTGACATTCGGGAATGTCATTATCCATAAGTTATCTCCTTTTTTATTAGCTTTCTTCTATGATACCAGTATACCACATTATAGCAGGAATAACATGTTCACAGATAGATCCACAAGTTTCGTCGTTTTCCGCATCCTCTCTACAATATAGAAAAGCCCATTTATAAGCATCATCCCATGAGTTTTCATCAGGGTTAGTACCGTTTTTATCTCTTCCTCCATGAAACCAAGGATTTGTTCCAAACGGTGAACCTTCAGCTGTGTCCCAATCCTCTGGATCAATCTCGGCTGGTAACCGCCATGGAATCCCTGATGTTTGACCTTGGTTAGGGACGATGAGTGCTCTGTCGGCCATAGATCCACATGGATAGTCAGGTGGAGCGAGATAGCCCCCCGGAGGGTAGGGTGGATCCCACGGGTTTTGGACCGGCCGACCACCATACAAACCAGTACATGGCTGGGCAATTCCATCATAATGATTGTACCCATACTGAGATTGATTTGACCACGGTGGTGGCAGATCAAAACGACCAGCCCCATAGAGTATTCGACCTTGAACCACTCGCCGTTCTTCGGGTATAACTTCTACTTCTAAACATGAATTACAGCTTGCTTCATCATAACACTCTAACTGGTTATAAATGCGGTCATATGGCCACACGTCCATCGTTCCGTAAAAATATTTATCTCCATAACATACAGAGTAGTCGCTCCCATAATAGGAATAATCCTTTGTATACACGCCCGTTTGACAATCACAATGCGTTATGTATGCTCCACCATAGATGAGCCTCATTTTTTTAGACCCTGTCATACCGTCATTACATTGACCGCTTATAAGAAAGTTTTGACCATTCCACACTGTGTTAGTATTACTGTATTGTAGCGATTCATGCTCGTTGCCGGGAATCATCCGGTCGTAGTTAAATGTTGGTGGTTGCTGACCATGCAATGGCTGCATTGTACCAACGTCCATGGCAATATCGCCAATGCGGCTAGGATTAAATCTTATAGCAGTATCACATTCTCCTTGCTTATATACACACGGAGAACATGACGTATACATGTGGGCGTCGTCGAGATACCAATCACTGTTATAACTGTTCTGCGCCAATACCTTAAAGTCGTGTCTATATTTATGATCTGGTTGTATTGTAAATGAAAAACAACCCATACTACAATCGACACGGTCGTCGGTATCTTCTTGTCGGTGTGCTTCCGGCACAGGCTGAATATGAGGCCATTTGATAGACCATTTTGGACATGAACGCAAGTACGACTTGTCGTAACCGCCAATTCTTTCTATGCTTTCAGTCCCTGTTTTACAACAACACAATGAGGCAACAATGGCCTGTCCCCCACATGAACCCGGATAACTATATCCCGGCCTACTTGGTGTTGTTGTGCCCCCACACACATTTCCCGAAAACCCCCATGCTTCTGGATAGTAATCAGTATTCTTTATAGCAGGGTCTTCATCTGTATATTCTGTGGTGCTATCCTCAACCGGTAGATACCAATAGCTGCCAGCCTCTGGTGGCCAAGTAGTACAGGCTTGGAAGTTCGACCCCCCGAAATTCTCGGCAAACGCGTTCCAATGAATATTACGGTCGTTCCTATAATTTTGAGTAACACTGGGATTGTTAGCAAAAAATTGCGTTCCATAACACTCAGTTACCCTCTTCTGCAATGTGAAGGTCATCGGATAGGCACCATCTGTGTTGGTACATTCGCTCTCTATCGAACCATCCCATGATGGAAAATAACTCGGCTGTTGTAATACAGTAATAGTTTTACAACTATGCATATGAAAGTCTAAACTGGACGCTACAGAGGTACATGCACAACATCCACTAAAACAGGTGTGAATAGCCGATGGCGCTCCATCACTTCGTGCTATTCCAAATGCAGGTCCATAATTGGGGGGATTATTAGTCATATATCTAATTCCCGGCCAATCGACGATTGGTGGCGGTTCGTTGCCACAACATATACAATCTCTGGTTGTATCGGCAGGACCACCATTTGGAAAAATGTGTACTCTGGAGCCATCTTTGCTAATTATTCCTGTTCTATGAGCCATATATTATTTGTTCCTCTTCTTGTTTATTTTAATAAAATAAAGTATTCAGATATTTTCAGGGAGACATTCATGTCCATGAGGGTAGTCCTCACTAGCTTCAACAACCATTAAACAACCGCTCTCAAATGTAAACTTTTTTCTATTAACTGTAAAATTAGCACCACTACAACAAACCTTAGTCACCAAATCAATCCCGGTTGATAATCCACTCCGTGGCGCACCAACAACCCAATACTCGCACGCAGCAGTATCATAATATGCCAATGCCTTCGCACCAGACTGAATACCGTAGTCTGTCCAATTTTTCACTTTTATGTGTGGATCGTCAATTGCCTGTCCGTCCTCATCAAGAATGTCATCTTTATAATTAAGTACGAAGGCGGGGCCGGTTCTGGTCGAATCAATCTTTCCCGATGCTTGTATTTGATATAATCTAAAAGCAGAAGGAACAGTCCACACGCCTCTTTTTCTATCAAAACGCAAATCTACTGGTGCAACAGGCCATGTCGCAGGATTTTGTAACCAATTTTCGGAAAATTTATTTGTTAAATCATTATAATCAGTCTTAAAGGTTGGTGATGACACAGAAGCATTGTCTTCAGAATTAGGAATAGGTTTACCATTTATATCATATCCCCATCCATGTATCATAAGAGGTCCACGTAAAGCTAAAAATCGATAATGGTCATTATAATCAGGATCTACATCCCCTGCTGTTGACTGCATCAGGAGCTTGCCCTTTTTGTCTCCATCCCATTCGCTATTAGCCGTTCCTCTCGCCACCCCCGCTATATTATGACCCTCGTCACTACTATTGCTTCTATCATCCCCTACCAACTCGCCATCAGGATTGGCCAAAAAATCTAAATATTTTGTAGAAATTGCTAAATTGGTTTGGCCAGAAACAGGAGGAGGTGGCCCAGAAGTTTGGGTAGGTACTGCTCCAGCACACTCCTCTGTTGATGTAACCACTTTGGGAAGATACGTTGCTGAACCTTCAGATGATTGTACCGGTCTAAAAAACCCATCCATAGTCATAAAGGATGTCTGAATAACTTCTGTTGGACTATAGTGTGGCGTATCTTTTTCACCCACGCCAACAACCATAACTTGTTTGCCCGTATCAATATCTGCCGCCCCAGCATACTTGCCAGCAAATGCTACGGTAGGACTTTTGTCTGCTCTAGCATTTTTTCCAATATCCTCAACAACTTGACGTGCTAAATTACTACGATTTGACGAAATCCTCAGTAAATTTCTTAAGGCTCCACGAGTCCTCATATCACGTAAGCCTTTAAGACGATTCATACCAATTTGTTTTAATCGATCTGCATTTCCTCTAGTAAATCTACCAAAAACAGGAGTAAAACTATTAATGGTATACGTGGTAGTAACACCTCCCGCTCCTGCTGACACACTGATATTAGATATAACAGCTCCACCCCGTAAGGCAAAAGGATATGTATAAAAAGTTGTTTGCACTTCGGTTCCGACAAGTCGAATAGTTGTTAATGTAGGTGGCCGATAAGGTCCAGAATTTATATTGGTTGCTAGGTTCATCGTAGGAATACCGGGAACCGTTATCTCGCCACGCTCCAATTCCTGTTGACTAGTAATACTATTGTTTACTTTCATCAGTCCAGCATTATTCATATTAGATATACTACCATATTCCCATGGAACCAAACCCGGATCTACTTCAACTTGCACAGATCCGGGGCCTACACTTGCCGCTTTAGCCCATGGACCATAGGATTGAGTATTGCTTAACAGAGGAATACCAATACCTATGGGATCTATCTTAAGAGGAGGCCCTATTGCCGATACTGTTCCACCGAAGTCTGCCAGACGATCCTCCACCCCTGCTATAGCAATATCTAAATGTAACTCACCATTTGGGGTAAATGCCTCTATTCGAGCATTTTCAGGTAATGTTTTTAGCTCTAAAGATCCATCAATTACAGGACCACTTACTTTAACAAGAGCAGATCGCCAATAATTCCCTGCCACATCGGTTAGTGGATTTCCCAATATCCACTTTTCCTCTACGGTTGCTTTTACCCATATCACATTATTTATCAGTACATAGTCGTCAGGATCAAGATTTTTGGTATTTAATTTATTTCCAGAAAATACTACCATTGGTTGTACTTTTCCAAGATCATCTTTAAATTGATCTGCTACAAGAGTACCGTTTGGTAAGCCAAGAATTTTAGCGGTTTCGGTCCATCCCCCCTCTGGAGAGATTACATCGCTATATATAACTTGGCCAGTATCTGAATCTACTGATTTACAAATAGCATTGGATAAACTAAAACCAACCAGAAATTGTCTACCATAAAAATCCGACACATACGAATTTAACCAATTATATAATATCTTAGTATCTTGAAGTTGATCAGAATCAAGCTTGCCAGCATTATCATCAGCTTCTGCATTGATCCGAATATCTGGGGCGGCATTCCAAACTGCAAACGCCTTATCATCTAATATAGCAGCCTTTACCATTTGCACATCTTTAAACCAAGTAAGTAATGCGCTATCATCTCCGTTCTCATCTTTATTTGTGGGCCGCGTTATAAGCCAAATAAAAGACTCAAAATCTCCTAACGCTGCACGTAATTCATTTTCTCCAACCCATGCACGATCAGGCATTGGAACTGCAAGAGTAATATTAATTTTACGAAAATCTAAATAAACTCGCCAGCCGCTTGTCCCGCCAACATGTTTAGCCCCTATTAACGCTCCATCTAAATCCCATCCCCAAAAAGGCGTCATTGTACTTATATCATTACACTGATAGTATTGTCTGGTCCTATCTCCTATAATCATAAAATTATTAACATCCGAACGTAACTCACGACCCACAGCCTTGCTAATAATGTTATGATTTTCATTATTAACAAAATCTGAAATTGTATCTAAAGCTACCGACCCAGCTGTAGGATTTCGTGATATAACAACAACCTTGATAACAAACACATTAAGATGAGGAGTCATTGTTATATAGTAGTCATATCCCGCATCCTCACATACCTGAGTAATCAAATCACTAATAGAAACAACCGGACCAGCAATACGATAACTCATAGGACCAGTCGGCAAATCCGAAAGGTCTAAAGCATAGGAGTCATTTTTATATCCAAATTCACCACCATAAGCTGTCCATTGGGTAGCCCAACCACCCGTTAGAGCTTGAAGCCCCTGTTTAATATATTGCCATGGTATACCACGATCTGTTTTCATAGATGCGCCAAAGCCGCCTGCTGGAGCACCCATTTCGGCAAATCCCAACACCTTAGAACCACAGTTCGCTCCTAATGATTCTAAAAGTCCATAAACATTAAAAACATTAGCAAATGGGACTGTTCCTTCATAATGGTCTAGAATGACTTGGGAATACTCCAGAATTGGAGCGGGAGATATTAACTTAACACTATATAAAGGATTACCTCCTGATCCACCTTTACTATTCCAAGACTGTACTAATCCAGTAAAATTAAAACTACCTATCACAAATGTCTGGGCACTACCAACACCGGGTACTTCAAAGGTTTCACCTTTTGTACAGTCTTCAACTATATTTATAGTAACTTCAGATGTTTGTGCCCCCCATCCTGCTGAAGCGTTAAAATCAATAACACTACAACCCAAAAAAGTTGCTCCGGGAACAGAAATACAAGATGGCATAAAATCTCCTTAACTATCTATTTATCTTAGCACTTTCCTAATTCCCAAGATTTAGTCCAAGTAAAATGTCCAACAGCAGGATTCCAAGTTCTATTATCGTTAGTAGTAAAGGCGTGATAGGGCGCGCTATCTAAAGCAGTCATAAGAGCAATATATTCTAAAAAATCTTCTCCAGCAGGCCCGAACTGAAAGGAAGTTGATGACTTTTGAGGCTTGAATACAGCATCAATAGAAATTTCCGCTGTATATGCCCCGCTAGTCCCAAGATCTTGTAAAAGAGGACCAGCGGCCCTTCCTAATATTGTTAAGGAAGCATATATGTCATTGCGAGGACTGTCTGTATATGTAATAGTTTCTGTTATTGCACCTGACTCTAAAAAATCTACTCTATTATCATAAGAAAAATTATATGTAATAAACCCTGCCAAAGTATTATATGTAATAGATTTATTTAAAGGTATAATATGCAAATTGTCAGGATCTCGTATTGGAGTATGAATGCTAGCATCATAAGCCGTTTCCGCCCTAGTTTTTATTAATCCTGAAACCTCCTCCGTCCATTTTGAATAGGCACTATTAAACATTGCTCCAGTAGGAGGACATGTACTATAATCTATATTTGCAAAACCTTGTATTTTACCATTAATGGAAACATTGGTTATGGCACTCTCACTAGATTGTTCTACAGAAGCCTCAAAATCTTCTATGGCACTATAATTACCTGTAAATGCAACAGCCGTTTGAGTAGCAGAACATGAACCATCCGACTTATTAATAGATATGGTTCTAAAAGTATTAGTAACATTCATGCCGTCAATACACATTGCATCGCTAAAATAATCGCTATAACTTCCTGTGTTAGCTAATTCAGACACAATATAAGATTTAGCTCGTGCCCATGGTTCAATATATGCCTCACCATCGGTTGCTGGTAAAGAATCTCCTTGAGCTGACATGCTTCTACTAATATTAAAAACTGTAGGTAAGGTGCCACCAAACAATGAAAGAGCTTCGCCACCTACTCTATCGTCTAAAAACTCTATACTAATATCGTCGGTAAGACTTATTAATCCTGACGCACTTAAGTCGCCACCACCATCGGCCATCCCTACAGCATTCGAACGACTTCCTGTTAAGGATACTAATTCTAAATTTATTGTATAATCTGCCCGCCGTACATAATTATCACTAGCATTATTAACATCTACACTAATAACTTTAGGATATCCACTAATAATAGGAGTATTACTATCACATTGTAAAAGCAACAGATGAAAGTCTCTTTCAAAACCTGTTTGTAAAGCATGAATATCGCCTATAACGGTAGTCAAACCGCCTTTAGTATCATCTAAGTTTATACCTGTGGGAAGTATAGTTCCATTCAGAATCATACTATATTTGGTAGTGAGTCCTGTATTATCAGGGGTTTTTATGACTTCTTTATTAACGGTAAATAACGGTCGTGGATCAAACGAATAATCACCGTAACTAAATGTAATTCCGTCGCCTGCTGGCATCGTATTACCTTTCTAAATAAATAAAATCAATAAAAAATTTATATCACGGACCTATGCATTCATAATGCCGTTGTTAGCAGCAGAAATATTCAATTGACTCATATCTGGGTTGACTGATCCGTCAGAAGGATTTATTACTGACCGTATTGCAGTAGCTATCTTAGTGTCTAGGTCCGGGTCTAGCTTAGATGCTAATCCTTCAGCGCTTACGATCACTCTGACAGGAGGAACGCTAAATTCGCCAGATATATGAGTTTGGCCAAATGTGTCAACAATTACCTTTTTTAGTGCCTGAGTGCCATCTATTAAAGCCGTTTTTATATTCGTTACAGCTTCCTTACCACCCTCCAACACTAATTCCATTGTCTGAGCACCGTCTACACCACCAGCTGCACCACCACCCACACTCGTGCTGTCTCCTTGTCTCTGTTGTGGTGATGGTGGATTCAGGAACGGGAGATTCTTGAAAAACGTCTCTAGATCACGAGCATCTTCTTGAATCTGACTCCACGGATCAGGATCTGGAGCACCGCGCGGGGTACTAGGGTGGGGCAGGCTGGGCAGATTTTC
>Ga0310342_100002855_pt1 | contig 11241 bp, 11 predicted proteins | sample S15DNA20500_MG_FD_206155 | JGI IMG/M metagenome (GOLD analysis project Ga0310342, IMG submission 206155) | Marine microbial communities from station ALOHA, North Pacific Subtropical Gyre - S1503-DNA-20-500_MG | ecosystem: Environmental > Aquatic > Marine > Oceanic | place: Pacific Ocean: North... | reverse complement strand
CACCCACCCCCGGGCCGACCTGCTGTTCAATCCTGTGGCTTCGGTTGCGCCTGCTCTTTCCCTGCACCCCCGGCCGAGGTGGCAGGACCCGCGGATTTGATGATCTCCAGCCCGGCATTGATCACCTTGGTGTTGGCCCACTCGTCACCAAGCCTCAGAAGGGGCCTGGGATTATCCTGGCGGATGAAAAGCACGATCAGTTCCACGAGGGGAAAGAGAGGAATGACCAGGACGGCATTGCGGATCAGTCCCGGGCGCCAGTTACCCTCCAGGCTGACTCCTTCCATGGTGACGGCCTGAAGCTTCATGGCTCTCTTGCCCACGCTCTGTCCCTGGAGAAAGGAAAGCGAATCACGGGAAATGATGTAGCCCGCAGACACCACCCAGGAAAGTTGACTCCCGATCTCGATGAAAGGAAGGATGTTGAGCAACTGCACGGCCCACGCCAACCCAGCGGCAACGATTCCGTCGATCAGGGTTGCCAGCAGACGGTTACCCAGGGTGGCATCCGCCCCCGGCACCTGCTGGTTCACATTGGCGGCCACCGGGAGATCCGGATCGTCAGCGCTTGAACTTGGGTCCACCGACACCTTGAGCGGAGCATCCGATCCGCTCCCGCTCACTGCCGAAGAGGGAGGCCGTGCGGACTTCGCCACGTCCGGAGGAGGCGGCGACCCGGGCTGTTCTTCAGAGCCAGAATGCGATTTCGGAGAATCCTCAGCCATCACAGCAGAACCGTCCTTCAATGCGCAGCGAAGGTCGAGGCCTATTCCCGCATTCCTCCACTGGAATCAGCTCTATTTGCCACCCGGGAAGAATTTCCTGAAATGGAGGCTTCTAACAGGACGCATCCGGAATAAGTCCACCGTCCCCTTACATTCTGTATCATGCAGCATCCCTGCACCCTCGTCCTTCTTTTCACTCTCTCTGCCCTTCTTGTCCCGCCCGCCCCGGCAAGGAGCGCTGCTCTGATGAGCATGTCGGTGAGCGTTTACTGGAATACCGGCGGCACCAAAAGAACCCGCTGTGGCAGAGAGGTGAGGCCCGAGATATCCCTTGGGCAATCCGTGGATTCCTCTTAAAATTGATTCCATGGATTCAACCAACGACGTCTATCGCAAAACCGATAAGTCCTGGTGGCTGACCTTTACTACGCTGTTGCTGGTATGCCTGTCCTGCATGTTCGCTGTCGGGGGAGCCTGGGTCCATATCATCTGGGTGTTGCCGTGGGCTATTCTGATTCCCTGTTTCTGGAACCCGCTGACGGTCCGGGTCACCGGGGAAACCCTGGAGGCCCGGTTGGGAATCGGTCTCCTGAAGAAAACGATTCCCCTCGCTGAGATCAAAAGCATCAAGGTGATAGATGTTCCCTTGAGGAAGCAGAGACACAAGATCTGGGTTTGCTTTAACGGAAGGGCTCTGGAGATCATCAGCCAGGATGACGAGGTGCTCTGGCTCGGCAGCTCCGAGCCGGAGACGCTGGCGTCCTTTCTCAAGAAGTGAAATACCTTCTTCGGAGAGTGAACCCACTCTGGCCCTGCACGCCTGTGGTTCGCCCGGAGGGAGACCTTGCCGTCAGTCAAAGAGACCGGGTTCCTCTCCTGCAAGTTGCTCCTCATCCAGGTAGCCTTCGTCGGCAGGAAGTTCCTTGTCTTCCGCAGCTTCTACGGCAAGGGCATCGCAGCATTCGTTCTCGGCATGACCGGCGTGGCCCTTGACCCACTGCCAGTGAAGCTCGTGCCCCTCGCATGCCGCATCGAGGCGCTTCCAGAGATCCTCGTTGCGGAGACGCTGGCCGGGGCCCCGTCGCCAGCCGAGGCCTTTCCATTTTCGCAGCCAGCCGCGAGTCATGGCATTGACAAGGTAGCTTGAATCTGACGAGAGCGTCACCCGGCAGGGCTGTTTCAATTCTTCAAGTCCCGCGATAGCCGCGAGCAATTCCATGCGGTTGTTGGTGGTGCGGGTGAATCCCCCACTCAGTTCCCTGCGATGTGCCCCGAACTTGAGAAGGACCCCATAGCCGCCAGGTCCCGGATTCCCACGGCAGGCACCGTCGGTAAAAATCTCCACCTCCTTCAAGGACGCGAATGTCCGCCGGATCCCTTTCAGAGTCGAGGAATTTGGCCCCACGCATGGACAAGGAGTTGGGCAGCAGGCACACTCCCGGAGATGGCTCTGGAAGAGATCGTCCTGCAACTCGACGAGTGCGAACTCCCTCCGCGGGTTTCCTCCCTGATCGAGGAGGCGGAACGCCGACTCGATCATCTCTTCGACACCAATCGCAACCGCAGGGTCCCGCGCTTCCTTCCCAGCGATCCGGTTCTCCTCTACCGCGTCCTGATGTTTCTCACCGAGGAGGATCTTCCTCCCGGACGGACATTCTGCGAATGGGGCAGTGGCTTTGGCGTGGGAGCCTGTCTGGCCTCCCTCCTTGGCTACCGTTCTTACGGGTTGGAGATCGAGGAAGACCTTGTCGGGCTCGCGAGACAACTGGCCGGCGATCACGGAATCACGGTCGAAAACCTCTGCACGAGCTATTTTCCCGAGGGCTACGGATCCTACCCCGCCCAGGGAGGAGCGGAATTAATGGTGACCGAACCCGATTCGCGCTGGGAGAAAGCCGCCGCAACCGTCCCGGCCTACGAAGGGATGGACTGTGAGGTGGATGAAATCGATGTCTTCTACGTCTACCCGTGGCCCGGGGAACAGGAGCTCATGCACGACCTCTTCGAGACCGTGGCCGCCGATGGCGCCATTCTGATTGCTTACTACGGAAACAAGGACATCACGGCTTACCGCAAGAGGATAGGCGACGACTGGAGATAGCGGATTGCAGAATCAGGCCCTCAGCGCCTGCCTTCGCAACAATGATCTCATGGGATTATGGCGCCTGGTCCTTGATGTCATCGAGGGCAGGGAACTCCCGTCGCCAGGCAACCAGACCGGCGTGATCCAGCTCGCAGGAGAGCACTGCCTCGGAGTCACCCGCTTCCACCAGAAGGGTCCCGTGATGATCGACAATGCGCGACCCACCGGGATAGCGGTAGCGGGGATCGCTCCCCACCCGGTTGACGCCCACCACGTATGCGAGGTTTTCGATGGCCCGTGCATCCAGCAGGGTCTTCCAGTGCAGGAACCGTGAGACGGGCCAGTTGGCACTGACCGTGAAGAGATCGGCTCCATTGCGAACACCCTCCCGGAAGAGCTCCGGAAAGCGAAGATCGTAACAGATCACCGGGCAGACCGTGAAGTCGTGCCAGTGGAACATGGCCAGTCCATCCCCCGGAAGATAGTGCCTCGATTCGTCTGTGTAGGAGAAGGTATAATTCTTCTGGTAGAGGGCCACCGGGCGCCCGGAAGGATCGTAGACCGCCAGCTCATTGCGGCCCATGCCGGAGGAGGGATCCCTGCTCACGAGGCCACCGATGACGTGACTTTCATATTGCCAGGCCAGGGAGGAGAGAAACTTCTCGGTCTTGCTCTTCTTCCCTTCCGCCAGCTTGGAAACGTCCATGCTGAAGCCGGTTGAAAACATCTCAGGAAGGACGATGAGCGAACCCGGAGAAACAGCCGACTTGGTGAGGAGCCGCCGGACCGTGTCGAAATTGGCCTCCCGGTTCTCCCAGGTGATGTCGTACTGCAGGGCGACAACGTTCATCTCAGCGATCCTGTTCCCTGGCCCGCATTCCCGGGGATAGCATTACTCCCCCTGGCCGGTGAGTCCGCACTGGTAATTCCACCAGGTCGGATTGAGGGCCGCGAAGGGCTCCCTGAGCTTCTCCAGTTCTTCGGCGGGACCATGTATTTCCATGCGGGTCATCTCGACCAAGCTGAAGAGCCGGTCCAGTTCCGGTCCCACGTTCTCGACATGGGCGAGAGCTCCGGCTGCTCCCACGTACCCTTCACGGCAGAACAGCTCGTCTCCGTTCAACGTGAAATTATAGTAGAGGGCGGCCTCCTCGTTTTCCACCTTGGCGACAAACTCAGGCAGAAGAGCCTTCACCTCATCCAACTTGCCCTCGTGGATCTTGAAATAGGGGTGGATACTGACGACGCTGCTGTGATCGACCATATCGCAAGGATTGGAGGATCAAACCCGGGAGGCAAGTGTGAAACGGCCCCCTGCGGCCATTCCCAAAAGCGAGAACCGCGCTCCAGAAAAGAGCGCGGTCCACGAAGGATTTGTCTGTTAACCGCTGACTAGGCGACCATGTCTTTCAGGTTCTTGAGCGGACGCACCTTGACGACCCTGCGGGCCGGCTTGGCCTTGACGTCCATCATTTCGCCCGGCTTGAACGGATTCGGACGGGTGGCCGCCTCCGTGGCTGGCTTATCCTGCACAACGATTTTGCAGAGGCCGGGGATGGTAAACTGTCCCGGTCCGCCCCTGCTCACTCCCTTGTTGATCTCACCGCTCAGCGCATCAAGCACCGATGCAACTTGCTTGCGGTTGAAGCCGGTGGCTTCTGCCATATTGTTGAGGATCTCCGTCTTGGTTGCTGCTTTCTGGGACATGAATTTTGGTTCTATTATTGATTGAGTTCGAATGAAACTTCGCGTGAGAAATCCATGAATTTCCGAGGTTTCCGTCAAGCATTTCACCCCGGCCTCCGTGAATAATATTTTATACCGGCTCCTTCCGGCATGGATTCTTGGAACGATGGTCCCCCCGGAAAAGAGCGATGTGAGGCAATGTGAAGAACTGTCCAGGGCCTCTGGAGTATCCAGAAATGGTGCCGGATTGGACGTTCTTCGTCATCGACTACCCCCAAGGCGTGATGACTGATACCCGGGTGTAACGGACTCCCTCTAACAGGTGATAGTGCCGGAGAACAGCTCACCATGGGGCCTCCCGATCACACCCCTCTCAAATACTGCAGCCTCCAGAGCCTCGTTCCAGGCGAACCACGGGTTTGTACCATCCGTCAGTCTGCGATCCAGGACACAACCGGTCGCAGGCCCCCGCGCCAAAACAAAACCGACCAGTCCCCGGCCCGACAGACCGCTGGAATAATTTAAAAAAATAGTTCCCGCTCCCGCCGAACTGGCCACGAAAAAAATGTCCCCGCGCCCTGTATTTCTGCCGCCGGAATGCCATCCGGAAGCCGTTTTTGCAGGTTTTTCTTCCTTGTGAAGCTTCCCTGGACAGGGGAGCAGGCCCCTCAAAACGTCACTCCCAGCGCGCTCACGATCTGGAAGTCATGGCGCTCCCGGCCGAGGGCCGGGGTGCTATCGTAGGTGTTCCGCCCGATTACCTGCAGGCTGAGCTTGTCCGAGAGGGCGTGATTGATTCCCACCTCAGAAGTAAGGAGATAACTCTTCAAGTCGGCCGTTTCACCCAGCCAGGACAGTTCGGCGAAGAGACGGGTCCTCGCAGCCAGCTTGTGTTCACCCTTCACCCCGGCATAGGTGCCGAAAAACATGTCCTCCCTCCCGCCCTGCTGCTCGGTCACCAAGGAGGGCCCTCCTTCCACGGTGAGCTTACTGCGCTCTGTCTCAAGCAAACGCCATCCGGCGTAGGGTGTGACGGCAATCCGCCACTCCACTTCGGCAGGCGCATCGTGATCAAAATCGCCACGCAGTCCCGCGAACCACTTGTTCCGCAAGTCACGCTGGTAGTGGGCATCGGCAGCCAGTGTTTCCGCACTGATTGCTCCCTTCCGCTCACCGTAGCTCCCAAGGAATCCTGTCGCGAATTCGTCCCCCTCCCCTTCCCTCTTCAACTTCAGGACGGTGTTGATCGAGCGCGCCTCGCTGTTGCCCCGGGAGTAACTTCCACCAAGAAGTGCGGTGATGACCCACCTGCCCTCTCCCGGTTTCAACCTTTCGAGAGTGGACTCCAGAGAGCCCTCTTCATGGTTCGCGGGAAGATGGTTGTATCCAAATCCTGCAGTCACCAGCAGGTCTTCGTCGCGGCTTCCATGTGCCTCCCCATAGTAAACAGCCTTGCCCGCCACCCGCAGCGACCACCTCCCGGCCAACTTCGATTCCACTCCGGCCTCCGCGGTGAGGATGAAGTTGCGGGGGTCCTCAGCTTCCAGCAAGGCGGTCAGGGACTGGAAAATTCGAGCCTCTTCCGTCACCTGAAAGCTCAGGCGCTCATGCAGGCGGACCGAACTGTAGCCACGGGTCCCTGCATTACGATCCTCCCACGTGTAGCCGGGTCCCGCTTCCAGACGGAGCCTGAGACGCTCCCCATCGACCACGCGCCACCCCAGAAGCGGCGTTACAGCGAAGCGCCAGTCGATCCCGGCCAGAGGATCGTAGAGGAATTCGCTGGTGAGACCGGCATAGACCCGCCTGCCGAATCTGCGATTGAGCTGAAGGGAGCCCTCAAAGCGCTCGTTGGAGCTCACCCCGTCGTCCTCTCCATACAGGACCGAAGCAGCGGCCCGGGATTCCCAGGTGCCCAACGCCCGCGTGACATCCAGACCCGCGGTGACCCGGAGAGAGTCTGAGTTCCCGGTCGCCAGCGTCAGGCCCACGTTCCCGCTTCCCTGCCAACCGTCAGGATCTCTTTCTTCCGCCGCCAGAGGAGTGCCCAGCAGACCGCCCAGCCAAAGAATGCGGAACGCACGCATGCGGGCTCCTTACTGGCCCGGATGGTCGGCGTCAAGAGGAGGGCCTCTCCCCGGGAATTACACCGCTCCCTGATGATCGGAACCAAGCAGTCGAAGGAACTCTCCTCTCTGATCCAGAAGGTCCAGAATCCAACCGCGCCCTTGGCAAGGACGCCCAACGCGCCCTCCGCAGAACGCTGATCGCCTCCGGTTTCCACCGTAAATTTATTCGCAATTCCCGTGCGAAAGGGCCTCTCGCAAATCGACTTGGTAGAAAGGGGCCATCCGTGTTCGTATTGAACCCGTGATCCTGAATCGCCACTTCGTCCTGACAGCCTTGCTTGGAATCGCTCCCCTCCTTGCCCTGGCCGAGGAAAAACCGGGGGAGACTACCCCCGAGAGCAAACCGAAGGCGGGCCACTCTCACCAGGGTGAAGCCTTCAATGAGGGTCCGCGACACTCCGCCCTGCCCATCGAGGGAACCGGACAGATTTCCTTCCCGATTCAGTGCACCTGGGGAGAAGGGCAGAAATTCTTCAACCAGGGAGTCGGGCAGCTGCACGGCTTCTGGTACTACGAGGCCGAGCGGACCTTCCGGCAGGTCGCCTCCCAGGATCCCAAGTGCGCAATGGCTTACTGGGGGATGGCCCTGGCCAATTGGGAAAACGAGAAGCGGGCCAAGGTATTCATCAAAAAGGCCCGCGAGTTGAAGGAGCACGCCTCTGAGCACAACCGTCGTTACATCGATGCGCAGGCCAACTATCTCGATGGTGAGCCCAAGGATGCCAAGAAGCGCAAGCAGGAGCTCATCGACGATCTCGAAAGCATTATCCAGGACTACCCGGATGACCTTGAAGCCCGCGCTTTTCTCTGTGTCCGCCTCTGGCAATTTGGCCGCAGCGGACTACCCATCCACAGTCACCAGGCGGTGGACGCCATCCTGCAGCAGATCTTCGCGGTGAATCCCAGGCACCCGGCGCACCACTACCGCATCCACTTGTGGGACAACAAGAAGGCCAAAGTCGCCCTCAATTCTGCCGCCAAGCTCGGTCACACCGCTTCCGGGATCGCCCATATGTGGCACATGCCTGGACACATCTACTCCAAGCTCAAGCGCTGGGACGACTCCGCCTTCGCGCAGGAGGCCTCCGCCCGCACTGATCACAACTATATGATCACCCGCCGCGTTCTCCCCGATCAGATTCACAACTACGCCCATAACAACGAGTGGCTCTGCCGTAACTGGATGAACCTGGGCCGGGCCCACGATGCCCTCGGAATGGCCCGGAGCCTCCTCGCCAATCCGCGCCATCCCAGGCTGAACACTATTAGCAAGGGTGGACGCAGCGCAAAGTACGGTCGTAGCCGCATCTTCGAGGTCCTCAAGCGCTTTGAGCTGTGGGACGAAACGCTCCGCCTCGCCGATACCCCCTATCTCGAGCCAACTTCCAAGCGCGAGGAACAACTCAAGCGCCTCCGGCTTCTCGGACATGCGCACTTCGGGAAGGAATCACTGGATGGGGTGCGATCCGTCGATCAGGAAATGACCAAGCTGCTGGACACTGCTACCGAGGAAAGGGAGAAGGTAGAGAAAGAGGCCCGGGAGAAGGCAGAGAAGGAAAAGAAAAACGAGAAGGACACCAAGAAGCTGGTGAAGGAGGCCGGAAAGAAGCCCGGGGAGTGGGTCAGCAGTGTCGAGAAGGCCCGCCAAGCCCTCAGCTGCTTCGTGGCCCTGCTTGAAAACAACCACGAGGAGGCCAAAAAGCACCTCGGTGCGGTGCAGGGCGACAAGTACACCCTCGCCCGACTCCACCTGCGCGCCGGGGACCCGGAAAAGGCTCTCAGCCTGAGCGAGGAAGCGGTCAAGAACGGGGAAAAGCGGGTTCTTCCCCTCCTCGCCCGCATCGAGATCCTCCATGCCACCGACAAGAAGGAGGAGCTGAAAAAGGCCTTTGATCTTCTCAAGCCGATTTCAGCCTACCTCGACCCAGAAGCCCCGCCGGTCGCCCGCGCAATGAAAATCGCCGGGGAACTCAACCTGGGCGACTGGCAAGCCAAACCCCTGGTGCGCGAGGACGTGGGCGAACGTCCCTCCCTCGACTCCCTCGGCCCGGTGGCCTGGACGCCCCCGGCGGCCCATGATTTTGCCCTCCCCAACGGGGAGGGTGAGACCATCTCGCGAAAGGACTTCCAGGGACGGCCCCTGGTCCTCCTCTTCTACCTCGGCTACGGCTGCCTGCACTGTGCCGAACAACTGGAAAAGTTCGCCCAGGGCGCCGAACTCTTCGAGAAGGCTGGCTTCGAGGTTCTCGCCATCAGTAGCGACAGCGAAGGGGACCTGCGCAAGTCCAGGGAGAAGTGGGAAAAGGACGGTGGGAGTTTCCCCTTCCCCCTGGTGGCCGATCCAGCCATGCATGTCTTCCGTGAATGGAGCGCCTATGACGACTTTGAAAAGGCCCCTCTCCACGGCACCTTCGTCATTTCCCCGGGCGGCCAGATACTCTGGCACGACATCAGCGCCGATCCGTTCATGGATTGCGAATTCGTGGTGAAGGAAGGCCAGCGCCTCCTGCAATTACACGGAAGGGATTTGTAGGGTCAGCTATTGGACTGATCCTGAATCCACAACCCGTTCACCCTCCTACTCGTGCTCAAACTTCTCCGGGAGGACCCGGAGAGCCATGGCGAGAATGAATCAGCAGAGGGCCTCCTATTGAGCGGAACCCCAGATGTCCTTCAAGGCATCGTGCAGAGTGGGATCGTGCTCCTTAAGTTCCGCGCGCACGAAGGGGTAAAAGTCATTGCGATAGAAATAGGCCTCCGTTCCTTCCGCGAAGTACTCCTTGTGGTTAGTGGCGCCGTAGTGCTTCACGGTCCGACCGGTATACAGAAGAACCTTTTCGTAGGTTCCATCCTTCATGGCTTTCTTATAAGAGTCGACAACGGGCCTGTAGCCGAAACCGAGAACCTGGTCGTGGTAGGCGTGCGCGAGTTCATGCAGGACCACCGCGGGATGCTTGAGCAACTGGCCCCGCGAGAGAAGCGCCTCCGCCTGTGGAATGTGCACTTTCCTGGTCAGGCGGGGGTCATGACCATTATTCCGCAACCATCCCTCGCTGGGATGATACTGCATCCCGCCAAGTGACGGGTGCCTGTGCTCGATCCAGATCTCACACTTCTTCAGCTTCTCCAGCACGTCACCCTGCACCAGGAGGGAGATGCGGTTGAGATGATCACCCAGCATGCGCAGGCACTTCGCTCCAACAGGGGCGTGCTTGCCTTCGAGCAGGGCCGGGTCAATGTGCACGGTCCAGCCTTCCATGTTTCGCACCACCGGATCGAAGCGCACTCCTTTTTCGATCACTGTGGCCTTTGCCCTGGGCCTGCGATCCGCCTGGGCAAACACCATCGCCCCAAGGGCCATGACAAGGAGAAGAGGAAGGGCGAGAACTTTCATGCTCATGGCCGCAACGTAACGCATAGCACTGGCGGCGCAAGACCGGCGACCGGGAACTTCAGTTTCGCATGACTCCGGGCGCCGCGGAAAGTTTCCCGAAGCGATCCCGCACAAAATGAATCTCCTGCCGGGTGGTGTGGCGCTTGGAAGCCCGGCCATACTCGATGATCACCGTCGCGCCGAGTGGATCCATGGTGATGCGAATGAGACGGAAGACAGGTTCCCGGCGGAGCCGGAAGAAGCAGTGGAGCGGCACGTCCGGGTGGCCCGCATTCCAGAGCAGGTCGGCCGGGGGGAAATTCTCGATGTCGGCGAGGGCACCCAGCACCATGCGGATGAGACGTTCACCGTGTCGTCGCTCGAGCCGGTTGGCAGCATACCTGCTTAACTTTTCGTCGAGGCAGGACAGGACCGGGTTCTCCCTCCCCTCCGCGATCTCGACGAGGAGACGCTGCTGGTGAATCGTCATGGCCGCCTGTAATTGCGCCCGGGTAATGCCCCCGTTTTCGAAAAGAGCGACCAGACGGTGAGGCGGCGGCAGGAGCAATTGCGACACCCGTTCAGTTAAGACCGGATTGCGCGGGGCGCAATCCGCTTTTGTCGGCTACCAGAAACCACGGGAGCCACCTACCAGCGATCGGGGGAACGAAACCGGGAAGAGTCCTCCCCGACTAGCTCATCCTGTTTCCTACTCCCTGGGCTATCGCCGCCCGAGACCCAGCTCCGTCCTGCAGTAGGCAATGCTCTTCGCAATGTCCTCCCGCTGATCAATCCGGCCGACCTCACGCGGCTTTCCCTTTCTGGCCAGGGTCAGGAACTTGTCGTATCCCTTCGGTTTTCCCTTTGGCCAGGCCTTCCAGAAATCCTCGTTTTTCACCTTCAACTCGCGATTGAACCCCGAGATCGTCTCGATGTTCACCGCGACCTGGGGACAGAGCTCTGCAAACCGCTTGAAGAAGGTCTTCAGGTCGGTATCCCCGGAACCCATCGCGGTCCACTGCACTGTCACACCGTTCTCACTCTCCCACACCGCGGAGTCACGCAGGCTGGTGGTGAGAACGTACTTGCCGATGTTTTCCAGGGCCTGCACGGGGTCTTCCATGGTCCAGACCGCATTGCCGGAATCAAAATTGGCTCCCACGTACTCGGGGCCGGCCTCCTCGATGAGCGCTTTCAATTCCAGGGTGTGCATGTCCCCGGCATGATTCTCCATCGCGACCTTGA
>Ga0310342_100002854_pt1 | contig 11244 bp, 3 predicted proteins | sample S15DNA20500_MG_FD_206155 | JGI IMG/M metagenome (GOLD analysis project Ga0310342, IMG submission 206155) | Marine microbial communities from station ALOHA, North Pacific Subtropical Gyre - S1503-DNA-20-500_MG | ecosystem: Environmental > Aquatic > Marine > Oceanic | place: Pacific Ocean: North... | reverse complement strand
GTACGTGTGGCTACTCCCCCGCCGCGAGAAGCCGTTGAAAACCAGAATCCAGCCGAGCCAGGGGACAAACCGGACGACAATGCCCCCGCCGAACCTCCTGCGATTGTTGAACAGCTGGATATCCATCCCTCCCAGCGAATCGTGCTCGGATCGCACGACCCAGAAAAGGGTTTCCAACTGGTGGTCTATTTCAACAGCCTTGGAGCGTCTATTGAACGTGCCGAGCTGGTTGTTCGTGAGGGGAATAGCTGGAAGTATGGTGTACTGGAAAGAAAATATGGCTACCTGGGGTACCTTGGCCTTGTTCCTGAGGACGGGGGATGCCGGGTTAGTGTAGTGGCCGATTACTCTCCGGCGGCGAGGGCAACTGGAGGAGGGGACAAGCACAAGGGCATGCGGGTCGGGGACCTGCTGACAGGCATCGACTCCGAGCAGATCCGGCAGCCTGATGAACTGGAACGTTACCTCTCTCTCAACACGATAGCCGGACAGTCCGTCACACTTTCAGTGACACGTGGTGAAGGAGACGAGGTACGGCAGCTGGAGTTGACAGCCGAACTGGTAGACAGGCCACTGGAGATCATCGACCCAGACCCCGATGACCAGGACCTGGCCCGCCCCTCGGACAAGTCCTGCTTGCTGTCGCTTTTCCGGCTGGGGGACCGCGAGGCAAAAACCAACGAGGTAGAGATTGGTTCCCTGCCCTCGCTACGGACGGCCGACTGGAAAGTCCGCCAACCGAAAGGTTCCTTCGAGACGGTAGAATTTCAATTCGACCTGGACGACGAAGCAGCCATCAAGGCGGGACTTGATGGTGGCTTTTCGGTCATCAAGCGTTACCGCCTGCGACGGCAAAGTGAGCAGTCACTCCATGCTGGTTTCCAGCTGGACCTGGAGATCGAACTGATCAACCGGGCCACAACCGTCCAGCAGATTGCCTACCGGCTGGATGGCCCGAATGACCTTCCCCTGGAAGGATGGTGGTATGCCAACAAGGTGCAACCCGGCTGGGGTGGGGCTGGCATGCGGGACGTGATCTGGAAGATCGATGACCGGCATAACCTGCGAACCTGTTCGAATATCGTCAAGCATGCCACCAAGACGCCAGAACTGCCACAAGAGTCGATTCTCTCCAACCGCCAGGGGGAACCGGGTGATCTGAAATACGTGGCCATCGATACCCAGTTCTTTGCTGCCGGACTGATCCCGGTATCCGGTTCCGACGAGGAGGTTTCCTTTGTCCCTCAGCGTGCTTACACGATGATGGCCGAACCACTGGAACAGGTAGGAAAAAATACCCGTGCTGCGAATGTCTCCTTTTTCCTCGTCAGTCCGAATTACGAGATCCCCACCAAGCAGTCTCACACGGACAAGTTCATACTCTTCATCGGCCCCAAGGAACAAGAAACGCTCGAGGCCTACGGCATGCAGGAGGCCATTTACTATGGCTGGTTCGGGTTCGTGGCACGGCCTCTGTCAAGCGTCCTGCATTTCTTCTATGGCATCACCAGGAACTTTGGAATCGCAATTATCCTGCTGACAATACTCGTCCGTGGCTGCATGTTTCCAATCAGTCGCAAGTCGGCCCGCAATGCCCAGGTCATGCAGCTGATGTCGCCGGAAATAAAGAAATTACAGGAAAAGTACAAGGATGATGCCAAGAAGAAAATGGCCGCCCAGCAGGATCTGTTCCGGAAGTACAACCACAATCCGCTTGGTGGCTGCCTGCCGATGTTCCTGCAGCTGCCGATCTTCCTGGGACTTTATCGTTCGATCATGGTGGACATCAGCCTGCGTCAGGCACCCCTGTTCCCGGGGATGTCCTGGTGTTCGAACCTCGCTGGCCCTGACATGCTGGTGCAGTGGGAAGGCCTTTTCTGGGGCACTTCCCGCGGATCCCTGCTGGGGCCTTACCTGAATATCCTTCCCCTGGCGGCGATCGCGATGATCATTATCCAGCAAAAGATGTTCATGCCTCCGGCCCAGAATGATCAGCAAAAAATGCAGCAGAAGATGATGAAGTTCATGATGCTCTTCATGGGAGTGATGTTTTTCAAGATTGCCAGTGGACTCTGCCTCTACTTCATTATCTCAGGATTCTGGGGTGTTACCGAACGAAAGATGTTGCCCAAGCTTGATTCGCTTGACCAGCTTCGCACCGCCCCCGATACCTCCAAACGCTCCTCCAAGGAACGCCGGAAACCCCCCGCCAAGAAACAACGTTCCCGTCGTCGTAGATTAAGGTAAACTCCTTTCCCCCATGTCGCTTGCCGTTGATGACACGATCGCGGCGATCGCCACAGCCGCCGGGCGTGGCCTCAGGGGCATTGTCCGTCTCAGTGGACCATCCACGCGTGATTGCCTTGAGAAATCCCTGGGAAGGAGAATCGAAGAACCAGCAGGCAGCGGATCCGTCCGCTGTAGACAGATTCTCTTTTGCTGCCCTACGCCGATCGGAGAGATCCCCTGCCAACTCTATCTCTGGCCAATGAACCGAAGCTACACCAGGCAGGAATCCGCCGAAATCCACATGCCGGGCTCGACGGTGCTTGTGGACAGTGTCCTTGAGCAGCTCTGCCGAAACGGGGCCCGGCTGGCCCGACCTGGCGAGTTTACGCTGCGAGCTTTCCTGGCCGGACGAATTGACCTGACACAGGCCGAAGCCGTGCTGGGGGTCATCCATGCATCGGGAGAAGAACAGCTTGACGACGCCCTCCGCCAACTGGCCGGAGGCCTGGCAACACCCCTTCAGCAACTCCGGGCCAGCCTGCTGGACCTGCTTGCCGAGCTGGAAGCCGGCCTGGATTTTGTCGAGGATGACATCCGCTTTATCTCCCCCCAGGAACTGGGCCGCCAGCTGGAGGAAGCGCAACAACTGCTTCTCCATGTCTCCGGCCAACTCGAAGCTCGTCGGGGATCGGAAACCGATTACCGGATCGTTATTGCCGGAGCCCCCAACGTGGGGAAAAGCACGCTCTTTAACCGGCTGGCAGAATCCACTACCGCCCTCGTCTCCTCCCAGCCAGGAACCACTCGTGACTACCTGAGCTGCCAGATGAACCTCGGGGATGCCCGCTGCCTGCTGGTCGATACGGCAGGGCTCGATTCTGCGGGAGCCATGGATGCCGTGAGCCAGGCGAGCCAGCACGCATCCGGAGAGCAACAGCAGGTAGCCGACCTGGTGGTTTTCTGCATTGATGGCACTCGGGAACCCCAATCCTGGGAGCGGGAGTTTGCAGGCAGCAGGGAGCCGAAACGGCTGGTTATCGTCACCAAGTCGGACCAGCCCGTCCATCCCCAGGCTGCCCGGCTTGGAATCCCGGTCAGCAGCCACCAGGGAGAGGGCCTGTTACAACTTCAAGAGCAGATGGAACTTCGGATTGCCCAGACGGAAGGTTCCGCGGACGCCCCCCGACTCACCGCCACCCGTTGCCAGCAAAGCATTCAGCAGGCGAGTCAGGCCCTGCTGAGTGCCAGGCAACTGGTAGCCGACAGCCTGGGAGAGGAACTGGTCGCCGCCGAGGTCCGCTCTGCACTGGACGCCGTGGGCGAGGTTACCGGTGAAGTCTTTACGGATGAAATCCTCGACCGCATTTTCACTCGCTTCTGTATCGGCAAGTAATTCCATGAAAAAACCCCGTTTCCCTGAAAGGGGAAACGGGGTTGAAAGTAGGTAGGTTAGTCCAGCCAGGAACTAGTCGTCCTGATCCGAATCGCTACTGCCGGAATCTGCGTCATCCTGGCTTTCCTCCGACTTCAACTCAACCGGATTAGGCGTCGTTGCCGCCGGCGATTCAGGAGCCGAACCGTCGTCAGGATCCCCTTCCGGTTTTTCCTCCGGAAGCTGTTTCTTGATTTCATTCTGAATCTCCTCGTCGATCGTGGCGAGCCGGTCATCGACTGTCGTTACCATATCGATCTTGGTCTTGTCCAAATCCTCGATCGCCCTGGTGATCTCATCCTGGAGTACCACGCCCTTGCCAAGCTGATCCTCGCTGACCTTCAGCTGGGCATTCAACTTCTCCTCGAACTGCTTGGAATACGCGGTGAAAGCCAGCTTCTGGGTTTCCGTGAAACTGGCAAAACTCTTTTCCAGGTCTGCCTGGAAAACCCCGTTCGCCTCGGTCAGCTGCTTCTTGAAATTATTGTTCTGCCGGGCAATCTGGCGGCCCTTCTTCTGGACCTCCTCAAGACCGCTGGCAGTCAACTCTTCAAGTTTCTTGCTCTGGGTAACAAATCGATCCTCCGATTCCTTTCGCAGAGTACCGACCGCATTGTCATAACGTTGTTCAAGTTTCTTCGATTCAGCAGCGACCTTCTCCTCGGCAGCCGCTTTGATCGTATCGGTAGCGATCTGCATCTCGCGAGCCATGTCCGTCTCCATCTTGGTGGAGAGTTCATCGGAGAGCTGGGCATGGAGCTCAGCTCGCAGCTCCTCGCGGCGACGTTGCTTGATCTTCTTGAAAAGCAACTGGGCAGACGCTGTATCAGCGGCCACAGTAAAAATCAGGGCCATCACAGTACAGACAAGGATTATTCTGCGCATCTTACCTACCTCGCTTGGATTCTACCATTTACTAGATCGGCACATGTTCAGGGAAGAAATCAGTTCTTTACCAGAGAAGTGCTCAACAAGTGAGACTGAATTGACTCGATTTCTCACCCTGGTTCCACGGTAAACCACAATCTCTCGATAAGTCTATCATACCTGCCGTTTTCTTGGGAACCGTTGTTTTTTATTTAAACAGGAATGCATTGCACCACTACCCATTGCCCTGGGAGAAAAATCGATGTGATCGACAAAGTCAGCCTCTTTTCACAGTTTTACTCCACCGTCGTAACCGGAATAACCGACATAATCGAGAAGCCCTCTGCTCTGTCAGGGGAGAGAAATTCCGCAGCGATCCCCCACAAAGACCTTTGCAAAGCAGCCCCGATGAACGCCTCGAAGCCCAAGATCCTGATCTTCATCATCGCCCTGTCTTTTCTGACATGGCACACAGGGGCTGCCCAGAACCGCCGGCTTCCCGGCACGACCACCACGAATCTTGAGGAGGTTCCCTACCGGGTCGTGCCGACACTCCAAGAAAGCAGTGAACCATCCACTCCCCCGGCGGTCGGGGATGTTTATGTCGAGAATGCTGTGCCACCGCCGGTAGAATCTCCCAGTCCAATCCAGATACCGGTGATCCGGCGCAACTGGTTTGGTAGTGATTTCCTTGGTGGCTCGCTCCTCGGACAACGTCCCTGGGGAAGCGGCCTTGTTGGCAGCCAGCTTCAAAACGATTCGGTACTGGCCGATGCGATCATGCACGGCGCCGACCGGCAATGGTGGGCACGTGCCGAGTACCTTGTATCGTGGCGTCGGGGCCAAGATATCCCTGTGCTGGTGACGACCAGCCCCCCCGGTACTGCGGTTGGAGACGCCGGAATCCTGGGATTGGGAACGACGCAAATACTGCTTGGCAACGAGCGGATTGACGATGATTCAACACCTGGTGGTCGGATCGACTTTGGCTTCTGGATGCCGGCACGAAACAAGGGGATCGGGGCCCGTTTTCTTTCCCTCGGAAGTGCCGATACTGTTTTCCAGTTTCCCGCTACGGCCGATGGCATCGTCGCTCGTCCATACCATGATGTCGAGAACTTACCTCCCACAGAAGACCACCATCTCATTAATTTTAGCGGGGCGGAACTTGGCTCCCTCTCGGTGCTGGCCACTTCCAACGTGCTTGGACTGGACGTCTATATCCGGCGTCCCTGGCGGCAAAGCGGGAATGCCACGATCGATTTCCTCTGGGGTTACCAGATGTCCCGGATTGATGAGTCCCTGGTCATTTCGAGCAGTAATGTGAACCAGGATGGAGGGATTAACGGGGACGTGGTGATCGGTACCCGAATCGACGTGGTGGATTCTTTTGAGACCCGTAACGAGTTTCACGGAGGGATGCTAGGACTGCTGGCCGAGATCGAGGGAGGACGCTGGTCCTTTAACATGCTGGCCAAGGTTGGCCTGGGAAATATGAACCAGAAAGTGATTGTCGATGGAAAAACCACGGTTACTATCCCAAACGAAGATCCCGTGTTTTTTCCAGGTCTACTGGCCGCGGACTCCAATCAAGGGACCGGGGAACAGGATAAGTTCGCCGCCGTACCAGAGTTTGAGCTGCGTTACAATTACCACCTCAACGAAGCGGTGGAGGTCTCGGTGGGGTATTCCTGTATCTACTGGAGCAAGGCGGTCCAACCCGGAAACCAGATCGACCTGAACGTGGATGTCCTCAACGGAACCGCCCCGGTCCTGTCGATTGACAGTGACAAGTACTGGATCCATTCACTTTCGATGGGCGTCAGCTGGCGATTCTAGAAAGCTGCCCAATCAACGGGCAAACCAGTTTGCCAGCAGCAGGTCAACATTCGCCGGGTAATCTTCCGCCGGGTTCTCCTGCCAGTGGATCTCTTCCAGCGGATCTACCAGGACCTGACCTTCGCTCCTGCTCCATTCGGCAAATGCCCCGTCGACGACTGTCCCATCGCTGACGGACTCCCCATCGGCCTCGTCCCCTCCCGACTGCTGGTTGTCCTGGATCCCAAGAAGCTCGGGAGTACCGCTGATCGCCAGCAGCTGGCTGGACTGGTCCTGGTATAACGTCCTTGCTGGATCACCGCTGCCAATATCCACCGTCACCTGCTGGCTCTGGCCGGCATCGATGACGGTAATGTCGATAGCGGTATTCCCGGACGCAAGATTGGCATCCACCGATTCAAACCCGGTCCAGGAGGGGGCCAGGGCCACCCAGCCCAAACCAGGGTCTGTACCGCTACAGACCACCAGGGAGGTCGTTCGACGTCTGCCGAAGATATCAGACAGGCTGAGTGTGGCCGCCGTCCGTCCCCGCTCGGCAAAATTTGTCCCAACCAGGTCGGCTCCTTCGACGAGTTGGATCGTAATTTCATTGCTACCGGTCACCGTACCGGCGCCAGCGTCAACCGTTTCAAGTCCATCGAGAAGGTATTCCGGTTGCGTCTCGGTGATCACATAACTGCCCGGTGCCAGGCCCTGGAAGGAATACGCTCCGGTGGAATCTGTGGTGCGGGTCAACTGGACGGCGTTTGACTCGAAGTCCGTTCCGGACAGGGAGATGGTAATCCCCTGCAGGACCATCTCGCTGGCGTCCTGGATGCCGTCCCCATCAAGATCAATAAAGACACTGCCGGAGATGTCCCCCGGCTGAAAAGCATCCACATTGACCGTCACCTGCGCCTGGTCGGTCAGGCTGTCATCATCGGTGATCGTATAGCTGAAGGAGTCCTGGCCGGAAAATCCCGTGGGAGGAATGTACTGGACAAGGGTTCCGGCCTGCTCAATCGTGACCACCCCACCCTGGGCTGTCGCCGTGACGGCAGTGATCGTCAGCGGCTCCACGTCGTCCGGGGCGGACGTGTCATTGAGCAGGACATCCAGGTCCTCGCCCGGGGAATCGATAACCACCTGAAAGGTGTCGTTGTTGGCCGTGGGAGGATCGGCCACGTCCGCGACCGTCATCAGGACCACGCCGTCATCGCTGCCACTGCTCCCGGATGAGACGGTATAGGTAAAAGTCTCGGCCCCAAAGTAATCCGGAGCCGGGCTGTAGAGGATCGACTTCTGGTCACTTGCAACCGTGGCAATTCCCCCCTGGCTGGGAGAGCCCACCGCCGTAATTGATAGCTCCGCGCCAGAATCCGGACTGTTATCATTGGCCAGCACATCCAGGCTGTTTTGCGTTGAGTCCTCGTCTACCGCAAGGGTATCGTTCTGGGCCACCGGGTTGTCACCCGCCGCCACCAGGTCCACCGTGACGGTTGCCGTATCACTCCCGCCATTGCCATCACTGATCGTGTAGCTAAATGTTTCCTGGCCGTCAAAATTCGCCAGCGGCGTGTACAGGACGTGCGAACCATTGGAGGCAATCGTCACCGCCCCACCCGCGCTGAATGTCCCGGTGGAGACGACCTGGAGTGTCTCTCCAACGTCCGGGAGGATGGCATCATTTGCCAGCAGGTCCAGCAGGACACTCGATGCATCCTCATCCACATTGAAGGAGTCATTATTCGCGGTGGGATCATCGTTCTGCGGGAAAACCTGGACCGAAACAGTGGCCGTCGAGTCCCCCGTCTCATTACCGATCGTGTAGGTAAACGTCTCCAGCCCGAAAAAGTTGGCGACCGGGGTGTAAACCAGGCTCAGTTCATCCGAAGCGATACTCACCGAACCGCCATTGTCGGTCTGGCCGACCGAGGTGATCTTGACGTTTGAACCCCCCGGAATGTTGTCATTGGACATCACGGAGATGCTATTTCCGCTGGTGTCTTCATTAAACTGGACGGTATCATTGGCAGCCGCAAAATCGATCGTCACGGTCAGGCTGTCACTGCCGTAAATGATGTTGGCAGTGTTGACGGTGATGGCCCCGTAAAGCAGCGTGTCAAAGCTGGGCAGGTCATCCGCGGGATCCGACTGGAATACCAGGGTACCTCCCCTTTCTGCTCGCACCGGGATACTGAACAACTGGAACTGGCCTCCCCCCAATTCCGGGATTCCGCTGATCGCCCCCACCTCGTCCAGAACCCCGTTACCAATCCCTTCGAGGCCGTGCTGGGCACTGGGATACGACGGCCCGTAAGTGAAACTTGACCGCCCGATGCTACTTCCGGCGGAGACTGTCAAAGCGGTGCCATTGTTCGCAAAAACATGGACCTTCCCGTCGCTGGGCAGGCTCACATCAAACCCGAGTGCCGTATTGGCAGAACCGGTATCATTGTTGATGACATCCGCGATCGTGCCGGCCACCTGGATCGATGAGTCCCCATCCACGATCGCCACCGCCACGTTCGTGCCCGATACGCTGCTATCCTTGTCAAATTCCAGTACATACTGGATATCGTCGGAATTGCCACCGGTACCATCTGGTCCCGGGTGATCGAACGTCAGGGTCTCCCCGTCACTGATACCGGCGCCCCCATTGGAAGGAACCGTGATCCCATACGAACTCACGCTCGCCAGGCCGGTATCAAAGAGGACATCCGTGTAGCCAGCAAAAACCCCCCTCGGCTGACTCCGCTTGTCCTCCACCAGGACATTAAGCAGAAACTGGTCACCTGCAGCGATCGAGGTAATGGCCGATCCCTGGCTATCGGTCAGCTCGACGGTATACTCGACCAGCACCTCGCCACCCACCGACAGGGGAATGTCCTGGGTGCGCTGGTTACCCGCTGCATCGGTGGCGACCACGGAAAACTGCTGGCTACCAAGCTGGTTGGCGACAGGGGTCCATGAAACCAGGCCGCTGGACACATTGATAGACATCCCCGCCAGGGCGCTCGAGAGCGAGTAGGTAAATCCCGTATCCCCCTCTTCCGGGTTGGATACGTCGTAGGAAAAAGCCGTACCAATCGTGGCAGAGGTCGGGGGAGTGGAGCTGAAAGGGTCCACCGCCGTGTCGACGGTCACCGCCAGAGTTCCTCCTGGAAGACTGTCTCCCCCGTTCACCACCTGGATCGCCTTGAGACTGTTCACACCGTCCAGCAGCCCCACTGCCCCGGTGGTGGTAATCGTTGCCTGGCCACCACTTGCCACTGCCTGGCCAATTTCCAGGTTGCCTGCCAGCAGGCGAACCAGGGCGCCATCGATGACACTACCGACCGTGAATTGCATCACGGTCGACGCGGAACTGTTGTTATTGCTTGTGATGTTATCCGTGCTGTCAGAGCCCGTATCAAAAGCCGGCAGCAAGTCAGGAGTCCCTGGGGAGGCTAAAACGGTATTGGCAAAATCAACCCCGGTATGGGTTCCACCCAGCTGGACCGTGATACTCTGGCCGGCCGGAGGAACCGGAATCGTCTGACGATAGGGAGCGATCAACTCCTGGCGGATGGTCTGGCTCCCGTTGGGAAGCCTGAGCTGGTAACTGCCATCGGCGGCCGTGACCGTGCGAAATTCATTCTCGTCCAGTTGTTCATCGCCATTGGCGTCGGCGTAGACGGTAAAGCCGGCCAGGCCCAGCTCACCCCCATCCTGGCTTCCGCTGCCATCGGTATCGTCAAAGACCGTCCCCTGGACAATGCCGTCACCCGTTATCGACTGGACCACGACAAGCGTGCCGTCAGTATCCACGGGTAATTCACCGAAGGGGGATGCTTCTTGCTGGATCGGTATCACGGCAATTGCATCGACCGTACTCATGTCCAGGACCTGGGCGAAGACCGTGAAGCCCTCATCAACACTGTCGAGGAAAGTATTGTCCGCCAGGTTGACGAACCACTGGCTGGTTGCACTGTTGACCTGGCCACCAAGCCTGGCCATGGCGACCGTGCCGCGCGTGTTTGAAAGGCCAAAGTTATTGGTGATCGGGGCATCCGTCGGCACAGCGGTAAACTGCGACGTATTGCTGAAGGTCGTGCTGCTGGTGGTAAATCCCCCTCCCTGGATCACGAAATCAGACCCATCGTTAAAGTTGGCCGAGCGATGAACGATGGAGTTGTCATAATCACCGTCGTTGACGTATTGCAGGAAGTTGGCCACCGTGCCGGGCGCCACACCGGGCAACATCTCCATCAGGACGATCCCATGGGTCGTCTCCAGGGCCACGACCGGTGCACTGCCGTAGGCAATCACGATCTGGTCTTCGTCGTGAACCTGGTAGTCCTCGTACGAGCTGACCTGGAAGCCGTTGACGTACATCCGCAATTCATTTGTGGCGTCCACCACGTTGTTGAAAATACGGGTTTCATCGAAGAGGGCATCGGCACGATTTCCTGGCGTCCCGGCATTGGTTCGCCAGGTCTCAAAGAAATCACCCACCGTGAGAAAATCGGCAGGGTTGTCTGTCGATCCATTCCCATCGATATCTACCGGGTGCATGTGCAGTCGTTCGTCATCTCCATGGGTGTGGCTAAACGAGATAATCCCTGTATTATCCACCCCCACATCGGCCGGGATCTCTTCCTTCTGACCATTCACGTAGATGGACAAGTTGGCATGGATATGGGCGCTCAAGTCGTGTTCCGGAGCATGCCCATGCGGCGAATCCGATCCACCATGCAACAGCAAGCGTGGTTCCAGCGGCTCAACCTGGAGAAACGTGCGCCGGGATTGTTTTCGGTGCCGGCGCCTGGCGAGTTGAGAATGACGGCGAAACTTCTTCATGATGAGATGACTTCCAAGTCCAGCAAAAAGACCCCAGAAACGATCGCCATGGACTG
>Ga0310342_100002852_pt1 | contig 11246 bp, 13 predicted proteins | sample S15DNA20500_MG_FD_206155 | JGI IMG/M metagenome (GOLD analysis project Ga0310342, IMG submission 206155) | Marine microbial communities from station ALOHA, North Pacific Subtropical Gyre - S1503-DNA-20-500_MG | ecosystem: Environmental > Aquatic > Marine > Oceanic | place: Pacific Ocean: North... | reverse complement strand
CTTCACACCTGCCAGAACGCGTTGCGCGCCCGGTGTTCGCTCCGTTACGCGAAGGCGCGGCAGACGCCGGCCGCGGCGAGTCCGGGTCACCGGCGAACTTCCTAGCGGCCCCGGCAGATCGATTCGCAGGGCACTCCGTCGCCGTCGCCGTCGAGGCGGGTCAGGCCGCACTCTCGCATGTGGAAGTAGGCCTCGTCGCAGCTCGCCATTTCGCCGCACACGCGCTTGCTTCCGCAGGTGCGGTTCTCGCTGCGCGCTTCGGGGCGCGGCGCGCGCTGGCGCGGCTTGCCCCCCCGGTGGCGCCACTCCCACGGCGGTACGCGCTCGCTTTCCGGCAGGCTCCAGAGCCCGCGGCGCGCCTTGCGCGCTTCGGCTTCGAGCTCGAGCAGCACCGGGTCGTCCGTAAAGTGCCTGTAGACCCACGCGTGGCCCTCGCGCACCAGCTCGCAGCCCACGCAGACGTCGTCGGCATAGACCTCGCCCACGGTGCGCCCGTAGCGATCCACGTCGACCGCGTTGACGCGCACCCACTTGCGGTGGACCCGGTCGGAAAGCGCCTGCTTGGCGCGCGTCGCCCAGGGCTGGCCGCGCTCGGGCGTGTCGATGCCGGAAAGGCGCACGCGCACCGGCTCCTTGCCGACGAGGATCTCGATCGTGTCGCCGTCGAAGACCGCCACCACGCGACCCTCGAGGATGCGCTCGGCCGCCGCGGCCGCCGCCCACAGGCAAGCGACCGCGGCGGCCAGCAACCCGGCCCGCCGGATCACGCGGGCTCTTTTTCCGCCGGTTCGAACATCTCCCCGACGCTGAGCCTCCCGGCGCCTCGGGGCGGGCCCGAGGGCTTCGGGGGAGGACCGTACTCCGTACGTTCCGTCCCCAGGAGCCGGATTCCGGGCGTTTCGGCCTCGTAATTGGCCATCGTGGCCCCAGTGTAGTGGCTCATGAGCTCCCAGCTCGGGTAGTAGTAGCTCGTCGGCTCGACGCCACTGGTCATGCACCCCCCGTCCTGCATCAGGTAGATGCAGCTGGGGAGATTCTTTTCCTGGCTTTCCTCCTCCTCTTTGAGAGACAGAATGGCAATGGGTACATAAGAGACTCGAATCACGAATTCCTCCCGTTCGAGCGGCCGGTGCTTTCCCTCCGCCCCTCAGGAACCGCCTTGCCGGGCGCCTTTCGCCCTTTCGACGCACGTCTCCCCGCGTCGGGACAGAACTGTCCCTGATGTTTCCACAGGAGGTTTTGAAATAGTTAGGTGGCGGGATGCCGAAGACGGGAATTCACGCGGCTATGATAGGCCATTCTCAGCGGATCTCAACGACCCGCCGCAGCAACGCCTGCTTGATCTGCTGGACGGACCGCTTCGCGAATGCTCTGCCCCCCTCGCCAACGCGCCTCCGCAAAGGCTCCAGCACCACGGGAACGCGATGCGAGGCTTTTCCGGCGGACTCGGGGAACCTCATCAGTTGGCCCTCGCGTTCACCAGCGAGTCGAGCAGGGCTCTGTCCCTGTCTTCCTCGACCCGATTGAGAAACCCGGCAAAGAGACCTGCGTCCTGTTCCTCTGCGAAGAACGCACGCACGAGCCATCCGATTCCCCCTTTGACGTTCGCGAACTCAGCCTCACGCTGAGTCGGGTCTTGACCCAGATCGATCACTGCATGCGCCTGCACCGGCACATTGCGATCCGGTCTGAGCGGAAACCCGAGCGTCATTTCGAAAACGATCCAGCGGTTCATGCGCCCCCCTCGGCCGAGTCGAGCCAGACTTCGGCTCTCCAGGCCAGGACCTGGGCCTCGGAGACGAGGCCCCCGCTGCGGCGACTGCGGCCCGCCCCGGCGCTCACGGTTGCACCTCTGCCACCTGCCGCGGCACGAAGCGCAGCGAGACCTCGCAGTCCCGCGAGGCTTCGAAGAGCGCGAGCACCCGGTCGCGCCGCTCGCGCGCCTCGGCCCGGTCGGGCGTCTTCAGCGAGAAGCGGATGCGCTCCTGCTGGTGCCCGCGGTGAACGGTGAACGCGATCCACCAGAAGCGCCCGTTGCGCCACAGGTGGTGGTTGGGGTCGATCGCGGCCCCGCGATCGAAGAGAATGGAACCGGTCTTGGCTTTCGCCATGGTGCCCCCCGTTGGAAGAGGCACCCGGAACACGCGGGCGTCGCAAACCTGGCCTTCGCTCACCCGTGCCGGGCACTTCGTTGTACCGGTCGCCCCCGACGCTGGGTCGAAGGGCTCCGGACCGCATCTCCCGCCCGTTGACTGTCGATTACCGACGGCCGACGGTGGGATGGCACCTTGGGTTACCCACCCAGGTTGCCGGGCCCGCTGTCTCGCGGGCCACTCCAGATGCCGCAACCGGAGTATCAGCCGGCTCGCCCGGTTTGGCCAGCCGTTTTTGTGTCATAGCGACGCGATTTGCCGCGGTGATGCAGAGTCTCCCCTCTCCGTGCTGGACAGCGCGCGCCGTCCGGGGGCATGCTCACGGTGTCGCGCGCGGCCGGCCTCCTTCGTGCCGCGCGCTGCGCCGCGGGGGGGGCTCATGTACCTGTTCTTCGACACCGAGACGTCCGGGCTTCCCAAGAACTGGAAGGCGCCGCCGTCCGACGTCGACAACTGGCCGCACGCCGTCCAGGTCGGCTGGATCCAGTGCAAGCCCGATGGCGCCGTCGAAGACGAACGCGAGTACATCGTCAAGCCCGACGGCTGGATCGTCCCGGACGAGGCGGCACGCGTTCACGGGATCACGACGGAAAGGGCGCTCGCCGAAGGCGTCGACGTGGCGATGGTGCTCGAGCAGTTCACAGCCGCACTGGGCGAGGCGCAGACGGTCGTGGCCCACAATCTCGATTTCGACCGCAACGTGATCCAGGCCGAGCTCATCCGCGCGGGCATCAGCGCGGGATCCGCGAGCCCTTCGCTCGTCTGCACGATGAAGCAATCCACGGATTTCTGCGCCATCCCCGGCCAGTACGGCAACAAGTGGCCGACCCTGGCGGAGCTGCACGAACGGCTCTTCGAGGAGCCGGTCGCCGGCGCCCACAGCGCACTCGCCGACGCCCGGGCCTGCATGCGCTGCTTCTTCCGCCTCCGCGAACTGGGTGTGCTTTCTTGAGGTCCGTCTCGCAGCCGGCCGGATCGGCGCCCCCTTCGGGCTAGGCGCGGGTCGCGCCCCCGTGGCGCAGGAGCCTGCCCGAGTAGACATCCGTCTGCGCGTCGTCCTCGATCGTGATTTCGCCGTTCACGAGCACATAGCGGTAACCGGTGCCTGCGGAAGCAACGCGGTATTCGTCTCCGGGCAAGTCGTGACGGAAGGTCGGAAACTCGTAGTCGAGTTTTTCGTAGTCGTAGACGATGATGTCGGCCGCCGCGCCTTCCCGGAGCACGCCGCGGTCCTGGAAACCCGCGCAGTAGGCGGGCAGCGCGCTCAGGCGCCAGTGCGCGTCTTCGAGGCTGCTGAATTCGTGCTCGCGCACGTACTTCGAGATGTACTCGGTCGCATAGCTGCCGGCGGCCAGGTACTTGAGGTGCGCGCCGCCGTCCGAGAGGCCCGGAATGACGAACGGGTTGTCGATCAGCTGCTTCAGGCCTTCGAGGTTGATGTCGAACTGGGCCGCGGCGAACACGGTCTTCAGCCCGTCGGCCACGACGATGTCGCAAATGGCGTCGACCGGGTGCTTCCCCAGCGCCTCGGCGATCTCGCCGATCGACTTCCCGACCCACGCCTCGTTTTCCGTCGAGAAGACCTCGACGACAGTCACCTGGTCGACGCCCGCGATGAACGGGACCTTGAGCGGCTCGGCGCGCAGCTTTTCCCGGACGGCGGGGTCGGCCATGTGCTTGAGCCGGGTCGGGGTGTCGACGTTGGGCCCGGTGAATTCCTCCCACACGGGTCCCCAGAGATCCCAGTAGTCGAAGGTGAACACGAGCGGCGGGTTTTGAGTGATGCCCTGTCCGTAGATGCGCAGGCCGCGTTCGCGGCACTGGTCGAACCACGCCATGAGCTGCTCGTGCATCTCGATCATCATTCCCGAAGCGGGCATGGCCTGGTAGATGACCGGCGCGCCCGAGAGTTCGGCCACTTTTTCCCAGTGCTCGTGGGGCATGCCCGCGGCCGAGAGCTCGATGAAGCCCTCGCCCCGCTCGCCCAGCACCTGGGCGAGCGCCTCGTGCGTCTCGGGCCACATCACGTCGGACGGCATGGGCGTGCCGTCGAAGTCTGACTGGGCGGCCCCGCCGAGCGTGGGCTGGGAGGGATCGCCCGGCGAGCCGAGCGTCTGCGCCGACCAGCCGCAGGCGCCGGCGTCCATGGCCTCGTGCAGCAGGCGCGCCATTTCGGCGTGCTCCGCCTCCGTCGGCTTGCGGCCGGCCTTCGCGTCCTCGAGCCCCAGCACCCAGACGAGCAGCGGGTTCACCCCGAGGTACGGAAGCAGGTTCAGGGCCTTGGGCATGCGGTCGACGCTGTCGAGAAATTCGGGGTAGGTCTCCCAATCCCAGGGAAGCGCCGCCTGCATGGTCGCGAGGGGGATCGCCTCGACCTTCGTCATGGAGGCCATCGAGCGCTCGCGGAGCTCCTTCTTGCAGGGAGCGAAGCCGAACCCGCAGTTGCCGACCACGACGGAGGTCACGCCATTCCAGCCCGAGGTCGTGAGGTATGGATCCCAGAAAATCTGGGCGTCGTAATGCGTGTGGAGGTCGATGAAGCCGGGCGCCACGATGAGTCCGGTGGCGTCGATCTCGCGTTCGGCTTCCCCCGGCTGGATGCGGCCCATCCGGGCGATGACTCCGTCCTTGATCCCGACGTCGCCGCGGTAACGGGGATTGCGGGCGCCGTCGACGATGATGCCATTGCGAATTGCGATATCGAACTGGGCCATGGGGATGCGCCTCCTCGAAATGGACGGGGGGTCATGCCGCGCGCACGGGCATCGTGTGGATCGCCGACACGTGCAGGTTGGGAACTCGCTCGGGCGGACCGGCGGCCTCGAAACGGGGCAACACCGGGATCAGCGCCCGCAGCGCGGCACGCAACTCCCACCGTGCGAGGTTCGCCCCGAGGCAAAAGTGCGCGCCGAAGCCGCCGAAGGCCAGGTGGTGGTTCGGCTTGCGCGTGATGTCCAACCGATAGGGGTCTTCGAAGACCGCCTCGTCGCGGTTCGCGGACGGGTACCACATCCCGACGTCCTGCCCCGCCTCGATCTTCGTGCCCGAAAGTTCGAAGTCCTCGACCGCGGTCCGCGCGAACTGCACGACCGGCGAGGTCCAGCGCAGGATTTCCTCCGCAGCCGAGTTGACGAGGCCCGGGTTCGAGCAGAGCAGGTCGCGCTGAGAGGGGTTCTCGAGCAGGGCGTTCACCCCGCCGCTGATCGCGTTCTGGGTGGTCTCGTTGCCCGCCGCCAGGATCACGAAGAGGTAGCCCTGGAGTTGCTGCTCCGTGAGCGGCTTTCCGTCGACTTCGGCGTGGACGATCAGGTTCGACAGGTCTTCCCCAGCGGGCCCGCGCGCCTTGCGGTCGTGGACCAGGCGGACCATGTATTCCGTCATCTCTTCGACCGCGCGCAGGACTCCCACGTACCGGTCCTCGCCTCGGTGGAAGAAGTCCGGTTCGGGCGCACCGATCATGACGTTGGTGAGTTGTTTCAGGCGCAGCCAGTCGCCCGCGGGCAGGCCCAGCATCTCGCCAATGGCGGCGAGCGGAAGCTTTTGCGCGAACCCGCGCACGAAGTCGCAGGTCTCGCCCGACTCGCCGGCCCGTGTGAGCTCCGCAGCGAATTCGTCCGCGAACTTCCGGGACAGGTCGTCGAAGTGTCTTTCGACCTTGCGGAGCGCGGCGGGCGTGAAGCGCCGAGCCGTGACCAACCGGAAGTTCCGGTGCCTCGGGTCGTCCATGAAGATGAAATCGGGGACCTCGTCGGGATCCCACCCCCGCGCCTCGGCTCGGACGCGCGACCAGCCGAACTGCCGCTCGTCCTCCTCGATGAGCTGAAGACGCAAGCGCCGGCTGTTGACGAAGACGTCCGATCGCCTCGAAATCTCGAGGATGTCGGCGTGGCGCGTGATCGCCCAGAAGGGCGCGATGCCCTCGCGCTCGTACCAGAAGACGGGCGCTTCCCGGCGCAACAGATCCCACTCCTGCCACGGGTAGCCGCGGCTGACGTAGAGATCCGTGCTGTGGATGTCGAGCGTTTCGAGGCGGGGTTCCAGCATGCCGCGAAATCAGTCGAACATGATCACTTGTCGCGCGGCCGTACCCTTGCGCATGGCATCGAAGCCGTCGTTGATCTCGTCCAGAGCAATGCGCGCCGAGATCATCTCATCGAGGTGCAGGCGCCCGTCCAGGTAGAAATCGATGTAGCGCGGCATGTCGACCCGGAACTCGTTCGAGCCCATGAAGGAGCCAGTGATGTTCTTTTCCTGCAGCGTCAGGTCGGCTGCCGAGATGGGCACCATTTCGGTGACCGGCACCACGCCGACGATGACGGTCGTACCGCCACGGCCCGTCATGCCAATGGACTGCTGCACCGTTCCCACCGTGCCGAGGCACTCGAACACGAAGTCCGCACCTCCACCGGTGAGCCCCTGCACGGCCGCAACCGGGTCGCCGTCGGTGACGTCGACACAGTCGGTGGCACCGAGAGTTCTCGCGAGATCGAACTTCCACGCCTGGGTGTCGACCGCGATGATCTTGCCGGCGCCCACGATGCGCGCGCCCTGCAGTGCGGCCAGGCCGACGCCGCCGCAGCCGACGATCGCCACCGTGCTGCCCGCTGGGATGCGCACGGTCTTGAGCGCCGCACCGAGCCCCGTCGTGACACCGCAGCCGATCAGGCACGCCCGGTCCAGGGGCATGTCGTCGCGGATCTTCACCAGCGAGCGCTCCGGGCACAGCATGTTTTCGGCAAACGAGGACAGGTCGCCGAACTGTCCCACCGGATCGCCATCCCGAGTGGTGAGGCGCGGCCCCGCTTCCGGCGGTCGGCTCGGCACGTAGGGCGAAGTGCACAGGTACGGGCGGCCACCGGTGCAGAAATGACAGGTGCCGCACCAGCGATTCAGACAGCCGATCACGTGGTCGCCGGGCGCCACTTCGCTCACGCCCTGCCCCACCGCCTCGACGATACCGGCGGGCTCGTGGCCGAGAATCACCGGGGGCGGGAAGGGAATGCCCCCCTCGATGATGTGGAGGTCGCTGTGGCAGATGCCGGACGCGGCCGTCTTGACCAGCACCTCGCCCGGACCCGGATCGTCGATGTTCAGATCTTCGATCGACAGCGGCTCGTTGTTGACTCGCATCACGGCGGCCTTCATGGCGTTCTCCCTCGTGTCGTTTCGTCTCGGAAATTTCCGGCGGGAATACTCTACCCCGTCGGGGAGCCGAATATCACTCTTCGTGGTGCTGGAGGATCTCGACCTGGTAGCCGTCCGGGTCCTGGATGAATGCAGCGGTGACGGGCCATCGCTCGAGACGCTCCGGCGCAGCGATCGACTCGCTCCCCGCGTCGATCGCACGCTGATACAGCCCCTCGCAGTCGTCTGTGTTGATGTAGAGCTTCCAGAAGGCGTTGCCGTGGTCGATGGGCCCCTCGTGATCGTGGTGCCAGGCGAGCTGGATCCGGTTGCCGTCGGCGCCCTTGAGGACGACCTCGCTCACATTGGGAATCTCGATCCGGTGGGTGACCTCGAGCCCGATGACCTTTTCGTAAAAGGCAACGGATCGCTCGAGATCGGTCACGTTGATGCAGTACTGGTCCAGGCTCGTCTTCACGGTGTCCTCCTCCGGGGGCTACGAATGGGTTCGACTCAGGCGAAAAACGCGGATGTTCCGATCGGTTCGCGTCTCGTAGACGTAAATCTGCGGAATCGCCTCGCGGATTTCGTCCCAGACTTCTTCCTTTTCCGCGTCCGTCAGAACCCGCGCTCGGGCCATGAAACGCTCTCCGCGCAGCTGGAGCTCCACATCGGGATGGGCCTCGATGTTGTAACGCCAGGCCGGGTGCTTCTGCTGGCCCATGGCACTCGCCACCACGAGGTGGTCTCCCTCGTGCTCGATGCAGGCGAGATGAACCGAGCGCCGCTTCCCCGAGCGTCGCCCGACCGTGGTCATCGTGACCATGGGCATGTCGGGGGCGCCCATCGAAAAGAAACGGCCATTGCTCGCCCTGAAGATCACGGGATCCAGACGCGAAGCGACGTTCCGGATCACCCACGTGGAGACCGGGTTGGTCGTGAGCCAGATGACGAAATCGTCGGACCTGGCTTTTTTATCAGTCGCGTCCATGGGCGGTCCTACCGCAGCGCGATCTCGTAGACCTGGGCGTCGGACTCGAGGGTGCGCCGCTTGAATTCGGTCATCGAGTGTGGCCACTGTGTCACGATCCGGCCGCTGGGGCTGCGGTAGTAGCCGTTGCAGTTCGCCTGCCACACCTCGACGTTTTCGATCGCCTGCTGGATCTCCTTGTTGTAGCGCTCCATTGGCTCGGGCAGGACGTCGATCCAGGCGAGGCCCTCCCGTGAGATCCGCTCGATCTGCTGCAAAGCGTAGTTCGCCTGGGATTCGATCATCGCGAGAATCGATCCGTTGTTCGTGTTCGGACCGTAGAGCATGAAGAGGTTCGGAAAGCCCGCCGTCGTAATACCAAGATAGGCGCGCGCTCCATCGTCCCACGCCTCGTCAATGTGTCGCCCGCCCCGCCCGGTGACGTCGATCGCCGAGAGGTACTTCGTCGCCGAGAAGCCGGTGGCCAGAATCAGCGTGTCGACGCGCCGCGCCTGCCCGTCGGCGGTGACGATCGAATCCGGGGTGATGCGCTCGATCGCATCGGTCACCAGCTCGAGATTCGGACGGTTGAAGGCGGGATAGTAGTTGTTCGAAAGGAGCGGCCGCTTGCAGCCGAAAGGGTGCTCCGGCCGCAGCTTGCGGCGCAGCTCGGCGTCCGCGACGACCTCGAGCGCCCCGAGCCCCGCCGCCTCCAGCTCCGCGAGCGCCGCCGGATCCGAGAAGGTCATGCCCTGGTCGACGTACCCGTAGATCACGTCGCGCAGCGCCTGCGCCGCGTCCGGGTTCGACCGGAGCTGCTCGAGCTGCTCTTCCGTGTGCGGATCGTCCTCCTTGGGAAGCACCCAGTTCGCGCTGCGCTGGAAGAGGTGGACCTGGCCAGCTGTCTTCACGATCTCCGGAACGAACTGGACGGCGCTCGCCGCGCTTCCGATGACGCCGACCGTCTGGCCCGAGAGATCGTGATCCCAGTCCCAGTGCGCAGAATGGAACGACTTCCCGCCGAAGGAATCGAGCCCGGGGATTTCCGGCCGGCTGATGTGGTTGAACATGCCGAGCGCACTGACGACGACGTCCGCCTCGACGGCCTCGCCCGACTCGAGTTCGAGCGTCCAGCGCGCCTGACTCTCGTTCCACTTCGCGCCCCGAACGCCGTTGCCAAAGCGACAGTGCGGAAGCAACTCGTACTTCTCCGCGAGTCCCTCCATGTAGGCGAGGATTTCGGCCTGGGGCGCGTAGGGCCGCGTCCAATCGGCCTTGACGTCGAAGGAAAACGAATACAGCAAGGCCGGCAGGTCGCAGGCGCAGCCCGGATAGCGGTTGTGAAACCAGGTGCCACCGACCCCGGTGCCCTTCTCGAGCAGGACGAAGTCGTGGAACCCCGCCTGTTTGAGCCGGATCGCCATGCACAGGCCGCCGGGACCGGCCCCGATGATCGCGATCCGCCGGTCTCGCGGGTGGTCTTTCGATCCGCTCATGCTCGTGTCCTCCGCCGGGGCCGGCCCCCCCCCTTCTGATAAATCAGATCTGACAAGATTGTCAAGAGAGATTGATAAATTGGTCGCTCGCAGGTATTCTGGCCGCATGCGGTCCGAGAGTTCAGCGGCCCCGGCAAGCGGGCGATCCGGCCTGCCGCGGGCGTCTTCGCGCTATCGCGACAACGCCGCGCGCCACCTGATCGCAATCTCGCGTGACCTGCAGACCCGGGTCATGCGCTACCTGACCGAGGCGCGCGGCTATGGCGGCCTTCGCCCGAGCTTCGGGCCCTTCTTTTCCCTGCTCTGGACCGAAGGCCGGCCGCTCACCGCCATCGCGGGCCAGCTCGCGATCAGCAAGCAGGCCTGCAGCCAGCTGGCGAATCTGGCCGAGGAAGCCGGCTATCTCGAACGCAAACCCGATCCGCAGGATCGGCGCGCGAAGCTCGTGATGCTCACGCCGCGGGGCCGCAAGTTGAGCGCGCAGGGCGTGCAGATCATCCTCGAAAGCGAGTCCGAGTACGCCGAACTGGTGGGACAGACTTCCTACCGGCGTTTCACCGCATCCCTGGCAGCGCTCTACCGGGGCCTGGGCATCCAGAGCCAGGTGGACCCCGAGTTGACCACGCGCGCAAGCCGCTCGATCGGCGTGCTGCCACTGATCTCCGTGCACATCCAGCGAAACCTGATGGAGGCGACCCTCGCCCGGGGCCATACCGGGCTCAAGATGTCTCACGGCCAGGTGCTGCCGCTCATCGGGCCCGAAGGCGGGCGGATCCACGAAATCGCTCGCGTCCAACGGGTGAGCCGGCAGGCCATCAGCGCGACCTCGCAGGAACTCGAAGCCCTGGGCTACCTGTGCCGCGAGCCCGACCCGCGCGATCGCCGGGGCGTCGTGCTCCGGCTGACCGGCCGCGGCAAGCGGCTCATCGGCGATTCCGTCGACGCTTTGAACGGACTCGACCGCTCGTTCCGCGACGTCCTCGGTGAAAAACGGCTCGCGCACCTGCAGCGCGTCGCACACGATCTCTTCGACGCTCTGCACCTCGAGGAAGAAATCTTCGGCACGGGATCCGCGTCCCAAGCGGCCGCCAACGCTAGCGACGCCCGGAGGGGCAAGAACGGCGGGCACGACATTCGGGGCCTGGCCGCGAGGCTTCGCCGCGAACTCGGCAGTCGAGATACGGCACGCCTGGTCGCGCTGCTGGAGTCCGACCAGCGGAGCCGAGCAACATGACCTACGACTGGCTGGCGGCTCTCGTGATGATCGGCACGGTGATCGGTTTGACCGTGGTGGGCGGCTTCCTCGCCTTCAAGATCCCCGCGCTCGAACGCATGCGCCAGCTCAACCGGGAAACCGACCGGCTCAAGATGGCGCGAAAAAGCTTCCGCGAGGCGGTCAAGGTCAACGGCCGAACCGGCATGGTCACGAACCTGGTCTTCTATTTCGCGGTGCTGCCCTTCTGCGTGAGCCTGGCGCCGCGGCCGCTCTGGAGGCACCTGCTC
>Ga0310342_100002851_pt1 | contig 11246 bp, 3 predicted proteins | sample S15DNA20500_MG_FD_206155 | JGI IMG/M metagenome (GOLD analysis project Ga0310342, IMG submission 206155) | Marine microbial communities from station ALOHA, North Pacific Subtropical Gyre - S1503-DNA-20-500_MG | ecosystem: Environmental > Aquatic > Marine > Oceanic | place: Pacific Ocean: North... | reverse complement strand
AGATATGTTAGTCATGAGAACATTCCCAGCATCACCAGTTGAGCCCGGAGTATCTATCAACCCATAGAACATATCCTGTTTTGGATTTGGAAAATCCAAACTCATATATGCAGGAGTTCCATCATGGAAGTCATACAGTTCCAAGAAACCATATGGTGCATAGTGTTGGATCAATTGCTTAAGTGTTCTATCGTCTTTTGGCCCACTAAAATTCTCAATATTACTAATTATTGCTTGAAGATTAGTTCCAAAGGGATTGAAGGTAGAATCACTCTTTGTCCATCTATACAATGCTTGATGCTCCTCATCACCTGACAGTATATTATTACTACCATCAATCATTCTTAATTTAGAAGGAATACCAAATTTACCAATCCCACCCTTAGTTATTTTTGGTCGATATAATCCTTTCAGGGTTGAATTAACTTTAGCATTAGTATTCGGAACTTTTAAATCATTGTATTCTGTTTTCACATAATAAATATCATCCACATTCTCAGTTCCAGCGTTTGTAGAAGTGGCCCATCCTGCAGAAGTTCGTGGGTATCTTCCTAGTCCATCCTTACCCCAACGATCAACTACTATAGTGCCACTACCATCAACCAAGTTACTTTGGTTGTGTGGATCACCAGATGCCCTATCTGCTACAGCATATGATGTATACACACCAGTACAGTCAGATAAATTTCCTCTAGGATATTTTTCTGCAACGGAACCAAATTCCCAATATACAACAGATTCATTATTAGCTTCAGCTTCACTATCAACATCTGTATCAGTAACAGCTGTTACTTCTATATTAAATGGTGCCGGAGCTGTACTATAAACCCATTTTTTAATAAAATCTTTAGCTGGATGTGTAATTAATTGAGTATCTCCACCATTACTGTGAGTATTGGCAAAAGTGTCCAAGTCCGACATTAAAACTACTCTATCTGCATCAGTAGCAATATTAGGATCGGTTATATCATCCTGACCATCATCAACAGCCCAACCCGCTACCCAATAATATGGATTAGCATTACTAGGAAACTGTCCTCTATAATCACTTCTTCTAGTTCCGAGTAGATCATTATGAGTAAAACTATCTCCAGCGAGTAAACCCACATCAATTATTGCATCAGTGGTTAAGGTAATTACCTTACTTGCATTGTAATTACTACCCATTTGTTCAAAATCGAAAAGATCATCTACTTCCCAATTTCTAGTTTCTCTATATCCAGCAGTTTGTACATATGTCTCGCCATTTGCCCATCCATTCTCAAAACTCTTTGGTTCGTTATTATGTGCGTCATAACTCCAAGTACCAATAATATCATCATTGGCTGGTGATTGTAATTTCACAACTGTTGGTTTATTAGCGACATTATTTATTTTAGTTTCAATTGCACTCATTTGAGCTTGGGTAATCGTATATGAAGGATTATTAAGATCATACGCACCATCACTAGTAGGATACATATCATCGGCAAATGTCTCGTATACATCTTTGAAATATTCTTCATCTGATACTCTAGCTTTATTTGTAACTAAACCAGTAGAAGAAACTTCTTTGAGATCATTTCCAGTTGACCTAAACTGATTAAAATTATTAATTAGAACTTCTCTCCAGTTTTCTTTAAGAGTCCAATAGGAATCTGTATCTGTATCCTTGAAATCAGCAGATACAGGATGCCCATCCATTCCATAGAAAGCTTTAAAGAATCTTGGAGGAGTAGCCATATGACCATTAGTTGTAACTTTGAAATTAATTTTAGATTCAGTCTGACCATCTCCAGAATCGGTAGTCTTCACCAAATAAGAGGAAGCAGATGATTCTGTTTTAGGTAACAAGAGGTTTGCTGCTTTATCTATCGCCTGTTCAGGTGTCAAACTCAAAGAATTATTTGGGTCTACTAACCTAACACCATTCTGCCAGATAGTATCAACATTCATCATTGCTGATGGATGATCTGTTTCATCATCCAACTGAACACCATCCACTCTATAAAAATCTTGATCCCCTAACCAATCAGTACCTTTAGAATGTTCCAGTATATTATGAGTCATAGAACCATAGGGAGTTAACCAAACCTGACATCTATTAAACTCGTAGCTCAAAAGACTAGGTAAAAAGTCATACTGGCTTCCGCTATAGTTTCTATATCCTATAATATCATGTCGGTCAGACAACATATTTTTGAAATAGTCAAACATATTCCCAACTGACTTATCATAGTCAGTAGTATTATTAGTACCAGTAGTTTTTGTACCGAATACTTTAGTCCACATATACCCGATCAGAGCGGCATGTGCATTTCTGTCATAACCTGCACCATCATCTTCAATTTTTTGTAAATGAGCGACTATTCTTTCAAAACTTGGAGTAAATTTTACCTGATTATAAAAACTTCTAAGATCACTAATCTGTGTAGCACTACTTTTTGTAATATTATCAGTGTAATCTCCATCTATCACATTGACATTGGTAAAATCCTTTTTCCATTCATTACCATCCTTATAACAATACAAGTCCGAAACAGGGCTTGTCATAATTCTCCAAAATCTCATTTCCTGTTCTGATGTAGGACTACCACTTGGATCATATGTAATATCATCACCAGAGGTAGCTTCTGTTTCATAGTTAATACTTCCACCCCATTGTGGGCTCTTTTTCCTAATAGTAGTTGGCCAAGCATCTCTAGTAATGGTATGTGCAACAGAAGATCCAGCATAACGATCATCGTTTCTCCACTTATAGCCGGAAGCTGCAAAAGATCCACCATCTATTTCTTCCTTAGTATATGCTGGATAATTACCAAATGCATCAGGATCAGAATGATCCAACTCAGATAGAGCTTTGTAAGTTCCATCAGTCGCATGACTGTCGGATACTATTAACCATTCAGGTTTCTTAGTAACCGAATTAGTAGCTTTCTTAATACCTTCCTCAAAAATAGCCGCACCCGTTAATTGGATTCTTTTGGCCCTATTGGTAAAAAGAGATTTTACTCCTACTGTTTCATCTTGGGTTATTGGATTGATTGCACGTGATAATTCATCAATATAGGCAATATTCCAATTAAGATTAGAACCCGTAGAAGGCTTGGTAAACTTGAAATTGTACTCAACTGTAATATTATCGTTTCTATCAATTTCTATATTAGAGGATGGGATATGGAATGCAAGAGTTTCTGCTTCAGTATTACCTACTGGAAAATTCTGTACCTCGATTCCTAAAACCTTTCCTGTCTGTGTAATTCCTGCTACAATATTATCAGTATCTCTACCTGTATATTGTGCACCACCACCCCATGATTCCTCATCAGATATAAAAGACCAATAATATGGTGATTGTGGTTGTCCTATTTCCCATGAATGAGGATAGAAATGTTCAAAATCATCCGAGTCTAACAAATCTCCATAGAAATCATCACGACTAATGACCCCAACTTCTGACTGAAACCACAGGGCATTAACCTGATCTTGTTTCAATCTTGACAATAACGATGCATCAGTTTGAGCGTCTGGATTGTTTCTATAGTAAATTCTCTTTGAATATTTGTCAATTAGATCAGTATCACTGGTTTTATACGCAGCGATTTGCCAAGGGGCCGGGCCAAGAGACTGTCTGACAGTTGCCTGAACACCCAATTCTGCATCGACATAAGAATCCCAATCAGCAATTAGACCACTAGGTGTATCTATATTGATATTTCTAATATTAAGCTCAGAAGCCCGAGTTGGAGTAGGAACACCATAGACTCCACTATTCAGTTCAGCCCATCGTAAGTTCTCTCTAGCAGGTCTAAAAATAGGAACAACCACCCCGTTACCAATATGTTGGTTTCCTACAAAGACATTTTGTCCTTCCTCAAACCCATCAATATTTTCTAAATTAACATCTTGATTATACTGTTCTGCAAAATGTATTGGACTACTACCATACAGATCTGAAATTTTTGCTTGGTCTGCATTGACATATCCAATCAAACCGTATCTAGTTTCCCCAAGTGTATTCGGTGCACGGTTGTATGTCAGCTTTTTATCCGTACCATCAGCAACCGCAGCTGAATTGATAGTAGTGGGGTCATTAGTATTAGTACCAACCTTGACCCTAAAACGATATGCCAACATCTTATTGGAGTAGTAAAATCCCTTAGTGGATTTATTAGCAGCTGTCCAATCAGTAACAGAGTCATCTCTATCACCATACAAAATAGCATTCATTAGATTGGATCTAAAATGCTCTGTAATTGTATTTTTGAATGGATATTTCTTGGATTCACCATTTGGCTTGGTAACAATTAGATTCCCATAGCCCTCAATAGAATTAACCAAGTTTATTATTTTGTCTTTCATTTGGTTCTCCCTCTAAACTGAATATGTTATCTTCAAGGAATCACCTTCCAGCCATGGCGGATTCCATGTAAATTCTTGTTTGTGGATGTCAACATCATTGACAGTATCTCCCGATCTCACTATAAAGTACTTAGGCTCTATTTTCGGTTTGACTTGAGTAGCATCACCTTTATATTTAGTAGTTTCAGTGGCTGGATAATTTGGATTATCCGTTAATGTAATTGGAGCTGCTATCTCTGGTTCGTTTATTGGATCTGATAAATCAGCAATAGGATTATCAGAATCATCATACACTTTAACAATTTTTGCTTTTAAGTCTGAGTTAGTATTCACTGCAGGATCTTCAAAATCCTCTCCGAATTTAGTCAACCACTCTGTTTCTATGGTATACTGACTTGTATTCGGATCAATATCAGGAGTAACCACCAGACTATAAGTGAAGTTTATTTTACTAGTATAACTCACAATAACATCTGTAGGTGAATTATAATAATCAATTCTTGTAATGGATTCATCGTTCTGGTCAAGAAAATCTATCCTATGTACGTTTGCATGGAAGGAATCTACTTTCCACCAATCAGGAGAGCTGACACCACCACCAACCGATCCCGTATAATCAACTGTTAGAACATTATTGGAAACAGAAGATGTTGCTGAAAATTTCGCATCAGGATTGGTATTAACATCTAAATTTTCTACTTTATGATCGTAAAGAATACCAGCCTGAGAGTGGTAGGTAGTATATGATTGACCTACATCAGTATATTGTCCTGCACCAGTACCAGAAGGCCCTGAACCATAGACGGTTGTAGGTGTCATGTAATTATTTACCTCAACCATTACCTTTCGGGGAACTGATAATTCACCAGTTGCGATAGCCTTTCCTATACCTTCTTCTAAAAATGTTTTATTAGTGGCAGAATTGACAACAGAGGAGTTCTTATATACAAACTCACTATCATCAATTCTTAGCCGTAGAGTTCCTTCAAATTTCATTATGCTTCTACCCTATTTCGATTGCCAAAAGGAAATACCAAAGTAATACCATCCCCAGCCTGTATTGTCGCGACATTACCAGTGTTAGGTATTTTAGTACTATTTTCTTGAGTAATTTGTTTTTCTGGATTACTTACTGCAGAAGCTCCAAACCCCAAAGTAGTCCGATAGAAATTCCAGTAAACATCAGAATCGGAAGCACCTGCAGTTGTTGTTGGTAGACTTCCTTCAATTTGAGTATCAGCCCCATCATAGGGCCCTTGGATTATTTGTCCAACATTAATAAATGCAAAACCTGGCCCATACTTCATATTAGACATATTACCAGCTAATTGTTGGAAACCTATAGACCCACCCCAACTTCCCCCTGGCTGTACTATAGACCATAGGGTTGCATGGGTAGGTGCAAATAAATCTTCTCTGCCCATATGATTGCCGTCTTTAATTATTGAAGCAAGTGCCTGATTTCTTTCTGTAGAAATTACCGTACTGGTCGTACTCCATTCATTAGTGGTCGGTATATGTTCTCTATAAACTGGAGTATTATTTGCTGATGTTGTTTGTCCATCTGCATTATTAGGAGAGCTATATGGACTTCTATCCATCCAACCTGAAGCCTCTGTATCTATGGATATAATAATAGATAGATTTTTGACCCTATCATTTGAATCCAATACATTAGTAGAATCTGGAACATCACCATCCCTGCTCCACTCAAACCCATCAGATCCACCAGCTTCACTAAGTTCTGCAAACTTGTTCCATTCATGATACTTGTATCCACTGTTTCCATTTTGTGCACTAGGAATACTTGCCTCAGTCAATCCTGCCAAAAAACCACCAGCCTGATTACCGTTGGTAGCATCATTTGCCGCCTTGGTCGTCCACCAACCACTTGATCCATTAGCACTCCCACCAATATTAGGCTGAGAATGACACTTAACCCACAATTCCGCAGTCTCTATTTCACCTTCAAATCCAGTTGCATCTGGCCCCATTGCTACAGTATTAGTTAAGTGAAATTTAACCTGACCAGTAGAAGGGCTATTTGGTGAAAACTCAAGATCAGTGGTGGATATTCCTATTGCAATATCATCAAAACCATCAGTATCTCTCACAGGAGAATCACTCCCAGCTGTTTTAATAACCAAGCTTCTTGATGCATTATCAGATGAATGGGTTAAATTTGATCCTTTAAGAACCAAGGCTACATGACTCCATTTAAACCAATTATTACCATTACCAGTGCTGTCCAGATAATTAATACTATGGCCGTGTATTCCTGTAGATTGTTCCGTAACTATATCATACCAGACATTATCAAAAAAAGCCTGACCTATTGCCGTCATTGCCATAATTTTTCTCCTCTATGTTACATTTTGAAACAAAGTTGTTTCGTAGTTAAAATCGAATGTATCTCCCTGTAACCACCCATCTGTCGCTGGATCTGGAGAAAGTGTTATATTCCCCGAATCAAACACATCATCATCCGCTGTTAATAATTCGTATCTAGTGGGTGGATTTAAGTATAAGTCTGCTGTATAGTCGTTTCCTAGACCGCAAAGATTTGCACCATTACCAGAATATAAAGATGGACTCCATGTCCATGTCTGGGTTAAGTCAACAGGGGCTCTAAAAGTCTCTCCATGTTTGAAGCTAACTTTAGTTGGTGTAATATAATTAGTTCCCTCTGAAGCGGTCAATAATCTATTTCTTAATTTCTGAGATAAACTATCCGAAAAACTAAGACTGATAAAATACTCCATTTCATTGACATAATCATTTGCGTCATATGAAACCCCAGTAAATGAAGCAATTCCACCAGACAGCCAAGTACTTCCTTTCTTAAATTGAAGTTCGACCTGATCTAAACTACCAGTAACACTATCTTGAACATAAAAATAGTCATTAGCAGCTCGAGCATAATCAATCCCAAATAGATTAGTAGACGAAGTACTGATAGACTGTCCGTCTGCACCATCAGAAGAAATCCAATTTGTAGATTTATTATTTGCCGTATCGGTTAATTTAAACCTAACCTTTGAAATTGTATATTGTACATCATTGGTTCTTATTTTCTCACTGATAAAATTCTTGAGATCAGGCTGAACAGTATTTGTAAATTCTATTTTCTCTCTATTATTTAGTCTAAAAAAACCTTTACCTGTTACATTAATCATTTATATTTCTCCTAGTTAGCTTGGTATATGTCTACCGTGCTGTAAATTTCCACCCGCTACTAAATCATAAATATCAATACTATTTCCACCTGCAAAATTAGCGACAGGATTACACACTAAACCCCAAATTTCAGAAGTGGTTAAATTTTGACTTAAGCCAGGACAAGCTGGTGAGGCCGTGTTTGGAGCACCAACTGCACACCCAAAATGGTTTACTATATTCTGTAATGAATATTTATTAACACTCATACTTCTACTAGTAGTATAACCATAACTATTAGTTACAGAATAAGTAAACGATCCAGTACCTCCCGCAGCGTGGCTAACTGAAACAACCCCATTACTCACTGGCCCAACATTACATAATGAAACATTACTGATACTTTCGGATGTTATAGTTCCAGACCCTGCGGAAACTCCCATATTAAAAGTAACACTAGTATTAAAATAAGTAGTACCACCATGAGTATATGGAACAGCTACCCATATACCAGTTTTGGCAATAGTTGGTGAAAGTCTATTTGTCGCAGTAGCTGTTGCGTGATTTGAATCTACAGTTCCATCGTTTGCTTTATATGTACAAGTTGCAGTAGTACCATCCCCACTAAGTCCACTGAAAGTTATATAACCATTAGACGCCACAGTTCCAGTACCACTAACTTTTGAATACGTCAAACTATCACCATCCGTATCAGTGGCAACTCCGTATAATGTTCCAGACCCATCTTTTATAGTTCCTGTAACGTTTTGTGCAACTGGTGCAGTATTGGGTGGAGCAGTTGATGTAAGAGTAATGGCAGAAGTACCACTTGAAGCATTTTGAGAATCAGTAACCTTATAATGTACTAGGGTATTAGCACCACCAACAGATGTAGGTGTCCAAGTTACGGTGCTACCAGTGAGTGAAGGAGTATCTCCATAAACTGATTGATTATTAACCAAAGAATATGTCAAAGTATCTCCATCTGGATCTGAGCCAGAAAGAGTAACAGACCCCTGATTATCTACCACTGTTGTAATAGACTTACCCCCACCAGTTGACGGGGATCTATTAACCACAGTACCAGTTATATTGTATGCAGAAGATGTAGCAGTACCATCAGTAACCGTAATATTTCTATTCATAGAACCAACAGTATTACCTGCAGTAATAGATAATGTAGTTCCACTAATACTTGCCGTGTTATTAGAACCAGTACCAGTATTAAAAGTTAAACTATCTCCGTCTACATCCGAGCCAGCAAGAGTAAGAGTAAATTCCTCTCCTCGATAACGATTTCCAAAACTATAAGTACCTGATATACTAGGAGCATCATTTACTGGAGAAACGGTAACATTGAAATCTCGATTAGGCAACCCTGTTGCACTTTGTCGGATAGTCGCAGTTCCTGACCAATTTGAAGATGTAGTATACTTCACTTGGCCACCAGAAACAGTTGCAGAACCACTACCGCTAATAACCGACGCAGAAGGAGTTGGATTACTTGAGTCTGGATCATATGTTGAGATTGACCACCATGATGTTGTTCCACTGTCCTCTGCAACTGTCTTAGTTCCCGACACATAATTACTCCATGAGGCTGAATCATCATTCGCATTAAACACCCAAGTTAATCTACATACATCCCAATTAGTTTCTTGACGGCGGCTAAGATAATTATGATTATTGGGATTTCTAGCATAAAATTCTAACCAAGCTGTTTGATTGGATGTATATGAAGAAGACATAGTAACTTGATGAGTAATTCCTGTATGTGCCCCTGCTCCATTCGTCGCGGCAACACCACATTTAGAATAGTTGTAAATTACGATCTCAGGATCACCACCATCTACCCAATCAACATAATTATTTAAATTAACAAAATAAGCACTACCCTCTGATGTACTACTAACTGCATTTCCATTATAATCCATCCAAGAAGAAAATGAAGAAACATCTGCCGAATGTGTTGGATGATCAGCGACTGCAGTAACAGTAAACTGTATAGTACTTGTATCTAATGTTCCATTTCCTGAATCATCTCTCACACCCCATGTTACTATGTCATCCGTACCATTATCATTTGCATCTGGAGTATATGACCAAGTACCATTGGTTGCGTGAGTCAGTGTATATGTACCAAGAGTTGTATTAACAGTAGTTTCATCTTCACCGTTAACCCTAAAAGTATATCTCAAATCTGAAGCATCAGTATCAACATCAGTTGCCGAAAAAGTACCCGTTACCGCACTACCATCCTCCGCCACTGTATAAGACAGTGCACTACCAGCATCTGGTGCATCATCAACAGCGTTAACAGTAAAGGTAATTTCCTTCTCAACATATCCAGTAGGTGATGTGGCCCGAATTTTACCTGTTCCTGCATTACCTGACCAATTTGTAGTAGACGGTGAAAACTGAAAAGTTGGGTCTGTAATACCATCGGGTTGAGTGATTGATCCATACTGAGGTTGAGTTATTATACTATATTCTATACCACCACCATCCGCATCAGTAGCAACATCATCCCATTGAACAAGACTATCCTCATCACAACTTCTAGCAACAGTACTACTTCCCCATAAAACAGGATCATTCACAGAAGAAATAACGATTTGTAAATCTCTTGTAACCGAAGCACTATTAGTACTGTTCGCTTTAATCTGTGCATACAATGTACCATACCAATTGGCAGTTAGTTGATTAATTGTGAAAGAGCTGCCATTATTGGATAAGGTAGCACGTTGATCCCCCGTATAATTTGAGACTGTATTTGGTTGTTGTGTAACTTCATAGGTAACTGTTCCATCAACATCTGTTGCAGGATATGAAAAGGTTTTATCTGTATCCTCATTTGTTGAAACTGGATATGGTGAAGTTGCGTTATTCCACGACAACGCATCATCTACACCTGTAATCTTAAGATAAACTGTTTCTTGACCACTGGCTAAACCATTAGTACCACCATCAAATACCTGATATTTAAAAGAATCTTGTTGTACTGCATCCTGTGTTAAACTGTGTAAGGCCGGAGTATAGACTACTGTACCTGTGGATGTATTCCAACTAGACAAAGAACCATGTGCAGGTGAACTAATTTGGTGATAATATAAAGTATCACTTTCATTGTATCTCTGGGAAGCTCTTAACTGTATAGTAACATTTTGATCCTCGGTTAATTCTATTGGATTTGAGGTAGACTCACCGTCATAACCAGACATAGAGGCAACAGGTGGATCATCTACAGGTATTACTTGAAAAGTTATCTGTGCTTCATCGTATTTGGTTGTTGGGTTATTATTATCTGCTACCCTATAGTCTATATAATCATTACCATTAAAATGTGAAGGTGGAGTATACGTCCAGCTTGATCCACTTGCAGAAACAGTACCACCGTTACTAGTATTTGCATCTGGAAATGAAATAGTTACCGAATCCCCGTCATATTCAGAATATGCATTACCAGTAATATCAAAGGATTTAGCAGTATCTTCAGTTACATTATTAATCTGTAAATTATATGCCACAGGTGAATCATCAACTGCATTCACATCAATATAAATTGTTGCGTCAGCAGACCACGCACCACTCTCATCCTTTACTCGGTATATGAAATAATTATCCTCTTTATTACCATACCAATTAGCAGTTGGTGTATATGTAACAGTGGTGTTTATAGGATTATTTCCCGTATGAGATAATGAACCCTCTAAATTTGTAGTATTAACAATATCCCAATGAGTTATCGC
>Ga0310342_100002849_pt1 | contig 11247 bp, 7 predicted proteins | sample S15DNA20500_MG_FD_206155 | JGI IMG/M metagenome (GOLD analysis project Ga0310342, IMG submission 206155) | Marine microbial communities from station ALOHA, North Pacific Subtropical Gyre - S1503-DNA-20-500_MG | ecosystem: Environmental > Aquatic > Marine > Oceanic | place: Pacific Ocean: North... | reverse complement strand
CGGTGCCCTTACATGGTTACGCTACGGTCCGTGAGGATGGTGAATCTGGACGTTTCAACAGCCTTTCACCCAACCGAACCGGCATTGATTTTACGCATCGTTACCTCTCGAGTGCCATGCTAGGCCGTGACCTCGAACAGGCAAAAATCTGGGGCGGGGTATGCCTAGGAGACTACAACGGCGACGGTTTGGCCGATGTATATTTGACACGGCCATATCAGGGCAATCGCCTTTATCGCAATCTCGGCGAATTTAGATTTAAAGACGTGACCAAACAAGCAGGCGTCGGTGCCGAACGCACATGGGCCAACGGTGCTACTTTCGTTGACATCGATAATGACGGTGATTTGGACATCTACGTCTGCGGTTTTTTTTCCCCCAATCTCCTGTACATCAACCAAGGAAACGGCACGTTCATTGAGCGTGCCGGTGACTTCGGCCTTGATTTCAACGGCGCCAGCATTATGGCCGCTTTCGCCGATTACGACCTTGATGGCGATCTCGACGTTTACCTACTTACCAACGGCGCCACGCCTTCCAATTTGCCTTTTGAGTACAGCTTGCGCGATGGGGAATGGCACATACCTGACCACCTTCGGCAGAACTACGATATTCTGCAGCGCCCCGACGGCCAGGTGTTGCGCATCAAGGCCGGCCAGTACGATCATTTATACCGCAACAACGGCGACGGGACCTTCACAGACATCAGTAATGAGGCAGGTATTTCGGGCAACCACCTCGGGCTGTCTGCCCGGTGGTGGGATTACAACCACGATCGTTTCCCAGACCTCTACGTGGCCAATGACTACTGGGGATCCGATCGTATTTACCGCAACAACGGTGACGGAACCTTCACAGACATAGTCAACATCGCGGTACCCTACACGCCCTGGTTCTCCATGGGGTCGGATGCCGCCGACATCAACAACGACGGCCTGCTGGACTTCATGGGTTCCGACATGGCCGGAACCAGTCATTACAAATCCAAGGTTGCCATGGGGGACATGGCGAAGAACGCCTGGTTTCTCGACTCGGCCCAGCCCCGTCAATACATGGTCAATGCCCTGTACGTCAACAGCGGCGCCGGCCGCTTCATGGAAGCGGCCCAACTCGCCGGCGTGGCCAGCACCGACTGGACCTGGTCGGTCAACTTCGCGGACCTTGACGGTGACGGTTGGGTGGACCTGTTCGTCACCAACGGCATGATGCGTGACTGGTTCAACAGTGACCTGAGGGCCAAGGCGGAAGAACTCGGCGGGATGGAATCGCAGGCTGGACACGATTTTTGGCTCAAGCAACCCCAAAAGCGTGACTTGAATCTGGCTTTTCGCAATCTTGGTGATTTCCGTTTTGATCCTGTGGGTTCCGCCTGGGGCTTGGCCCATGAAAGCGTAAGTTTTGGGGCTGCGGTGGGCGACCTCGACGGCGACGGCGACCTGGACCTGGTGGTCAATAACTTTGAAGAATCCGCCAGTGTTTACCGTAACGACGTGGCCACGGGCCATCGAGTGATGATTCGCCTCATCGGCACGGCCAGCAACCGCGACGGGATTGGCGCAATGGTGCGTTTGGAATACGCAGCCGGTGTACAGGTGCGTTACCTGACGCTGGCTCGGGGGTTCATGTCGGCCGGCGAGCCGCGAGCGCATTTCGGCTTGGGCGATCACCAAAGCATTGATCGGCTAACGGTGTACTGGCCCAGCGGCCACCAGCAGGTGTTCGGCTCATTGGCCGCCGATCGGCTGTACACCATCCACGAGCCCAGCGGGCCGGCGTCTTCATCGCCGACGTCTTCATCGCCAACGCCGACCACCATGTTCATCGAATCGCCGGCCCTCAAGAGCTCCGTTCACCGCGAAAAGTTCTACAACGACTTTAAGCGTCAGCCACTTTTACCCAACAAGCTGTCGCAACTGGGCCCGGGTCTGGCCTGGTCCGATGTCGACGGTGACGGCGACCAGGACGTTTACATCAGCGGCGCGGCCGGGGCACAGGGGGTGCTGCGGATCAACGAGGGCGACGGCGAATTCTCCTGGCGTTACCTGGATGCGCCGTGGTCGAACATGCGTCACGAAGAGATGTCGCCGTTGTTCTTCGATGCCGACGGCGATGGCGACGAGGACCTTTACGTGGTCAGCGGCGGGGTGGAATGCGAGCAGGACGACCCGCTGCTGCGTGACTGGCTGTACCTCAACGACGGGCACGGCCAGTTCAAGCTGGCAGCCGACGACACCTTGCCGGACGTGCGTGACAGCGGTTCGATCGCCACGGCCGGCGACTTCGATCGCGACGGCGATCTTGACCTGTTCGTCGGCGGCCGCTCTATCCCCGGCCAGTACCCGCTGTCGCCGCGCAGCCGACTGCTGCGCAACGACGGCGGACGCTTCACCGACATCACCGACCAGACAGCGCCCACCTTAAGCCGCAGTGGCATGGTCACCAGCGCCGTCTGGTCGGATGCCGACAACGACGGCTGGCTGGACCTGCTGGTCACCTACGAATGGGGTCCGCTGCGTTTGTGGCGCAACCAAGGCGGACAACTGGTCGAACACACCGAGGCGGCCGGCCTGGCCGGGCGTTTGGGCTGGTACAACGGCATCGCCGCCGGTGACGTCGACCGCGATGGCGACATGGACTACGTCGTGACCAACTTCGGGCTCAACACCAAGTACCACCAGCCCACGGCCAACAAGCCGGTGCTGATCTACTACGGCGACTACGAAGGCACCGGACGCAAACGCATCATCGAGGCTGAGTATGAAGGCGACAGCCTTTTCCCCGTGCGCGGCAAGAGTTGTTCGACCAACGCCATCCCGTCACTGGGCGAAAAGTTCACCTCGTTCCACGACTTCGCCATCGCCCCCCTGCAGGAAATCTACACCGCCAAGTGCCTGACCGAAGCCAACCGGTTCGAAGCCAACTCGCTGGAGTCAGGCGTGCTGATCAACGATGGCAGCGCCCGATTCACTTTTCATCCCCTGCCCCGCCTGGCCCAGATCTCGCCCGGATTCGGCGTGGTGTTGACAGACGTGGACGGCGACGGGCAACTGGACCTCTACCTGGTCCAGAACTTCTTCGGGCCCCAACGTGAAACCGGTCGCCTGGCCGGCGGGGTCAGCCTGCTATTGACCGGAAATGGCGACGGCACCTTCGAACCGGTCTGGCCCGACCGCAGCGGGCTGATGGTGTCCGGCGACGCCAAGGGCCTGGCCGTCGTTGATATCAACAATGATGGATGGATCGACTTGGCCGTCACGGTTAATGATGCCCCCGTGCAGGTCTTTGAAAACCAGGGACACCCCGCCAATCGCACCGTCACCGTGCAACTGCAAGGCCTGCCCGGCAACCTCACCGCCGTCGGCAGCCGGGTCACCGTGCACATGGACGACCAAACCACGCAAACCGCTGAAGTCCACGCCGCCAGTTCCTACCTGTCACAGTCCGCCGCCCCACTGATCTTCGGCATGGGGCCGTCGGCACACATCCAAACCTTAAGCGTGCGCTGGCCCAACGGCAGAGAATCCTCATTCTCGCCCGAAGCAGAACAACGACAAATCAATATCGAACAACCCAAGCCATGACGGCTTGGCGCTTAGGATTTGCCAGTCAGTAGACATCTCAAATATGCCCCTGCGCTACGCGACCGGGTAGCCCGTTTCAAGCGCAGGCTTCAAAGATCGGCATATCGGCCTGTCCTAGTACACCACAGCTGCGGCATCTTCAATAGCCTCAATGACCTGACGAACGTGAAATGGCTTTTTAAGATAACCGTCAAAACCCTTGGCCGGCAAAGACTGGGCCTGGCCATCAGTCAATTTTCCACTCATCGCCAGCACCTTGCATAATTGCAGGTCGCTGTTGTCGCGCACAAGCTTGAGTACCGACTGGCCGTCAATTTCCCCAAGATGGATGTCCAACAGCATGACATGCGGCCTGAACTTTTCACACTCGACACCGGCTTCGAAGCCGCTATGAGCCACGTGTACCTCATAATTGACCTGCTCGGTAAGCACCTTCTCTAGGACATCGACGATCTCCGACTCGTCGTCAACGATGAGCACACGCGTTTGGCCAGATTGCAGGCCATCGAGCGGGATATTATGTGATTTCATGAACCGGATCAGTGCATTAAGTGGAATGCGACGATCCTTGGACCCGGGAATCCGATATCCGCGCAACTGTCCTGAATCGAACCATTTACTGACTGTGCGCGGAGCAACATTACAAATCCTGGCTACTTCGCCCGTAGTAAGAATATCTTTTTGTCGCGACATAATGGGACCTTTCTCCAGACACCTAGCGGACATTTGCACAAAATTCGATACCTATTTGATCGGCATGGCAGGGCAAGAGGTTAACTATCGCATGCCCTCAAAAATGCAACTTCTCCAAGCCCAGAGGCATACGAAAGACCCGCCCGCAGAGGGTTGATCGCCGACAAAGCCATAGGATCACCTAGCTGCGTTGCCAAAAAGTAGGCTAACCAGCCGTCATCACCATGTTATTGAATGATTCGCTCGCTAACCGCCGGAAACCGGCGGAATAAGAGCTAATTCATCACCATCCGATAAGGCATGGCCTTGGCCGACATATTCCATGTTGACGGCTAAAGCAATCTGATGATGCAGATCAGCGATCGGCTGGTATCGCTGTACCAGTAAGCGCATCGCGTCTTCAACGGTAGATCCTTCAGGCAGTTGCAGGGCTAGGCTTTCCCTTGCGGTCTCGCTGGCCAATTTTGCAAAAAACAGAATGGTTATGTTCATAACGAACAATGGGGCTAACGCCTGCCGCTAACGGCATAAATATCTGTCTGCCTCAGCCGTATCATCTCAATAACGACAAGAACGGCACTCCTGTACCTGCTTCAATCTGGCCGTCAACCAAAGGTAACTGAACAATTCCATCAGCAGCGGCCGTGTGCATTAAATCACCCGAACCTTGCCATTGGACTGCCTCAACGACACCACCGCCGACGTGTCGTGCGGTACGAAACATGCGTCGAGTACGTTTGGCTCTAATGGCAGAGGCCAGTTTTACCTGCTGCCACGGCAATGCAGGTATACGGCCAAGCAACTTGGATATGATTGGCCATACGAAAAGATGTGCGGTGGCCAGCACGCTCACGGGGTTCCCCGGCAGTCCAACAATAAGTTTGCTTTCACCTTGCGCGACAAACAACGGCCTGCCCGGTTGGATGGCCACACCGTGCAATACAGTCTTGAAGCCCAACTTTTCCCAAGCCCATGGCAGCAAATCGCGGCTACCGACACTTACCCCGCCCGCAGTCAGAACCAGATGAGACTGTGCAACTGCCTGGCGCGCAGCGGCAAGCGTCTGCTCCGGCTCGTCTACAACATGCTCATGTGTCAACAACGGCGTCCCGAGCGATTGACAAATTCCTTTGAGCATTGGGCCGTTCGAGTTTCGAATCTGTTGAAGTTGCAAGTTACCGGTGGGAGTGTCGGGCGGACGCACTTCATCACCAGATGTAAGCAGCGTAATACGGGGCAACTGGGAAACTTCAAGTTGCACAGCGCCCACTGTCGCGGCGATGCCCAAATGATGCGGGGACATACTTGTACCCGGCTCAATCAGCACTTGGCCTGCAGTTGCATCACTGCCTCTGCGATGAATGTTTTTCCACGGTGGTTGTGAGCCAACATCAAATTGAACACTCGGCGGATTGGCGGAACTGTCTTCTTGTGACTGTTCTATCGGTATGACGCTGTCGGCACCGTCTGGCACCGGGGCTCCGGTGGCGATTCGCATCACTTGTGACATTTCGGCGGGAAATACCTGCTTCGGTGCACCCGCGGCAATCGAACCGGTGATGTGAAAAGTCCGCCCAGTTGTCACATGGGCACCTTGCACCGCATAGCCGTCCATGGCCGAGCGATCAAACGGCGGTTGATCACGATCAGCCAACACCTGCGCACGCAACACTCGACACAATGCGTCATCAAGCGCGACCGTTTCGGCCGGCAATATCGGCACCTGGCCAAGAATCAACGCCAGCGCCTCGTCATACCCTAGAAGTTTCTTTTGCATGGCTATTTGTCCGTTGGCAGCGCAACCGCCGTGGTATACCGGACGCAGTCAAGTGTCATGCTCGGTCATCTGGTTAAAGTCATGGCCATCTTGTCAGTCGACGATAGGCCTTTGGGCTTCTACACTGCACGCATGCTCAAGGCCATTGTATTCGATTTTGACGGTATTGTGGTCGATTCAGAACAGTTGCACTACCAGGCATTCATGGATGCTGCACGCCCCTTAGGCATACGGATGAGCTATGACCAATACGTTGATCAACTCATTGGCTACGACGACTGCGACGCATTTCGTGTCATGCTCGCTATGGCCCAAGGCGCAGAACCGGCCAATGGGCCCCAGTCCTACATGGGCGACGATCGATCTGTGGCGCAACTGAAGACTGAAAAAGCCACGGCGTTTCAACGCCTAGTTGCCAGTGGTATCGAACCGATCCCCGGTGCCGTCGAACTAATTCAACAAGCATCTACACAAATGCCTCTGGCCATCAGCAGCGGAGCAACTCGCCAAGACATTGACTTGATGCTTTCTGTAATTGGTCTGGCTGACAGCTTTTCAGCCATTGTGTCCGCTGATGATGTTGCACGGTCCAAGCCGGACCCACAAAGCTACGTCATGGCGGTGCAGGCACTGGCTGCAAAACATGGTGACCTGGACCTGCAGGTCACGCAATGTCTGGCAATCGAAGATACGGCCGCAGGCATCGAAGCTGCGCGAGCAGCAGGTTTATGGGCCCTGGGCGTGACCACGACAAGCCCGATAGCTCGTCTGCATCGGGCACATCGCACTATTGAATCGATGGTGGGGCTAACGGTAGATCAGTTGTCCAGATGGTTTGCGTGATAGCGCTGCGAGACACATGCGATACCGCAATTTTACAGTGGTGGCCGGGTTCGATGTTCATTGCCGTGTTGCTGTTGTGTTTTTCCTAACGGCAAGGCCCGCGGCCAGTCAAATTAACTCACCGCCGGATAAACTACGGCTATGATTGAACCTGTGCCAGATGCACCGTTAATGTTGAGTGTCAGCGGGTTGCGTGTACTAGTCGGCAAGTCATTTACCGGGCCGGTGGCTGGTAGATACGCTGCGGTATTCGGTCAATGGTTGGTATCGCAGTTAAACAAAAGTCGTAACCTACAAGGGCAAACAAGACCGCATTTGGTAATCGGACGGGACAGTCGCCCCTCGGGCGCAATGATTGAATCCGCCGTAGCGACAGCGTTAACGCGCATTGGTTGCCGCGTAACCCTGTTGGGCATTGTCACTACACCGGGTGTCTCGCTGATGGTTCAACAACTACAAGCAGATGGCGGCATGGTAATCACCGCCAGCCATAATCCGATCGAATGGAACGGCCTCAAAGTATTGGACCGAGACGGCGCTGCGCCAACGGCTGACCAGATCACACAAGTCACTGAACAGTTCGAGGCAGATAATGTCGATTACACTGTCGGGGCGCCGGTTGAGATGGTAGACCATAATACTGACACGCACCGGGTGCATGTTGAAAGCATCTTAAACCAGATCGATGCAGAGGCGATCCGCCGATGCCACATCAAAGTTGTGCTCGACAGTGTGCACGGATCAGGCGGTACTGTCACGGCAATGCTGTGCAGGCAACTGGGCGTAGAACTTACCCATCTATATGATATGCCGACAGGCAGTTTTCCTCACCCTCCGGAACCAACGCAACAGAACTTGTCAGGATTATGTGAAGCCGTGTGTAAACACGGCGCGGACGTAGGATTCGCCCAAGACCCCGATGCAGATCGATTGGCCATTGTCGATGAGACAGGCCACTACATTGGTGAAGAGTACACTTTGGCGCTGAGCTGCCTGCAAGTGCTGGAACGCAACCCAAATCTTGTGGGGCCTAACGTGCTCGTGACCAACCTTTCAACCAGCCGAATGATTGAAGATATCGCTGCACGACTTTCCAGCCGTTCTCTCGGCCATGTGGATGTCGTACGGACGCCGGTCGGCGAGGCGAATGTTGCAGCCGCGATACGCGCAAATCACGCCCTGATCGGCGGCGAGGGCAATGGAGGCGTGATCCTTCCCTCAGTAAGCCAAGTACGTGACAGCCTTGTGGGTATTGGCCTTGTGCTGGAAATGCTCGCAAAACGTCAGCAACCCATTTCATCCCTCGTTAACGAGATTCCTAAATACGCCATTGTCAAGGACAAGGTCGACCTGACCACAAACCCTAGCGATACCATTAGCCTGATCAACGAGTTACATCAGCGGATGCAAGGCCACTACATCCAACAGAAACTGGACTATCAAGATGGCGTCCGCGTTGACTGGCCTGATCGCTGGATACACGCCCGGTCGAGCAATACAGAACCCATTTTCCGAATAATCGCCGAGGCGGAAAATGAGCCAATTGCCCGGAAAATGATCATCGAATTGCGCGACGTTCTTGGCTTGGCTCAGGTTTGACCGGAAACACTGACGCCGACGTTGTCTTAGGTGAATTTTTCCTTGCGCCATGCAAATTAACAGTCAGTAAACTGCTCGTTTTCAACCTCTTGCCTTGCGGCGTTCTAACCAGGACGCGAAGAACGACGTTCTGTTTTGGCGGTTGCTCTTCATGCAACTGCAATGCGAAGTGGTACCCCCGCACGATCGGCTCATAATACATGCGCTGCTGCTTCAACGTTAATACTGGAATTTTCCAAGAATACAGGTTCTTTTGAGCAACGCTTTCCTTTCCCGTTTCAAATAACTCGAAGAAGAAGCGGCCTGCACTCTTAATAGAATCGCCCATCTCATCGAGCAGTTCTACCCGAGCTTGGAGTATCGTTAGGCCGTTACGATTTACGAACCGCGTGGAGGGGTACACGCGAATCCTCACGGCTTCCGGCCGCCAGTATCCGCCCGAAGCCAGAAGCCCAGAATGGCCAAAGCGTGGGCCCGGGGAGTGTTCTCTTTCTCCCTCAGGCTGACTGCCTTTGAACGAACAGCCGCCAAACACACATGCCGTTAATATTACGGCCACTAAATACTGGGAGTTGTAATTGCAACAAGCGTATCGTCGCATGTACCCGAGCATACGCAGGACTACCGACATCAGCAAATAACCAGGGCAAGAACACTTCTAAACCCGTAGTAAATTTCCAAAGAACAGAACGATTATGCAGATCACCTCTACTATCGCATTAAACTAAAAAAACGTTTATCTTCGCTTGATGAACTTGATGAAACAGTTTCTCGAGTTCACCGTCACAGAGCAACGGATCAACTGTTGACTCGATAAGCCGAGTGGGATCACCAATCTGCCCCACATGCGGATGGTGGCAACGTCTAAATAACAGTCGCCATGAGCACAGAAACCAATCCCACAGTGCTACGCAGTACAGTAAAAAGTTGTGTTTGCCCCACCAGTTGCGACCCGCAACAAGACCTCTACATAACCGCAAACCCAACCAAGCCATGCCACGTTTTGAAAGAAACCGATGCCGCCATTGGCAGCCACCACTGGGCTGATCAGACCTTTGACGCCAGTTGCAAGTCCTGGATTTTCCGCATGGCTTTGAATCAACCGAGGCGTGCCAAACATAAACGCCAGCAATGATGTGGATCAGCCATGCAACAGCGTCTTAAATGATAAACTGCTACTAGCTTGTGCCTACAGCGGTGGAACACCTAGCGACAGGCAATGAACCGCGTTTGAATGCCCCTCGCTGTATAGTGGCGGCTATTATTCGTAGAGCCTGAGACTCTCATCAATATGCCAACACCTATAATTAAATACGTAAGCATATATATTACAATTACTTAGCAATTTTACTGCCTCCGGAATATACGAAAATTACCCGGGCTAGACCTTGCGGACTAGGCCATAATAGAATTGTCCCCTGCCATGTTGACTATAAATCAGGCAATTTATGAGCCATTCTGAGCAAGAATTAGACATCCTTGTAGAAATCTGCCAGATTCTCAGCGATGGACCAGAGCTTAGCTTGGTCTTTCAACGGGCCATGACTCGTCTCACCGATAAACTAGGCATCGACAAGGCTGCGCTTCTCATGAGAGATGAGAAGTACGAAAAGATGAAGATCGTAGCCGCCATCGGATTAACCCCAGAGGAGAAGCAACGCGGTATCTATGCCGAAGACGAAGGGATTATCGGGCGCCTCATGGCAACTGGCCAAGGGCAAATCATCCCCGATATTCGTGCTGATGAGGATTTTCTCGACCGCTTGGGAATGGCCACAACAACTCAAGATCGTCAGATAAGCTTCCTGTGTGCGCCCATCAAGGATGCAGACACCGTAGTGGGCGCCATCAGTGTTCACAAACCTTTTCTGGATAGTCCATCCTTAGACGCTGATGCGAGGTTGCTTTCCATTGTTGCAGGGCTATTCGCCCACACCGTCCGCGTTCATCACTTGCTGCAAGTTGAAAACGATCGCCTGCTAAATGAAAACTCTCAGTTGCGTGCAGATCTTCGCAGCAAATACCGTTTTGATAACATCATTGGCGAAAGCCAGGCCATGGTTAAAGTTCTTGCTGAAATTGGCCAAGTGGCTCCCAGCCGCGCAACTTGTCTGCTGCTTGGCGAAACGGGCGTGGGAAAGGAACTGATCGCCAAGGCCATCCACTACAATTCGCCTCGCAGAGACAAACCCCTGATCCGCGTTAATTGCAGCGCTCTATCACCTCAACTGCTTGAATCCGAGTTGTTTGGCCACGTCCAGGGGGCCTTTACAGGCGCCATACGCGACAAGGTCGGTCGATTTGAAGCAGCCGATGGGGGGACTATTTTTCTCGATGAGGTTGCCACCCTCGACACCCAGATGCAAGCCAAATTGCTGCGCGTCTTGCAGGAACGTGAGTTTGAGCGAGTGGGCGATCACCATTGCATCAAGGTTGATGTTCGAGTCATTGCAGCAACCAATCTCGATCTCGAAGAGCAACTGCGAAATAAACTGTTCCGCGAAGATCTGTACTACCGCCTGAACGTGGTTAACATAAAATTACCTCCGTTACGCAGCCGCCGCGAAGATATCGAGCCACTGATCGATTTCTTTCTTGCCAAATACAATGCGGAAAACAACCGATCCTTGAGAACCATCAGTTACGAAATACGCAATACATTGCTGCGTTATCCCTGGCCTGGCAATGTCCGCGAGCTGGAAAACACGATCGAACGTGCGGTCGTCCTTTCGTTGGGCGAGGACTTTACCGAGA
>Ga0310342_100002848_pt1 | contig 11247 bp, 12 predicted proteins | sample S15DNA20500_MG_FD_206155 | JGI IMG/M metagenome (GOLD analysis project Ga0310342, IMG submission 206155) | Marine microbial communities from station ALOHA, North Pacific Subtropical Gyre - S1503-DNA-20-500_MG | ecosystem: Environmental > Aquatic > Marine > Oceanic | place: Pacific Ocean: North... | reverse complement strand
GGCTGTTTCTCCCAGGCTCGGTGAGGGTGCCGCGGTACTGGCGGATTTCCTCAAGACTCAGACTGCAAACATAGGCCTTTCCCGCTTCAATGAGCTGAACGGCACACTGATGGAGCTGCTCGAAATAGTCGGAAGCATGAAACAAGCAGTCGCCCCAATCAAAACCCAGCCACTGGACATCGGTTTTGATGGACTCCTCATACTCCACCTCTTCCTTGGTGGGGTTGGTGTCATCGAAGCGCAGATTGCAGGTCCCCGCCTGGTTCTGGGCGGCCACTCCGAAGTTAAGACAGATGGATTTGGCGTGTCCGATATGCAGGTATCCATTGGGCTCCGGCGGGAAGCGTGTGGCAACGCGGCCGCCGTGCTTATCGGCTTTCAGATCCTCCGCAATAATGGCCCGGATAAAATCCAGGGAAGGAGTTTCGGTCGTTTCTTCAGGGGACCCTGATGCATCCATAATCCAGGTAATTGTAACAGCCGTGGTTCCAATGAGAAAAATCCGAAATCCAAAGTCCCAGATCCAAAACCCATCCGCCAGCACGATCGCACGAAAGAACGAAAGAACGTGCCGCTCCACAGAAGGGCAGAAACCAATCCCAGACCCGCCACCAGGGCAATTTCGATCACCGGCGAAACCGAGCTTTGTTCCAGCAAATCGCGGATGAGAAAAACGATCCCGGCCAGGAAAAAGATGAATGCTACGGCACGCAAACGGGTCCGCAGAAACAATCCCGTGGTAGAACGCTTGAGTTTACCCGAACTGGGTATAAATCCGGCTTCCGGTCAGAACTTGCAATCGGACTGGATCACCGACGAGTCGACCGACTCCGGAAAAGAACCCTTGGTGAGGTTCTCGGACAGATGAGCTTCCATAGCCTCCCTCTTGATTGGCCTTCAGGATAACCCATTTCGGGATTGTCTTCAGTAGTTCGGGAGGGGTATGGGTCGGTTTTCAGCCAGGGGCGCCCTGGCAAACCCGGATTGGCCGGAATTAATATTAATAAAGATTCCGGCTATAATAATTAAGATACAATGACAGGCTATCTGGAAAGACTGGAGGTGTTTGGATGATTGTTGGAGTACCTGCGGAGTCCCATCCCGATGAACATCGGGTGGCCCTGATCCCTGCCATGGTACCGACCCTGATCGAGACAGGACTCGAGGTCCTGGTCGAGGAAGGAGCGGGGGAGCATGCCGGCTTTCCTGATAAGGAATACCAGGAGCAGGGCGCACGTCTGGAGTCCGACCGGACCCAACTCTTCTCCTCAGCCGACCTGCTTTTGAAAGTCCACAATCTCACATCGGAGGCCGGAGCTAACGAGATGGAGATGATCCGCTCAGGCCAGGTCCTGCTGGGACTGTTAAACCCACTGGGCAACTCGGCAGCGATCGAACAGCTCGCGGCCAAGGGGACAACCTCTTTTGCCCTGGAGTTTCTACCTCGCATCAGCCGGGCACAATCGATGGATGCGTTGACCTCCATGGCCATGATGGCGGGGTACAAAGCCTCCCTGATGGCAGCCAATACAGTCACGAGAATGTATCCCATGATGATGACGGCAGCCGGCACCATCACCCCCGCCAGGGTCTTCGTGATCGGGGCCGGAGTGGCCGGACTGGAAGCCATCGCCACCTCGCACCGTTTGGGGGCGGTAGTTCAAGCCTATGACGTCCGCCCGGCGGTCAAGGAACAGGTGGAGAGTCTGGGAGCCAAGTTCGTCGAACTGGAACTGGATACCGAGGAAGCTGAAGGATCGGGGGGGTATGCCCAGGTCATGGACGAAGACTTCTACCGCCGCCAAAGAGAACTGATGGCCCAGGTGGTGGCCCAGTGCGACGTGGTCATCACGACGGCCCTGATTCCCGGTGCCAAGGCCCCCATGCTCATCACCAGGGAAGCCGTGGAAGGCATGCGTCCAGGGTCAGTCATCATCGACCTGGCAGCCGAGGGAGGGGGCAATTGTGAGCTCACTCAAGCGGGAGAGACCCTTGAAATCCATGGCATCACCATCATGGGACCCGTCAATCTGGCTTCCGCCCTTCCCTATCATGCCAGCCAGTTGTACTCCAAGAACCTGACCTCCTTTCTGCAAAACCTGATCAAAGAGGGAGAGATTCACCTAAACCAGGAAGATCCGATCATTGCCGATACCCTGCTCACCCACCAGGGCGAGATCGTCAACTCTCGCCTGCGTGAACGTCTGGGCCTGGGTGAACTGGACCCGGCCGGCAATCCAAAGGAGTAGTACCTAATGGAAGTTTTCGTCGCCGCCCTGACCATCTTTATACTGGCCCTTTTTCTGGGGTTTGAGATCATTACCAAGGTGCCTCCCCTTCTTCACACGCCTCTCATGTCCGGGGCCAACGCCATCTCGGGCATCACCCTGGTGGGGACACTGGTGACCGCCGGATCGCAGTTGAGTACTCTCACCACCGTTTTAGGCTTCCTGGCCGTGGCCATGGCGACCGCCAACGTGGTGGGAGGGTTCCTGGTGACCCACCGAATGCTCCAGATGTTCCGTAGAAAGGACTAACCTTGTCCCAAGCACTCATCAATCTTTTCTATCTGGCGGCGGCCGTCCTCTTTATCCTGGGGTTGAAAGGCCTCTCCCATCCGCGTACGGCCGTGCGTGGGAACCTGATGGGATCTGCCGGAATGCTGCTGGCGGTGGTGGTGACTCTGCTGGACCAGCGCATCGTCAGCTTCCAGATTATTCTGGCAGGCTTGGTGGTGGGAGGGCTGATCGGCGGCATCCTGGCCGCTCGCGTGGCCATGACCTCCATGCCCCAGATGGTAGCCGTCTTCAACGGCTTCGGCGGAGCGGCCTCGGCGGTGGCGGTGGGAGCCGTTGTGGAGGAGGCTCTGGCCAGAGGAATGATCGAGCAGCTAACATCGGCTCAATTCACGGTCGCAAGTGCAGCCTCAGGCATGATCGGAGCGGTCACCTTCACCGGGAGCATGATCGCTTTCACCAAGCTTCAGGGACTCATCCTGGAGAAACCCTTTCTCTTCCCGGGCCGACATGTCGTGAACCTGATGCTTCTGGTGGGGAGTCTCGGGTTGAGTGGCTGGTTCGTTGCCGATCCGTCCTCGTCGCTGAGCTTCTGGCTCATGATCGCCGCCGCTTCAGTCCTGGGAATCCTGCTGGTCGTCCCCATCGGGGGAGCCGACATGCCAGTGGTCATCGCCCTGCTGAACTCCTATTCGGGTCTGGCCGCTGCCGGAGTGGGATGGGTCCTCAACAACAGCGTTCTGATCATCGCGGGTTCGCTGGTGGGGGCGGCCGGTTTTATCCTGACCAGCCTGATGTGCCGCGCCATGAACCGCTCCCTGACCAACGTCATGTTCGCCGGGGTGGGAGCCACCATCAGCAAGTCGGACGAAGAAGACATCTACACAGGCAAGATCAAGTCCGCTTCGGCTGAAGATGTGGCCATGATGCTGGACGGTGCCCGTCGGGTGGTGATTGTCCCCGGATACGGAATGGCGGTGGCCCAGGCTCAGTACGTGGTGCACGATCTGACCCAGCTTCTGGAATCGAAAGATGTGGAGGTGGAATTCGCGATCCATCCCGTGGCCGGGAGGATGCCGGGACACATGAACGTTCTGCTGGCGGAGGCCAGCATTCCCTACGACAAGCTGCTGGAGATGGATGTCATCAATCCCAGCTTCCAGCAGACCGATGTGACCCTGGTAATCGGAGCCAATGACGTGGTCAATCCCCTGGCACGAGAGGACGACCCCTCGATTCCCATCGCCGGCATGCCCATTCTGGATGTGGACCAATCCCGCTCGGTGGTGATCGTGAAGCGGAGCCTCAGTCCCGGCTTTGCCGGTATCGCCAATCCCCTTTTTGCCGCCGACAACACGGTCATGCTGTTTGGAGACGCCAAGCAGGTGGCCATGGATCTGCTGGCGGCAATGAAGCAAGGGTAGGGGCTGCTTTCGTGCTGTCGTGCTCTTGTAGCGGCTCTCCGGAATCGGCGCGGATCTTTGACCTTCCTTTCGTGAAACGTGGAACCTGGAACGTGGAACGCGCTGGTCGAAGACCAGCGTCCGAGGCGCCTCCCACACTCCCGGAATTATCTCCTGAACTCGTTGGGGTTACTGACGAACACCCTTCCTAGCTTCGCAGTCCTTGCTGTGGGCGCACTCAGTGCGCCCCTACACTCACCTTCCCGGCCTCGCTCCGAAGGAGCGCAATGAGTTGGTCTTCTTTGTGTCTTTGTGTCTTTGTGGTGAAACTCTTTCCGTGTCTTGGTGGTGAGGGCCTCTGAAAATCAAAAATCGAACAGGTAGGTAAACTTGGCAACCAGGGTCCGTTCCAGGACCTCTCCGGTCGAGGAGCGCCGCTCGTTGTAGACCAGGAAAATATCACTCAGCGGCTTGTAGATGAAATGGAAACGGATGTTGCTGGAGATTTCCTTCACCGTGCTGTTGTACTGAATCAGCGCGTTCAAGAACATCCTGTGTTGAAGGAATAACGCAGGCGAGTGGTGAGCAGATCGGTATCGAAATCTCCGGAAGGGAGAGTGATGTTGGAGTGATTCCAGGAAACATCGGCAGCAAATTGATAGCTCGGCTGAAAAAGGAGTCGGGTCTGGAAGGAACTTCGATCTCCGTTCCAAAACTCACCCGTGCCCGCCCTCACCTCAGGGGAGATCAGGGCCAGGATGGTCAAAAGAAATAATTTCAAACGCATAGAACGTTCCGGTTAGGATTCGTGCACGGACGGGGTCCAGGGTTCTTCGTCCCAGCCCACTCCCGTGCGCGCCACCTGGGCGTCGATCAGATAGGACTTCCCTTCCGCATTGGCCCGCCGTGCCCGTTTGAGGGCCTCCTGCAGTTCAGCCGGATTGTTGGCCACCTCGCCCTCCACTCCAAAGCCCCTGGCGATATAGGCCATGTTCATATCCGGCTTCCCCATATAATCGCAGAAATAGCGGCGTTCCTGGACCATGCGGCTGTCGGGAACCGCTGCGATGACCCGGTTGTGAGGGCCGGCGTAGGAATGGTTGTTGTAAACCACCACGATGGTCGGCAACTCCAGGCGGGCCATGTTCCACAGACCCGTAGGACCAAAGACAAAGGCCCCGTCTCCGGACAGACAGATCACCTGCTGGTCGGGCCGGGCCAGCTTGACCCCCGCAGCCTTTCCGGTTCCCGCTCCCAGATGTCCGCCATAGCGGTGGAACCACTCGCGTCCGCCCAGCGGGTTGAAGCCCAGAAAGTGTTTACCTCCCACCGACGATTCATCCACGAAGCAGGCATCCTTATCGGCGAACTGCGCGATTTCATAGGTGACCCGGTCAGAAATCATGGGACTGTTGTCCCAATCCGGGTTCCGGGTCATCACCGGCCACAGTTCCCGAGCCCGATCGGTGTAGGCCCGCACCTGCTCGGCTCTCTCCTGACCCTGTTGGCGAATGGCCGGAGTCATGAGGTCCTCCAGCGCCGCCAGCAGGTCATCCAGGCCATAACCTACATCGGCGACCAGCGGAACATCGGTGGTGATCACGTTCCCCATGCTGTCGCTGTCATTGCGCAGATCAATGAACTTGACGTCGCGTGGAACCATGGGAGCGGACCCGAAATGATGAAGCTTGTTCCCCACGTTGATGACCAGGTCGGGTTTCTGGGTGCGCATGGCGCTGCCTCCAACCCACAAGGGGTGGGGCTGAGGAAAGTTGGCAAACACCTGGCGAGGCTGGGTGACCGGCATGCCCAGAATTTCGGCCAACCGAACCGCCTTGTCCACCACTTTGCCCTTGTAGAGCTCGTCTCCCACGAACAACATGGGACGTTCCGCTTCCACCAGCAACCGGGCCGCCCGCTCTACCTCCCGGGGGTTGGGCCGGATTCGCATGCGGGGATCCACCATTCTGTGGGAGATGACCTCCGATCGTGACTGCTCGCCCGTGAAGTCGCTGTGCCAGGTGGCATAGGTTGGCCCCCAGGGAGGCGTCCAGGCCACCTTGAAGGCCCGACGGACGGTCTCCGGAATCATGTCGGGCCGACGCGCACTCCAGTGCCATTTGGTGATGGGAGCCACGATCTCCTCCTGGTACATCACCTCTTCGAACCCATCGCGTCCCGCTCGGGTGCTCTGATCGGCCCGATAGCTGTAAAAAACCAGCGGAGTCTGCTCTTTCCAGGCGTTGTACATCTGCCCGATGGCGTTGGCCATCCCCACGATGGCCGCCTGCATCACCACGGCGGGCTCGCCGGAGGCTTGGATGTAGCCCATGGCCATGGCCGCTCCCGGGCCCTCATGGGGGGTCAGGATATAGGTCAGCTCAGGCCGGTCCACCAGTGCCTCATAGAAGTAGGCATCCGAGCTGGCCGAATTGCCGAAGACATACTTCACGCCCGAGGCGATCAGCTGCTCGGCAAAGGCCTCCCCGCCCGTCCCCTCAAAGATTTTCACATCCTCGGGCGTGACATCCGCTTCTCCGGTTTCCCCATAGGCCAGGGGAGTCAGCGACTGAACCATCGACTGTGCCGCCGCCAGGGTGACTCCGGTTTTCACCAGCCGGTTCACGAATCCCCTTCGGGATATGGTTTTGGATAAATACTGGGCCACCAATTCTTTCATCGGTTCTCTCCTTTGCTGTTTACCTGGACTATTATCTCAATCCTAAGTTCTTTGTGTGACTGAAGGCAATAGGAAAGAAGCGCCGGCCTTTGGCCGGCGCGTTCCACGTTCCACGTTTCATTTTGGCACGATCCTACAACCTGGTGTAGGGGTGCACTGAGTGCGCCCACAGCAAGAATTGTGCAGCCAAGGAGGGTGCTTCCAGAATGGAGAGTCCGGAGTGTGGGAGGCGCCTCAGTGCGCCGATTCCGGCCGACTGCACCACAGCACCCGGCCGCGCCTCTACACTCCCCCTGCATACGGTTTCAGCAGAGCATGGATGCATTGATTAAAGGGGGTGGGCACACCCGCTTCGCGTCCCAGCCGGACCACGGCACCATTGAGTGCCTCCAGTTCCAGGGGGTTGCCCCGATCCAGATCGGTGTGCATGGAAGCATGCAAATCACGGGCATAGCCATCGATGTAGGAAAGGGTACGATCGAACAGATCATCATCGAGGGCAATCCCCAGAGCACGACCCACCGACAAGGCTTCCCGCAGGACCGCCATGACCAGATCCCGTCCCTCGGAGAGCTCCAGAAGCTGATGCATCTCACGCCGGGCGGCCGCGGTGGGGCCTGCCAGCGAGACAATGAACACAAATTTACTCCACAGCTCCTTCATCACATCCGGAGCGACCTCGGCCTCGATCCTGGCCTTTTTCAAAACCTCCAGTAGTTCCGCTGAGCGTTCCTGCCCTTCCCCCGTGGGATGACCGAAAACGATTCGAACCACTTCTCCGTTCTGGCGGATGACTCCCGGAGCGGCGACTCCCGATTCGATGTAGGCGGCACCCGTGAAGACCTGCCCGTCACTTGTTTCCTCCAGCAGGTCACGGTGGCTTTCCACCCCGTTTTGCAGGGTGAGCACCGACGTCCGGGGTCCCACCATGGGCCGGATCAAGCGGACCGCTTCCGTATTGTGATAGGTCTTGACGGTGAAGAGAACAAGCTCCACCGGCCCCACCTCGGCGGGATCACCGGTGGCTTGGACATCGATCCGAAACTGCCCGTGATGATGACTTTTAACCGTCAGGCCCTGCTCTTGAATCGTTTTGAGGTGCTCTCCGCGCGCGATCAGAAATGTTTCATGCCCGGCCCGGGCCAGCATACTGCCGAAGTAACCACCCACTCCGCCGGCCCCCATTACCGCGATTCGCATGCTAAGTGCCTCGTACCAAGGCTACCTCACTTCCTGGAGCATGATGAAGTGCCGGCCGTCGGGCGTCACATCGTAGTTGGCACGGGTCCCGGGGCTCCTCACGAAGTCTCCCTCGAAAAGCAGCTTGGGCCTGCCGATGATCAGGAGCGGATCGGTGCTGGTCTGGACCACCATTCTCCTGTCTCCCTCGCGATAGAACAATTCGTGTCCGTTGCGTGCCCACCTCATTTCCGTTCCACCATGGGTCGAAACCCGACTTCTGGCAGTGGCACGGTCGGGAAAGGGACTGATGTAAACCTCATAACGACCCGAGATCAAAGAGGTATAGGCAAACCAGCGGCTATCCGCTGAAAAGGCCACCCCGCCTTCCGGATATCGAGTGTTCAGATAAAGCCAGGGTTTGCCATCCCCCTTGATCGGCAGCATCCAGATATCCCGTCCAGTGGTGGGGTGAATCTGGTAGAAGGAAAGCAGGGTGCCGTCGGGCGAGAAGGTCTGGGGACCGTGTCGGTACTCCTGATCCGTCAACTGCTCGGCCTCCCCACTTCCGTCGGCGGCTTTCCAGAACACCTCATGTTTTTCAAAGAATGGGGCTCTGCCCGAAGAAGTCATGGGACCTATCCGGTTGGATCCGAACAGCATCCGTTTTCCATCGGGACTCCACAGGGGAAAGCGGTTGCTGTCCTGGGAGGTGATCTGGGTCCCCTTGCCGCTGGCGATATCGTAGGTCCAGATCTGTGACCGGGGTCCTTGCACCTCGATGGCGACCTGCCGGCCGTCAGGAGAGAGCCGGGGACCGAAGTAAGGCCGGGCGGGCGTCTTCAGTGGCTCGACATTCCCCTCCCGGTCCACCCACACCATGATGCGGTCGGGAGGGTTGCCGACGGGCCGTTGAGCCAGACCCCAGCCGGCGGTCATGAGGAACATGGCCAGGGTCATCAATGTCGAGGTCATCTTGGCTTCCCGTCGCATATTGAACTCCCTTTGATGCATGATCCGGGCTGGTTACTTTGCCGCCTCGAAGAGCTTGACCATATCCAGGTAGATATTGAACTCCCGGGTAATTCTGAAACCCGCGCGTCTGATGTTGGCGGCAGTGGGACGGTTCAGTTCCGGACCTGCCTTTCTGACGATCGGCGTCATCACATCCATCATCGCCCCCAGCAAAAAATTGCCGGGACGAACATGCTCGAACATGAGCATCTGCCCATCCTCCTTCAGGACTCTGTGGATCTCCTTGAGCCCCCGGACCGGATCGGGAACCGAGCAGAAGGTACAGGAGGTCGCCACCGTGTCGAAGGATTCATCGGGGAATTCCAGATTCTCGACATCGGCCTCCATCACCTCCAGGCTACCATGGTAATGAGCGGCTTTCAGCTTGGCCCGCTCGACCATCGCGGGCGAGAAATCGATCGCCACGATGTCCAGATCCGGTGGAAAGAGAGGGAAGTCAAGCCCGGTGCCGGCAGCTACCAGCATGACCTTGCCCCGCGACTTGGCAAACAGCGTCCGCTTGTAGCCTCCGTAACGCCGTTCCACCCCCCGGTTCATCCAATCGAAGGTCCTGGCCGCTTTGTTCCACTTCTCGACGTGATCCTGGAGTTCCATCATGCTGACCTACGAGTACCGTTGCGGGACACCTCACCGTGAAGGGACCGATCGTAAAGATGGAAGGACACCGCTATCCCCAGACCGATCAGAGCACCCACCGTGAGGGCTTCGACAAATGAAGCTTTCTGTGCAGTCATCGTCATACCGCACACCATGCCCGCTGCCATGGCAGCCGTCATACCGGGCATCAAGATCCCAAAAGGTCCTGCCACCAGTGAGAAGCCCATGAAAACAACGAGCAAGACCACCATGCCCAGGAACATCCCTAAAACCATGCTCACCCATGCCGGCCAATGGGACGGAATCAAAAAATGAACCGCCCCTGCGGTCACCCCTGCCGCAAGCAGGGTGGAGGTATAGTCCACACCCCTCACAAACCAGGCAGTCCCACGCTCCATGTCAACAAAGGTATCAGGCCGCATGGGGAAAATAAAGATACCTGGCAGGCTGAGTGATTCGTGGCAGGAATCTGGGAATCCCCAAATCCGAAGTCCCAAATCCGAAACCAATTCGAAGTTTCAACCCAGCCTCGGGCTGAGGGTTGGCGTTGACACCTGCAGCCTCCCCCGATAGCATCCTTTCAGGTTGAGTTCCCATCTCCAGGAGGCACCTATGAAACAGTTTTTATTACCGGTCATTCTGAGTGTCAGTCTCGTCATTTCCCTGCCGCTGTCTGGTCAATCCTCCGAGACCACTTCCCCGCTTCCGCTGGTCAAAATCGTGGCAACCGGAGGAACCATTGCCAATACACCCGACGGTCGTATCAGCGCTGAGGCCGTCATCCGGGATGTTCCCGAGATCGCCGACTATGCCCGGGTCGAGATCCTGGATCACGTCCGCATCGGAAGTTCTTCGATGTCGCCCACGGTGTGGATCGGTCTGGCAAACACCATCAACGAAATCTTCCGGACCGAACCGGAGGTGGCGGGAATCGTCGTGACCCACGGAACCCAGACCACCGAGGAGACCTCTTTTTTCCTCAATCTCACGGTAAAAAGCGACAAACCGGTGGCCCTGGCGGCCTCCCAGCGCAGGCACGGCACCCTGGGAAACGACGGGGACCGCAATCTGCTGGATGCCATCCGGGTGGTGTCCGATCCCCAGTCCAAAGGCAAAGGGGTCTTCGTTATTTTAGACGAGGAAATCAAATCGAGCCGCGACGTCCTCAAAACCGGACGCCGGCCTGGAGCCTTCAATACCCGGGGCGTGGGAGTCCTCGGCTACATCGATCCGGATCAGGTGACCTTTTACCACTCACCCGTGCGCAGGCACACCTATCAAAGCGAGTTCGATGTGAGTCAGATCGAGAGCCTTCCCCGGGTGGAGATCATGAGCACGGCGGCCGGCGCTTCCGGGGTCATTCTCGATGCGCTCAAGGATGTTGATCTAGGAGGGTTGATCTTCCAGGGATTTCCAGTTCAACAAAGAATAGCTCCGGAACAGAGAGACCCCCTCAAGGCCCTGGCCGAGGCCGGTTTGCCCATTGTCATCACCAATCGGGGTGGTGAGGGCCGGGCCCAGGTGATTTCCGGTGACGGTTTTGTGGAAGGCGACAATCTCCCTCCCCAGAAGGCCCGCATCCTGCTGATGCTGGCCTTGACCCGGACCCGGGATTTGAAGGAGATTCAGAGGATTTTCAACGAATATTAGCCATTCACCACGAAGATACAGAAGTCCTCACCCCAGCGCGGGTTCGGCGGCCGGCGGGAGTTCTTCGTCTTCCTGTCGACGACGCAGCCTGAAGCTCTCCACCATCATCATCAGGGTGGGGATGAAAAAGAGGGTAATCAGAGTGGAGCTCAACAAACCGCCAATCAGAACTCGTGCCATCGGAACC
>Ga0310342_100002847_pt1 | contig 11248 bp, 15 predicted proteins | sample S15DNA20500_MG_FD_206155 | JGI IMG/M metagenome (GOLD analysis project Ga0310342, IMG submission 206155) | Marine microbial communities from station ALOHA, North Pacific Subtropical Gyre - S1503-DNA-20-500_MG | ecosystem: Environmental > Aquatic > Marine > Oceanic | place: Pacific Ocean: North... | reverse complement strand
CAATACCGCGAACTACGGTTGCATCAAGAGGGCGGGACGCTGCGATACGCGCAGCAAGTGTGGCGGCGTCCTGAAGAGGGCGGCGACCTTGAAAAAGTCGGCGCGGAACTCACCCCGCTGCGCCGGGGGGCACCGCTGCCGTTCATTCCGTTTACGTTTTTGGGGCCAGCGTTTACGACACCGGAGATTAAAGATCCGCCGTTGTTGGATTTGGCAAATATTTCACTAGCGCACTGGCGCAACTCAGTTGACCACGAGGCCGGTTTGCATCTCGTAGCCCTCCCAACGCCTTGGGTTAGCGGGATGAAATCGGCTGGGGAGGATGTGGAGTCCCTGCATATCGGCCCTAGTACCGTGTGGATTCTCGAAAAAGATGGCGCGGCGGGCATGGTGGAATTTTCCGGCGCGGGCATGGGCGCGCTCGAAACAGCGTTGATCGCGAAACAGCACCAAATGGCCTCCTTAGGCGCGAAGCTCTTAGAAGAGGCACCCACCGTGGCACAGGAGACGGCTACGGCGGTGCTTGCGCGGCATGCTGGCGAACATGCCACGCTGCGCACGATGGCGCAAGCGATGGAGCAAGGCATCAGATCGATTCTCCAGATCATGGGGTGGTGGGATGGCCTCGACGCTACGCCGCTCGATGTGCCGGTGAAGGTGGAACTCAACAAGGATTTCCTCCAAGTCAAAGCCTCCCCGCAAGAAATCCAAACGGCACTGGCGACACTTCAAGCCGGGGAGATTTCGTACCAAACCTTTTGGTCTATCTTGACCGAAGGCGGATGGGCGCGGTACGGGGTGACGGCTGAAGAGGAAAAGCGGGAGATCAGTCGCGAGCCTGAGCAGTTGCCGCCGCCGACTGAAGAAGTGATCACGGTGGATAAAGAGGGTGAGGAAGAGGTCACCACGGAATGAGCCGCGTTGAGGATCATGCAGAGTTGAGCGCGTTGGCGGATCAGTACGAACCCCTGATGCAAGCGCGCTACGAGCGCGCCGCCAGCCGGATGCACGCGGGCGTGAAGTTAGATCGGCTGACGTTAGCGCTCGCCAAAGGGGATCATGCTGCGGCGCTCCGTGCGGTGGTCACCGACACGGGGCTACGGAAAGCGATGACTCCCGTGGAAAACCTCATCAAAACTACGCTCGTTCGTGGGGGCCACCTCGGTGCCAGAATCCTCAACCGACTCCCCCAAGAGTAAAGTCCGGTTTGGCTTTAATGCGAAATCCCGCGAAGCGGAAGCGGTGGCGTCCCAGTACGCCGCTGAGCAGGTCACGCGGATCAATAAAGAAACAAAAATTGCGCTGAAACGTGTAATTTCGGACTCGATCCGTGATGGCGTCCCCCCTCGGGCATCGGCCAAACTGATCCGCGAAATGGTCGGACTCAACCGCCCCCAAGGGATCGCCTTGCGCCGCTACGTGCGGAAGCTGACCAAGGCAGGCTACACCACTGCCGCGAAAGAGAAAGCGGGGATCAAACTTAAAAACAAAATGATCCGGCGGCGCGCGATCACGATTGCGCGCACCGAAGTGATCGATAGCCTTACGGCGGGCGTCGAGTTGGCATGGGGGCAAGCACAGGATCAAGGCTTGCTGGGGAACAACGCCAAAAAAGAATGGATGACCACCCCGTTTGGGGCGTGCACGATTTGCCAAGCCCTCGACGGGCAACAGGTGTTGTTGAGTAAGCGGTTTAGTTCCTCGACGGTGGGCGCATTGGATCGTCCGACCGCGCACCCCAATTGTCGCTGCGGAATTGCGCCTGTGCCGGGGATTGGGGGCGCGGTGGCTCCCCCGCCCGCCGTGCAAGCCACAGGTGCGCCCGCGTCGACCATGGCGCGGATGGCGGTGAGTGCGGATGGGGATTTGCTCAAAGGGTCAGATGCGCGCAAGGCGATCTTGAAGTATGCGGATGATCCAGACTCACCGTATAGAAAAAGGGTTAGTAAAATAAAAAAGGATTACGACGAGGTTTCCAATAAACTAGGAAATGAATTACTGGAGTTACAAACTGAAAGAGAATTTATTAATGTAGAAATCAATGAACTCCGAGCGCGGGAACGGTTGTTGGCAAAAGAAGCCCCAAGCTCAAAAGAGCGGTTGGAATTGAACAACTTACTTCGTGAAAAGCATAAAGAATCGGAGGAGATCTATAAACGCATTGCTGTATTTTTTGACAATGATGATCATGTTAAAATCAAACGTTTAGCTAAAGAATTACGAGAAGTCGAAGATACGCTTCCCAATGAAATCTTAGAAAAATTTATTTATAACAAAACACGTAACACTGGTGTGGATATAGATTCCTCCCCCAGCTTTCCCCAAAAGGTTCAAACTAAAAAATTGAAAGCACAAAAGAAAGCACTTGACGAAGGGCTAGACGCATGGCGGCGGATGACTGATGATGGGTTGTATGGGTCAATTCTTGAAGGGGATTATTTAGCGTTGACCGCAGAAAAGGGTGCGGCGAAAGTGATTGCACAAAAGGGTGCGGCGAAAGTGAAAGTGTTAAGGGAAAAAGAACGGGCCTTTGCGCGTTCTAATAAGGATCGGGATTATGAGGTGCATTTAAGACTTGCTGATACCACGCGGAGTGGGAAATCTACCACGGTGCACGAAATGACACATACGGTCGAATATGGGAATCCTGATGTATTAGCGGAAGCAATACAGTGGCGGGATCTTAAAACTAAAGGGGATATAAGAAAGCTCCTAAGTGATTTGACGGGGAACCCTGAGTACAAAAAATATGAAGTGGCGTATGACAATAATTGGGTAACTGTTAAAAATCCTGATGGAATAGGGGAAGTTTACACGGGTAAGGTGTATGAGCTAGAGCGAATGGAAATGATTAAGGCAGAAATACACGGCACAGGAAAAGCGAATAAAGTATTTACTGAAAGGGATGGATGGCAAGGTTCGACTGAAGTTAGCACGATGGGGATGGAACAGTTATATGAAAATCCTGTAAGATTTGCAAAAAGACAACCAGAACTGTTTGACTTTGTGTATGAACGCATCGTTAAACGAAAATATACTCATGACACCTCCAAATGGAGTTTACAAGGCAGTAAAAAATTTAAATGGACAACTTGGAGCGATCCTAAGTCAAACACATCTGCTCTCACTTCAATGAGGGACCAGCCTATGCGGTATTATGCCCTTGATGAGTAAATTCTGATAATGATTACTCTGAGGGCTTGACAGGTTCTCCAAATCGTGTATACTGAAAATGCGGTTGGGGCGCTTGGGTTGTTTTTTAACAATCTTACCCCCTCACAATGTTGGCAGGTCATACATTTTTAAGTCACTGACAACCAACACAACCGCAATTTTTGGGGATAAAATGGTAGAAATTACACTGAAGGGGAATACCGCACAATTCAGCGACGGGGAGTGGGAATCGAAGGATTCTATTTTGCTCGGTCTATGTAACTTGTTGACATTAGGTCACCCGTGGAATCCTGTACCGTCCAATCCAAGTCCCGATCTTGATCTGGCGACGTTTGTGGCAGACAAGATCGGCGCGAAGATCACGCACTACGATAAGCCCCAATACGTCGATGGCCGTGTCTATTAAGAACTTGCCAATTCCTCAAAAATTCTTTACAGTGAAAGGCAGCTAAATGCTGAAGCCGGTCATTGATGCACTCGATCAGGTCACGGAAGATCTGCGCCCGCACTACGTTTCTAAAGGCGATCAGTTTGTCTTGCAGATGGACGGTGATCCCCACGGGTTTATTGCGCGTGATACCCACGTCGAACAAGTCAACAAAGTGGCGGAATTCCGCGACAATAACAATAAACTAAAAGCCGAATTGGAAGCCCGAGACACGGCCTTAAAAAAGCTGGACGCGTACAAAGATCTCGATCCTGATGCGGCACGGGCGGCACTCTCAAAAGTGGCCGAGTTACAGAAAAAGGGCGTGAGCAAAGCGAGCGATGTAGATGATGCGGTGCGGAGTGCGCTGCAATCGTTCAAAACGTCGGAGCTTGATCCGCTACGGCAATTGCTGACCGATGAGAAAACCGCACGGCACGCTGCCGATCTGAAAGTCTCCCAAGCCGCGTTGAAGAATGAAGTCTTGACCCAGTTTAAGGCGGCGGGGGGGCAGGATGCCGCGATTGATTTTGTAGTCAGTCGTGCGAGTGACGTATTTAAAATTGAAGGCGATCAGTTAGTTGCGAAAGATGGGATCTACAGTACCGATAACCCCGGTGATCCGCTGAGCCTCGGGGAATGGATGACCAAACAAACCCGCGAAATTGGATTTGCCTTTGGGATGAGTAATGGGGGCGGCGCGCACAATATCGAGGGGAATCCGGCGGGCGTGCTTCCGGCGGGCGTGAAAGCACTGCGCAATCCTACGCCCCTTCAACTCGGGGAATTTGCAAAAGAAATTCGTACCGGAAAAATGAGGATTGTAAACGAATAAATAAATTGCAGAGGCGCATCCGTGCCGGGGGCACGTGCCGCGCCTGATCGCTACGCGGGGCGTAGCGCATCCAGCTTCGGGGAAGCTGTCTGAAGGCCACAACCTTTAGAAAAGGAGCTTTTCCGATATGGCTGGCACCCTGGTTACTAGTAACGTCGTTCAAACAGCCGTCGCGATGGGTCTTGACGCCTTGCGACAGCAAGTGGTCCTCCCGAAAATCGTCAATCGTAGCTACGAGGATAGGATCGGGCCTGCCGCACGGCAAGGCTCCACGGTCAACGTCGCAGTACCCTCTGCGATTACCACGCGCAGCGTGACAGCGGATGTCGTGCCGCCAGCCGTTACAGCGGTGACGCCGACCAGCGTTTCGATCACCCTGGACCAATGGAAAGAAGCCCCATTTGCCATGTCGGACCAGGCCATAAGTCAGGTGCAAAAGGGGCTTTTGCCCATGCAAATGTCCGAAAGTGTGAAATCGCTATCCAATACGATTGACGACTACTTGTGGTCGTTGATCGATTCAACGGGCGGTGTGTACGGCTATACCGGTACCGCAGGCACGACGCCGTTTGCCTCGAACGTTTCGCAGTACCTCGATGCGCGAGCCATCGCTAATAATCAACTGATGCCGATGGACAATCGTTTTGTGATTCTTGATGCCGATGCGGAAGCGAATGCGCTTCAACTCACGGCGTTTTTGGATGCGTCAGCAGCGGGCAGCAAGGAAACCATAGTGGAAGGTGATATCGGGTACAAGCTCGGGGCGCGCTGGGCTATGTCCCAAAACGTGTCGACACATACGGAAACCAACAGTCCAAGCAGTTGGCTTGTCAATGATGCAAGCGTGGCGGTTGGCGACACCACGATCACCGTCGATGGCGGATCGGGGGCACCGGTCGAAGGGGACGTTTTCGTCGTAGCTGGTTCATCTCAGACCTACCAAGTGTCGTCAGCGACTAGCACGGTGATCACGATGACCCCCGCTGTGCAATATGCATATGCCGATAATGCTGCCCTGACATTCAAGGGGTCGTATGTCGCTAACTTATTGCTACATAGGGACTTAATCGGATTCGCTATGGCTCCGCTGATGGAAACGGAACAATTCCAAGGTGGCAGCATGAGCGCGACAGCGGTGGACGAGGACTCGGGTTTGGCCCTGCGGTTAGAGGTGACCAGGCAGTATAAGCAATATCAGTGGTCATTTGATGCCCTGTATGGTGGCGCGGTGATCCGGCCAGAGCTTGGCGTGATTATCGCCGGATAGTGGACGTGCTTTGCGAGTGGTGTGGGGGTGTGCCCCTGTCCCAGCGGGGTACACCTCTTTCAGTACGAGAAAGCGGGGTGTGATGGCGATAGTGAGAACGATGGCCGTAACGTTGAAAAACGGAGCAAAGGCGGTGATCAATGTGTCCGACTTTGATCCAGCGGTGCACACCGTAGAAGAACCGAAAAAAAAGAAGGCTGCGAATGATTTACGGCGCGGGCCTCGGAAGAAATTTAGCACAGTAGGGGCCAGATAATGGCGGTTTTCCCTAAACGCTCGACGTTTTTGCAGTCGATGAATTTGACGAATACCACCGCAGGCACCTACCCCAGCGCGGAGATTTCGATCCCGATGGGGGCAACAGTCATCTTGGCGCAAGCGGTGTTTGTGCGCGGCGGTGGCGGCACCACGTGTGATGTGTTTGTCCAGACCTCGGTTGATAATGGGGGAAGTTGGATTGACGTGATGCAGTTCGCCTTCGCGACAACGACGGTTACCAAGATCAGTGGGGTTCGACCATACATTGCCACCGCCGCCAATATTACGCCAACCGATGGTGGTTTATCGGACAATACAATTTTAGACGGGGTGATCGGGGATCGGTTGCGGGTGAAAACGGTTGTGGTGGGCACCTACAGCAGCACGTCCACGCTCGATGTGAATATCTGTATTAATTAGTCATGGGTACAGCAGCTATTGTCGCAACGGCGAAGAGTACCACGGCGAATTCGTATTGCACACTTGCCGAGGCGGATCAATATCATGACAATCGGCCAGCCGTGTCGACGACGTGGGCGGATGCCTCAGAAAATAATAAGATCCGCGCACTTCTCTGGGCTACTCAATTGATGGAGTCGCTATTTACATGGACGGGTTACGCGACAACGACAACGCAAGCCCTCGGGTGGCCGCGCACGGGATTATTGGAACGGATCGATGTGGTTCTCGACTCCGATGTAGTGCCCTCTGAAGTGAAAAACGCAGAAGCAGAATTTGCTCGGCAACTCTTGGTGGCTAATCGTGGACAGGACAACGAGATCGAATCACAAGGGATCACAAGTATTAAAGCGGGATCGGTGTTCTTGCAATTCACCGCCGCGCAGTATAACAAAGTGGTCCCTGATGTTGTCTATTTGATGATTCCACAAGAGTGGTTTAGTTCGGTGCGTGGGCGAATGTCTGCGACACGCATATTGGAACGGGCATCGTGAGTCTCGCGACCATTGTCCAAGACGGTGTGTCGATTGCCAATAGCGTGACTACTGCGCTCCAAGCGACAGTGACGCACAAAGCGTTTTCTAGTGTGGACGGCTACGGCAAACCGACCTTTGGCACAGGGGTGTCACGGACGGCGATAGTGGAACGGCGGCAAAAGTATGTGCGTACAGCATTGGGAGAAGAAAAGTTGTCATTAGCGCGGCTGTTGTTTCTGGTGCCGGTGACCGTGGATGAGCGGGATGAGTTTACCTTACCAGATGGATCGACGATGCCCATTTTAAGAATTGGCGGTCCAGTGGATGGTACAACGGGCAACGAGTTTATTGTAGAAGTGGAACTTGGCTGATGGCTGTGTTTATTAAAAATATTCCCAAAGTAATCGGGAATATGAAGAAGTTAGAAAAAGGTGTGCCTTTGCTCGCGGCGGCGGCACTCTATCAAGAAGCGTTAATTGAACAAAAAGAATCAATGAAACGCACGCCTGTTGATGTCACCACAAAGCGCGGCGGCGGCTCGCTGCGGGATAGTCATGAAACCAGCGCCCCCTATTGGAAGGGGAAATTTTTAAACGTGGATATTCAAGTGGGGGGGCCATCGGCTCCATATGCCATAGTGCAACATGAAAATATGGAGTTTTTCCACAAGGTCGGCCAAGCAAAATTTTTAGAAAGCACGATCAATGAATCGGCCCCGTATCTGCTGGCGCGCATTGCCAAGCGAATTCAGCTTAATCGGTTGGTGTAATGTGGCAAATGTTTTAGATGATCTCGCTGTACGGATCGCTACGGTAATCAGCGGGACGGTGGGCACGAACGTGTTTAAAAGTACGATGCCTGCGCTGCCTGATGCGTGTGTCACGGTGGTAGAAACTGGTGGCTTAGCACCGACACGTGCGTTGGGAACAGCGGGCGTGCAGTATGAACGCCCCGGTGTGCAAATTTTAGTGCGCGGCGCAGTGGCGGATTACGAGACGGCGCGCACCACGGCACAAACCGTGTGGGAAAATCTTGCCACCATTGAAACCGAGGACTTGAGCGGCACACGCTATTACATGAGTGAAAATTTACAAGAGCCGTTCCCAATGAACGTCGATGAGTCAGATCGGCCTACGGTGGGCTGGAACATGATCTTTACAAAAGACATCGGATGATGGCAGAACTGCCCACACCCCCTCCCCCGCAGCAGATAGGGCGCTGCTCCTGTGGGGCATCGGCTGATCAGTTCAGGGCGGTCCTCGGCGGTCGTGAGGTTTGCATGTCGTGCGGCGCAGATCGGGAGGCAACAAATGGCTGAACGCTATCGGGCCGTGGTAGATTTGAGCTATCCGGCACCGGGGTCGGTAAAAGCAGTGATTGCCGCAGGTGGGATGAGCAAGATGACCGAGGCGCAACGTTCTAAAATCATCATCAAGTATGTGAAAGCGGGAGCCTATGCGGAAAGCCTCCCTGAAAAGTCGATCAAATGGTTACTTAAAGGCGGGTTGATTAAGGCGGCTGCTGCGCCGAAGGGGAGACGGTAAATGGCTGTTGGTAAATTCGGGCCAGCGTCAGGCATCCTCCTCGTGGATGGGTACAACATTTTATCGAACAAGCTCACGTCCTTGTCCGAAAAAGCCATCAGCGAACTTACGGATACGACGGGCATCGGTGACACGGCATACGAGACAACACCGGTCGGAAAAGTTACGATGGAAGTTGTTCAAGAGGGCGCGTTCTTCGATACCACCGCGCTCTATTCGCACGCGGCGTTTAGCGGGAGCGTGCCGACCTCGCCGCAAGCTACGGCGCGGATTTTATGTGTGGGGTTCGCGGGCGGCACTATCGGTTATCCAATGGTCGGGTGCGAAGGGGCGTATACGGATTCCTACGAAGTGCTGGCGGAACTGGGAAATTTGCAGAAGGTCAACGCAACCTATGCCATGACCGGCACGCGGAGTGCTGGTGTGATCCTGCAACCGCTCGCAGCACAAACGGATAGCTGGGATACCACGTCATCACCTGTCGATAACACGTCATCTAGCTCAGCCGGTGGCGTAGGGTTCATTCAGTGTACCGCCGCGTCAGGGTTTAGTTCCTTTGTTGGCAAGGTCCGCCACTCAGCGGACGATGTGACGTATTCCGATTTATTGTCGTTCACAGATAATGTTACAGCACCCTTTGCAGAGCGTGTGAGTGTGTCGGGGACTGTACACCGCTACGTTTCGTTCACCGGAATAATATCGGGTACCGGTTCGATTACAATTTTTTGCGGATTTTCACGCGGGTAATTTTTAGGGGGAAGAAAAAATGGCTGGAAAATATGGTCCGAGTTCGTGCACCGTGACGTATGACGATTCTCCTGGCGGCACCGGGCGCGCCCTGACAAATTTTATTTTAGAGGGCATCAGCGTTAAGACCTCTGCGCAGTTGCAAGACACCACGGCCCTCGGGGACAGCGCGACGGAGCAAACGCCGACCGGCTTGATCACGGCGGAACCCATTACACTAACTTGTCTGTGGGACACGACCGGGACAACTGGTACACACGCGATCCTCGGCACCGTCGACGATGGCCCACAGGACAGTACGCGCACCCTGGTGGTGGTCTTCGGTGACAGTAAAACGGCGACGGTAGAGACAAGACTTTCTTCCTCGGAGGTGGTGGCGACGATGGGGTCGATCCAGACAATCGTTGCAGAAATAGTCCCCACTGGCGCGTTGACGTGGTCTTAATGTGAAGGGGTGAATGAATGGGACTTGTGATCGGTGTTACCAAAAAAATAGAGTTACCATCCCCTGATGTGGGGGAAAGCGCGGTGATTCGTAAACTGAGCCACCGTAAATTGGCGGAAGCCGCGCTGAAACAGCAGAGCCAGGGAATTGGGTTCATGCGGGAGGTGGGGGCGGACCTGATGTCGGCGCTGCGTGATGCGGATGCGGCGAAGTTGGATCGCATTCAGCGTACCCAAGAAGCCTCACTAAGCAACTATCACCGTGATACCATCCTTGAAAAAGGGATCGTGTCGTGGACGCTCCAGCCGGGGATTGGTGACACAAACCGCACCGAAGTGATCGGAGAACTCGACGAACCCACGGCGGCATTTCTCGCACAAGAAATTTTTGATTTTTCGCGGCCCGAGACAGAGGACGAAGCGGGAAACGCGCACGGCGGTTCGTCGAGTTCCTAGAGCAAGACGGCACCGATCTACCGCCGCCCTGGATCTGGATCGTGTCCAGAATTTGTGAGGAGTTCGGGTGCTTGCCGGATGCCGCTCGGCGCGCGGTGGACAATGACTACAACGGGGCGCTGTTTCAGATTTTGGATCTGCGTGGGTTAGCCAATGCGAAAGCGCGGATCGACGGCGCGGCCAAAGGCGAGGTGCCAACGGATCGCGCTGCGCAGCGGTATCTTAGATTGCACTTGGAGTCCGTTGGGAAGTCCCTTGGGATCGACACGTCATGATCAATCTTGGCACGCTTTTCGCTCGTCTTCGCATTGAAGATAGTCTTACTCCTGCGCTGGTTAAGGCGCAACAGTCTCTTAAAAATACCGGCGCAAAGCTGACCAAGATTGGCGGTCAGATGAAAGCCACCGGGATGACCATGACGATGGGCTTAACGCTGCCTATCGTGGCAGGTGCGGGGGCTGTGGCTGTGGCGTTCGGGAGTTTTGAAAAATCCATGAACCGCGTGAAAGCCTTGACAGGGGCGACAGGAAAAGACTTTGAAGCGTTAAAGAATCAAGCCAAGGAGTTGGGGCGCACCACAAAATTTTCGGCGGGTGAAGCGGCTGACGCCATGGGTTTTTTGGGCATGGCCGGTTTCAAAACTACCGAAATTTTAGGTGCTATGCCGAATGTGCTGGAACTGGCCGCCGCCGCCACGCTGGATGTAGCGAGCGCTGCCGATATCACCAGCAACATTATGACCGGCTTTGGGCAAACTACAGAGGATCTTGCACATACCAATAATGTCTTAGTCCGTGCATTCACGTCGGCAAATACTGATCTCACGCAACTGGGGCAGGCCTTCAAATATGCGGGGCCAATCGCCAAGTCAGCGGGCCTGTCGTTTGAATCAACGGCGGCGTCCCTTGCGCTGCTGGGCAATGCCGGTATCCAAGGATCGATGGCGGGCACGTCGCTGCGCGGCGCGATTACCAAACTACTGGGGCCGACCAATAAAGCGGCAAAAGAGATCAAAAAGTTAGGACTGAATGCTAAGGATTCAGAGGGCAACATCCGCCCGATGGATCAGATTGTGCGCCAATTGGAAACGAGCAGCGCGAGTACGGAACAGATGATCTCGATCTTTGGACTGCGGGCGGGGCCAGCGATGGCCGCGCTGGT
>Ga0310342_100002846_pt1 | contig 11248 bp, 10 predicted proteins | sample S15DNA20500_MG_FD_206155 | JGI IMG/M metagenome (GOLD analysis project Ga0310342, IMG submission 206155) | Marine microbial communities from station ALOHA, North Pacific Subtropical Gyre - S1503-DNA-20-500_MG | ecosystem: Environmental > Aquatic > Marine > Oceanic | place: Pacific Ocean: North... | reverse complement strand
CTTGAACCGGCACGCCCTCGCGGGCAACGGATTTTGAATCCGTCGTGTCTACCAATTCCACCACTCTGGCTTTGGCTTACCGCTGGACAGCGAACCCGCTGTCTCGGGCGGCGAGTATACCAAGCCCCGCCAACATTGCCAGCCGTTCAGCGCACCCGGAGCAGCAACCAGACCCCCAACACCAGACACAGCAGCGGCGGCAACCCCGCCGCCAGCAGCGGCTCGGTGCGGAACACCAGGGACAGATGCCCAAAAAACTGCTGACCATAGTTGAAGGCCAGCCCGGCGACGATGCCGGCCGCCATGCGCAGCCCCATGGTCACTTCCCGCAACGGGCCGAAGATAAAGGAGATCGCGATCAGCACCATGCCGATGGTGGCCACCGGCATCAGCAGCTTCTGCCAGAACGCCAGCATGTAATCCGCGCTTTGCAGCCCCTGCTCCTTCATATAGCGGGTGTAGTTCCAGAGCTTGGCCATGGCCAGGCGCCGGGGCTCGAGGACCACGATGCTGAGCAATTGCGGCGTCAGGCTGGTATCCCAGCGGCCACCGCCCTCGGTGTAGGTTTCGGTGCGGTCCTCGCCGAAGCGGGTGCCCTGGATGTTCTGCAGCGTCCAGTGATCGCCCTGGTAGAGCGCCCGCTCCACGAACAGACTTTCTTCCAGCTGGTGGTCGTCGTTGAAGCGGTAGCGGGTGAGACCGTACAGCACGCCGTTGGGCTGCACCGTGTTGATATGGATGAACTCATCCCCTTCCCGGTGCCAGAAGCCATACTCACTGCGCAGCGCCTCACCGCCGCCCTCCTGCAGCGAGCGGTTGCTCTGCGCCACCTGCTCGGTATACGGGGCCAGATACTCCCCCACGGGAACCGACAGCAACATCAGGAAAATCACCGGGCGCAGCACCATCCAGCTTACCTGCAAGGTGGACACGCCGGCGGCACGGACCACGGACAGCTCGCCGCTGTTGGCCATCAGCCCCAGGCCAATCAGGGTGCCGAGCAGGATCGCCATGGGCAGATATTCGTGGAAACGGCGCGGAATGGTGGTGAGTACGAACTGCAGCGCTTGCATCACCTGATAGCCTCCGCGCAGGAATTCCAGCTCGTAAATAAAGCTGAACAGGCAGTCCAGGCCAACGATGACCGCCACGATGGCCAGGGACGGCAACAGCACCGAGCGCCAGAAATAGCGTTTGAGCAGGGTCATGCGCGTGCCCTCCTCGGCTTCAGGCGGCCGCCGAAATACAGCATGAAGACGGCGACGGCGGCGATCAGATGAATCCAGACCATGGAGTAGTACCAGGGCCGGTCGCTGCCGGGCACTTCGGCGATCCAACTGCGCATGGTCAACAGCAGCCCGACGTAGAGCATGTAGCCCAGTACCGCGGGGATCATGCGCAGGAAGCGGCCCTGACGGGGATTGACCCGGGACAGCGGCACCGCGGCGAGACACATGATCGGCACCGTGAGCACCAGGGACCAGCGCCAGGCCAGTTCCGCCATGGCCTGATTGCCGCCATCATCGATCAAATCCAGGGTGGAACGGCCCCGAACCTCCGGCGGGCGGCTGCTGGAGCGCTCGCTGCCGATGCGTACCCGGGCTTGGTCGAAGGCCACTTCCCGGTAATCCGCCTCGCCGGGTTTGCCCTGGTATTGGTACCCGTCGGTCAATTCCAGATAGCTGATGCCGTCCTGCTGCACCAGGTTGCCGCTGCGCGCCCATACGGTGAGCAGTCGCCCGGCTTCCTCACTGGAGAAGCTGGCGTCGGCGACGAACACGTTTTCCAGCACGCCCTCTTCCCGGTTGAGGCTTTCCGCGTAGGTGGCTCTCTGGTTGTTATCGTCGCCTTTGACGTGGAAGCGCCCGGGCGTCAGCAGCTCCAGCACCGAGCGCCCCTTTTGTTCCTCGAAGATGCGGTTCACCTCCGCGTCCCCTTGCGGCGTCACATAGAGTGCGAACAGACCGATCACGCTCATCGCCACCAGGGCGGGACCGATCAACGAGCGGACCACGCGGCCGTCGCCCTGCCCGCCGGCACGCAACACCACCATCTCGTTGTCCATGTGCATCCGCCCGAGTACCAGCAGGATGGCGATATAGAGGCTCAGCGGCAGGATCATCTGCAGGAACTCGGGAAGCCGGAACGCCATCACCAGAAACAGGGCGTCCGCCGCGATCTGACCAGCGGCGGCCTCGGCTAAGTACTTGATAAAGCGGCCACTGACCAGCACCATCACCAAGATGAAGGTGACCAGTACCGTGGTCATGAATACCTGTCGATTTATATAGCGGTGTAATATCAACGTCGGCCCCGCCCGCACCTAAAGTGTGCGGCATTGTAACTCAGGAGACAGCATGGAGTACGCCATTAGCCATTCCGCTTTAGGAAAAATCAAAGCGGATTGCGTGATTCTTCCCTTGAGCAGCGACGCAACCCTGCCTGAAAGCCTGCCCGATGAGACACGCGAAGCGGTCAAGGCGTTCATTAAGGCCGGCGATTTCTCCGGCGACAAGGGCCAGACCGCGTGGCTGCATCAGCCGCCGGGCCTGGCCGCCAGCCGCCTGTTTCTGGTCGGTTGCGGCGACAAGAGCGAGCTGGACGGCAACGCCTTCCTGAAACTGGTCGGCCAGGTCAGCCGCGCGCTGCAACGCGGCCCGGCCAAGCAGGCGGTATGGATGTTGGGCACGGTGAGCGTGGCCCGGGACACGGAATGGCAGGTGCGTGAGGGCACCCGGGTGGCGGAAGAAGCCGCTTACCGGTTCGACCTGTATCGCAGCAAGCCCGCCAAGGCGGCGACGCTGAAGAAATGGACCTTCTGGGCGGCGGAACGTAATAACAGCCTCAAGAAAGCCTCCGGCGTGGGCAAGGCGGTGGCCGCCGGCTCCGCCCTGGCCAAGGACCTGGGCAACATGGCGCCCAACGATTGCTACCCGGAATACCTGGCCAAGCGCGCCCGCCAGCTCGCCAAGGACTATGAGAAAAAACTGTCCGTGAAGGTGATCAGCCACGCCCAGGCCGAGAAGATGGGGATGGGCGCGTTTTGCGCCGTGTCCCAGGGCAGCAGCCGCAAGGGTTGCCTGATCGTGATGGACTATAAGGGCGCGGCCGGTAAGCCGGTGTCCCTGGTCGGCAAGGGCATTACCTTCGATACCGGCGGTATCTCCCTGAAGCCCGGCGCCAGCATGGACGAGATGAAGTACGACATGGGCGGCGCCGCCAGCGTGTTCGGGGCGATGAAAACCGTCTGCGAGCTGGGCCTGCCGATTCACCTGGTGGCGGTGGTCGCCGCGGCGGAAAACATGCCCGACGGCGAAGCCACGCGCCCCGGGGACATCGTCAAAACCCTGTCCGGCCAGACCGTGGAGATCCTCAACACCGACGCCGAGGGCCGGCTGGTGCTGTGCGACGCCCTCACCTATGTGCAGCAGAAGCACAAGCCGCACACGGTGATCGATGTGGCCACCCTGACCGGGGCCTGCGTGATGGCCCTGGGCAGCCACGCCCAGGCGGTATACAGCAACGACGACGCCCTCAGCGAGGCACTGCTGGAAGCGGGCCGGGACACCGGCGACCGGGGCTGGCCGATGCCGCTGTGGGAGGACTACCAGACCCAGCTGGACAGCCCGTTCGCGGACATGCAGAACATCGGCGGCCCCAAGGGCGGCTCGATCACCGCGGCCTGCTTCCTGCACCGCTTTGCCCGCGACGTGAAATGGGCGCACCTGGACATCGCCGGCACCGCCTGGAACAGCGGCGGCAAGGAGAAGGGCTCCACAGGCCGGCCGGTGCCGATGCTCACCCGCTACCTGATCAATCTGGCGGAGCGCAAAGGCTGACCCCTTGACGGAAATACTGTTCTACATCACTGAACAGGCCGGCGAAGGCGTGCAAACCGCCCTCGCCCGCCGCATAGCGGAAAAGGCCTGGCGGCAGTCGCGGCGCATTTATGTGCACTGCCGTGACGACGCCCATGCCCTGGAGGTGGACGCCGCCTTCTGGGCGCGGCCCGCCACCGGGTTTCTGCCCCACGATCTGGCCGGCGCACCGGCGGCCGGCGCACCGGTGGTGATCGGCCACGGGGACGATCCCGGCGAGCACCACGATGTGCTGATCAACCTGGCACCGGAGGTGCCGGATTTCGCCACCCGTTTCCAGCGCGTGGCGGAGATGATCACCGGCGACGGACCGCTGCGCGAGGCAGGCCGGGCCCGTTTCCGCTTCTATCGGGACCGGGGCTTTCAAATCCAGAGCCACCGCCTCTGAAACACCATCGTATCCGCCGCCGTCCCCTCCGCCACGGAGCGCGACGGCGGCGCCCCCTTTCGCTATAATTCGCCCTTCGTTTTTGCGGTGAAGACAGCGGAGATCATGGATAAAACCTACCAACCCGACAGCATCGAGCAGGCCTGGTACCAGACCTGGGAAGAGGCAGGCCATTTCCGCCCCTCCGGCGAGGGCGAATCCTTCGCGATGATGATCCCGCCGCCCAACGTGACCGGCAGTCTGCACATGGGGCACGCCTTCCAGGACACCATCATGGACACCCTGGTGCGTTACCGCCGCATGCAAGGCCGTAACACCCTCTGGCAGGTGGGTACCGACCACGCGGGCATCGCCACCCAGATGGTGGTGGAGCGCCGCCTGGCGGCGGAAGGCACCGACCGCCACGAGCTGGGTCGCGAGCGCTTCCTGGAAAAAGTCTGGGAGTGGAAAGCGGAATCCGGTGGCACCATCACCCAGCAGCTGCGCCGCATGGGCAGTAGCGTGGATTGGTCCCGGGAACGCTTCACCATGGACGACGGGCTCTCCAACGCGGTCCGCGAGGTGTTCGTACGCCTGCACGGCGAGGGCCTGATCTACCGCGGCAAACGCCTGGTGAACTGGGACCCGGCCCTGCACACCGCGATCTCCGATCTGGAGGTGGAAAACCGCGAAGAGCAGGGCCACATGTGGCATTTCCGCTATCCGCTCTCCGACGGTTCCGGCCACCTGGTGGTGGCCACCACCCGCCCGGAAACCATGCTTGGTGATACCGCCGTGGCGGTGCATCCCGAGGACCCGCGCTACAAGGATCTGGTCGGCCAGACCGTTCGTTTGCCTCTGGCGGACCGCGAAATCCCGATTATCGCCGACGACTACGTGGATCCGGACTTTGGTTCCGGCTGCGTGAAGATCACCCCGGCCCACGACTTCAATGACTACGAAGTGGGCAAGCGTCACGACCTGCCGCAGATCAACCTGTTCACCATCGAGGCGCGCCTCAACGACAACGCGCCACAAGCCTACCGCGGCCTGGACCGGTTCGACGCCCGCAAGAAAGTGGTCGACGATCTGGACGCGCTGGGCCTGCTGGAGAAGGTCGAGGACCACACCCTGCAGGTGCCGCGCGGCGACCGCTCCGGGGTGGTGATCGAACCCTATCTCACCGACCAGTGGTTCGTGGCGGTGGAATCGCTGGCCAAGCCGGCCATCGAAGCGGTGGAAAACGGCGACATTCAATTCGTGCCCAAGAACTACGAGAACATGTACTTCTCGTGGATGCGCGATCTGCAGGACTGGTGCATTTCGCGGCAACTGTGGTGGGGCCACCGGATTCCCGCCTGGTATGACGAGGACGGCAACGTCTATGTAGGCCGCGACGAGGACGAGGTGCGCCGCGAACACGACCTGGGCGACCGTCCCTTGAGCCAGGACGAAGACGTGCTGGACACCTGGTTCAGCTCGGCGCTGTGGACCTTCTCCACCCTGGGCTGGCCGGAACAGACCGAAGAACTGAAAACCTTCCACCCCACCGATGTGCTGGTCACCGGTTTCGACATCATTTTCTTCTGGGTCGCGCGGATGATCATGATGACGTTGAAGTTCACCGGCGAGGTGCCCTTCAAGCAGGTGTACGTGCACGGCCTCGTGCGCGACGCGGAAGGCCAGAAGATGTCCAAGTCCAAGGGCAATGTGCTCGACCCGCTCGACCTGATCGACGGCATCGACCTGGACACCCTGGTGGACAAGCGCACGCGCGGGCTGATGCAACCGCAGAAAGAGAAGCAGATCGGCAAGCGTACGCGTAAGGAGTTTCCCGAGGGCATCAACGCCTACGGCACGGACGCGCTGCGTTTCACCTTCCTCTCATTGGCCTCCACCGGCCGCGACATCAAATGGGACATGGGCCGCATCGAGGGGTACCGGAACTTCTGCAACAAGATCTGGAACGCCGCTCGCTACGTGTTGATGAATACCGAAAACCAGGACTGCGGCCTCGACGCGGACAGCGGTGAGGTCACCCTGTCCTTGGCGGACCGCTGGATTGTCAGCGCCCTGCAGCGCGCCGAAACGGAAGTCACCGAGGCGCTCGACCAGTTCCGTTTCGACGTGGCGTCCCACGCCGCCTACGAGTTTATCTGGAATGAGTATTGCGACTGGTATCTGGAATTGTCCAAGCCGGTCCTCTACAGCGACGAGTACAGCGAAGCGGAAAAGCGTGGCACACGCCGTACGTTGGTGCGGGTTCTGGAAGCGATTCTGCGGTTGGCACACCCCTTCATGCCGTTCATCACCGAAGAGATCTGGCAGAAAGTGGCGCCTCTGGCGGGTAAGGCCCTGGAGGCCGGCGGCCCCTCCGCCACCATCATGCGTCAGCCGTTCCCGGTGGCCGACAGCGAGCGCCTGGATCCCCGTGCCGAGAGCGATATTGAGTGGATCAAGGCGGTGATTACCGTGGTGCGTAATATCCGTGGCGAGATGCGCATTCCGCCCGGCAAATCCCTGGACGTGTACCTGCACAACGGCAAGGACAGCGACCGCGAGCGCCTGACGGCCAACCACAACTTCATGTGCCGGCTGGCCAAGCTGGAAGGCATCACCTGGCTGAACGCGGAGGATTCCGCGCCGGCCTCCGCCACCGGTCTGGTTGGCGACATGGAGATTCTGGTGCCGATGGCCGGTCTGATCGACAAGGACGCGGAAATCGAACGCCTGGGTAAGGAAATCGAAAAGCTGCGCAAGGAGGTGGCCCGTGGCGAGGGCAAACTGCGCAATCCGAATTTCGTCGACAAAGCACCCGACGACGTGGTCGCCAAGGAACGCGAGAAGCTGGATGATCACCGCTCGCAACAGGCCCGTCTGGAAGAGCAGATGGAGAAGATCAAGTATCTCTAGCCGCGCGCCCTGCGCGCCGCGTCAGGAGGCACGCCCTTGACAGACAGTGATCCGCGCCGCGCGCGCATACTCGCCACCGCTCGGGATGTGTTCGCGGAACAGGGCTTCCGCCGGGCGGAGGTGAAGACCATCGCCCAGCGGGCCGGTGTCGGTAAAGCCACCATTTACCGCTTCTTTCCGTCCAAGGACGCCCTGCTGCTCACCGTGGTGGAGGAAAACCTCACCGCGATCCGCGACCTGGTCCTCAGCGAGTTGCTTAACGGTGAGCCACCATTGAGGCGCCTGGAGAACGTGTGCCGCGCCGTGGCCCGCTTCCTGGAATGCGAGCGCGACTTTTCACGGCTGCTGATCCAGGAAGCCGGCGAGTTCCTGGGACCGATCCAACAGCGCTACCTGCGCCTGGTGGAAGACAACCTGCCGGTCGCCGACGCTTTCTTTAAAGAGCTGCGTAACGACGGTTACTTTGTTGCGCTTTGCACCCGCGACACTATTTTGATGATGGTGAATCTGCTGGTGGGCACCACCTATACCTGGGTGCTCACCGGCGAAGGACGGCTCGAACATCAGGCCGTCAGTTACATGGAAGTGCTGGTGCGCGGTCTGCGCGCCGGCGACGCCTGAAGGAGGCCGTATGCGCATCACCCCATTTTTTCTTATCGCCGCCCTGTGCCTGACCGGCACGGGCAACGCCGCGCCCCTCGAGCAGGTTCTCGACGGCGCCCACAGACAGGCCGACAAGGTCCGTGACGCCGATCGCCACCCGGCGGAGACCCTGGCGTTCTTTCAGGTCGAGCCGGAGATGACGGTGGTGGAGATCTGGCCCGGGGCCGGTGGCTGGTATACCGCTATCCTCGCGCCCTGGCTGCGCGATCACGGTACGTTCTACGCGGCCCAGTTCCCCGCCGACAGCGGCGTGGATTTTTATCAGCGCGCCCTGCGGCGCTACATGGAGAAGCTCGAGGCCCACCCGGCGCTTTACGATCAGGTAAACATCACTCATTTGGGGCCGCCGGAGCACACTGATATCGCGCCAGCCGAAAGCGCCGACCGGGTGCTCACCTTCCGCAACGTGCACAACTGGGCCAAGGCCGGTACCGCCGAAGCGGCCTTCGAAAGCTTTTTCCGGGCGTTGAAACCGGGTGGCGTGCTGGGCGTGGTGGAACACCGCGCCCCCGCCGGGCGGCCTCTGGCGGAACAGATTGAGTCCGGTTATATGACCGAGGCATACGTGATTAAGCAGGCGGAGAAGGCGGGCTTTATGCTGGAGGCCAATGCCAGCATCAATGCCAACCCGGCGGACGACACCGAACACCCGGCCGGGGTCTGGACCCTGCCTCCCACCTTGCGGCTGGGCGAGCAAGACCGGGCCCGCTATCTCGACATCGGTGAAAGCGACCGCATGACGTTACGGTTCAGAAAGCCGGAATAAGCGTCCTTCAGGCCGGCGGCCGCTCCAGCATGCCGGGGGTGGCGTCGGCGCCCAGTACCACGGACTCGGCGATGCCGATCATGGTGCGGCGGCATTGTTCCAGGCGCTGGGCGGAGAATTCCCCGTTCTCGAAGATGTACAGGGAGTAGTTTTCCAGAATCCAGAGCATGGTGCGCATCACCAGCGGCTCCATGTCACGCCGGGTGAGCCGGCTGATTTCCGATGACAGCACTTCCGCCGCGATTTGCTGCGCCCGGACCCGGTGCGGCGCCAGCGCCGAGTTGGACGAGCGCGCTTCCTCCATCATCAGCTTGATCACCGGTCCCATGCTGACGTGGTAGTTGAAATACACCTCGGTGGTGTTGGTGATAATGTCTTTCACGGACTGGGCCTGCCGCATTTCCTGATGGAAGTGCAGCAGCATGTTATCGATGAAGATCCGGTAGATGCTCTCCAGAACATCCATCTTGTTGCGGAAATACTTGTAGAAGGTGCGGCGGGATACCTTGGCGGCATCCAGGAGGTGCTGCACGGTGGTCCTGGCCAGACCGCGCTGGGCAAACACGTGCATGGAGTGGATAAGAATCTCCGCGCGGGCCTGGGAGCGCTGGCCGCCCTCCTCTTCCGCGTGGGCCTCCAGGACCTGATTGACGACCTGACGTATGGCGTCCAGATCTTCCGGTGTGCGTTGCACGTGATTGTTCCCCTGTTTTTGTTTACCCGGCTGGCTAGCTTAACCAAGCCCACCCGGGCCGTAAACAGGCAGTCTATCACGCGGGGATCACGGTTCCTCCGCCGCCACCGGAAGCGCCCTTGGTTTGTTTGAGTCGCTTCCAAACCTTCTCGTGGAAGTGGTACGCCACCGTGTTCACGCAGGGCTCCACCAAAGCGGTGGCGCCGCCGATACGCCAGTCCCCGGTCATCGCCCAGACCACCAGGAAAGCGACGCTGATATGCATGATGCCGAAGCTGAATGTTTTACCCATGAAGCACCTCCTGGTTATTACGTAAATGATATCCATTCTCACAAATAGGTAAAGCCCAATATTAATCATTGCGGCAATAGCCCAAAACTATTTAATGTTATCGCTGGACGGGTTAATTGTTGTAAAGGGCCTCACCGGCGGGATGCGATTTCCCGGCGCCCGGCCTAAGCTAAGCCGCACGCCGTCCGCGGCCCCTCCAATCACCCAAGGATTCCTACATGGAGCGTAAAGCGTTACTGATTCTGCATGGCAAACAAGCCACCCATCAGGCACTCAGAGAAGCGGTAATGGCGCGTCGCGAGGCGGGCTGGGACCTGGCGGTGAGAGTCACCTGGGAAGGCGGCGACGCTGAGCGCTATGTGGACGAAGCGCTGTCGCTGGGCTACCGCACCATCATCGCGGCGGGCGGGGACGGTTCGGTCCGTGACATCACCCAGGCGATGATGGCATCCGGCAAGCCGGATCTGGCGCTGGCCATCGTACCCATGGGAACCGCCAATGACTTCGCCACCGCCGCTGGCATACCGGAGGCCCCCGCTGAAGCACTGGCGCTGCTCGACCAGGCACCGCGACCGGTGGACGTGATCCAGGTGAACGACAGCTATTTCCTTAATATGGCCACCGGCGGCTTTGGCACCGAGGTGACCACCCAGACCTCGGAAGACTTGAAAGAGCTGCTCGGCGGGGCGGCCTATTTGCTCACCGGGCTGACCCGTTTCGCGGAAGTGCGTGCCGCCGAAGGTCATTTTCGGGGGCCAGATTTCGAATGGCAGGGTGAATTTCTGGCTCTGGGCCTGGGTAACGGCCGGCAGGCCGGCGGCGGCCAACGTCTGTGCCCGGAGGCCTGCATTGATGACGGCCTGATGGATGTGGCGATTCTCCCTTCGGACATGGATCTTCTCGCCGGCGTGCGCGGGCTGTTCAACAACGACAATGGCAACGGCGCCCGAGAGGGCCTGTTCGTGCGTGCGCGGGTCAGTGAGCTGGAAATCGAGACCCCGGAACCGATGCATTTGAACCTGGACGGTGAGCCACTGAAGGACAAGCGATTCACGTTGAAGGTGTTGCCCGGGGCGATTGGGTTGGTGGTTGACGATGAATGTCCAATGATGGGCGCGAAAGATTAGATTCAGGACGGGCTTGGAGCCCGGCGCCGGGATGAAGCCTTGTTGGCGCGGGGCTTGTGGAAGCGAGCTTGTGGGAGCGGGCCTTGCCCGCGAAAGGCGCGCTAGCGCCGGCGGGATTCCAGAGAGGTTTGGAGTGGCTAAATGAGTGGCGCGGGCTGACCTGCTTAGGTGGCTTTACCGGGAAGTCGGTCTGGTGCGTGGTGATGACCTACTTTAGGTCGCTTTGCCTGGAGGCTTAAGGCCTGGTGCGTGGAGATGACCTACTTAGGTCGCGAGCTTGCTCGCGATCGCTTCGCGACGCCTTCGGCGCCTGCTCCCCGTTCCGTTGGAACAGGGTCGGTCACATGGGCCTTTGTAGGGAGAGGAGTTCAGCGTGGTCCTAAATAAAAAAAAGGGCCACCCCAACGGGGTGGCCCTTTTCTTTATTTAAGAGCCTGACGATGACCTACTCTCACATGGGGAAGCCCCACACTACCATCGGCGCTGAGTGGTTTCACTTCTGAGTTCGGCATGGATTCAGGTGGTTCCCACTCGCTATAGTCGTCAGG
>Ga0310342_100002845_pt1 | contig 11248 bp, 11 predicted proteins | sample S15DNA20500_MG_FD_206155 | JGI IMG/M metagenome (GOLD analysis project Ga0310342, IMG submission 206155) | Marine microbial communities from station ALOHA, North Pacific Subtropical Gyre - S1503-DNA-20-500_MG | ecosystem: Environmental > Aquatic > Marine > Oceanic | place: Pacific Ocean: North... | reverse complement strand
AAATAGGTATGCCTAATGTTATACCTAATATATTTGATTTTGATTATGCAAAAGGAGATAAATGGCCACAACTTCGTGCAGAACATACTCGTAGATATGTAGAAACTTATAATAAAATAGGTGCACCCGAAACATGTCAACAATGTCCTCATTTTCAAGTTGACTGCAATGGACTATGTTTAGGATGTTTAGCACAACAACATGAAACCGATAAAGCAAATAAAATAGAAGTAACTATTGCATGAAAGAGCAAATAGAACAAATAAAACATATTATACATAAAGATTGGGCAGAATCAATATGGACTGTGCCTGGACTATTTACACATGATGAAGGGTATTATAAGATGTATGATATTGTTAAAGAGCGATTTAATTTTCACATTCCTATGGAAGTATATGGCTCATTACCTGTATTATGGCACGGCGGTAGAGGTGTACATAACATATCTCAAAAAACACAAATGCTTCAACCTACTGTAGGTACGTCTAAGGAAGAACAAGCATCTGAATTTGATCATGTGTTAAAAGGATATAAGGAAAGAAACATTGATGTTTTTTATACATGGTCTAATTGGCTGATAGAAAAAAAGCATTTATCCGAACCAACATGTAATTTATTATTAGATAAGTTGTGGGAAATAAATGGAAGTAATAGTGGCATTATACTTGTTAGTGAAATACTGTATGATTATATTAAAAAACGATATCCTGATTTAAAATTAAAAGCATCAATTGATAAAACGGTAAAAGAAAAAAAAGCAGGCGATGAAAAGTGGTATAGGAGTTTAGCAGAACGATACGATGTAGTAAACATTCATACAGATGATAGTATTAATTTTGATTTGCTTGAAAAATTATCTGATGATGCTGACAAGTATGAAATTATTTTAAATGAAATGTGTGAAGTAAACTGTCCATATAGACGACAAGAACATTTAATGTTTTCTCAAGAAGCAATGTCTATTAATGAAACAGGACAGGCTGATCCTCAACATAAAGAATACTATAATAAATTTATACTTCCTAAATGTTATCCTGTCAATTTTCATAAAGAAACCCATATGGATAGAAGTACTGAACTTAGATTAGAAGAAGTTAAAAAAGTATATGATATGGGATATCGAAGATTTAAATTACAAGGCAGACAAATGCAATGGATTGAACTTTCGCACAGTGCCACTAGATTTATGTTTGATGATTTTGTTGCACCTGCTCTTTATATTGCACTTATTCAATCGTCTGGAGTATCCGGTCAATATCCCTAATTAACTACTCTGTTAACTTGCATATCTCCTGGTTTTTATAATATAAAAATAAATATTAACGAATAACTTATTTTGACCTAGGGAGAAAAAATATGGCTACATTAGTTTCACCGGGCGTCGCAGTTTCTATCACAGATGAAAGTTTTTATGGTCCAGCTGGACCAGGAACAGTTCCTCTAATGGTAGTTGCAACTGGCGAAGACAAGGCCCACGTAAGTGGTACAGGCGTTGCTACTGGAACATCAAAAGCAAATGCTGGAAAACCACAGTTAACAACAAGCCAATTTGAATTATCACAAAACTTCGGTAATCCAAGTTTTGGAGTTAATGGCGACGAATTAAATGAATATGGATTACTAGCGGCGTACAGTTTCTTGGGTGCCGCAAATCAAGCATACATAGTGCGAGCAGATGTTGATACATCTGAATTAGCACCAGCAACAGCAGAACCAAAAGGCCCGCCAGCAGACGGAACTTATTGGTTAGATACAGCAAATACCGAATGGGGTATTTTTGAATCTACAGCAGCTGGTACAACCAGTTGGGCAAAACAAACCGTTACAGTATTCACTGGTGCTCCTTCGGGAGGCGTTGATGGAGATTATGCAGTAGACGTTAGTGTAGTTCCTGTACAATTTCATAAAAATGTTGCAACTACTTGGACAGCAGTTACAACAGCTGCGTTAGCAGGAGCAGTTAATGTTTCTGATCACACATCGGTCCCAACAGCCACTGCCGCCGGAGACGTATGGCTTAAAACTTCTACACCAAACGAAGGTTTTAATCCTGTTGTTAAATTATATAGTGCAAGTAGTAATACATTTTCTAGTATTACTGTTACAACAGCACCAACTGCACCAACAACATCTGTAACTGGATTTTTATGGGCAGATACAACACCATCCGATGCAGAATTTTCACTTTTGCGATGGGACGGAGCTGCATTTGCGGCATTGTCTTATGAAGCATTAGCAATTGCACCAACAGGTGCAACAACTGATGGTACATTATGGTATGATGGAGCAAGTACTTATATAGATTTATATAAGAATGATGGTGCTGGTGCATGGGCACAAATAGTATCGGGTGATATTACATTGGCATCTACACAGCCAGCAGTTGGCGCCGCCAATAAAGTTTGGGTAGATACAGATGATGTAGATTATCCTGCAATTTATGAAAGTGACGGAGCAGCTTGGGTTAGACGCGACAACTCGGACCAAACAACAAATAATGGTGTCGAGTTTGCAGATCATACAAAGGTTACTGCATGGCCAGCAGGCGGTGCAACAGTAGGTGCTGTACTTTCAGGTGGCCCTGATCCACTTCTTTATCCAGGTGGTATGTTTTTAGTTAATTTAGCAGCTTCTAGTAAGGTTGTTAGAAAATTTGTTGCGGCAAACGCAGCCGGCGAACAATGGGTAACAGAAAGTAGTAACAATGCAGATGGTTCAGGTACATTTGGACGCTTTGCACAACGTAAAGTTATTGTTTCAGGAATGCAAGCCGCAGTCGCTGGTTCTACTCTTAGAGAAGAAACAGTAGCAGTTACTTTGTTAGCAGCTCCTGGTTATCCAGAACTTGCTGATGAACTATCCACACTAAACACAGATAGAAAAGAAACTGCATTTGTTGTTTTAGATGCACCTTTTAGAAAATCACCAACAGAAATAATTACATGGATTTCAAATACCACAGCAGCTGAAAATGGCGAAGATGGATTGAATACTAAAAATTCAGGTAGTGCTATATATTATCCAAATGCTCTTTCTACAAACACAGATGGTACTACAGTAATGGTGCCAGCAAGTCATGTAGCATTGCGTTCTATGGCGTATAGTGATTCTGTTTCTTACCAATGGTTTGCTCCTGCAGGACTTACTAGAGGTAGAGTAGATAATGCAACAAGTGTTGGTTATTTAAATTCAGAGGGTGACTTTACTCCTGTAGCGTTAACAGAAGGACAACGTGATTCTTTATATAATAATTATATGAATCCTATTGCTAACTTTCCTGATTCAGGACTTACTTTATGGGGTCAAAAGACTCTACATGGTACTGCAACTGCAATGGATAGAATTAATGTTTCTAGATTAGTTGCGTATTTAAGAGAACGTTTTGATGTTATTGCTCGTCCGTTTATCTTTGAACAAAATGATAAATCTACTAGAGATAACGTATTACGAGTATTTGATGGTTTCTTATCTGATATTATGTCTAAACGAGGTGTATATGATTATGCAGTAGTTTGCGATACAACAAACAATACTCCTGCTAGAATAGATCGTAATGAACTTTATGTAGACATAGCAATAGAGCCTACAAAAGTAGCAGAATTTATTTATATTCCTATTAGAATTATGTCGACTGGAGCAATTGCTACATCACCTTAAAGGAATAATTTTTTAAATTATACATTAAAGGCATGCCTAGCATGCCTTTTTTGTTTTATATGTCAGCAACAATTTTTCGAGGAATTCTAGATATTTTTATTTTTTTATTTTTTCGAACACAACTATCACATCTAGATCTATAAAAGGGTGTACTATCTTTATAATAGTTTATTGCGGCAGGTTTTTTCATGCATTGTATACACATAGGTCTTTGTTTCATTATAAAGTGCCCTTTTGATTATATTTTTATTTATAAGGTGCCCTTTTTAATTTGAATTTTATACAAATTGTATAAATACAATTAACAAATTAAACATAGTATAGGAGAATACCATGGGAGTTTTACAAAAATACGGTGTGCCCATAGACGGTAGTTGGCAAACATTAATGCCTAAATTGCAGTATCGATTTAGAGTATTGTTTGGTAACTTGGGCGGCGTTGAAGGTGATCATGAAATTTTAACAAGACAGGTTATTTCTGTTACACGCCCGCAATTAACACACGATGAGATGATTCTAGATGTTTACAATTCAAGAATTTATCTTGCAGGCAAACATACATGGAGTCCTATTACTATCATTTTACGGGATGATGTTAAAAGTGAAGTTATTAAAAATGTAGATAAGCAGTTACAAATTCAATTAAATCATTATGATCAATCAGCTGCGAAGTCGGGTGCTAATTATAAATTTGGCATGAGTATAGAAACTTTACAAGGTGATGATGGCGGTGCAGGTGCAGAGCCAACAGTACTTGATCATTGGGGATTATACGGTTGTTATATATCGGACATTCAATATGGTGATTCAAATTATGCAACTAGTGATCAACAACAATTAACAATGACAATACGATATGATAATGCAACACATGGTGATGGTTCGGGTAGTGTTGCAGGTACAGGAAGTGACGAATATCTACATTCTGATGGTCCTGGACATAGTGCAGAAACTGAAAGCGCCACAGGCACAAATACAGCATAATAATTAAAGTCGATTATAAAATTAGTCCCACAAATTGTGGGACTTTTTTTGTGGTAAATAGTATTACAATGGCTATAAATCGTGCATCATTTTTATATGGAACTAAAGTACTACAAGGTACTCCAATGGCGCACGAGCCACGAGTTAAGTTTCAATATACAATAGATTTTACATTAAACTCAGGCGATTGGAATAATATTTCTAGTTCTTTATTACGACAAGGTGTCCGTAATCATAAATTAAAACAACAAGATTATACTCTTAGAGCGCAAACGGCGGAACTTCCTGGTCATACGTATGATGTGCAAATAATGAATCAATATAATAGAAAACGAGTAATAACAACCGCTGTAAATTATAATCCTATTACATTGGTATTTCATGACACAGTAGATAGTAAAGTAGAAAATCTTATTAGAGCATATAATTTATATTATTTTGGAAACTTTGAAAAACCTACATCTACGTATGCATTAAATACAACACCAGATAAAGCAACAATGGATGATACTGATAATTTAACAACTGGTGGATATGGTTATAAACCCCCAACATTAAATAAAGACAAGTATTTCTTTACAGAAATTAAAATTAATAGAGAACGAGGTGATTCTTCTCCCCATGTCATGGGCACTCCTCTATCCAATAAAGATCTCCAAAATAACCAAGCAAAATATACATTAGATCAAGTAACGGTTATTAATCCAATGATTTCAGCAGTACAGCATGACACGTTGTCTTATGCAGATTCTTCACCTATTACTTGGACGATAAATTTTATGTATGAAGCAATAGAATATGGTAGCTTTTATAGAAATGCCAGTCGAGCAGGATATACTGGATTCGATGGCTAGTTTTCAACAGGGAGTTTATGCTCCTACAAATCCGCAAAAATATGTAGGTAAACACAGGCCCCGTTATCGTAGCGGCTGGGAATTAACATTTATGCGTATGTGTGATAATCATCCTAATGTAATAGGATGGGCAAGTGAAGCAACAAGAATACCTTACCGTAATCCTGTAACAGGTAAACAAACAAATTATGTCCCGGACTTTTTTATGGTGTATGTTGATAAGAACGGAAAAAAACATGCAGAAATAATAGAAATTAAACCAAAAATGCAAACATTAGATCATGCTAAATCTCAAGTACAACGAGCACAAGCAGTTGTGAACGAAGCAAAATGGGAAGCGGCAAGAGCATGGACTAAAGATAAAGGGATGATATTTAGAGTTGTAACAGAAGACCATCTTTTTAGAAAGCCACAAACACAAACAAAACGGAAAAAACGTAAATGACAAAGAAATTAGAAGAAACTTTTAATTTACCTCCATTGAAAGACGTATTAAATCATACCCCTCGGGATGCACTTGCAGAAGCGGCAGCAAAAAATGGACATGATTCAAATACTTCTGATATAGCAGAAATTAATGTTGAACTTACAAATACATTAGCAATAGCAGATAAAATAGATAATGCATTACCGGAAGTTACAGGTATGGAAAGTTTAGATAGAGATATGGATGCGTATGCATTAAAAGCAATGGAAACATTTGATACACTAATAGATTTAGGACATAATATGGAAGATAGACATGCAGCTAATGTATTTGATGTAGCATCTAAAATGATGAAAAATGCTATAGAAGCAAAAACAGCAAAATTAGATAAAAAACTTCGAATGATAGAATTACAAATTAGGAAAGCCAAGTTGGATACAGATAAAGATCCCGGCGAAACAACTATTATTCCTGGTGAAGGCCATGTTATAACAGACCGAAATGCTATTCTAGATGCCATTGCAAATAGGATTAAAGATAAATAATACAGTTGTAGATATAAATATACTTAATACAGGGATATATTAATGAAAACATTTTATGAATATCTAGCAGAATCGAACAAAGAATACGCATTGCGTATTAAATTTGCAACCGATATAACAGAAGCAATGCTAGATCGAATGGAAACACATTTAGAAAAATACGGCGTTAAGGAAATTACAAAACCTAAGAAAACAATAGCACAATCAAATCCAATGGATTTTGCAGAATCCAGAGGGCGCGAAGTTACTATAGTAGATTTTGTATTAGATTATCCTGTAGTAAGTGATGTATTACGTGATGAAATTTGTGAGGCAACAGGCCTTAGTAGATCACATGTAGTAGTTCGTTCACCAGAAGACGAACCAATGAACGAAGAAGAAGCCAAATCAAAATTGGAAGATTCTGAATATTCAGATTCACCAAAAATAGAACCAGAAAAACATTACGGCGATGTATATAATTCTAAATTTACAGAAGAATTAGCAAAAGTACGTGCAGATCGTAAAAAGGAAATAATTGATGATACACCAAAAGGTGTAGAAGATGGAATCGGAGCGGGTAACACCAAATCACCCATAGGGAGTTAAAAATGAGCGCAGAAAGAATGAGAGAACTTAAAGATATTATACAATTGTCCGGTATTAAACTAGATGAAGAATGGGCAAATTCGCCTGCAAATACAAATCATCCAGACCAAGAAGATATGGGCGACTTACGTGACTGGGGAACAAACGTAGAATTAAGTTTACGTAAATATTTAAACCATAATTTGGCATCCCCTGAATTTCCACAGCCAATTACAGAAGAAGAAATGACTGCGTCATATAAAACTTTTATGAATGAAGTGCATGAAGAAATTGTAGAAAAAGCCAAAGATGAAGAAACAGAAGAAGTCGAAGAAGCCAAAGAAGAAGATGCTGACGAAGATGCAGAGGAAGTAACCGAAGCACAAAGTCCAGCACAAAAGGCTGCTTTTGAAAAAATGCTTGCTGCCAAAAATGGCAATAAGGAAGAAGCAACAGAAGAAGTTGAAGAAGTTGAAGAAGCTAAAGAAGAAGATGAAGAAGAAAAAGTTGAAGAAACAGCAGATCCTTATTCAGGCTTATATAGAATGCTTACATTAGCAGGACTTAATCCTCAAGTTGCAGAAGCAGAAGAATCTGAAGAAGAAGTTGTAGAAGAAGACAATTAATTCACACAAATATAATAAAAGAATGGGCTCATTGGGCCCATTTTTTTTACGATAAATACTAGTATGGTCAGTTCCACACGCGGCACAGTTGACACACAGTTAATCAAGAAACCTCATAGAGCAGAGAAGTTTTCAAAAAAACAGTTAACAGAATTACAAGATTGTTATGATGATCCTGCATATTTCTTACATACATACTGTCTTATACAACATCCTATTTTAGGACGTATAAAATTCAATTTATACGATTATCAAAGAGATTTAATAAACGTATATCATGATAATAGATATTCCATTGCTATGCTTGCTAGACAAACTGGAAAATCTACTTGTGCGGCAGGATATCTATTATGGTATGCTATGTTTAAAGCGGATAGTACTATTCTTATTGCAGCTCATAAGTATTCGGGCGCACAGGAAATAATGTCAAGGGTTCGCTTTGCATATGAAAGTTTACCAAATTTTATTAGGGCAGGCGTAACTGCATATAATAGAAATTCTATAGAATTTGATAATGGGTCTAGAATTATATCTCAAGCAACAACTGAAACTACTGGTCGAGGTTTATCTTTAACATTAATATACTTAGACGAGTTTGCATTTGTACCCCCACGTATTGCATCTGAATTTTGGACAGCATTATCTCCTACATTATCAACAGGTGGTAAATGTCTTATTACATCTACGCCAAATCAAGATGATGATCAATTTGCACGAATTTGGAGAGAAGCAATAAACACAGTAGATTCATATGGAAATGAACAAAAAACTGGTAGAAATGGATTTGCTTCTATATTAGTAAAATGGCCAGAGCATCCAGATAGAGATGAAGAATGGGCATCATTGGAAAAAGCAAAAATAGGAGAAGATAGATTTAGACGAGAGCACGAGTGTGAATTTATTACCAACGACGAAACTCTTATTAATAATCTTAAATTACCGCTTTTAGAAAGTCATACTGTTTTACGTAAAACAGGGCAAATCAGATGGTTTTCTCCAATAGTAAAAGATAAAGTATATTGTTTGGGTTTAGATCCTAGTTTAGGTACAGGCGGTGATAATGCTGCCATTCAAGTATATGAATTGCCCGGATGTAAACAAGTAGCAGAATGGATGCATAATAAAACACCTGTACAAGGACAAATACGAATTCTACGTGAAATATGTAATGTAATACAAGAAGAAAGTGAAAACACAGCAGAAATATATTGGAGTGTAGAAAATAATACATTGGGAGAAGCTGCATTAGTTGTAATTCGTGAAATGGGCGAAGAAAATATACCCGGCACATTTCTTAGTGAACCTAAAAGAGCAGGTAGTGTTCGTAGATATAGACAAGGATTTACAACAACAAATAAAAGCAAATTAACTGCATGTGCTAAATTTAAAAGTTGGGTTGAAAATGACAAAATGATATTGTGTAGTCCAAATCTCATCCGTGAAATAAAAACATTCGTAGCACGGGGAGCATCTTATGCCGCCAAAGATGGTAATACAGATGATCTTGTTATGGCAACATTATTAGTTGTACGTATGGCAATAACAATAGGACAGTTTGATGGTACTATATTTGATACATTACAAGATACATTTGACGATGGAGCCGGCGATATAAAACCTATGCCAATAGGTATAATATAATAAATACATATAATGACTAGGAAGGTTACATGGCTATAGATTACGAAGGATTTTCTTCAGAAATATTTAATATTCTTAAAGGAACAGGATCAAGTGTTGTTTTATTTACAGAAGACGGGCAACGTACAGTAGATCCTACTGAAGCACGGCGTTTTTATGACCGCAATACACACATGATGGTTAATATAGACGATGACGAGTTAAAAATTCATTTAAGTGAACATGAAGAAGTTAAAGAAGACGTAATAGATATGCTACGAAACCAAGCTAAAAAATATATGTTTGAGTTTACAATTAAAACATATGGAAAGCAGTTACAACCAAAGGATTTTGCACACATGGCTATGAATACAGCGGTAACAGAAGCATTAGAAAAACCATACGGAAGTATGAAAAGCAGTTACCAAAAAATTAATGATGCTAAACTAATAATTCGTCATTCAAAACAAGTAGACGAGGAAAAAGTAGGCGCTAGATCTCGCAACATAAAAGGTTTATATATTGAAAATGCTGAGGGCGAAAGATTTAAGTTTCCTTATATACATTTATCAGGTGCACGAGCAATGGCTCGTCATATAAATGAAGGCGGCACTCCTTATGATGTTGTCGGCGAACATATTATAGAAACTGTAAAGAACTTAAAAAAGTTACAAGAATTTACCAAATATGTAAGACGCAATTCTTTAGTCAATGAGCAAACATCTGATGTTATTAATAGAGTTAACACATATAAAACTGATGCTAAAACAGAATTAACCAGACTAGCCGGAGTAAGATCATATCAATCTATGGTTGAGCAAATAGAAGCACAAGAAGCAATTAATGATCCAGTTAATGAGTTAGTAAATCAATTAAAAGAGAAATTTACAGTAAAATATTTTGATCAACAATTTGAAGATATACTACCTTTTATTGCAAATCTTCCTCTTCAAGAAGACGAAATAGTAGAAGAAGAAGATCATATGATAGAACATTGGGAAGAAATTGTTTCTGAAATGTTAGAAGATAAATTCTCTAAATTCGACAAATAAAAATATTCCCAAAATTTCACCAAAAACCACTTGACAGATAAATAATAAAGTGTATACTTAATACTGTATATGAAAGTATATACACACTTAGGCACATTTTAAGGCTAACATTAAAGGAGAAATATTATGGCTACATTGGCTGAAATTAGGGCAAAACTATTAGAACAAGAAACCCGCCGCGGTCCCGGTACAAATACTGGAGACAACGCAATATATACATTCTGGAATATTCCAGAAAACACAACTGCAACATTACGATTCCTACCAGATGGTGACACAGAGAACACCTTTTTCTGGCGGGAACGTCAAATGATTCGTTTAGCATTTCCGGGAGTTAAAGGTCACGACGAAAGTCGTTCGGTGACTGTTCAAGTTCCTTGTATAGAAATGTGGGGAGATGCTTGTCCAGTACATGCAGAAATTCGTCCATGGTTTAAAGATACATCCATGGAAGATATTGCTAGAAAGTATTGGAAAAAGCGATCTTACTTATTTCAAGGATTTGTTATTGAAAATCCTCTTGCTGAAGACGAAACACCAGAAAATCCAATTCGTAGGTTTGTAATCAATCCAAGTATCTATAAAATTATAGCGGCCGCATTGATGGATCCGGATTTTGTAGAAATACCAACAGATTACGAACAAGGTACAGACTTCAAGTTGACCAAAACTCAACAAGGTCAGTATGCTGATTATTCTACATCTAATTGGGCACGTCGTGATCGTAGTTTAAATGAAGAAGAACGACAAGCAATAGAATCAAATGGATTATTTAATCTAAATGATTTTATGCCACGACGTCCAAGTGAAGATGACGTTAAAGTTATTTTCGAAATGTTTGAAGCATCAGTAGATGGTCAACTTTATGATCCAGATCGATTTGGTCAACATTATCGTCCGTTTGGTTTAAATG
>Ga0310342_100002843_pt1 | contig 11253 bp, 9 predicted proteins | sample S15DNA20500_MG_FD_206155 | JGI IMG/M metagenome (GOLD analysis project Ga0310342, IMG submission 206155) | Marine microbial communities from station ALOHA, North Pacific Subtropical Gyre - S1503-DNA-20-500_MG | ecosystem: Environmental > Aquatic > Marine > Oceanic | place: Pacific Ocean: North... | reverse complement strand
ACGCCACCGGCAGGGCAGGGGCTGCGCTCCTGTTCCGGAGACGGAAAATCGAAAGAGAGTGAGCTGAGGGTGACGCTCTATCCGTTCTTGCACCGCCTTTTCGCGTCGTAAGCCGCGAGGGCGGGTTCACAGACCCTGCATCTACGCGGCGGGTAAAATGGCCCGAACTTCAGGGCTACAGGCGCTTCACGGATTTGATGACAATGGTGTCGACGGGGACGTCACGATGCTGGTCCTTGATGCCTGTCGGCACATCGCGGATTTTGCTCACGACGTCCATGCCGGCGGTCACTTTGCCGAACACGGCATACCCATGGCCGTCGGGGCGAGGGTAGTCAAGACCGGGGTTGTCCACGATGTTGATGAAGAATTGTGCCGTGGCGCTGTGGGGATCGGAGGTTCGAGCCATTGCGACGGTGCCGCTTTCGTTACTCGTTCCGTTACTGGCCTCGTTCTTGATCGGATCCCGGGTTTCCTTTTTCGAAAAGTCCGGCAGGAATCCGCCGCCTTGAATCATGAAATTCTGGATGACCCGGTGAAATATCGTTCCGTCGTAGAACTGGTCATCCACATATTGCAGAAAGTTCGTAACGGTCCCCGGCGCTTTGTCGTCAAAGAGTTCGAGCGTAATTTCCCCCGCGCTGGTGCGTAGCAAAACACTGCTCATCAGTTCCTCTCCTCCGGTGCCGAAACCATCATTCGACCGTCAGAAGCTCAATGTCAAAAACGAGAAAAGCATTGGGCGGGATGACACCGCCGGCACCGCGCTCTCCGTAGCCGAGGTGCGGAGGAATGATAATAGACCGCTTGCCCCCGGGCTTCATGGCGAGGACCGCCTCGTCCATCCCCTTGATCACCTGGCCTGCGCCGGCCGGGAATTTTAGAGGCTCACCACGGTCGAGGGAACTGTCGAATTTCGCACCGCCCAGGAGGCTCCCTGTGTAGTGAAGACTGACGGTCTGGCCCTTGACCGGGGACGAACCCTCCCCTTCTTCTTCCACCATGTACATCAGGCCCGATTCGGTCGTTTCGCGATTCGGAAATTTTTCGTCGAGGATGGCTTTGTTCTTCTCCACCGCTTCTTTCTCTGCCCGCCCCTTTCGTTCCATTGCGACAGCGACCGCGCTGGCTTGAAGCGCTTCAAACGCGGCCTGGTCGCTCTGAAACGCTTTCGCTCCATCCCCGACGCGCAGGATGGTGACGGACTTGAGGAGATCGTCCTTCTCCACCGCGTCGACCACATCCTGCCCATTCACCACGTGGCCGAACACCGTGTGTTTGTTGTCGAGCCAGGATGTCGCCACGTGAGTGATGAAAAATTGGCTGCCGTTGCTTGCCGGGCCGCTATTGGCCATCGACAGGGTGCCCGGACCGCCGTGCTTCAGGGAGGGCTCGAACTCGTCGGCAAAGCTATATCCCGGCCCGCCGGTTCCGTTGCCGGAAGGGCACCCGCCCTGGATCATGAAGTCGGGGATCACCCGGTGAAAAATCAGACCGTCATAAAATGGTTTGCCCGATTTGTTCGAGTCCTTGGTCCCATCGGCGAGACCGACGAAATTTGCCACCGTGAGGGGCGTTTTTTCGTACTCCAGGACGCACACGATATCGCCTTTGCTGGTGCTGAATTTTGCGTAGAGCCCGTCTTCAAGACCTTCCAAGTCATTCTCCTGTGCGGTGACCAAGACAGGCAAAAGGCCTGCCGCCAATAGTAGTTGTAGGGCAGTGATTTTTTTCATATTGAGACGCACGCTACTGGATTCCGGCATGATCTGCGAACATTTTTGCCGATTTCCGGCCACTTTTTTTCTGAAATCATCTGACAATCAGCCTTGTGTTTCCCGGACGGAAAACGTAGGGTATCTTGTTTCACTCGGAAAAAGGGAAGTTGATATGAAACAGGGCGTTCACCCCGAATATTCAGACGCGAAGATCATTTGTGCATGCGGACATGTTTTGGAGACCCGCTCCACGGTCCGCGAGATGCATGTGAATACCTGCTCGGATTGCCATCCATTCTTCACCGGTAAGGCGAAATACATCGATACCGAAGGCCGGGTTGAGCGCTTCCAGAAGCGCTATGCCAAGGCAGCGAAGTAGCTGTTTTTCGAAGCGGGCCGTGCGGGTCGACGAGACCCGCACGGCCCGCTTTCTTTTTCCCACCCGAAATTCACCCCTTTTAAAAGAGCAAAATCATGATCGATGCTGCCTATGTCGGGAAGCTCGAGGAAAGGCTGGAATCGATCGAATCCACCCTTGCGGATCCGAAAACGATCGCCAATCGATCCCTCTATCGGGAGTTGCTCACCGAGCACTCCTACCTGAAGAGCCTTCGCACTTGTAGCCTGGATTACCTCGGTCTTCTGACTCAGCTGTCGGATAATCGCGAGCTGCTGGCGGATCCGGGGCTCGATCCCGAGCTGCGAGAGATGGCGGAGGCCGAGCAGGAGGATCTTGACGTTCGGTTTCCCGCGGTCGAGCGCGTTCTCAAATTCGCGCTCCTGCCTCCCGATCCCGACGACAGCCGGAACATCATTATGGAGATCCGCGCCGGAACGGGAGGAGAAGAGGCGGCGCTGTTTGCCGGGGATCTCTACCGAATGTACAGCCACTACGCGGAAGAACGGGGCTGGAAGTGCGGGATCATGGACGTAAGTCATACGAGCATCGGCGGTTTCAAGGAAATCGTCTTTTCCGTTGAAGGCCAGGACGTGTACGGGACACTACAGTTTGAGAGCGGCGCGCACCGTGTACAGCGCGTTCCCGCCACCGAGACCCAGGGTAGGATTCACACTTCGGCGGCGACGGTTGCGGTCCTTCCCGAGGCGGAGGACGTCGACGAAATCGAAATCAAGCCTGACGATTTGCGGATAGATACCTATCGAGCCAGCGGCGCGGGCGGACAACACGTGAATAAGACCGACTCGGCCGTTCGACTCACGCATGGACCATCAGGTCTGGTTGTGCAAAGCCAGGACGAAAGGTCGCAGCACCGGAACAGGGAGAAGGCCATGCGCGTGCTCAAGGCGAGGCTGCTCGATTTGCAGCGCCAGGAGGAAGCAAACAAAATGGCCAGTGCCCGGCGCACCCAGGTGGGCACCGGTGACCGGAGTGAACGAATCCGAACCTACAATTTTCCGCAGAATCGAGTAACTGACCACCGCGTCAATCTCACCCTGTACAATCTCGACCGGCTGATGGAAGGAACCATGCAAGAGTTGCTGGACACCCTGTATGAAAAGAACATGGAGATCCGACTGCAGGAAGAACTGCAGGAAAAGATTTCATAATGGGATGGAGCGGGAGGGGAAATTTTGAATTTTTGATTTCGGATTTGGTATTGGGGACACGAATATTGAATACCTAATATCGAATGCCCAAGTGCAGAGTATTTTTATTTTTGACATCGGATATTCCGCCTCATTCCGAATCCCGAATCCCGAAAACCCATCCCCAATCCCCATCCACTTCCATTTGACCCCCGGCGGTTCGTCGCCGTATAGTAAGAATATGGATACTGAATCGCAGTTAACCGGTGCTTTCCCCAAGCTCCGCGGATTTACTTTGATCGAGCTCCTGGTCGTCATCGGCATCATTTCGCTGCTGGCGGCAACTTTGATCCCTACCATCCACTCATCAATGCGAAAGGGGAAACGGGCCGCCTGCATGAGCAACCTGCACCAGATTGCGGTGGCGGGATCGATGATGCTGGAGGAACTTGAAGAGCGTCTTCCTCCACGAGATGGTGATTGTAGTTCGTACAACAACTTCGCCGCTGCCGCCATCGAGCACATTCCGTTTCTCAAGTGCAGTATCGAGGTATTCAACTGTCCGGACAACAAGGGGATCGGCAACAACAGCGACACGGAGATCCTACCCGCCGATCTTCCCCAGGAGTGTTCCACGCTTTCCGATCCCGTGAATACGGAGTACGAGTTCAGCCAGTATGTAAACCGGTGCGACACAAACGGCGGCCGCCAGAACGGGATCGAGGACCCAAACCGGGTTGCGTATGTCTGGGATTATCCCTGGAGTCCCGGAGGGCCGCGAGCACACGAGCGCGGCATCAATTGCGGGTTTCTGGATGGTCACGCGGAATCCCTGTTCGATGGCGACGTATGGGAATTCGTTGACAGGACTGATCCTGCCAACCCTGTTGTTATTGCGTATAAGTGGTTGATCTCGGACGAATGGTGGCAGGAGAGAGGCCATATCTGGGGCCGCTTCTAAAAGGTCCGCCAAGGATGCAATCCTGGCCGGGAGCCCTACGGCATGCCTAAAATCGAGTTTCACTGTCCCAGGTGCAGTTCACAGATTGAGGTAGACAAGAAATCTGTCGGACTGACCGCACCCTGTCCCCGTTGCAGGGAGTGGATTCGTATTCCCAACGAAACGACCCCGCCGCCTCCCGAAAAAACGCCCGCGATGACTCTGAAAGAGCCGGTCGCGGAGCTGGAGATCCTGGCGCCTGACGCTGTTCCATACGGTGAACCTTCATCGGCGGCCCCCCATCATGGCGCCGCGCTCGGGGGCTGGTCCTGTCTCCTCATCAGTCTGATTCTCATGTTCGTTCAGTGGGATCTCTGGTTTGTATTTGCGCCCCTTCTTGTGGTTGCGTTGATTCTTGGGGTCATTGCGATGGCGCGGGGGCATATCCTCAGCGGTCAGACGCTGCTGGTCACGACCCTCCTGCTTCCGGTACTCGTCGCGGTGAAATATCACAATATGGATATCAACGCTTGGTGGACCGGGGACGCTGAATCTGCCCCGCCGGCGGGCAAAACAGATGTGGAGATTCCGGGAGAGGCCTCCCGCATTCCCGAATCTTCCGTTGACGTTGTACCGGCCGCCGCCGCGGATCCCCGTCCCGAGCCTTCCGACAGCGCTGAGGAGGAGCCGGTTGAGGCTGCCACCCCCGTGGAATCGGACTGGGGCGACGCGGTCAAGGAACCCGCCCCCGATTGGGACGCCAGGTACGACTACTGGTTTGAGCAATATAGCAACCGGTTTGTGCCGCCCCGGGTCGGACTCTATGTTAAAGTCCAGACGAAGGAAGGTCGCAACTACCAGGGTACTCTTCGCAATCTCGATCCGGATGCAATGACCTTGCAGATTCCGAACGGACAGATGAGGCTCGAGAAGGCCAGATTGACCGAGGAAACCTGTCGGCGTTTTTTTCAAATTGATTTTGCCAGGTACCATGCGCGTAGAAAAGTAATAGACGAGCGCGAGGCCTACGATGCGGGATAGCCCGCATATGCCACAATCTTTGTCGTCGACAATGGATCGGGACAAAGCTTGGGACGATGACCGGGATCGAGATGGGTTGGGTTGCGCTGTGGGAGACATGGAGCATTGAAGGCCGTAATTTTGGCGGGCGGGTACGGGTCCCGCCTGGGAGAGGAAATTGCGGTTCGTCCGAAACCGATGGCCGAGATCGTCGGACACCCAATTCTGTGGCACATCATGAAGATTTGCGCCAGCCATGGCGGCAACGATTTCGTCATCTGCTGCGGTTTCCAGGGGCACGTGCTCAAACAATATTTTTCTGACGATTATCTGCACTCGTGTGATTTGCAATTCGACCTTGCTGAAAACCGCATGGAGACCCTGGGGGGGCACGCCGAACCGTGGACCGTCACCCTCGTCGACACCGGCACCAACAGCGGCACCGGAGGCAGGTTGAAGCGGGTTCGCGACCTGATCGGGGATGAGCCGTTCTGCTTCACCTACGGCGACGGCGTCAGTGACCTGAACGTGACGGATGTGATTCGGTTTCACCGCGAGCAGGAGGCCCTCGTCACGCTGACTGCCGTCCAGCCGCCCGCGCGATTCGGCGCGCTCGATTTCGACGAGTCCGGCGATCGAATCCATCGTTTCAAAGAGAAGAGGGACGGAATGGAGGTGTGGGTCAACGGCGGATTCTTCGTCATAGAGCCGGCTGCCATCGACTACATCTCGGAGGAAGAGGAAATGTGGGAAGCTGCGCCGCTCGAGCAACTGGTGCAGGAAAAGCGCGTATCGGTCTACCGGCACAGCGGGTTCTGGCGCTGCATTGATCACCTGAGCGACAAGATGCATCAGGAGAGCCTGTGGCAGTCAGATTCCCCGCCCTGGAAGGTGTGGGAGTAAATCAGGGCGCGGCATCAATCGACTGGCTGCCGCAGGGTTCTTTTCTGCCTGTTCATCGTCGAAGAAACCGAGTGAGGAGATCATGAGTTCTGTAACCACGGATGTTTGCGAAGTCGACTATCCGCCGGATGTCTACGGCGAGACGTTGGTGGAGGTGGAATGCACGATCCAGGAGGTGGTGGAACGGATCTTCCGCGATGAAGACGGGATGGTTCGCAGCGGTGTGTTCGGCAAGACCATGAAGCCTCTGCAGATTCACGAGGTGACGGACCGGCCGTATGGCATCGGGTGTTGCTCGGAAAACCATCACATCGCCAATGATCTCAAGCCGCTTTTTATGAACTACGAGAACGCGGGTCAGTGCAGCGGCAAGTATATCGTGGCGATGCTGGAGAAATATGCGGTCACGAACCAGCCCGAAGCACTTTCGAATGCCCGCCGAACCGTGAAAGCCATCGAACTCCTCTGGAACAATGTTGCGGAGCAGAATGAGTATCCCGGCGGAAGAGGCTGGATGCCGAAACCCTTCGCGGGAATCCGAAATGTGTCCCAGATGACGGAGTGCAGTCCCGATCAGTACACCGACATGACCCTGGGTCTTCAGCGGTTTCATGATGAAGTAGCCGATGAGGAGGAGCGCTCGGTCATCGAGGAGATGATCGTGTCGTTCGCGGACTGGTGGAGCCTTCACGATTATGCCACATCGTATGAGGGCGGAACATGTTGGTGGAAGCTCAGGCCGGACTGCATTCACGCAGCAAGTTTTTTCCTCTATCTGAACGCGCTGGCGAACAGCTTCAGGCCGGATGACAAGTATGATCGCGACTTCGAGCTCTGGCTGAAGATCCTCGACGAAAGTCTTGCGATTCGAGACGGACTGACTGGAGCGAACATGCTCGGGCTCGTCACGGAATGCATGGAACGTCTCATCGCGTTGAGACCGGATTTGAGGGAGCTGTGGTTGATCACGGTGTCGAATGAGGAGCTCGAGGGCTTCATCCGGCGTCTCTTAATAGAGGATCAGGATGTGCCTGGCCTGAAGTACCAGCAGCTCAACGCCTTCGCCGCCCGATACCTCTGCGCGGCGTCACGGGTATTCAACAAGCCTCTTTTCGTGGACAAGGCGGAGGAACTCATAGCTGAATACTCCCGTCGGGCCGATTTCTATCACGTCAGCCGGGGCATGCCTGTCGGCAAGCTGCCCGCCGAGGTCACGGGAGATGATTACCGGGACATATTCTGGGCAGAAGGCCACATCTGCTGGCTGACCGCATACTGGATGATCAAGAATTCCAAGTAAGCTCTCCCGATCGCATGTACATCCGTAAAGTAGCGGAAGTCGCCAAGACTTCCGATCGGCGACGCGAATGCTCGACTGAGGCCCCGCTAACGGATTTTGAACAGAAGGGAACGAAGACAACAAAGAAGTGGATGTCGAGTGAAAACAAAACACTACGTAGTGAACTATATAGTGTTTTCTTGGATAAAAGCTGGTGCCGTGGTTCTTGGGGCTCTTTTACCGCCCGAAAACCCGGAACGAAGAAAAGCTCGCCCCGGCGGAAGGAATGGTCGCTGCGTTCTCAGGGGGAGACCCGGCGATCCCGTTTGTCAGAATCTGCATGAAGCCACTCGGCAGACTGGGCGCTGATTCAATACCGTAATCAGTGGCGGCGATACTTTGCCCGCGCAACTCGAATTCGGCGCCTCCGCCCAGGGGCGCGTAGTGCGTAATGTTCGGCGGTGTGGACGCGAGTTTTCTTGCTCTCAGAATATCGACCCAATCCTGGTACCCGTTTTCCACGATCGGACCGGAGAAATGACAAGGGAAGTACGGCACAAACCCTGGATCGTCCGTCCAGCCATTGGAAAAAAAACCCGGCACGGCGGAGACGTAGTCGGACCCCAGCCGTTGCAGAATGGGCTGGCACGCGCGGGGCAAGGTATAGGTCTGGCTGAAACTGCCCGCATACCACTTGTCATTGTCCGCGGTAACGCCGGACAACCGCTCGAAATAATTCAGATCCATGTAGGGATTCATCCCGTTGCTCATGGCTAGGGCGCCGGCGTTGTGGATGGATTGAACCAGGTTCGTGAATAACGTCTTCTGTTGTTCCAGCGTCCCGCTCACGGCGTCCACAAACCCACCGGAATCGAAGAAAACGAAGTCCAAGCCGAAAGACTGAATAAACTCCGGAATACTGGCCTCTGCCGGGGTTACGGATGAATCGTAGAAGTGTTGGCCCCACTCGGGAAGCTTGCCATAATAGGCAAGATCGCCCGGGTCCGCGGCGAAGTTGCGGTTTCGGAACCAGGTCGGATGCAGGGTGTAGACCTGCGAGTGTTCCCAGGCGCCCCAGAGGTTGATGTAGAGGCCGACGTTCAGGTTGGACACGCTTTCCTTGAGACCGGCGAGATAATCGCGAAGGCCGGTGAGGTAGGTGATGTCACCCAGTGGACCTGGTTTCTCCGGGGTGGGAAGGTCTCCCCATCCTCCGCCGCTGGCCGGCTCGTAGAGCATAATCCAGAAATAGAGTTCGAAGTCCTGGAGTCCGGCGGCGTCGAGCATCTGGCGGTAGAGAATCAGGTTGCTCTTGGCATTCGCCGCGACGCCCTGCCCGGCGATGATGTCGGGCGGTCCGCCGCCCCAGTTCGCCGCGAACATGCTGAAGGATGCGATGGCCGGGTTTGGCGGAGTGCTGACCGAGGCGGCTTCGGGGTGATCTGTGAGCCAATAATCTTTTCGCGCCTGGTAGTAATCACGCGATGCGAGCCGGATGGCTTCATCGGCATCGGCGGTTTCGTATAATCGAAGCGCGTAGGTCACGCTGTTGCCGGACAGGGAGAAAGCGTTGTTCCTCACGGTGGAGTCGAAGGTGGCTTGAGCAGCGCTCCATTCCGCAAAGTGTTGGGTGTAGAGGGGGTAGTCGACTTCGTTGAGGTTCGCCGCGACGCGGTCCGGCCCCGCGGCGAGGGTGACGAACCCGTCTGCCCAGTAGCGGTCGAAGGCGAAGGATCCCTGCGGGCCGATAAAAACCGCGCCGGCCTCCCAGCCGGTCGAGCCAAGAAGTCCGATATTCCAGTCACCGGATCCCGGCGCAGCGAGGATCCTTCCGGTGAAATCGGGGTTTGCGCCGGTGTGGGGCAGGAACCATTGGGTAAACGTTCGCGACTCGGCGGCGAAATCCAGGCGCGTCTCCACCACCGATTGTTCCCCCGACGGATTCTTCGGGGTCACGTCCATTGTGATGGTGATCACATCATTGGTAACGACGAACTCTTTGCGGATGGTCAGGTTGGCATTTTCGTACTCGACCCAGTTCGTCCCGCTCCCGGTGACGGCATTATTCAGGTAGGACAGCCCGTTCCCATAGTTGATCTCCTTCATCCACAGCCAATTGGTCACAACCAACTGGCCCATGGAATCGAAGTAAATAGGGCCCGTCCCGCCCGGCGGTCCAGTATTGATGGGATTGAAGTCGTCCAGGAAGAAAGAGTCCAAATCCACATCGTCTACATTGGCGATGATGTGCATTGAGCGGATGGGAATGAATGTATGGTTGAACGGTTCACCGGTCAGAATGGGTGCGTTATTCAGAAACAGATCGTAGGTCTGCGTACTCCAGTCGGCGTCGATTGTCACGGTGTGCCAGGTGTCCGGCGCAATCCCGGTCCCCGTGGATATTTCGGCGTCGGCCAGAAACTTCGTCAGGGATCCGAACTGAACGCCGACCCCGATGGTTTGTTGTAACGAGGTAGCCTCGGGTGAGCCGCGGGAGCCAAGGAATGCTCGAAATCCGGCAATCGAATTGGCGACGCGGAATGCGAACTGCCAGACAAAATCTTCCTGGATGTTTGAGATGCCGCTCAGGCTAACGGCGCTTGCCGTACAACAGTTGCCGTTCCACGCCCGTTCAAAGAAATACACTCCGGAGGGTGGAGTGCCGGTGTCGAACTTCTTAAGACGAACGTAGTTGGCGCCGTCGTTCGCGGGACCCGGTGAATTCAAGACTTGGATCGAAGTCTGATCCCCGTTCGCGTTTTCCCAGGAATTTACGTAGTTCCAGAATGCGGGGTCAGGATCCAGGTCGCTTCCGGAGCCGGCGCTGCCCGCGGTTACCCCTTCGAATCCGTTGGTGAAGGCCCAGTTCTGGGAGAAGCCAATCCCGGGGTGAACACAGAGAAACGCGGAACATGCGAGAATGAATGGATACCGGTTCATTTCTTCTTCAGATCACCTGGATGCAAGCAGTTCACTATACGCCATGTCAGAAAATTTTTAATACCCCTTGTTTGAGGGTTCAGGTTTAGGGTTTCAGGTTACGTAACGGCCTAAATAGTGGTCGGTTATAAAAAAATGAATATTTTTTCGCCCCCAGCAAAGTCTTATAGACTTTCTGACCTCCAATGTAATACTGTGTTCCAATTGTTATGTTACGAAGTTCCGACGATCACCGCTACCAGGGAACGGAGACCAAGACCATTCACGGCCGAGGTCGAGTACGCCGTCGACCATGATACGAAATTTCCCCTGGTCCACTACATCCACTACTTCTGGAAGAGAGGTTTGCCCGAACCTACCAGTTCCCCGTGGGTCGTGTGGCCGTAGGCATTGGAGCCGTACCTGGGTGAGCAGATACGGCTGAAGTTGATCTGTACGAACCTGATCCGGACCCACCAAAATGCCAGAAACGGTTGGACCGTCAATTATTCGTACGGTCAAAGCGAGGTGCCAATGTTGGCCAAACCACCAATTTTCTGGCCGGATATACCGGATGAGTGGTAGACGATGTTTTGATTCGAGATAGCACGAACCATGAAACGGATTATCAGCGCTCTCCATTTCGAGTGGAAGGGCATGAACGAATGCATCGGTCGCGCGGTCGACGAGTTCGGCCTGGATGGAGTCGAATGTTCCTGGGCCGACATCTACGAGCGTCCGCACTGCACAGATACGGATCTGGACGAATTGACATCGATCGGGGCGCTACGCGATCTGACGCTGAGTGCGCACATCTGGGAGAATCCCGCGCAGGACGATGTTTCGAAGGTGCAGCAGAACCTTCTGGGATGGCTTCGACTCTGCGAAAAAACATGCACCACGGACCTGGTGGTTCACGGCGGCAC
>Ga0310342_100002842_pt1 | contig 11256 bp, 9 predicted proteins | sample S15DNA20500_MG_FD_206155 | JGI IMG/M metagenome (GOLD analysis project Ga0310342, IMG submission 206155) | Marine microbial communities from station ALOHA, North Pacific Subtropical Gyre - S1503-DNA-20-500_MG | ecosystem: Environmental > Aquatic > Marine > Oceanic | place: Pacific Ocean: North... | reverse complement strand
CCGCGGCGGCAGACGATTTGCATGCACCGAAGCGAGTCGATTTCGTAGTGGAGGATTGTCCGGTCATGTATTTACGCGTGCCGGAGATGGATTACGGCCCGATGGCCATTCCCGACGACTTTGATCAGTGGGAGGACGAACAGCGCCGTGACTTTATGAACGATTGGATGAACACCCCTGACTCCGCACAGGGGAAGGTTCTGCAAGGATATGTCAACGTTCTGGTGGCCCAAATGGGAGGAAGGCTGATTGCGGTTACGACGTTTGAACCGGAAACCGAGGTCGACGCGGAGAAGTCGGCCAAGCGATTGACGGCGATGCTGGCCCGTTGTCTGGCCGCGCACCGGGATCAGACGCCGGGTTTCGTGTCCCGCATGCAGGCGACCGAGGGGCTCGGCGAGGCGCTGCCGCAAGAGGGCCTGGGCGGCTTCGAATTTTATGGTGACTTGGCAAGCTTGGTCAGCCTCGCCGCCGACGAGACGCCTGGAGCGGGCCCCATCCTCGAGGCGACGGGCCTGGACCGTGTGGGAGCGGTGGCCATGCGGCTCGTCCTGGACGGCACGGTGCTTCGTACTGCCGCATTTCTCGAGGCGCCGGCGCCACGGTCCGGCATCGTCAAGATCATTGAACAGGAACAGATCGAAGCGGCGCCGCCGGCATGGGTCCCGCGAGACCTGCTCTCGTACACGCACATCAGCGCCGACCTCGGGGCCATCTACGAGCAGATCAAGGCCACAGTGATGGCGATCCAGGGCCCGGCTGCCGAGGGCATTTTCGGCATGGCCGAATCCTGGGCATTCGGTTTCGCCCAGGCTGACCTGAACACCATTTTGTCGGCCTTCGGGCACAAGCACATGGTCATTCAGTTTGCCCATGCCTTGGAGGAAGAGGCGAACCCTGCCCTCGGCGCTTCCGCGCTCATCAGGCAGCGTGTCGGGGTCGTCTGGCAGGTTCGCGATGCCGATCTGCTCCGCCGCCTCGTCGAGGCGGGACTGACCATGCTGCAGGGCGAAGGTTTCGTGGCGGTGGAAGAGCAGGGCTTCGCCGGTTGGCGATTCGAGGAAGGTTCTACGGTTGGCGGCCTCATGATCGGCAAGGCCTACATGGTGCTGGCCCTGGGAGATGGCGTCATGGAAACCGTGCTCGCGTCGTTGACCGCGTTGCCCGACGGCGAAGCGTCGTTGCGTGGCAGTGCGCTGTTCGAGGCAGCGCGGGCAATGTCCGACTTGCAATCTGGGGTCGTTTTTCAGATGACGGACGGCGAGCGATCGGCACTGGCCGTCAACGCCGTCGTGATGGCCGCGGTGGCGAAGTATTTTGCTGACATGAGCCCCACGTACGATGACGCGGCAAACGAGGACCGGACCGCCACGCTGATGGAGCAGATCCGGGTGCTGTTGCCCACGCACGATCAGTGGCGCGGCGTGATCGGCGTCGGGACCGGGTGGGGCAGGGTGACCAATCGCGGTATCGTGTTCAAGGGTGATACGATGTTGCCTGCCCCTTGAGACCACCTTGCTGCGACAAACACGCATACCCTCCAGGGACGGAATCACGAAGCAACCCTACCGCTTGCGGCGGCGCCTGACGGACCGCGGCGTCGCGTGGGTCGAAGCAAGAGACACGCTATGGCTGACGCATACCCCAGCACGCCCGTCGACGTCGGACACATCTCGACGCAACATCGCACGATCCGTTCGGCGATTCCCCACCCCGACTCGGTGCCGGTGATCGAAGCGTTGCGAGAAGCGGAACCCCTGTGCATGGAGGGGCAACCGCCGATCGTCTGGGAGCGGGCACAAGGCGCTACGATTTATGACGGTTACGGCAATCGATGGATCGACTTCACTTCCGGGGTACTGATCACGAACGCGGGCCATGGTCCCCGGACCATGGTGGACGCCGTGAGGAAGGTGGCCGAGTCCCCGTTGTTGACCTCCTACTGTTTCCCGCACCGCTTGCGGGCGGAATTGACCTCGTTGCTCCAGCGTTTTGCGCCACGTGAAGACGACAAGGTCATGCTCCTTTCGACCGGGTCGGAAGCCATCGAACTGGCCATCAAGCTATGCCGTGAAAGAGGCCGCACGACCGGCCGCCGGAAGCGTGCGGTTTTCGTGACGTTTGGCAATGCCTTTCATGGGCGAACACTTGGTTCCCAGCAGGCCGGCGGCGTCCCGAGCCTGAAGCAATGGATTGGGTACGACGACGACCATTTCGTACAGGTCCCGTTTCCCGACAGCACACGCGAGGCACCGGAGAATCTGCAATTCGATTCCTTCGAGCGTCATCTCAAGCGTCAGGCAGTGCTGCCCTCAGAAGTATGTGGGGTCATGACAGAGACCTACCAGGGTGGGGATTCCTGTTTTGCGCCGGCAAACTATATGCAGTCGTTGCGGCAGTGGTGTGATCGGCATAAAGCCGTGTTGGTCATGGACGAGGTCCAGGCCGGTTTTGGAAGAACCGGGCGCTTCTGGGGCTTCGAACACTACGGGATCACGGCCGATCTGATTGTCTGCGGCAAGGGGATCAGCGGGTCGCTTCCCCTCAGCGCCGTCATTGGGCGCCGCGATCTGATGGATCAGTTTCCGCCGGGCTCGATGACCAGTACCCATTCGGGTAATCCACTTTGTTGTGCGGCGGCCATCGAAAGTCTCAAGATCATCGACGGCGAGAATCTTGTCGAACGGGCAGCGACCGTGGGGCGGATCATGCAGGACGCCTCGCACCATATTGCCGAACGTTTCAGCCAGTGGGTACTGGCCCACAAGGGGCGTGGCATGGTGGCGTCGTTGCTTTGCGTGTTGCCCGGGACACGGAAGCCCGATCCAACCTTGGCGTGGGAAGTCGTGGGCCGGGCGGTTCAGACCGGTGTCATGCTCTTTGCCCCGGTTGGATTCATGGGTGCCAGCGTGAAAATGTCACCACCGCTGATGATTGGCGAAGCGGCTCTCCGAGAAGGAATGGACGTCGTTGAAGAAGCCTTTGCGCATGTGCTGGGAAAGCGTGGGAACACGGTTGTCTGATCCTGGAAGTCGTGTTGTTGTCTGGTGCATTTTCCGAAAAACGTCGATCCGCTGTAAATCTGTGCGGGATGGGTGTCATGGACGCGGTCATGCTTGTGCCGGTTCCATGATGCTGGCTTGTGGGGATGTGATCGGTTCCGGGAATACCGGTTGCATCAACGCAGGCTTGCGAAGTTGATCGCGGGTCTGGAATATCGAACCGTTTCGTGCTCCGAAAGTGGTCAGTTCCAGTGCTTGATCGCGCTCATGAGGGATCAGCGCCAGCGTGCGTGGACCTTGTGTGAATGATTTTGGAACACCCCATTCCGATCGAGGTGGGGTGGTGGCAGGATGCTTGCTTTCTGTAGCCGGGCACATTAAATTTCCGCCAGTTCCGCAGATCCATTTGGGAAAGACGGGATGAATTTATCTGCAATGCTTGCCGCACGGGCCGACATGGATGACCCGGTGCGCATTGGATTGATTGGTGCGGGCAAGTTCGGCTCCATGTTTCTGAACCAAGCGCTGTTCACGAAGGGCATCCATGTGGTGGCCGTCGCGGATCTTGATCCCGAGGCCGTGCGCCGCCGGTGCATTTCCCAGGGTTGGCCCCGGGAGCAAATGGCGGCAAGCACGGTGGCGGGGGCCATGGCGGCCGGTACGACCTGCCTGACCGATGATGCCTCCGCACTTTTCGTTGAAGGAAAACTTGAAGTATTGATCGAGGCGACCGGTAACCCGCGGGCCGGGATTCGACACTGTCTTGGATCGATCGGCGCAGGAATTCACGTGGTGATGGTCAACGTGGAAGCTGATGCCGTGGCCGGACCGTTGTTGGCCGACTTGGCGCGGCGGTCCGGTGTGGTCTACAGCCTTGCCTGGGGTGACCAGCCTGCGCTGATCTGCGAACATGTCGACTGGGCCCGCACGTGTGGGTTCGACGTGATTTGCGCCGGAAAGGGAACGCTCTATCACCCCACGTTCCATCAATCGACGCCGGACACGGTGTGGAATATGTACGGGATCGACGAGGAAGAGGCGCACCGAAGCGGCATGAATGCCACGATGTTCAACAGTTTCACTGACGGCACGAAGTCAGCCCTTGAAATGACGGCGGTATGCAATGCCACGCGGTTGATGCCGCAGCCGGACGGGCTCGGTTTTCCGCCGGCCGCGGCCCGTGAACTGGCACAGGTCTGTAAGCCTCGCGGGGACGGGGGTGTCTTGGAGATTCCCGGGACTGTGGAAGTAGTGTCAAGCCTGCATCGAGATGGAAGCACCGTCGAGGGTGATCTTCGCTTCGGCACTTTCGTTGTGGTTGGTGGGCGGAACGAGTACGCCCGGCGCTGCTTCCGGGATTATTCAATGTTACCCGATCGATCAGGCAACTACGCCGCGCTCTATCGGCCAACGCACATGGTGGGGTTGGAACTAGGTGTGTCGGTGGCGTCCACGGCGCTTCGGCGAGAGCCGACCGGAACACCGGTTGCCTTCCTAAGTGACACGGTTGCCGTAGCCAAACGGCCCCTGCGGAAGTCGGAAGTGCTTGACGGAGAGGGGGGGTACTGTGTTTGGGGAAGACAGGTGCCGGCATCCAGATCGGTCGGGTCGAAAATGCTGCCCATGGGACTGGCACACCGGGTTCCCCTGCTCCGCGACATTGCCGAGGGCGACTGCGTGCGTTGGCACGACGTTGCCATCGATGAAAACGATGACATCGTGAAGTTGCGCCGCGAGATGGAGCAGAAGTTTACTCCGTAGTCGGGGCGCTCGACGAACCGCTACCCGGATCGATCGTCAGACGCTCCGCCTGCCTTGTTGCTGCGGTATCTTTTGTCGTTTCCTCTCGCACCGTGCGATTCGCCCGGTGAAGTCTGGCTCATTGCCCCCAGTGGTCGTGGATTTTTTGCCGCAAGAAGACCACGCTGCGCTGCATCTGGTCGATCCCGTCCATGCCGTCTTCGATGCTGACCCAACCGTCGAATCCGACATCTTTCAGGATTGAGAAAATGCGGTCATAGTCGTTCATGCCCTTGCCGATTTCGCCATGGCGGAGTCGCTGGGCATAGCCCTCCACGTTTTCCTCTCGCCGCAGGTCCTCGATCGTTCCGTCGGCGATGTAGCGGTCGCTGGCGTGCATGGTGAGGACCCGGTGTTTGACCCGTTCCAGCAGGTCAATCGGATCTTCGCCGGCCAGGATCGTATTGCTCGGGTCGTAGTTGACACCGAAATGCGGGTTGTCGATGCGGGCGATCAGGTCACAGAACACGTCCGCGTGCTGCGCGAACTCGGGATAGAGCCAGACGTTGTCCTTGTAGTGGTTCTCGATAACCAGTGTCATGTCGGCGTCGGCCGCATGGGCCAGGCATGCCTCGATGCACTCGGCGGCGTAGCGAATCCCATCCTCCTGCGTGACTTCGGGACGCCGTTGCCCCGACAGGACGCGACAGAAGCGACTTCCCAGCGCGTGGGCCATGTCGATCCAGAACTTTTCCTTGTCCACCTGATCGGCCCGGAATGCCGCGTCGGAATGGGTGAAGTCCGGTGAACAGCAGAGCATGGGGATGGACATGCCCAGGTCCTCGACACGTTTGCGCATCTCAGGCCATCGCCCGTTGTCCTGCAGATCCAGGAACCCCGAGTAGAATTCCAACCCGTCGACGTCGAGCGACGTGGACATTTCGATCCAAGTCTCCAACGACATGTCGCCGGTCACGCACATGTTGTCGAGCCATGCCTTGGGGAATGCGGCCACTTTTGGCATCAGACGGTTTCCTTCTGTGGATTGCGACCGATCACGGGATATTGCTCTAGTTCCAGCACCGCGCCGGAAACAGGGCGGCTTTCGTCGCTGAGCCAGAAGGCTGCGACCGCGGCAATCTGTTCAGGCGTGGTCATGGTACCGGACGGCGCCATGGTGCGGGGGATGTGGTTCGGCCAGTCGGGACCCAGCCCATCCCGTTGTTTGAGGGCGTATTCGTTTTCCGTCAGTACCCACCCGACGTTGAAGTGAATGACGCGAACCGCGTCGGGACCGAGCGTGTCGGCGAGGTTGCGAGACATCGTCATGAGGCCGCCCTTGCTCATGCTGTAGGCGAGGAGATTGGATTCGCCGCTGTAGCCGTTGACCGATCCGATGTTCAGCACGATGCCGCAAGCAGCCTTGAGATGGGGGAGAGCCTCGCGTACCAGCAGCACTGGCGCACGCAGATTTACGGTCATGACAGTGTCGAACATGGCCGCATCGGTGGTGTCAAGGTTGCTACGCGTGGTCAGCGCGGCGTTGTTGACCAGGGCATCGATGCGGCCGAAGCGATCCAGCGTCGCTGCGATGAGGCGAGGGGCCGCTTCGGGATCCGCCAAGTCGTCAATGTGGCATGCCACGTGCGGGCCCAGTTCGGTCGCCACGGCTTCGCCACGGTCGCGGCGGCGCCCATGCAGCATGACCGAAGCGCCCTCGGCCGCACATCGACGGGCGATCGCTTCGCCGATACCGGTGGTGCTGCCGGTCACGATGATGGTCTTACCGGCAAAGCGCAACCGTCGTCCTCCCACGCCAAGCCGACTCGAACCCGGCATGATTGCGCATGATCACGTCTTCGCCATCCTGCTGCCAGAGGGAGTTCGGGAGATGGTCGGCGGAGAAAATCTCCAGGCAATAGGCCCCGTCGTACCCGGCGGCTTCGAAGGCTCCGAAGAGCCCGGCAAGATCGATGATCCCGGTGCCACACGTGTGCCGATCACCGGCGCATCGGGGTTCGCCTTCCGGCCAGTCGCTGATGTGTACTCCGAAGAGGCGATCGCCCAGCGCTGTCGCTCGCGAGACGATGTCCGGTTCGCGCCAAAGGTGCCACACGTCGAACATGAGGCCGAATCGTGGGTGGCCGACATCGGCGACCAGTTGCCGGGCGGCGTCGAGCGTGCAAATGAACGTGTCGTCGTTCATCAGGACCGGATTCAACGGTTCGAACATCACGCGTAGTCCACGATCGGCGGCGTAGGCGGCCACTTCCGGGTAGAGCATGCGCGCGGTACGGTGCCCCTGCCGATAGTTGGCATCGGGCGGGGCGCCCGTGATCGTCACGAGGGGAATATCTTCTCCCGGAAAGGCGTCGGAAATCAGGTCGATCGTGGCGCGGAATCGTACCATGCGCTGGGCGGGATCCTCCAGTTCCGGGCACATGAAGTCACGAAACAGCGCATGCACCCGCGGTTGCACGCTGGTCACCCGTAGGGGTGATTCGCGAACCATGGCCAGTTGCTCACGGGCCCGACCGATGTCGGTGGAGAGCTTGCGCTCGCAGATCTCTATGCCTTCGACCCCCAGCCGCTGGTAAAGCTGCAGATCTTCCTCAAAGGTCTGGTGCCACGTTGTGAACTGGCTGACGGAAAACGGGGGAAGGGCCGAGACGCTCACGGCTTCAACACCGCCTTCACGATCGACCCGCTGTGCATGGTTTCGAACGCGCTGGCCCATTGGTCCAGGGGCCACGTCCCGCCGATTACCGGGTCCACGTTGAGGCGGCCGGTTCCGAGCAGGCGAAGAATGCGCTCCCACACCGGCCAGTTGTGGCTGAAGCTGCCCTGCAGTGTCACGTTCTTCTGTACAAGCGGATCGAGATTAAAGCCCAGCGGTTGGGGGCCCCACCCCACTTTGGTGATCCATCCAGCGGGTCGGACCAGTTTCAACGCGGTTTCGAGCGAGACCGAAACCCCGGTCGCGTCGATGACCCCGTCGACACCATATCCGTCACCCTGCTGGGCCCACGGTTCGGCATCGCCGACCAGCGGGGTGCAACCGTATTGTCGGGCGATCTCCAGGCGCGTGGTGTCTCGTTCCAGGCCGCAGATGCCCACTTCGGCGCCGCACAGTTGGGCGATCGCGGCGCAGAGCACGCCGATCGGCCCCGGTCCGAGCACCAGAACCCGGTCGCCGGGACGAATCGTGCTGTTATTGACCGTGGCGTTGTAGGCCACACAGCAGGGCTCGGTCAGGGCAGCCTTCTCGAAGGAAAGTCCGTCGGGGATACGATGCAAAATACGCTGAGGCACGGCAACGAATCGACGCATGGCCCCGTCGATCACCGCACCGTAACCCAATCGCCCGGGATCGAGGTTGTAGAGACCGGTACGGGTGAGGGGGCTGTCAGCATCGATGACGGCATGGGTTTCGCTGACGACGCGTTCGCCGACCGTCCACGCCGCCACGTCGGTTCCGACCTCTCGCACGACGCCGGAAAACTCGTGGCCCAGCACGACAGGGTACTGCATGGGCCAACTCTGTTCGCCCAACCACATGTGCAGATCACTGCCGCAGACCCCGATCGCCGCCACTTCTAGCAGCACCTCGTCGCTGCCGATGACGGCCTTGTCGATTGGCCGCAACTCGACGCTGTGCTTCTCGGAGGCATAATTGACCACTGCCAGGTCACCGCTCATCGAACTTCTCCTGTACGGCGTGGCCGATAACGAGCTTTCACTTCACGTACGAAGGTCGCTAGGTCTCCAAGTGGATCGGCACCGCTGATGACGGGGTGACCGATGCAAACCAATTCCGCGCCTCCCTCCACCGCGACCACGGCGTCTTCGACGTCGAAACACCCCACACCGATGGGGATCGATACCGCATCCTGCACCGCCTCCAGCCACTGGGTGGAATCGTGCGTGTTGTCGGCACGACGCTGATCGGCTCCGTAGTGCAGGTAAATCATATCGGCCCCCCACGCCTGGCACTGTCTCGCCCGTGCAACAGGGTCCTTCACGCCGATCGTGTCCACGACGACATCGACCGGTGATTGGCGGGCGGTCTCGATCGCCGCAACGATCGTTTCGTCCGGTGCGTTGCCGCACACGGTCATGAAGTGGCCGCCCTGTTCGGCCGTCCGCTCCACGTTCTTGCCGCCTGAATCCATGGTCTTGTAGTCGGCCAGGACGGGATGGTCGGGAAACGCCTGCACCATTGCGCCGATGGGACTGAGGCCCTGCGAGACGATCAACGGCGTGCCGATTTCCAGCAGATCGACGCCGGCCTCCACGCCGATGTGGGCCATCGCAATCGCCTCTTCCGTCGTGGCGAAGTCCAGCGCGATCTGAACGGTGGGGCTCTTCAGTGTGACCATGACCTTGGCGATTTTAGGGCAATTCTGACGATCACGTAGCGCCCTGCGGCGATGATGCCGGGAATCTCGGCGTGCTCGTGCCGGCTCGCACATCGGGGCATGGCGATCCACCCGTACAGGTGGATCGGTTCCACCGACCCGTCGATGCTATGACCTCGAACCGACCGGAACGTCGCCGTGGCCGTGAACCTTCTCGCAAATGAGCCGCAGCGACGACTCCACGTCGCCTTCCGCTGTTTTGAAGCTGTCGGCATCAATGGTCAGCGGTGCGCCGAGCACGACCAGCGGCGCTCCGTATGAAGGCGTCTCCACTGCCTGCCCGATCGAGAGTCCCCCGACGGCCTGCACCGGCACCTGTACCGCTTCGACCACGCGGCGCAGATCGTCCAGCGGGCTGGGCGCGGGTCGCCCTGCGGCGGCGATGCCCCGGCGTTCGTCGTATCCGATGTGATGAATGACGTAGTCACACCCGAGGTCTTCCAGGCGCCTCGCTGCGTCGACCATGTTCTCGCAGGCCAGGTTGTCCCCCATGACCTCGACTCCGAAGTCTTGCCCGGCCTGCACGACGCACTTGATCGTTTCGTCATGGGCGCGGGCCATGACCACCACCTGAGTAGCGCCAGCTTTCGCCATCAATTCGGCTTCCAGCCACCCGCCGTCCATTGTTTTCAAGTCCGCGACGATGGGTGTATCGGGGTATCGTTCGCGCATGGCAAGGACTCCGTTCATGCCTTCCGCGATGATCAGGGGGGTCCCGGCTTCAAGCCAGTCGACGCCCGCACGCAACGCCATGGCTGACGTTTCCATGGCTTCGGGAATGTTCGTAACGTCCAGCGATATCTGCACGATGGGTTTCATGGGTCTGTCTCCGATGCAAATCCCTGCATGCCGCAAGCGGCGCCGACGATGCGACCGTTGAGTTCGACGATGATCGTGGTCAATTGTTCCCAGAGGTAGGTTGCATAGCTCGGATCGATCCATATCCGCCATGCGGGTTCGTCGCCGAATTGAAACGGCAGCACGGTGCCGGAGACCCCGGCGAGGCGTGTCAGTACGAGGCGGTTCATGGGCTGGGTGCCGAAGTCCACGCCACAGGTCTGCGCCAGAGCGTCGCGGCCGCGATGCCCGGCGATCTGGAACGAGGCATCTTCGCGTTCCACGTCGAATACGTCGTGCGGCGCCGTGCGAAGATCGTGGAGCAGTGCGTCGACTCGGTCGGGTGAATGCCCGCCGCCCACCATGAATTCCTGTTCGCCAAGACGACCAAGGATGCCCTGGTCCGGGAGGGTCGTGGTGTCGTAGATCGCATCGGGAACGGCGAGGCGGTGTGCGTCGAGCCAGGCCGCGCTGCCGGGCCCCTTGATGCCGAGGATGCCCAACGGGCTGAGGTCGCAAAGGCTCAGATCGGCCGTGACGTCATCGCCGTCGAGACGGGTGGCCACGCGAGCGTGGCCGACCATCGTCCAACGGGCACCTCGCGCGGCGAGATCCGGCTCAATGGGGCTGCGGCGCATGGTGTTCTCCGGCGGGCAAGGGGGCGTTGGGGAACATGGCGGTCTTGTACCGCCCGGGAAACGTTTCTGATCAGCATTGCTGACGCAGATTATCGGGGTCGTAGAACGGCGTGGCGACGACCGTGCCGCGGGCGTGGCGTCCGCCATCGCAGTGCACCTGGACATGGTTGCCATGGCGGGCAAGATCGGGGTGCAGAAAAGCCAGGGCAATGGGAAAGCCGAGCGTGGTCTGGTGGGCGACGCTGGTAATGCGGCCAACGATCTCGTCCGCTTCCACGATGAGATGGCACTCTAGCGGCCGTGCCTTCGGATCCAGTGTGTCGAAGCGCAATCCGACGAGCAATCGGTCTTGGGGCCGCTGATCCATTATTTGCAGGGAACGCTGGCCGACGAAGAAGGGTTTGTTGCGGCCGATGGCCCAACCGACTGCCGCTTCACGCGGCGTGGTCAGCGCATCGGTGTCTTGGCCCACGATGAGGTGGCCCTTCTCCAGTCGGAGCAGTCGCTGCGCTTCGACGCCGAACGGGGTAAGTCCATGATCTCGTCCTTCAGTGGTCATGGCATCCCAGACGTGTCGACCCTCGGAGGCCGGCACGTGCACCTCGTATCCGAGTTCGCCCA
>Ga0310342_100002841_pt1 | contig 11257 bp, 12 predicted proteins | sample S15DNA20500_MG_FD_206155 | JGI IMG/M metagenome (GOLD analysis project Ga0310342, IMG submission 206155) | Marine microbial communities from station ALOHA, North Pacific Subtropical Gyre - S1503-DNA-20-500_MG | ecosystem: Environmental > Aquatic > Marine > Oceanic | place: Pacific Ocean: North... | reverse complement strand
CTCATTTCCTCCCTTCGCCGATCTCTAATCAGTACCACGAATGTATCCGATCGGAGAAACAGTATATAGATACTGTTTCTCGTCTTGTACTATCCGCCTCCTTGCTAAGGAGAAGAACGTCCGAAGGAGAGGTGAGGATTATTTCAGTATCAGCAGTCTTCTAGTTTCTTATATGAAAGTACTGATTCTTTCCAGGACGACATGCCTGTCGGACACACAATTGACGAACATCCGACATTTTGTCGCCGCCGGCGGTGGACTTGTCGTCATGAACCAAAGTTTGCTTTGTGATGAATTTGGTAGGCCGCGCAGTGATCTCGGTTTGGCTGAATTATTTCAAGCCCGTTACATAGATCATGAGGGGCATACAACCTGGTGGCCACATTTTGACAAAATGGTTCTTTTCACGCTCTGCCCACATTATGTCATGGATATAACACTTCGAGTGTTAGTACGGATACTTCGGTCCAAGGATCGCTCCTGTGCTCAATCCAGGCTTCTAACTCCGCTCGTCTCTCCGCTAGCACCACCTGGCTTCGAGGTTATCGACTAAATTGCGGCTCCCGTCCGGACCTACCGACAGGTCGTAGAGTTTGTCATCACCGTCGGTGCTGACGACGTATTTTCAACGCTCGGTGCACCAGCCGCGCAGAGATGTAGGTCGTTGGCCTCAATTCGAGAATCGGGATTCCAGTGCTAACCCGTTGCGCACTGCTTCCTCGCTTAGGGCACGGATATTCACTCCATACAATCTGGTGGACGGCTCAACCCACGACAGTGAGCCGTCGCACCCATCGGTGGCCGCCCCGCTCAAAAAACATCAATGGTTCTCTATAGCCTCGCGCTTGACGTTGATTTCCTTACTTCGCCAGAGCAAGTAGGAGTCACCGAAGCCGTGGAAGATCCGGACTTTGCTTGATTCTTTCAGCGGTTGTTTACAGCTGATGTAGTTCTGGCATTGCGGTGAATCTGCGACAACTCACTCTTTTGCCTCGATTGGATTTCTTCCTGCCATCAGCTAAGCTCTAGTATTGCTTCCACCCAACATAGTTCCTCGCTGGAATATAACTACACGGGACCTAACAGCTATCAAGTTGACGGATTGATTATCGATGATGACCGCACCTGATTATGGTTGCTGGTCCTACTTAACGACGAAAATATTGATGTAGAAGCTGGATAACCAGAAACTATCGGCGCGATGGAGACAGTATTACTCTAATGCCCAGGTGGGGTTCAGACCAGATGGAATATAGAAAACTAAGGAGGTTTTAAGTCCATCACCTGCCCTCACTTGGAGCCGAGGGCAGGTTCGCAGGAAGACCTCGATTTCAATTATGGGGTGTAAGGATAGCGGCGACCCAGTTTTCCTTGCCGGGTGGAGACAGCGAAATTTGGCTGCCACCGGACAGGCATCCTTGTGGTTCAGACTGACCGGTATCGATGTTGATCCATTGAATGTCAAGATTCCTGACGCCTCCGATAAGTCGAACCGGACCTCTCCACCCGAAGGGAAGTAGACGATATAAGTACGGCCTCCACCATCGGTAGCCGCGTAGGCTTCGTTATCCTGGCGATCGGAGAGCAATTCGTTGGCCGGTTCTACCGACCAGAGAGGCAGTAGCGATTCCAGTTGACGGGCGGCGTGGATACAGGCCACCGCCTTGTTATTCAATCCCAGCCCAGAATCAGGTCGGTGAAAGCGCATTGAAGCCGCCCCGGCCAGCAGGTGACGCCAGAACCGCTCGATACCATCCTGGTCGGTGTGGCCAAATTTGTTGCCGGCAGCACCGTAAGTCTTGGTGGTGTTCATCGGTCGGGGTTGTGATGCCAGGTAGTCGCGCACATGCAGAAAATTGTCCCAGTATTTTGCCCCTTGTTGTGGTTGTTCTGTGATACGTCCACGAAACCGTAAAGGTCAGGATGATCGAAGGTCCGCTTGTGTCGTTCAGCCGTCAGGTTCCAGTCGTCCCACATCTCGGTAAGGTAAACGGTTTTATTCTGTTTGGCTGCTTTTCCCCAACAAATTCCGCCCAGAATCGGCTCCATTCCTCTTCGCCGTTGGTTTCGTTATCCATGCAGTACAAAACGTGATCGTATTTCAGGGTACGGTTCAGCAGTTTATTCACAAACCGTTGTTGGTATGGTAGGACAACCTGGTTGTTACGCTGGTGAGGTGTGGTGAAAAAGAAGGGCTGTTTATTGGCCCCCGGATGATCGGGGTAACGGGCGGCAAAGCCAGATTGATCGTAGGTGTAGTTCACGTTGTTAGCCGGGTTGTAGGGGTGGATATGCCAACGTCCACTACCGTTCATGTCGCTGTAATCGAAGCGATCCCAGATTTCGATCTGGACAAGGATGTGGTGTTCTGATGTTCGGAACAACATGCGTTCAAAGCGTTGCCAGTATTCCTCGTTCCAGACGTTGAGATCGTACAGGCCACCGTCAAGTTGTTTGAATGGATAGATCTCGAATCCCTGCTCCTTGCGGTCACTCATGGTATTGCGAATTACGTTCCCGCCCGCTCTTGCCAGCCGATCGAGCTGGTCGACCAAGGCTTTTTGCGGCCACTGAAACAGATTGTCATCATCGCTACCGCCCAGCAGTAGGATCGGTTCACCGTGATAACTCTAATACCAAGGGTTTTCTTTCCACGGTCGAAGTATCGGCTCGGCGGTCGTAGCAGACGAGAACAGGACAAAATTGGTTAGCGTTGCTAATGGAACCATAAAACCTTTCATCAGATCATTACCTTTTCCTTTGTGCGTGGTCTATATAGGTCCGGTCTCTGAAAATGTAGCTCCTCCGGCCAGACCGGTCAAACGCTACTACTATTTTTGTAAGGTGAACAGTCGGTAGCGGGAACTCCGGGAGAATTAAGACTCTCCGAGGCGCTGCCCGATCTTCCAGACGATACTTGAAATGGCAAATCCAACGTAGACGAGGGAAGCAATGACCATCATTATAGTGCAGAGAAGGCCCGGCCTGGCCAACCGAGGCAGAAATCGATGGTTGATATAGAGGGTCAACGGCACGTAGATGGCCATGGCGAATCCACCCATATAGGCGGCGTTGAACAGAAAACCCAGTTCGCTGATGCCTCTCAGTTCCATCACGTAGGTGATGAAACAACCAGCCACAATCCAGATGCCAACTACCAGCAGGTACCACCAACTCAACTCTCGCTTGCGGGCGCCTTTGAAGTTGGTATAGACAATGTCAGCGGATCGATCGACCAATACCATCAACCAGGGCTAGTTGTGTGCCAAAAAGCGTCGCCACGCCGACCAGTAGAAAAATAACACGCCCCGGACTACCCCAAATTTCGCCCAGCACCTCGGCTTCATCCCACACCAACGTGCCTTTCGCTGGCACAATACCCTTAGGGTGCAAAACGGGCAAGGGCACCGAATATAAACAGCAGCATGGTAACCGTGTTCAAGGCCCAGAAAAAGAGGATTTGGTCTTTCTTGACATAGTTCCACCAGGCGTTGAAGCGGCTGTTATTCTCGTCGGTTTCAGTGAAAAGAAAACTGGTAGCCGGAACCGTTTCGCTCCTTCCCCGGAGCGGATTTTTCATTTCCGGTAGTCGCGCTCCCATACCGATGTTTTTGTCACGAAGGTAGAAGGTGTAGAATAAATTGGCCGTACCGCCAGCACCGGCAAAAACGAGAGCAATGAAGAAGGCTTTGACTGATATGCCAGGATCAACATGTCCCACGTTCAGTAACCCACCTGCCAGTTCTTTCCATGTCTCAACCGAACCCACAGAAACCGCCATGGCAATTAATCCAATAGTGACGATGGCCACCAGTAGTTCGATCGTTTTTTCTACTGAATTGTAGACCAATTTGGGCCCAAATAGAATCAGGGCCACAGCGGCAAAAGTGATTACAGTCCAGAAGGTATCGGAGCCAAACCCATCCGTTCCCACTAGCAGTGCTTTGAGCGCCAGGCCTGAAGCTCGTCCCCAGCCGGGGGCTAGCCAGCCCAGCAAAGTCAGGAGAATGAACACCAGTGAGAATCCGCGCCAGACGCGGGCGTAGCCGGTATAGACAGTTTCGCCTGTGGCGACTGTCCAGCGTCCGACCTCGAAGTTGATCCACAGTTGGAGAAAGACCCCTAACACTGCCGCCCACACCATGCTAGCACCGAATTCGGCTGCAATCCTAGGCCAAATGATAATTTCCCCCGCACCGATGGAAAGTCCGACCAGGATGGCTCCCGGCCCAGCAATCTTCTAGAACGGTAGCGTTTGTTCAGGCAGATCTTCGGTTTTGAAATCGGCCAATGGTTCGTAAATTTTGCTCATAGTGACAACTCCTTTTCAGATGGTTCCACCGCTGCCTTGGTTCAGTGAAAGATCAAAGTAGCCGGAGATAACTCCAGACAAATAAGCTCTGGCTGCCCGGTAGCGAAGTTTCTACTTTGGGGCTAATTGACTGAAACGGCATAAAGAACTGACAGTTGCTTTCCACTGGGATCATAGTTTTAACACTTCCAAAGCGTTAACTTAGGGGAAAGCTGTCGCCTAACAGCTCTTTAACTTTAGATCCAATATCTTCACTTCTCATCAGCGACTCACCAACCAGAATGGCATCAACTCGGGCTGATTGCAGTTTTAGGACATTGTCCCGGGTGTGAATACCACTCTCACTAACGATAATTTTGTCGTGTGGATCTGGTAGTTGTTTGAGCAGTCGAAAAGTTGTTGTCAGCTTAGTTTGGAACACCGTCAGGTCTCGATTGTTAATTCCAATGATTTTAGCCTCCGCTTTCAGCGCTAGATCCAGTTCGGATTCTGTGTGAACCTCAACTAAAGCAGCTAGACCAAGCTGGCTTGACAGATCTAAATATTCGCCTATCTGTTTCTCTGAAAGTACCGCCACAATTAGTAGAATCGCATCCGCACCCGCTACACGACTCTGGTAGAGATGATAGGCATCGATAGTAAAATCTTTACGTAGAAGGGGTAACTCGACAGCCTGTCTAACTTGTTGTAGGTAGCTCAGTTGACCAGCAAAAAAGTGGTTGTCGGTCAGTACTGAAATCGCCGAAGCCCCGTTTTCGGCATAGATTGTGGCGATATTGACGGGATCGAAGTTGTGACGGATGATCCCTTTGCTAGGTGATTTTTTTTTAATCTCGGCGATCAGTGAGATTTGGCTGGAGTTGGATTGGCCTAGTGCCACTTCAAAGTCACGGGTTGGAGGGAGATCTACAACCCGTGACTGCAATTCAGCTAGCGAAACCTGAACCTGGTCAAACTGTAGTTCTTCCTTTTTGTGAGCTACAATCTGATCTAAAATCATGGTTTGTTGGTGTACTCGATTAGTAACTCCAATTTTTGCTTGGCTCGTCCGCTGTCAATGGAGGCCTTAGCCACAGCGCAACCTGCCTTTAGATCCATCGCTTTCCCACCCGCAACAATTGCTGCCGCCGCATTGAGAATAACGACATCTCTTTTGGGGCTTTTCTCACCGTCCAAAATCTGACGAGTAATCTCAGCGTTGGTATCGGGAGCACCACCGCTGAGATCTTCGAGTTTGGCAATCTGCATATCAAAATGATGCGGGGAGATGTTGTAGGTTTCTACCTTTCCGGCAGCCAGGGCGGAGACTTGTGTTTCGCCTGTGGTGGTAATCTCATCCAGGCCGTCGTGACCGTGTACGACGAAGGCGATTTGGGTTCCCAGATTTTTCAACACCTTAGCTAGGGGGACAGTTAATTCTTTCGCATAGACACCAATCAACTGCGCTTGCGCCCCTGCCGGGTTAGTCAGCGGCCCCAAAACGTTAAAGATGGTTCGAATCCCGATCTCTCGTCTGGGACCGATGGCGTGCTTCATTGCACCGTGCAGCGCAGGGGCAAACAGAAACCCAATCCCAATCTCATCAAGGCACTGCCCCACCTCTTGGGGAGAGGTCTCCAGGTTAACGCCTAATGCGCCCAAGACATCAGCGCTTCCGCTCTGGCTTGAAACAGATCGGTTCCCATGTTTAGCGACCGGGATTCCGGCCCCGGCTGTCACAAATGCGGCTGTGGTCGAGATATTGAAGGTGTGAGATTGATCTCCGCCGGTGCCGCATGTATCAACCACCAACCGATGGCGTGTTTGAATCCGGGTTGCTTTTTCGCGCATCACCTGGGCGGCTCCTGTAATCTCCTCAATTGTCTCACCCTTCAGCCTCAGTGCGGTGATAAAACATGAGATTTGGGCAGGTGTGGCTTCACCTGACATGATTTCGTTCATCGTTTCGACCGTCTCACTTTGAGTGAGATGGCTACCTTCCACCACTTTTTGAATCGCTTCTCGAATCATTTAGGTCTATTTCTCCCCTGATTTCGCTACACCGACGGAGATTTATTATAACGTTGAAATAAATGGAATTGCAACCGGCGATAGATCTGAGCAGTGAGAAGTCACACTTGACGATACACTAAGATTTGATGAGACATTCGCGTAAACGCTGACGTCCAAACGCTATCTGGAAGTTCTAGTCAAAGCTATTTTGGCTCAATCGTCTATTTCGTGGTAGGTGAACGGTTCAGGGAAGTTTTCTCGGCCGAACATCATGTCTGAATAGACGCCGTCGGGAATATTCAGCGGGTCCGATATTCGGTAACGATCCACAACCGACATGTCAAGTTCGATCCCCAATCCAGGGGCACGACTCAGTTGAAGTTGGCCACCTTGAATCTGTAACGGCTCGACCAGCAGTTCTTCGATAAAGGGATTATTCATTTGGTCGATTTCTACTGTAATACCGTTCGGTATAGCGGAGACAACGTGTGCATTGGCTACAATTGCTACCGCATCGCTCCAGGAATGAGTAGCGACACCTAGCCCATTTTGTTGTGCCATTCGCGCAACTTTCCAGGTTTCGCTGATTCCGCCACAACGAGAAGCATCAGGCTGGGCGATATCCAGGGCTCCGGCTCGAATCATCTCTCGAAATCCTTGTAGCCCGAACTCATTCTCCCCACCAGCAATAGGGATATTGATCTGCTGCCGAAGGTCAGCATAGGCGTCAATATCGTCGGGGGCAAACGGTTCCTCGTACCAGAAGATTTTCTGTTCCTCAAAAAATTTGCCCATTCGCTTTGCCAATTCAGGTTCATAGCGCATCGAAGCGTCGACCATAATGTCGTTGTTTTCACCGATTGCCTGACGAACAGCACGGACCGCACCGGTATCGTAGGCTTCGCTCCGTGCAAGCCGCATCTTAACTCGACGGTACCCCTGCTCAATATAGCCTACGGCCTCTTTAGCTAGTTCTTCGGGATCTCTCCAGAGGAGGCCACTAGCATAAGCCGGGCAGGTCTGTCGTTCACCACCTAGCAACTGCCAGACCGGCTTTCCTTCAATCTTCCCCCGCAGATCCCATAAGGCAGTATCGATGCCACCCAGTGTGGTCATAGCTACCCCTTTCCGTCCGTACCAGAGCGTCAAGCCGTACATCTTCTCCCACAAAGACTCGATCTCAGTCGGATCTTCTCCTTGTAACAGGGGGGCAAGTTGGTCTCTGACAATCAGGTAGGCTAGCGAGGGGTGAGTATAGATAGAACCGATGCCGGTTAATCCACTATCGGTATGGACACGAATCAGCGTAGTCAGACGGTGGGTGCACATACCACCGCCATATCGGAATCGTTCGTCCGGTGGATACTCGAAAGCGAGATTTATTGCTTCAACAGATTCGATCTTCATGTGACATCCTGCGTTTAGACTGACTCTATTTTGCCATGTTGTAGATTGAAGTTGCAATTGTCGTTACCGTCAAAATAGCCGACCAGTTGACCCGCAATCGTTCAGGCATGTAAATTCGATCGCCAGGATAGACCTTTGAAATCGGCTGATTGGTCTCGATTTGCTGAAGCAAATCTGCCAGTTCTTGAGAAGCGTCGGCTCGAAAAATATTCAACCGTTTCAGGTTGGCTGTTTTGGGCGACCAGCCACCCGCCAATGCACAGGCCTCAGTCAGGTCGATCAGCTTTTTAATCACATACCGATCTGGAGTAACCACCTCCCCCATGATACTGACTTCCTCTGGTAGATAGGCACTGGGAATAAACAGGACATCACCCGGCGTTAACTTGACCGCAACTTTTGGTCTGCAACAGATTGACAAAGATCCGCTCACCAGACGGTTTGCTGACGATAGCTTTACTGAGATCGGCGATGTCGGGTTGCACACCCCCAGCCAAAGCTAGAGCGTGATGTAGATCGAGTTTTGTTCTCTCAATCTAGGAGGTCGGTTGCTCATCGACAACCACCCCGTGACGTGGACCGCGAGCGAGGTTACAAACGGCTTGGCACATAGACCACATCGTCAGGGCTCAAGATGGACTCCAGCTCCGACTGTTCCAATAACCGATTTAGATTAATGGTCTGAACGATATTACCTTGGCGGCGAACTTGGAGAGAGGTCAGGTCGGTGGATTGGTTCTTGCCCCCACCTGCCAAGGCCAGGGCTGGCGTGGGGTAGATCTGATCAGCTTCGAAATAGTATTGGCCTGCCTCTTCGACTTCACCCAGCAGGTAGGTCTTGTGCTGACGCTGCTCGATCAGTTCAACGAAAATCCGAGGTTGACCCAGATGAGGTTGGAGAGCCCGAAGCAGATTGGCTTCCAAGTCTTGAATGGAGAGTCCGACGACCTGTAAGTCGCCAATCAACGGGTAGGAGATGAAACCGTCCCGGCGTACCGTTATTTGCCGACTGTACTCGCTGTATCCTTCAACTGTGACGTCGATGACATCGCCAAATCCGGTCGATTGTGTTTGAGTTAGTGAGAGTTGATCGACTTTGCGCTACAGGCTCCAGCTCAGCAGTGGAGGGGAGCAGTAAAGTGCTTAGGAGCAGAGAGGGTAGTAGGAGACTAGAAACTAATTCTCGCTGACCCAACCCACCAATCACTTTGTAAATTACTATATCGAGCAGCTTCGATGTGTAAAAACTTCAGCAAACGGAGATCCGCTCCAAAAGTAGCGAATCCCTGGTTGTTTCCGGCTCGAAGTCCAATCTCAACCCACCCGTCGGGCAAAATTCGCACCTCGGCACCGAGGTGAATATTATCGGTGTATTGATCCAGGGCATAGCCACCCAACATATCATCTCCATTGGGATTATCCCAGGTGGTAGCTAGCGTGACATCGACCAGTTTATTCTCCATCTCCAGAAGTATGAGCGGACGAACAGCTGCAGAGACAGCCACATTTGGTGGAAACGTATTGCCCCCAATACCTCCAACTAAATTTCGGCCAGCCACGCCCAAATTTAGCCCTTCGAGAGGCGTAATGATGGTACCAAAATCGATGCTGTATCCAAATTGGCGTTCTATCAAAGATGTAATGTCCTCTCCAGATCCCAGGCTAAAGTATTCCTCCGCAAACCGGTCCGGGTTTAGCAGATCAGAGACGGCAAAGGGATTGTCCACATCGCTTGCTTCACCGCGACCAATCAAGCGAGCCGTGGTGCCAAAATGGACCGTTTTGATATAGGGTTTGTCAACATCCAGCCGATAGGCCAACGACGTAGCGAAAGCCCCTTGGAATGTAGCACGATAGATGACGTGATCGTCCAAAATCTGCAAAATTGGATCCGGCCAGGGCAGGCCACGCTTGACAATCCGAAAGTCGGCCAGAGTTTGCAAGTAGAGTGATAGCCCCAGTGCCACCTGCTTATTGACCAGCGGAATCGATAGTCCTAATCCAACAAAGTCCACTTTTGTCCCCAGATGCTTGGAGGAGAGACTGGTGACTTGATCGACCAATTTTGTTCTGGCACCAGCTAATGATGGATCAACTAACGGATTAGATGAACCGGTAAGCGGTGTAACGACTTCACTCATAAATTCCGTCATCCCCAAAGCCTCGTCTAAAATATCTTGTGTGAACCATCCACGAACTGGTAAGAATTGAAAAGAGACTTTTTCGATCTGTGTCAGGCCAGCCGGATTATAGTGCACGGCAGAAAGATCGTCGGCAATAGCTTCATAAGCGTTGCCCATACTGGTGGCTCGCAATCCACGATAGAGGAACAGTGGCGTTTCATCTGCCCAGGTGACCAGGGGCAGATGGATCAACAAGACAATCAAAATCTGTTTCAGATTAACACCACGTATCATTTATCCTTCCCTTGCTAAGCCTTATTGGCTACCTGTCCCTGAGATAAGTTTTTTGATTCGCTCACTGATCTCTGCCTTATTGGCGATGCTAAAGCCCCACTCTGCTACTTTATCCAGCATCTCTTCGGTAAAGACATCGGCCACATTTTTGTTGAGTTCATTAATCGATTTTTCCAAATCCGGTGCCAGTTCTTTAGCCATCTGTAAGCCTCGATCCAGGTGAAAGAGTACGTCCTGCCGGCTAATCTTGCGGTCGATAGACAACACTTGATCCTGAATTAGTTTACCGTCAATATCCGGCACTCCAGGTTGTTCTAGAACTTTGATTTTAGCGCTGGTCAACAAGACGACGGCATCAATAACCGCTTGTCGCTGTTCAGCGCTGAATTGGCGGATATATTCCTCCGACTGTAGATTCTTAAATTTTTGCTCTGCTTGCGGAGTCAGATGAAAATCGTACTGACCGTCCTCAAAACCGACCTCGAATAGATCGCCTTTTTCGGTCTGTAACAGACGTATCGCATCGGAGATATAGAAATAGGCCAGATTGATGTGCATCAAGATTTGGTCTGTCTCGGACAGGATTGAGTCGGTAGATTCTGTCGCCCGGGCTGGGCTAGCCAGCAGGGAAATACCTTCAGCAGAGGGAATCTGTTCACCAGAAGCATCAAGGACACTATACATGGCACCAATCGCATCCTGGATGGCCGTTTCGGGCAAGGCTTCCAGCTGCTCTGGACTGGCGAGTATAGATTCCAAGTTACCTAGATCGCTAAGTTCGGAGAGGTTGATCCCGATACCGGTTTGGTCGATGGCCGCTTGCGCTTTCAGGAAAGCGGCCTGAGCTTTTGCCTCACGTCCATCATCATCGCCGAACGTCGGCCGTTCGACTCTCTGGTCAGGGTCAGCACATCCCCACAAAAAACCGATAATTAGTAGACAGAGCAGGCAATATCTCGCCCTGATGGAGAACCATCCGCACCTCGAACCGCAATTGGATTTTTCCTTTTTGAATGCCTCCACTTGAATGCCTCCGTTATTCCATTATCTTGCTAATTCAGCTTGGCGAATGTATCCGCTCATCTATATCTGATTTTGCTAGTTGAGTCGCAGATATGTTTTCGGATTG
>Ga0310342_100002840_pt1 | contig 11257 bp, 5 predicted proteins | sample S15DNA20500_MG_FD_206155 | JGI IMG/M metagenome (GOLD analysis project Ga0310342, IMG submission 206155) | Marine microbial communities from station ALOHA, North Pacific Subtropical Gyre - S1503-DNA-20-500_MG | ecosystem: Environmental > Aquatic > Marine > Oceanic | place: Pacific Ocean: North... | reverse complement strand
GGTCCCTTCGGGCAGAAAATGAGGTCTCCCGGGCCCCCCAATTTGGCAAACATGGCAGACCCGCCCAGCGTCCCGACCTTTCCGGGCGCCTGAACCATGGTGAAGTTGGTCGTGATCTGGACGTTCTTGGTGCCGTTCAGAGCAAACCCCGGCGCGGGCAGTACCGCCGAATCGTTGAAGATATTTTGCGGGAGAGTCAAAGAGGCCGGGCCCGAACCGGTCGCGCTGACCACGCCGACGCCCATGATGTCAGGGTTCGGGAAGGCGAGTGGACAGTTGTGCTTACCTACCGCGTTAGGCGCGACAGGGGCACCGGCTGCACAGGCGAAACCCGTGTTCATGGCACCCATGGTAGTCGTTTGCGTGAGCACGAACTGGAGCGGAATTCCCGCTTGGCCACGCTGTGCAAGCCAACTCCCGGACATCTGGTAATGCCGGACAGCTGAAGCGTTACCGGCCATACCCAGCACGAGCAGAACGGCGAGGACGATTGCGGTCTTCAAGCCAAAGAAGCGACTCGAGTTGAACATTGGACTCCCTCTATCCAGCGTGCAAGGCCATGCCGCACGCACGGTCACTAATGGTCTCGGGATAGAAAAAATGCAATCCCCGTGCCGGGGGAGCCTTCGGCGGCTCTGGTTCCGTAAACCCCTGTTTTTACACGGATTGAAAAACCCCGGCGGGTCCCGGGTGGCCACATCCGGCAAGCTGGAGGAAACGATTTTCCCAAAGCGCGGAAGTACTTTTCCGTGGGGGCGGGGACCCCGGGGGTGTCTTGCTTCTCCCCAGGGGCCTCGCTAGAACTGGGGACGTGCAGTGGCTCTCCGGAGCGATGACGGTGCTGGTATCCGCGGCGATCGGGTTTGGATTGGGCTTCCTCGCGGCGAGTCCCCCCCCAGCGAATCCACCGGCGCGGCCGGCGGCGCTGGGTGCCCCACCCGCCCCGGGCACAGCGGGCGCAGCGGTCTACGAGGCGCTGCTCATCTCCGACCCTTTCGCAAGAACCGCGGCACTAGGACAAGTGCTCTCGGGTCTGGGCCCCGAAGACCTGGAGAGCGTCCGGGTGGTTTACGCGTCGGTGGTCACCAGTCCCACCGATCCGGAAATCGTAATGCTGGCGCAATGGTGGGCCCAGTACGACCCCGAGGGCGCGTTCGCATGGGCCAGGTCCTCCACAGCGATCGATCCTGCGCTGGCAATCCCGGCAGTGCTCCGGACCTGGGCGCACCGAGATCCCGATGCCGCCGGCGACGCCGTCTTCCGCCTGGGCAGGGTGGACAAGGCGGCGATCCGGGCCGCCCTGGTCGCCGTTGCCCGGGGTTGGGAAGAGGGGGGCCACCCCGACCTCCCGCGCGTATTCCACCAGTTGCCGCAGGGCATAGAGATGCAGGTCACCGTCGACGCCATCGTGCGCCGAAAAGCCCTGCGGCACGGGTCGGCCGAAGCTTTTCGCTGGGCCGAATCATTGCCCCCGGACACGCAAGCGGGCGGCCTGAAAGTCAACAGCATGCGCCGCGTGGCCAGTGCCGTCGCGGAGTTCGATCCGGCGGCGGCCATGGCCTTTGTCGAAAAGCACCGCGGAAACCGCGACGCCCACGGATCCCTCCGCCGGGTGGGAGTTGCCCTCGGAATCATCGACGGAGAACGCGGAATGCAGTGGATCGCCACACTACCGGAGGGAGACGACCGGACCACGGCCGCCGGAGCCACCTACCGGAGCTGGATCGCCACCGATCGAGCGGCGGCGATGCGCTGGATGCGGGGCCAGCAAACCGGTCCATGGCTCGATTTCGCGGTCAGTGCCTTCACCCAGGCCCTCTCGCATGACGAACCGGAACTCGCGCTGGCTTGGGCCGCTCAGATAACAGACGAGAAAGTGCGCTTCGACGCATCCTGGAGGGTCGGCCGGGTGTGGTTACGGGAAGATCCGGTCCCCGCCCAGACCTGGCTCGAGAGCGCCGATATTTCCGAGGCGCTGAAGCAAAAGATCACTCTCCGCCAGCAGCGGGCGAAGCAACAACGCCCCAAGGCGAAGCCTCGGGGCGCAACCGGCAAGGCCGGTGCGCCAAGCCCGGACGCCTAGGGGGCAACCTCCTCGCCAGCACGGGCGGCCGCCCGCTGGGGCTCGTCGCCCTGCCCCTCCAGTCGGGCCAGAAGCGCCTCCGCCTCGGGTCCGCCCCGGAACCGGACCGCCTGTCGTGCCAGGACGAGCGTCCGGTCGGACTCCGCCCCGCGCTCGATGCGCAGCCTGGCGAGCTGTAGGGGCCCCCAGGGATCGTAGGGGTCACGTGCGAGCAGTTGCTCGAGCCGGACTTCGGCCGCCTCCGCCCTTCCGAGCGCGATCAGCAACTCGGCGGCGGCACGCACGGGCGCCGTGGCCTCGTCGTCGGCAGCGGCGGCGCGCGCGTAGAGTTCCAGGGCCTGCCGCGGGCTCCCGGCCCGCAACGCGAGACGCGCGAGACCCTCGATCGCCAGTACCTGCCTCGCATCGAGCGCGAGAGCGCTCTGGTACGCAGCCCGCACGGCCCCCGCGGGCGCCCCCTCGCTCTCGATCACGCGTCCCCGCAGCGCGTGGAACAGCGGCTCGTCCGGGCTGCGGTCAATCGCCGCATCGACCGTGGGCAAGACCTCGCCGGCCTTTCCCATCTCGTCAAGGGAGACCACGAGCACGCGGAGCGCTTCGGCGTTCTCCGGCTGCGTGAGGTCCAGGTCCGGGGTTCCCAAAACCACCCGAGCCGCCGCCTCCGGACCCCGCCGCTCGCCCATCCCCTCCGCCACAGCGGCTACGGCCCGCCCCCAGCGGGGTGTTTTCCGAAAGCCCGCCGTCCGCCTGCTGATCTGGTCCTCCCGACCCGAGTGCGCGGCGATCCGGATTCCCTCGAGCTTCTGGTCGACGCCCAAGGGTTCGCTTCCGGCCCTCAACGCCGCGTCACTCAGAACCAGGTCGCCCTCGGCCCGATGCAGCCGGGCCAAGCGGAGCCGGGCGTCCGTCTGGGTGGTCCCCGCGCGGAGCGCGTACCGGTACTCCGCTATGGCACGGTCGATGTCCCCAGCGCGCTCGGCGGCAATCGCCGTGTAGTAGCGCGCAACGGCGTTTTCCGGCCACAACACCAGGGCCTCGGTGAACTTCTTCAGTGCTTCATCATTGCGGCCCTGTTCGAGGAAGACCCGCCCTTCCACGAGATTGCGAAACACCGGAAACGGGTTCTGGCGCGCCAGCTCGCGGGCCTCGTCGAGCCGCTCGGCCATGATCAACACGTCGGCCCAGTGGAACAGGAGCTGGGCATCGGGCTGGACACCTGCTGCCCCCATGCGCGCCACGGCACTGTCCACGGCTGACGCCGCCGCGGCGTAGTCCCCGGCCGCGACGTAGTGGTCGCTGAGGGCACCCCACGCATTGACGGCGGGAAGGTAGGCGTCGAGCAGGGTTCCCTCCATCAGCACATCGCGGGCCTCCTCGGAACGCCCGGCCTTCTGAAGCTTCATGGCGTACGCGCTTCGGTAGTTCGTGAAGTGCGGGCTCTCTTCGAGCGCGACGCGCAGGACCTCGAGGGACCGCTCCGGTCGATCCTGCGCCTCGAAGAACTCGACCGCCTCGCCGACGATTTGCGGATTGTCGGGCGCCAGTGTGAGACACTGGCCCAAACGCTTTTCGCCCTCCTCGAGGTCGCCCCTGGCCACTGCAAACTGCGCCCGCATCGTGCAGTAATGGGTCTCGAGCTTGAGCCCCAGGTCCATCTCGGCGAAGCGCTGGGCCATGTCATCGATCACCGACTCGGCTTCTTCGACCCGGTCCAGACCGAGCAGCGCCACCCCGCGCGCGATCAGCGCCTCGGTCTCGTCGGGGTCCAGTTCGAGTGCCCGGTCCGCGTCGGCCAACGCCCCCTCGTAATCGCGGCGGGAATCGATCCGTGCACGGGCGCGCATCAACAGCGCCCTCATGTGGTCGGGCTCTACCTCCAGGATCCGGTCCGCCACCACCACCGCCGCATCGTGGCTGCCCGACAAGATGGACCCACGTAGCACCTCGAGTCCCGCCGGCACGAGCCACTCCGGATCTTCCATGGCCTTGCGAAGCGACCACTGGCCCAGGCCGGACTGCCCGGTATTCACCATCGCCATCCCGTAGAGATAGTGCGCCTCCGGCTTCTCGCTTGGTGTGTCAACGACGTCTCGCAACACAGCGATGGCCTCCAGCGGGCGATTGGCCGCGATCATCTCGCGCGCCTTCACCACGGGATCCGACGGCGTGCAGGCGGCCACCACGAGGGCAGCGACGAGGATGAGTACACGGAGCGGCGTGTTCGGCATGGGGGGACAGCATAGCCCGCGGTCACACCGCGTACCCTGCCCGGTCAAGCGGGGGTTCGCTAGCCTGAAGCGCCATGCCGAATACGATCCTCGCGAAGCGGTGGCCCTGGCTCACGGCCGCGGCGCTGGTCGTACTCGCCACCCTGTCGAGCCTCGTCACGATCCGATGGGGCGACCCGAGGCCCGTCGGATCCAGCGAAGACATCGCGAAGCTGGCGGACCGGACCGACCTGAACGTCTTGTTCATCTTGATCGACACCCTGCGAAGCGACCGCCTCGGGAGCTACGGCTACGGGCGAGACACGAGCCCAATGCTCGACGGGCTGGCGTCCCGCGGGGTGCGCTTCGCGCGGCATCTCGCCCAGTCCTCATGGACCAAGGCGTCCATGGCGTCGCTCTGGACGGGTCTATACCCGAACCGGACCGGTGTCACACGCTTCAACCACGTGTTGCCCGACGAGGGAGTCACACTCCCCAGCGAGATCCTCCGGGACGCGGGGTTTCGCACTGCCGGGATCTACCGCAACGGCTGGGTTTCGCCCTACTTCGGCTTCTCTCAGGGCTTCGAAGTCTACGAGCGGCCCATTGGGCAGACGAACCGACCGGGGCTGGTCCGAAAGAACCCGACTATCAAGGGAGGGGGCACGGACCAGAACCTGACCCAGTCAGCGGCCGAGTTCCTCCGCGTCCACGGCAAGGAGCGCTGGTTCCTCTATCTCCACCTGATGGACGTCCACGAGTATCTCTACGACGAGGAGTCGGCGCTCTTCGGGTCCTCCTACTCGGACATCTACGACAACGCGACCCGCTGGGTGGACAGGACACTCGAGTTGCTGCTGGTCCACCTCGCAGACAAGGGTTTGCTCGAAAACACGCTGGTCGTGATCGCCTCGGATCACGGCGAGGCGTTCCTCGAGCGGGGTCGCGAGGGCCACGCACGCTTCCTCTACAAAGAAACCACCGAGGTTCCGCTGATCATCTCTTTCCCGTTCAAGCTCGAGCCCGGTCTGGTGGTAGACGTCCGCACGCGGAACATCGACATCTGGCCGACGATCCTGGACCTGATGGGCCTGCCCCCCCTTCCCGAAACCGACGGCCGCTCCCTCGTTCCGGAGATCCTAGCCGCCGCCCGCGGCGAGCGGATGCAGGACGACGCAGGCCTCGCCTTCGCAGACCTAGACCGCGCCTGGGGGCGGCGGCAGCAGGACCCGATGCCGTCGTTCGCGGTGACCCAAGGCCCCTACCGCTACGTTCGGATTCCCCTGGACAACGGGACCCAGACCGAAGAACTCTTCGATGCCGGCGAGGACGCAGACGAACTCGAGAACGTGATCGAAGCGCGCCCGGAGATCGCAGCACGCCTCCGCGCAGAAGTTGACGACTACATCGAGAACACACGAACGCCGTGGCAGAACACGCTGCCGCCGCTCGAGATGGATGAGATGCAGCTGAACCAGCTGCGTGCCCTCGGCTACTCCATCCCCTGAGCCGCGCTCCGCGCGGACTCACCAGTTAAATGTGATGTCGAGGCCGAACATCCGCGGTTCGCCGACGAAGGCGATCGTCACATTTTGGAAGGTCGACGCGTCGAAGGCGTAGGTCTTGTAGGCGAAGTTGTCCAAGTTCCGCACCCAGGCGGAGATCTCGGTGTTCCCCCCCGGCGTCCGATACGTGAGCCGCAGGTTGTGAAGCCAGAACGCGCGCTGGCCGATGGTGTGCTGCGGCAGGAAGGTGTCTCCAACGAGGTTCGGAGTGCCGTACGAGTTGTTGGGACCGAACGCGATGGCGTCTGACCAGGCGAAGTCGTAGCGCGGCGTGATGCTGCCAAAGCGCCCGAAGTCGAAGGTCCACTCGGCGTTTCCGCTGACCTTGAACCGGGGAGCGTTGATGACGGGATTCCCTGCGTAGTCGACCGTAACCAACGTTATCCCCCCCGTGAAGAAGGACTTGTACACTATGATGTCGTTCGTGAATTTCAGGAACTCGGTCTGGAGCCAGCCGGCGCGTGCGCTCAGCACGAGGCCATCGAGAAAACTGGGCGCCCAGCCGACGAGGGGCTCGAGTCGGATGTCGACTTCCGCCCCGTAGACCTCGGCGTCGTTGGCATTGAGGACCGACAGGGTCGGGGCCGTGCCGGGCTCAGACAACACCACGAAAACCTGGTAGTCCACGTAGCGGTAATAGAACGCCGCGGCCCCCATCGCGAAGCGTCCGTCGAACCACCTCCCCCGGAGACCCGCCTCCCACGCGTCGATCGTCACCGGGTCTGCCGCGTTGGCGCCGCGCTGGACGTTCGTGGAAGTGTTCCAGGTCCCAGGCTTCCAGCCCCGGGTGTACTTCCAGTACATCGTCGCGTCTTCGGTAAAACGGTACTTGAGGGCCAGGCCGCCCGTCGGCGCTTGCCATACCTCCTCTCCAGCGAACGGCGGGGGCACCGCGCCGACCGCGAAGAGCTCGAAATCCAAGCCGGCGCGATTCCACTGGTAGCGAACGCCACCCTCCAGGGTGAAGTCGTCCAGAAAATCCCACCCGAAACCGGCGTAGAGGGCAAAACTGGTCGTGTCCTGCTCGTATTCCCTGGTGGCCTGGGCGGACAAGACCCTCGTAATGGTCTTGCTCTCGAACGAGAGATTCTCCATCAGGTAGTAACCACCAACGTTCCAGCGGAGCGGGGTGTCTTCCAACTCGCCTGCGAGTTCCACCTCCTGGAAGAACTGCCACGCCCCGTCGCTGCCCACCGACTCGAAGAGAACGTTCGGTGTGAAGTCCGTGTCCTGGTCGCGGTAGCGCTCGTAGGTGTCGTAGGCGGAGACACTGCGCAGGCTGGCCGACCCCAGATCCCAGTCCCCCCGGAGCGATACACCCCAGACATCGAGCGTGGTGGGACCCGTTCGGTTGTAGTCACCCCACCAGGGATGACTGTCCAGGTTGTTGGCAAGCTGGTTCGAGAGCTCTGAGTTGTAGATGGGATAACCCTCGGCGCGTAACGCCGCGTCCATCGCGGTAATGTCGCGGTCTCTGTAATTCTGCGCGTCGAGACCCCCGTAATAGAAAGCCGACCCCTGGCCCTTTGTGCCGACCGACTGCCCTACTGTCGAGAGCTGGTCGAGGCGGCTGCCGTGCAGCTTCAGGATCCAGTCCATGTCGGCATCCCGCGGCGTGTAGCGGAGTTGCCCGCGTGCGGCCCAAGAGCCGATGTTGTTCATGTCTTCCGCGAGACCGGCTGGAAGTTCGGAGAGGGTCATCCGGGCGGTGCCGGGCCTGTTAATGACAGCTGCGGTGCCATGGTCGGCGAGTTGGAAATAGTCCTGGACGTATTCTGGGCGCCTGGATTGGGTCTCGCCGCAGAAACCTACCCCGTTGTATTTAACGGCAGGCGCATCCAGCGGGTAGAACGGAGGCACGTATGGGTTGCCGCGGGGGGGGGGCACACTCCAGCTTGTATAAGATTCATAACTCCCGCCCGGTGGCGGCACGCGGGGCTGCCCCGGTGGCGCGATCGAGTAGGAGTCCCACACCCGCACCCCCACGTATTCTTCACCCTGGGGTGTAATGAGATTGGACCCGACATAGCCCCGGTATCCCTCGCGGGACGGAAGGTTGCGGAGTTTACTCTCCGCGTCGAAACCGGGGCTGGTGGACAAGTGGTCCGGATTGAGACCCTGGTAGTTCAAGCTACTCGCCGGTCCGTCTGCGCAGCGGTTCCAGGCGTAGCCGTCTCGTTCGATCAGGCGGAAGGCGAGGCGGGTCGAGAGCACCTCGTCGACCAGCGGCGCCTCGATGTGGCCCTCGAAGTCCCTGAGATTGTATTTCCCAACGGACGAGCGCAGCCCGGCCGTCAACTCGCCGGTGGGCTTGCGCGAGTACATCTTGATGGCTCCCGCGGCGTCGTTGCGGGTGCTCCCGTACCCCTTGGGACCGCGGATGATCTCGACGTCCTGGATGTCGTAGAGAAGACCCAGCTGCATGGCGGCCGCGTTGATGGCGACGTCGTCCTGGTAGATAGCGACGGCACCTGCCGCGTTCGCGGCGAAGTCGCTGAGCCCCACGCCGCGGATGAAGAACGTGGGCGCTGTCGCGCCCGCGGTCTTGATCTCGACGTTGGGCGTCACCTTCGCCAGGTCCGAAATGTTCTGCGCCCCGAGGGCCTCGATTTCCGCGGCGTCGAACTGCGTCACCGACTCGGGGACGTCGGTCTGAATCGCCTCGACGCTCCGGCCCTTGATGCGAATTACCTCGACGTCGGACGGCGGCGCGACATACCCCCCGCCGGAAGGCTCCACCAGATCTTCTTCGGCGGGCGGATCGGCCTGCGCGGTGACGATCACGGACGCGGGGTCCGGCTCCGCCCACACCCCCCCGGCCGGCGTCCACACCAGCATCCCAAGGGCGCACAGCAAGGCGCGCCCCGATATGACGACGCCGAAGCGCGGCGGGGGAAGCAACACAGCAAATCTACTTTCTGCGATGCGCCCGAGCGCGTCAACCTACCCCGATCGGGCTATCGCCGGAACGCACCCCTTGATTCCGACCCTCGGGGTGGGCGATGCTGGGGACATGTGGAAAAGGGCCACTCGCGTAGGGGCCTTGGCGGGGTTCTGTCTCATCGCAGCGCCGGGCGGCGCGGTGGCAGCCTCGGAGCGTTTCGTACCTGCCTTCTCGTTCTGGAGTGGCGCGCCAATCGAAGAGGAGGAGAGCGCAGTCGCTCCCAGCGCCGACGTTTCCCCGGCGCGCGCTGCGATCCCCGCCTTCAGACGCAACCACGCGGAACACGACGCAAGCGCCCCGCCGATCGATACGCCGGTGGTCAACCTCTTGCTCGCCAATCCGAGCGGCGCCCCCGCGACGGATCCGAGCAACGCGGGGAGTGATCCGCTGCCGAAGGACGAAACGCAGCGCTGGGTTCCCGCGCTCGCGTTCACGACCAGTGCGATCATCCAAGAAGTGAACGCATCCTCGGATCCCGGCTTCTACATGACCAATAGCAGCATAGTACCCAGAGTACCGAAGCGACTGTCCAAAGCGGTCCACGGCGAGGACCGCTTTGTGGCGCCTAACATGGGTATCTCGCTCGAACTCAGCACGCCGGGACTGAACTTCCTCCCCACGCGGCCCCGCCTGTTCGCCCACGTCGATGCCCGGGTCGACTTCGCGTTCAACAAATCGGTCGGGCGCAATCTCGCCCCCGAAAATATGGTCGCAGCAAACTTCAATCCCGCATTGGCGCCTCCGTATGACGACCCCCATTTCATAGAGGGTGTGGGCAGCGAGGAAGAAATCCGAGGCCAGGGGACGAGGGTACAGGGCGAGGTGCTATCCTGGGTCTACAGCGGAGGGCTCGGGGCCGCTTTCACGCTCGAGGTCTTCGAGCGGCGACTGCGGCTCAAGCCTTCGGCCGAGTACATGTACGAGACAGTGCGGGCGACCGGCATCCTCAACCGCGCGATCCGCGCCTACAGGGGCAACTCGGCTATTGGTACCAACCCTACCGCGTCGCGCTTCATCTTCGCCGAACTCGAAGCGCAGAAGACCCAGGGCTTTCACATGCTAGGCCCCGGCCTCGAGGTCGAAATGGACACGTTCCGCTTCGGACCCACGGTCTTGTCGCTTTTCGCCAACGCCAAGGCGTTCAAGATCCTGAGCAACCCGGAGATCAACTTCACGGCAACCGAGGTAATCGAGGATCCTTGTTGCCCGAAGTCACAACTCGTCCCGACTGGGATGACGCAGACCGTATCGTCGGATTTCAGCCTGGTGATGCCCGAGTGGAACTACGACCTCGGCCTGGGCCTGCGTTTCCGCTGGCTGCCGCAGGGAGGCGGGAGGTAGCCCCGTTCTCGCCCACCTGGCTCTGGCCGCGGTAACCGCGTTCCTGCTCATCGTTGTCGGCCAGCCGCTCATGACGGACGACGCCTGGTGGCACCTGGCACTCGGGCGGGCCTACGCAGCCGCCGGACCCTGGCTGCCCGATGACCCCCTTCTCTTCCTGGCGCCCGGTCCGGCGCCGCCCGCGGCCTGGCTCGGCGATCTCGGTCTCCACGCGATCCAACACAGCGCGGGCTTCCACGGCCTGCGCGCGCTCCACGTCTCGATCGTGGCCGCCATCGTCGCGCTGGCGTGGTTCCTGCTGCGTCGCGCGAGCGGATCGCCCGCGGCCGCGAGCCTGGGCACCGCGGTGTTCATCGCACTCGGGAGCTATCGCTTCTTTCAGCTGCGGCCTCACCTGGCCACGATCCTGCTCACCCTGCTGGTCTACCGGATCCTGTTGGAGGGCAACGCACCCGCCAGCCGGGGGCGAGTCGCTATTGCCGTGGCCATCTTCGCGCTGTGGGCGAATCTGCATGCGAGCTTCCTGCTCGGGCTCTTGCTGCTCGGCGGCGCCGCGGCCGGCCTCGTGCTGGCCGGACCCCTGCGCTTGCCGGAGCAGCGGCGGACAGATCGCCAGGCGGCGACCCGGCTCGCCGTCGCCCTCGGACTCGGCCTTCTCGCCTCCCTGCTGAATCCCAACGGACCGGCGCAGCACCTCGCCTACCTCGCGGCCGGCGCGACCACACCCGATCTCAGCTCCATCGCCGACGATTGGACCCGCTTCGACCTCTTCGCCCTGCCACCGACAAACCTGCCACCGAGCGCTCTTTCGTGGGGGCTCGTCTGGGCGCTCTTCGCGCTGACGCCCGTCGCTGCGGCGCTCGCGGTGCGCGGCTGGCACCGCCCGGCAGGCCCTCAGGCGCCGGGGGCCGGCCCGGCGCAGCTCGCACTCGCAGCGGCCTCCCTCGTCGCGATCCTGGCCGCCGTGCGCTTCCTGTGGCTGGGGATCTTTCCACTCCTCCTGCTCGCCAACTGCGTCCGCACCGAGCGCGTTGCGACCCGCCGCGTCGCCGTCTGGTCCGGCGCGGCCGCGGCCGTGCTCCTGGTGCCGGGCTTCGTCTGGCTCGGCCCGTGGCCG
>Ga0310342_100002838_pt1 | contig 11258 bp, 11 predicted proteins | sample S15DNA20500_MG_FD_206155 | JGI IMG/M metagenome (GOLD analysis project Ga0310342, IMG submission 206155) | Marine microbial communities from station ALOHA, North Pacific Subtropical Gyre - S1503-DNA-20-500_MG | ecosystem: Environmental > Aquatic > Marine > Oceanic | place: Pacific Ocean: North... | reverse complement strand
ATATGAGCTTGTCACTACTGATAACTACTAGTACTCTGTTTAAGTTAAAACCTGTAAAAATATAAGCGTCTTCAATATCACCAATCATATGAGACATGATACTTATTGAATATATTTGCAAATAACTTCAAATATACTTACTGTACTCAGTAAAACGCTTAAGCTAGTAATGTGTACCTGAAAAACAAAGTTTTTTGGCACCCTTTAAAAAGTGATTTAACTTTTACTCAATTTATAACCCTAGGTAGTTAAACACACATCTGAACAAGTTTAAATTCTTTTTTGGAGAGCCCATAGATTAACAGTGGATGTTAATCATCTTAGCTAGTTGTCAATTAGCCTGTTTTTAATGTCTATGCAAAATAAGCATAGTAAACACACATCTGAATAAGTTTAAATTCTTTTTTGGAGAGCCCATAGATTAACAGTGGATGTTGATCATCTTAGCTAGTTGTCAATTAGCCTGTTTTTAATGTCTATGCAAAATAAGCATAGTAACAGCTTTAAGTTATTTAAATTAACATTAGATTACGTAAGTAGTAATTTTATCAAAAACTTGGCAGCTATGGGACTCAAACCCATATCGATTTTTGCTTTACTTAAGCTAACTGCCTAATACTACTCTGACAAATAGACAGTAAGAAGTATAGCAAATATATATGCTTGTACTATAGCTATTATTATCTCTAATAATATTATTAAAAACAGTAGTAGCGGGTAAAAAATTGAAAATAAAATAACAAGAGGTAACTTACAATACCAGTGAGGTAGTTGAAGGTACTTCACACTTTCAGCCCCTTTAAAAAAAAAACTTATAATAAGTACCATAAGCAGGTGTCCTGCTGTAATATTAGCTACTAGTCTCACACCTAAAGAAATTATTCTTATAAAGTGACTACTAATTTCTATAATAACTAGTACAGGTGCTAGTTTTTCAGGACAACCAAAAGGTGCAAATCTGTTAAAATAATTAAATTTATGCTTACACACCCCGAAAACTGTCACCCCAGTAATCACAGAAAGAGATAAGCACATTGTAACTACTATCATTGAGGACAAGGAAAATAAAAAAGGGAATATTCCTATGATATTAAAAAACAAAATCACAAAAAATACAGTATTAACAAACGAAGTATAGCCTCTTTTATTTTCCCCAAGTATTTCTACGGTTTGAGCATTTAACTTAGTAAATACTGTACTAAGTAAAAAATTAATAATACTTGGTTTTGCCCTTCTTTCTTTAGAAATTAGTAAGTATATAGCTACTAATATTATCAGCACTGCTACTAATAAGTTATTAATTATGTAGTTTAAATAATTAATTTTAAAAATCGAGAATAATGATAACATTTTTAAAAACCCGCCTAGGCTTATTACTTGAAGTTCTGTTTTCCCACACTCTTGGAGAATAAATTAATAACTCTGTGAGTTTGATGTTTAGACTTTTTTTGAATTTTAAGAGTAGATTTTCTTTTTGACATAGTTAGATTTTTTTTATGTGTACAAATAACTAAATTAACCATGTATAGGATAGAAAATAATAATAATACACTTAAGATTATATTAAAAATTTCTAAATGAGGCATTTAAAGATAAAATCCTATATACTAAAATTATTTTCCTACTATCCACACATAAATACTCAATAGTAATACTATACTAAAGATTATATCTAACATTTCTCAATGAGGCACTGCTTCTTCTTCAAAAACAGCGATGAACTCTAGGAATAAACCCATGCTTACCCCTTCAATAACAGTGGGCATATACCCATGCCCTGAGCCGCAAATTTCTGAACACCCTCCCATATAAAGACTTGACTTGAAGATATTAAAAAAAATTTGATTTAAACGTCCAGGTACACAATCTATTTTAAACCCTAGAGATGGCACGGATCAAGAATGAATTACATCTGTCGATGAAGTTATCACTCTAATATTTTGGCTTATTGGTAAAATTAACCTTTGGTCCACCTCCAAAAGTCTAAAATCCCCTTCTTTAAGTTCACTAGAGTGTGTCATATAACTTTCAAAAGATATTTCTTCTTTATTAGAAGAAAAATCGCCATACTCATAAGACCAGTATCACTGACTACCTATTGCTTTTACAGTTAAACCCGGATTAACACAATGATCTGATCTGTATAATAAACTAAGAGAAGGATAGGCTATTAACATTAAAACAATAAAAGGAATTACTGTTCAAACAGTTTCTAGCGCTATGTGTTCATTAAAATTCCCATATTTTTTATACTGGAGTAATATTAACAACAGTAAAACCATAACAGTAATTACAATTACTATTACTATAGTCATAGTGTAGTTATAGAATTTTATGGTCTCCAGACAACCTAGAGACCCTGGAAGCTGAAAAAAAAGTGCGATTTTCTATTCTTGAAATAAACTAATAACATGGTCAAGGAAATACAGTAGCAAAAAAATCTTCTACTAACCTTGTTAAGATTAACTCACCCACATATAAAATGAAAAAAAATAACAATAGTACACTCACGATTAAAAAAAAATCTAAGTGGGGTAAAAAAACTAATATTATTAAGGCAATAATAATTCAGTAATGAATATTACTGAATATCATGTACAAAATAGAAAATAATGAGGTTATTCCTAAAATTATGTAAAAAATTATGTAAAAAATTTCTGAAAAAGGCATTTTAATTTTTAATTTATTAACAAATAAACTACTATAAATAAGGCAAAAATAGGAAAATAATTTAGGTATTGAGACTTTAACCTGTAATGAATATTTCTGATAACCTCGTTAATTTTATAAAAAACACCATAGGGTCCTACTTTTTCAAGTACTCCTCTGTCAATTTTAAAATAAAAAAAATCTGATATATTGAGAAATAATTTAGAAATTATTTTATTTAAAACCAAGTCTAGACCCCAAGAGTTAATTAAAAAGGAGCTTATCACAGTTTTACAATTATTACTATAATTTATAAAAATAATAGTTGTAGTAACAGTGATAAGACCTATTATAGAAAAAATCAAAGGTAGCAGTTTGGTGTTACTTGAAATAGTGGGAATTACTTCAATTTTTATAAATAAAAAAAAATAACCAGATATAATTGATAACCCTCCGAGTATTACAAGTACAACTGTAATAGCTAGAGGACTTTCAAAAGATAATTTTTTAGATAAAAGACTTCCCTTCTCCTCTTTTAGAACCCCTCAAAAAATTAATCTTAAAGAGTACACAGAAGTTAAAAAAGCTCCTATAGAACTAACTATAAACCCATAAAAAAATAAACTTTCTGAATTACTTAATTCAATTATAACTTCTTTAGAGTAAAACCCCGATAAAAAAGGTAAACCCATCAATGACATAGATCCAACTATTATCATTAAAGATGTTATGGGACTAGAATTTAACAAATTCCCGCTTTTTCTGATGTCTTGTTCATTACTAATGGAATGTATTATAGATCCTGCACTCAAAAATAATAATGCTTTGAAAAAGGCATGATTAAATAAGTGAAAAAGACTCAGCGAAAATTGAGAAATCCCACAAACTAAAACCATATACCCTAATTGACTGCAAGTAGAGTAAGCAATAATTTTTTTAAAGTCGTTTTGAAACAATCCTGCTGAAGCAGCAAAAAAAGCTGTTAGGCTCCCTAAAAAAACTATAATCACTAAAGAAATGCTATTTTGTGTAATAAGAACAGACATTCTGATTATTAAATACACACCAGCAGTGACCATTGTTGCTGCATGTATTAAAGCAGATACGGGGGTAGGACCTTCCATAGCATCAGGTAGTCAAGAATGAAGCCCAAATTGAGCAGATTTTCCAGCTACAGCTAGAATAACAAAAATAAAAATTACATAGCAAGAATCAGAACTAATTGTTGAACAACTGTTTAATTCAGTGAAATTCAAAGTACCATATAACTCTCACATCATAATTAGACCCATAATTAGTCCTAGATCTCCTACTCTATTCACTAAAATGGCTTTAATGGCTGATTTTGATGCCTCTATCCTTTTATATCAAAATCCTATTAATAAAAATGAACAAACACCAACCCCTTCTCATCCTATAAATAACATCACTATGTTTTGACTAGAAACCAGTACCAACATTAATAATGTAAATAGACTTAAATAGGCCATAAATCTATTTATATGAGGGTCTGATTTCATATATTCTAAAGAGTATATGTGTACTAAAGAGGATATGCTAATAACAACTGTTACCATAATAGCTGATAGATTATCATTAGTTAGCCCCATATTAATAAATCTACTACCTAGTTCAATTCATTGTCACTGATTTAGTTCAAATGAAGATTCTAGTACTACTACTTGGTAAAAATTCATTCAAGATAAAAATAATATAAAAAAATAACTAATTAGTATATTTATTCTTAACCCTCTGGGATTAATTTTTTTTGATAAAAAAATTATCCCAAAAAGTACTAATAAGGTACTTATTAAAATTAAAAATAACATTAATTAACAACAAAAATTAACACCCCTATCATGGGTATAATTAAAATTATAAGACCCAAAATAAGAATAACTCCTTTTGAGTTAAAAAACAATTCTGCAATAGAAACTAGTTCATTGTTTTTACACACAGTTTCGCAAAAACTACTGTATTGATTATTATACTCAATACTTTCATTTATAATATAGTTTTTTATAATTATTATAACTAAAATTATATATAGTCCTTGTATTATGTTTGGTTTTTTAAACACAGTGCTAGGTAAAAGTTGGTTTCCCACTAATGATGGGTTTACCATCATTAGGGATATTAAAAATAACACTGCTATGGCACCAGTGTAAATTATTAAAATAACCACGGACAGTCATTCTAGGCCTATGGTAAGTAGAATTATTGAGCCCAAAATGTATGAGAAAGACAATCAAAATAAGTTCTGTACTATATTAATAGACAGAACACAAAAAACCAAACTAATAGTTATTATATGAAATAATACTATTAATAACATTTTTTGACTTAGAAAATTATTAATCATTTTAAAAAACCAAAATATTAAAAAAGTTTAATAATAATTTACCTGAAATATAATTAGGGTACACCCCTATAACTCAAGACGATAAAGAAAGTATTAGTAGCACTATAAATTCTTTTTTATTAATTTCTCTTAAGGTAAAATTCATTACTGAATTGTTACCCCAAAATACTGAAGTAAATAAGTTTATAGAGTAGGCAGCAGATATAACTACACTAGTTAGTATAATTACAGTTAGAAAAATATTTCCTGTGTTACAATAAAAAGAAAAGAAAGATAATAACTCACCTCAAAAATTAAGTGAACCAGGGGCCGAAATATTTGCTAAAGTTAATAAGAAAAATAAAATAGAAAATAATGGTGTTATAGTTGCTATTCCCTTATAAACTCTTATAATTCTAGAATGAGATCTCTCGTACAAACAATTTACTGCAATAAATAACCCAGAACTTACGACCCCGTGTGCAAACATTATTAACGTAGAGGCTAAAAATCCTTCTATTGAAAAACTGAAAATTCCTATGGTCACAAGCCCCATATGACTCACTGATGAATAGGCTACCAGTCTTTTAAAATCTGTTTGTTTAATCGTTAATACTCCTGCGTATATAACTGCTATAACACTAAAAGTAATTACTAACGGGGTCACAAATTTAGATCCTTCGGGAAAGACTGGTATCATGAATCTAATAAAACCGTAACCCCCTAATTTAAGGAGTATTCCAGCAAGAAGAACAGAACCAGCTACAGGGGCTTCAACGTGGGCTTGTGGTAATCATAAGTGTACAGGGAACATAGGAATTTTAACAGCTAAACTTAATAAAAATCCTATTACTATCAATTTTTGATACTCAACAGCACTCATGTAAAGACACACTAAAGACATACTACCAGTAATAGAGTATACTTTAACTAAGCCTATTAACATTGCTAAAGAACCTGTTAAAGTATATAAAAAAAAATAATAAGAAGCTTTGAATCTTTGTTCTCTGGAGCCTCATACAGATATCATTATAAATACTGGTAGTAGAATCAGTTCAAAACTTACATAAAAAGCCAATAAATCTACACTAGAAAATATTATAACTAAGAGAAAATTTATTAAAGTTAAACACTGATTAAATTCTTTCACCATAAATTTAATTGAATTTCAACTAACTATGGAACATACTATAACTAAAATATTAGAAAGTAATATAAAATACACAGAGAGACTGTCTACTCCTAATCTCAAAGGATTGATATTAAAATTACCCATAGTAAAATAGTTTATTTCATGTCCCGTAAATATAATGGAAAAATTTAAAATAACTGAATTTAAAAAGATCCCACAAAATCATATCAAGGATATTATATTAATATAAGGAGAAGATCTTTTTAATAATGAAACATGAACTAAATTACTAATTAGTAAAAATATCAATAAATAAAAAATCATTTTTACTACAATTGAATGTAAAATTTTGAACTTATAGAACCATTTATCTTGTGGTAGAGTACAATTAAGATTAATCCAATAGCCACTTCTGCTGCCGATGTGACAGTAACTAATATTGATAACACAACGGGGTAGACCGATATATTAATTTCAGATAAAAATGACAAACATAAAATTATACTAAGAACTACTACTTCAAAACTTACTAGTACTTGGATTAAGTTTGATTTATTTAAAAATAAACCACTTATTCCAATAAGTCCTATTGTAGCACAAAAAAATAAGCTAATAAAAATCATTAAAAATGTGTAAACTAACACATTAAATCTAGTGTAGCTAGTATGAGTAAATAAGTGGTGAATATTAGAAAGAATAGACTTACAGGTAAAAAATTTTTTCAAAATACATTCATAAGTGTGTCGTATCTAATCCTTGGAAAAGAGGTTCTAACTCATATAAACAATAACATAAAAAAGACCATTTTTGGTATAAGTAGATTATATTCTAAAATTTCATTCCATCCTGAACATAATAGTACAGCGGACAAAAAAGAAAAAAATAGAATATGAGCATACTCACTTAGAAAAAATAGAGCAAAAGACATACCAGAGTATTCAACATTGAACCCTGACACCAGCTCCGATTCGCCTTCGGCCAAATCGAAAGGGGCTCTATTAGTTTCAGCCACTCCTGAGACTATTATCATTACACCCACAGGGAGCATAGAAACTAATAATCAACAGGTGTGGTATTGTTCTTTTACTATTTCTAATAGATTAAAAGAATATGAGACTAATACCACACTCATAAATAGTATCCCAAAAGAAACTTCATACGATATCATCTGAGCTCCTGCCCTCAGCGCCCCAATAAAAGCAAATTTAGAATTGCTCCCTCATCCTGACATCAGTATTCCGTAAATGCCTATGGAAGAAATAGCTATAATTATAACTAGAGTGAAGTTGTTACTAGACAAATACTCAGTCTCACCCATAGGCATATACGTTCAAACTAATAGTGAGACTATAAATGCTAATACAGGAGAAAACAGATAAAGCAAAATATTCACATGGCTGGGAACTACAGGTTCTTTCAAGAATAATTTGGCTCCATCAGAAAGTGGCTGAAGAAGTCCAAATAGTCCAACTATGTTTGGACCTTTTCTGCTTTGAGATAAACCTAAATACTTTCTCTCTACTAGAGTCAAGTAAGCTACAGATATAAGTACAGGAGCTAATATAATTAAGGGTTTTATAACTAATATCAATAGAACCCCTAATATACTTACTACCACTTCTTCTATAAAATGATAGACTCCAACTATTAAATTTTGTAAATCATTAAAAGATCACATTTGTCTCTGGACACCTAGACATGGCTCCATGATGATTAGGGAGAGTTGGTATATAAACTTCATTTTTTTTGTTACTCTCATTCTAGTCCGCCGGCAAATCATTCGAAACCTAGCCCTAAAATTAATCCAGTAAAAAATACATAAAACATTATGTTTGTTACTAAAATACTTTGAGTAAAATATAAGCTTCACGGGAATAGTAATACTATCTCCAGGTCAAACACTAAAAACAATATACCCACTAAAAAAAACTTTATAGAGAATGGGTTGTTTGGGTGTTTAATAGGAGAAAACCCACACTCATACACCGAAGTTTTTTCTTTATTAAATAATTTTTCGGATAAAAAGTACGATAGTACTATTATAACTAAGCAAACTAAAGCTACAATTAGTAAAGAAAATTTTAAATCAGAAATTGTTAAAGTCTCAAATCAAAAAATCATCTTTTAAATTATTTTAATATAAAATATAACTATGAGGTTAACTCTTCAAACTTAATGCATCAAGAGACATACGCCTTGACAGAATCATAGTTATCTATAGACCCAATAAAACTTTTAATTATAAGAAATTGTTTAGGTGTTATCTTGATAGTGGTTAGGTATCAATTAAGTTCGTCAATGCTATTTAGTTCTAGCTCCTCAGCCTGGTCAATATAATATAAATTATCATCCACAGCTACAGCGTCATCTACTGAGCTAGGACCAGCCACACTATCAATTACAGAGCTAGGTCCAGCTACAGCGTCATCCACTGAACTAGGATCAGCTACTTGTGGCTCAACCATAGTACTAACTACCGAACTAGGTTCAGCCACATTACTAATTACAAAACTAGGACCAGCTATTTGTGGCTCAACCATAGGACCAGCTATTTGTGGCTCAACTATAGGACCAGCTATTTGTGGCTCAACTATAGGACCAGCTATTTGTGGCTCAACCATAGTATCAACTTGATCAATTAAGCTGTTAACTAGGCAGCCAATTTCAATTTGATCTTCTACAGAGTCAACCAAGCCAAAAACCGCAGATCTAGACCCAAACACACAATCTTCTAATCAAATACTTCGAGGAGTGGGTGCTGTATAGCTAGGGTACTCACTAAAAAAAATCATGGGTTTTTCACCCTTATACCCTGGATAAATTTGATTATTGTTATTACCTAATAAAATTTGATTATTGTTATATAATAAAATTTGATTATTGTTATATAATCAAATTTGATTATTGATATTTTTTGAAAAAATTAAATCACTAATATTAGTGGGTGTTAAAATTTGATTATTGCTATTTTCTGAAAAAACTAAATCACTACTATTAGTGGGTGTTATAATCTGTTCGATCTGTACATTATAACAAACATAACCGGTAAAAAGGAGCAAAGAAAAGCTTGTTATTCCAAAAGTCAACCCGATTCACCCCCAAATAGAAGTTGGGGTTAAAGACTCTTTTATAGATAAAAATGATAATGACTCTTTGGTCTCTTCTATTGGTATACCATCAATAGTTGACACGAAATCCAAAAATAAACTAAGACTTACCTCTTCTATATTAGAGGGCATAAGCCCGTACTCATACACCGAAGTTTTTTCTTTATTAAATAATTTTTCGGATAAAAAGTACGAAAGTACTATTATAACTAATAAAATTAATAAAGTTTTAAATCAAAAAAAATACCAAATTATTATGGTAACAGATATTACTAAAGCAATAATAAATAATATCTGTAATCAAAAAATCATCATTTAATAGGTTAAACTCACACACCGAAGTTTTTTCTTTATTAAAAAGTACGATAGTACTATTATAACTAGGCAAACTAGAGCTACAATTAGTAAAGAAAATTTTAAATACAAAAATTATTGTACTCAATCAAAAATATTAAAGGTTTTATGTTAACCCACAAAAATATGGATAATAGAGTTATAGTTAGCTCACAGAGTCAAATATAACTTGATTTATTGAAATTTTTGCTTAGTGCATAAACTTAAGTTTATTACTCTTAAACACACAAAAGCAGATAAAACTGTTACCGTAATAACTGACAAAGAAACCATTATACAGATACTACTAATAATATTAAGAAATGCCAGTAGTTTAGAGATAAAACCTAATAACGGTGACAGACCCATATAATCAAAAATCATTTTCTTCTGGTAAAAAAAAAAAGAAAAAAAAAACTTGAGACTAACCCTTAAAATTCTTCAATACACCAAAGGACAAAAGCCTCGGCAGTTTGAAAATCACCTATAAACACCTTTAATTCATTAACCGCTTCAAGTTGTTTAGGAGATAGATCAATAGCAGTTAAAATAATATCTACCTCCTCTAACATATTGATATATAGCTCCCTACCAGCCTGGTCCATGATAGATTTAACACCGTAATAACTAGCCTCAACCAAAGTACTAACCACTGAACTAGAATCAGCCACAGCACCCACGACTGAGCTAGGACTAGGCACATTATCAATTACAGAGCTAGGACCGGCTACAGCATTATCTACACAGTTAGATAAAATTAAACTGGCAGCGACTGCTTGGGGAACCACAGAAACAACCGTTTCACTAGCATTTACTTGATCTACCACTGAGTTAAGTAAGCTATTAATTACAGAGCTAGCTTCAACTTGGTCTACCACTGAGTCAAGTAAGCTATCAACTACAGAGCTAGCTTCAACTTGGTCTACCACTGAGTCTAGTAAACTATTAATTACAGAATTAGCTTCAGCTAGATTATTATCAAACACAATCCCACTTGATCAAATAGCACTGAAACTATCCGGTAGAACCGGACCGACACTCAAATTATAAGCCACATAACCAGTAAATAGAACTACAGACGAAACTGTTACAGCTAAAGTTATACCAACTCACTCTCAATTAGATAGTGAGGGTATATAATCTGTAAATGTTAATGTTTGTTCTATTTCATTCGGGGTAGCTAATAAAACAAACCCACTTGAAAAGAGACTGCTAGAACTATATTTAGAAATTACGGGGCCTATTGACATATTAGCACAAATAGACCAGCTGAGTAGAATTAAAAAAAAAATTGTGAGTACTACCAATACACTGATTACTCATAAAACTTTATGGTTATTTAAGCCTGATTTTATAGGTTTATTGATATTTAAATGAGGTTCTTTTTCATAGGTTGATATGTAATCCAAAAACAATCCCGTAGTTATTCCTTCTAGAGTAGTTTTTGGACTACATTCATTTACACAAGATTTTTTTTTATTAACTAAGTTAATAAAAAAATATTTTTTTTTATTGACTAATTTAATAAAAAAATATCAAATTATTATAATAACAGATATTATTATAGTAATAATAAAAATTATTGTAATCAATCAAAAAATCATTATTTAATATAATTTAATTCGGAGTCCTCAGTGTGGACTTGCACCTACATTTGATGGAGAATGAGTCCATTAGTTTACTACATAACTTACTG